>Ga0255338_1000662_pt1 | contig 92376 bp, 89 predicted proteins | sample MeOH1_35cm_T4_19_FD_203715 | JGI IMG/M metagenome (GOLD analysis project Ga0255338, IMG submission 203715) | Sandy soil microbial communities from University of British Columbia, Vancouver, Canada - MeOH1_35cm_T4_195 | ecosystem: Engineered > Artificial ecosystem > Sand microcosm > Unclassified ... | reverse complement strand
TCGCGGCCAACAACCGCCAGCCGCAGCCATTTATCTGGACCGCTCCTGCCGACCTCATTCTTGGCAAGGTCGCCCACTTATGTGGCGAACTTGCCTGACAGGACACTAGGATTGGTCGGTTTGAATACGCGCCTACCGATTTGCCGTCGCGGACACGTTCGCGGCGAAGTAGGCCTTGGCCTCGCTCACGAGGCGGTTCGGATCCTCGGCGAAGGCCTTGCTGTCCGTCTCGATGGCCATGACGCCGTTCCAGCCGGATTTTTTGATCTCGGCGAAAAGACCGGAGTAGTTCGAGTGACCTTTGCCGATCTCGGTGTCGACCGCCACGATCTTGCCGTCGACGGAGGTGGAGACGGTCTTGTCCTTGAAATGCATGTCGTAGACGCGATCGCCGTAGCTGCGGAAAATCTCCGCGGCATCGAAGCCGGCGGCCGTCACCCAGCCGATGTCCATGCACACGCCGATACGGCGGTCGCGCGTGGCGAGAATCTGCCTGATGGTGGCCGGGTCGCCGTAGACCGTGCCTTTGCCGTGGTTGTGGATGGCGAGCTTGATGTCGTATTCCTTCACGAGCTCCTCGAGATTGTCCCAGGCGGCCAGATCCTTCGGTTCGATCATGATGACTTTCATGCCCATCAGCTTCGCGAACTCGAACAGTTTGCGGTTGGCCTCCTTGTCGGTTCCGGCGCCGTTGACGCCGAAGGAGTAGGCGGTGAGGCCATGCTGTTCGAGGACGGCCTTCTTGCGGAGGCTTTCTTCCGGCGGAGCGAGAGGATCCAGATGAGAGCCGATGAGCTGGAGTTTCGTGATGCCGTGTTTGGTGGCGAAAGCCACGACCTGGTCGAAGGTCATGTTGCGGCAGGTCCAGGTCTGGAGGCCGAGCTCGGGGCCGGGCGAGGAGGCGGCGCGCAGCGAGGGAAGCAGGGAAAGAAAGGCGAGGCAGAGGAGGAGGCGGAGGGGCATGACGGGATGGGTTAAAGGCAAAACCCTAGCGGGCGGCGACGCGCGTGCAAGGCGGGTTTTGGCTCGCGGAACATCTAGAGCGGCTCAGCTGCAACCAAGGCATGAGGCAGTAATTTCCCGCGGATGGCACAGATAGATAGACGCGATAAGTTTGAATCTTCCGTGATCTCCGCGGAGGATTGGTTGATCCGGACAGGTGATAGCAGGCCCTAGTCTGTTACTTGGCCGTCAGCACAGCGTAGCTCTTCTTGCCCTTCCGGAGCAGCAGGTGTTTTCCGAACAACAGATCGTTGGTCGTGACGCTGCGGGTGTGGTCGGGGACGCGGACGTTGTTCAGGTTGATGCCGCCGGCTTCGAGGGCCTTGCGGGCGGCGCCCTTGGAATTTTCGAGGCCGGAGTGGACGATGAGGTCGATGATCGGCGCGCCGGCGCCCTCGAGCTTCGCTTTCTCCAACTCCTTGGTCGGGACTTCGCCGGCGACGTCGTTGAAGATTTCCTCGGTGATGCCGTCGAGAGAGCCGCCGAAGAGTATCTCGCTGGCCTTGAGCGCGGCGGTGACGGCGTTCTCGCCGTGGACCAGGGTCGTCATCTCCTTGGCGAGGGCCTTCTGCGCGGCGCGGGCGCCGGGGTTGGTCTTCAGCTCGGTCTCGAGGGCGGCGATGGCATCCTGTGGGAGGAAGGTGAGGGTCTTCAGGAGCTTGATGACGTCGGCGTCGTCGGCGTTCACGAAGAACTGGTAGAAGCGGTAGGGGCTGGTCTTCTTCGGGTCGAGCCAGACGGTGCCGGTGGCGGTTTTCCCGTATTTGGCGCCGTCGGCCTTGGTGAGCAGGGGGAAGACGAGGCCCCAGACGGTGGCGCCGAGTTTCTTGCGGGTCAGCTCGGTGCCGACGGTGATGTTGCCCCACTGGTCGGTGGCGCCGACCTGCAGCTCGCAGTGGAAGGTTTTGCGCAGATGCTGGAAATCGTAACCCTGCAGCAGCATGTAGCTGAACTCCGTGAAGCTGATACCGGTGCTGCGGTCCTCCATGCGCGAGCGGACGGAGTCCTTCGCAATCATCGAGTTCACCGTGATGTGCTTGCCGACATCGCGGAGGAACTCGAGGAAGGTGACCTGGCCGGTCCAGTCGTAGTTGTTGACGAGCCGGGCGGGATTCTTGGCGCCGGAGAAGTCGAGGAAGCGCGCGAGCTGCGGCTTGATGCAGTCGATGTTGTGCTGGACCTGCGCGGGGGTCTGGAGGTTGCGCTCGTCGGACTTGCCGGAGGGATCGCCGACCATGCCGGTGGCGCCGCCGGCCAGGGCGATGGGCAGGTGGCCGTGCAACTGGAAGCGGCGGAGGGCGAGCAGCGGCACGAGGTTGCCGACATGGAGCGAGTCGGCGGTGGGGTCGAAGCCGCAATACAGCGTGATCGGGCCTTCGGCGAGGCGCTTGGTCAGGGCTTCACGGTCGGTGCAGTCGGCGTAGAGGCCGCGCCATTCGAGTTCTGCGAGGATGTCGGACATGGGTTTAATTATAGGCCCTATAGGTCCTATGCGCTCTATAGGACCCATCGGCTAGCAGGGAGGCAAGGGGAAGTTTTGCCCGTCGGCGCCAGCAAATCTAATGGTCGCTGCCCGCGATTTAGCAGCCGCCTTCATACCTGCCTGAAATGGGTTGCCGCGCGAACGCGGGCGGTTCTAGTTATCGGGTCCCACGCGACGGTTCGCCGTCAAAAATCATCCACCCGCAACTCCTTCCTTCCATGCCTATCGCCGTCGGTTCCAAAGCCCCTGATTTCACCCTCAAGACCAAGACCGCTGATGGTCTCAAGGACGTCAAGCTGAGCGACAATTTTGGCGAGAAACAGACCGTGGTGCTCTTCTTCCCGCTGGCCTACACCGGCGTGTGCACGCAGGAAATGTGCGACATCTCCAACGGCCTGAGCGGCTACTCCGGCCTCGGCGCCGAGGTCTACGCCATCAGCGTGGACAGCCCGTTCTCCCAAGAGGCTTGGGCCAAGGCCAACAAGATCACCGTCACGCTGCTTTCCGACCTGAACAAGACGACCACCAAAGCCTACGACGTGCTGTTCCCGAACCTCGCCGGCGTCGGCGACACGTCCGCCCGCGCGGCGTTCGTCATCGGCAAGGACGGCGTCGTCAAATACGCCGAGCAGACTGCGACGCCGAAGGACCTGCCCGATTTCGAGAAGGTCAAGGCCGCGCTGGCGAAGTAAACGTGCATTGGGTAGGGGCGTTGCTTGACAACGCCCGCCGGGCGGCGAAAAGCGCCGCCCCTACAATTTAATTCCCTCCATGAGCAACCTCCCGAATCCCTTCAACACCCTGCAGTCCTTCGCGGACGGCAAGCAGTTCTATTCGCTCCCCGAGCTGGCCAAACAGTTCCCGGGCGTTGCCCGTCTGCCCGTGAGCATCCGCCTCGTGCTCGAGGCCGTGTTGCGCAACTGCGACGGCAAGCGCGTGCTCGAGTCGAACATTCGCGAACTCGCGAACTGGAAGCCCACCGAGGCCCGCACGGCCGAGATTCCCTTCGTGGTCGCGCGCATCGTGCTGCAGGACTTCACCGGGGTGCCGCTGCTGGTCGACCTCGCCGCGATGCGCTCGGCGGTCGCCAAGCTCGGCAAGAACCCGAAGATCATCGAGCCGCTCGTGCCGGTTGACCTCGTGGTCGATCATTCGGTGCAGGTGGATTTCGCCGGCAACGCCGAGGCGCTGGCCAAGAACTTGGATCTCGAGTTCTCCCGCAACCGCGAGCGCTACCAGTTCCTGAAGTGGGGCATGCAGGCGTTCGACACCTTCAAGGTCGTCCCGCCGGGCATCGGCATCGTCCACCAGGTGAACCTCGAATACCTCGCCAAGGGCGTGCTCAGCCAGGGCGCCGTCTGGTATCCGGACACCCTCGTCGGCACCGACTCGCACACGACCATGATCAACGGCATCGGCATCGTGGGGTGGGGCGTCGGCGGCATCGAGGCCGAGGCCGGCATGCTGGGCCAGCCCGTCTATTTCCTCACGCCCGACGTCGTCGGCGTGCACCTGACCGGCGCGCTCAAGGAAGGCGTCACCGCCACCGACCTCGCGCTCACCGTCACGCAGCTGATGCGCAAGGCGAAGGTCGTCGGCAAGTTCGTCGAGTTCTTCGGCCCCGGCGCCGCCGCGCTGCCGGTCGTCGACCGCGCGACCATCGCCAACATGGCGCCGGAATACGGCGCGACCATGGGTTTCTTCCCGATCGACGCCGAGTGCTCGAACTACCTCCGCGCCACCGGCCGCGACGAGAAGCACATCGCCACTTACGAGGCCTATTACCAGGCGCAGGGCCTGTGGGGCATCCCGGAGAAGGGCGCGGTCGATTACTCGCAGGTGGTCGAGCTCGACCTCGCCACCGTCGTCCCGAGCGTCGCCGGCCCGAAGCGTCCGCAGGATCGCATCGAGCTGGGCAGCCTGCGCCGCGAATTTTTCTCGGCCTTCCAGCGGCCCGTCACCGAGAACGGCTTCGGCAAGGCCCGCGCCGACTTCGCCAAGTCCGTGAAGCTCGAGACCACCGCGCAGAAGAAGGCAAAGCTGGGCAACGGCTCGGTCGTCATCGCCGCCATCACGAGCTGCACCAATACCTCCAACCCGAGCGTCATGCTCGCCGCCGGCCTCCTCGCGAAGAAGGCCGTGGAGAAGGGCCTCAAGGTCAACCCGGCCGTCAAGGCCTCGCTGGCCCCCGGCTCGCGCGTGGTGACCGACTACCTCAAGAAGACCGGCCTGCAGCCCTACCTGAACAAGCTGCGCTTCAACACCGTCGGCTACGGTTGCACGACCTGCATCGGCAACTCCGGCCCGCTCGACGCCGCCATCGAGGACACCATCGTGAAGAACGACCTCATCACGGCGTCGGTGCTCTCGGGCAACCGCAACTTCGAGGCCCGCGTCCACCAGAACGTGAAGTCCAACTTCCTCATGTCGCCCCCGCTGGTCGTCGCTTTCGCGCTCGCCGGCCGCGTCGACATCGACCTGAGCTGCGAGCCCATCGGCAACGACCAGGCTGGCGCGCCGGTCTACTTGGCCGACATCTGGCCGAGTCTGACGGAAATTCGCGACGCCATGCAGGCCGCGCTCAAGCCCGAGGTCTTCCGCAAGCTCTACAAGAACTTCGCCGCGCAGAACCCGAAGTGGAACGAAATCCCGTCCTCCGTCGGCAACGTCTACGCGTTCGAGGCCAACTCCACCTACATCCAGGAGCCGCCGTTCTTCACGAACTTCGGTCTCACGCCCGGCAGCATCCAGCCGATCACCGGCGCCCGCGCGCTCGGCATCTTCGGCGACTCGGTCACCACCGACCACATCTCGCCGGCCGGCGCCATCAAGAAGAGCTCGCCTGCCGGAAAGTTCCTCACCGACAACGGCGTGGCCTTCGAGGATTTCAACTCCTACGGCTCCCGCCGCGGCAACGACCGCATCATGACCCGCGGCACCTTCGCCAACGTCCGCATCAAGAACCTGATGCTCGGCGGCAAGGAGGGCGGCAACACCCTCGGGCCCGACGGCGCGGAGACCTCGATCTACGATGCGTCGATGGCCTGGCAGGCCAAGGGCGTGCCGCTGATCGTCATCGCCGGCCAGGAATACGGCACCGGCTCGTCGCGCGACTGGGCCGCCAAGGGCACCAACCTCCTCGGCGTGAAGGTCGTCGTGGCGCAGAGCTTCGAGCGCATCCACCGTTCCAACCTCGTCGGCATGGGCGTGCTGCCCCTGCAGTTCAAGGACGGCACGACGGCGCAGACGCTCAAGCTCGACGGCACCGAGACCTACGACGTCGTCGGCCTTACCGCCGCCATCAAGCCGCAGCAGGATCTCACGCTCAAGATCACCCGCAAGGACGGATCGGTCGAGAATGTGCCGGTGCGCTGCCGCATCGATACGCCCATCGAGATCGATTATTATCAGCACGGCGGCATTCTGCCCTACGTGCTGCGGCAGATCGTCGCGGCGAACTGATTTTCCTTCTGGAGGCGGGGTGCCCTCACCCCGCAACTTCGCCTTGCGGGGTGAGGGCACCCCGCCTCCAATATCTTTCATCCACGTCATGTCCGAACCCGCCAAACCGACGTTCATGGTCGATGCCTACGCCGATCCGGTGTTGGTGCGCATCGACGGGCGGGCGTCGTTCACCAACAGCGGGAGCCTGAAGGATTTCTTCGCCGAGATGATCAAGCGCGGGAAGCGCCGCTTCGTGGTCGATTTCCAGCGGTGCACCAGCATGGACAGCACCTTTCTCGGCGTGCTCGCGGGAGCCGCGCTCGGGTTGCGCCGGCTGGCTCCCCCCGGAGAACTGATCTTGGTGCGGGTGGGCGAGAGGAACCTCGAACTGATCCGCAACCTCGGGCTGCACCGGCTGGCGACGGTGGACGCGGGGGATGTCCAGATGAACTTCAGCGGTGGCGCGCAGGCGTTGGACAACAAGGCCCGGACGGAGATCGAGAGCGCCCGGCTGGTGCTGGAGGCGCACGAGAACCTCGTCGCCACCGATGCAGCCAATGCGGCGAAATTTCAGGACGTGCTGGCCTTCCTGCGCAACCGGGTGGACGGGCGCTGACGCGCCCAAGTGGCAAGTAACAAGGATCAAGTGGCAGGAATGAGACCGCCATCTTGCTACTTGTTACTTGAAACTTGGTCCTTCAATTTCCCGGCATGATGCAGTTCCTGCTCGGCGGTATCCTTGGCGCGGCGCTGATTTATGCGCTCTACTGGCGCGCCCAGCGGGAGGCGGCGCGCATCGAGGAGGAGAAGCAGGCGCTCATGGAGGAGCGGCAGATCGTCCTTGATTACATGCACACCATGGTGGACGCCGTCGGCGAGCGGTTGCCCCGCGAGGAACTGTTTCAGCGCATCGTGCATGCCGCCATCCTGAGCACCGGGGCGCTGAGCGCGTGCATTTTTGAAAAGGGAGCCGACAACATGATGCGAGGCGCGGCGGTTGAAGGCCTGTTCCCGCCGCACCGGCCCATCCCGGATACGCAGAAGATGAAGCTCGGCTCGCGCGCCAAGTTCATCGAGCAGGTGCTGAAGTCCGAGTCGTTTCCCGTCGGCGAGGGCGTGGTCGGCCGGGTGGCGGCCACCGGCCGCGGTGAACTGGTCGTGCGGGCGGCCGATGACCCGCGCATCGTCAAGCACGAGGATTCCGCCCTGATGGTGCGGTCGGTCATCGCCGCGCCCATCATGGTGCGCCAACGGCTCATCGGCGTGCTTTGCGTGTGCAACGCATCCGACGGCCTGCCGTTTACCGAGACGGATTATTCGCTGGTGGAGTCGCTGGCCGAGCAGGCCGGCCTGGCGGTGCACAATGCCGACTTCCTCAACCTGCAGGTCGACAAGCAGCGGATCGACCTCGATCTCACGCTGGCCAGCGACGTCCAGCAGATGCTGCTGCCGCGGGAAATGCCGACCGTGCCCGGGCTCGACATCGATGCGCGTTACCTCGCGGCGCAGAAGGTCAGCGGCGACCTCTACGATGTTTTCAAGCTCGGCGACGATCGGGTCGGCGTGGCGGTGGCCGATGTGTCGGGCAAGGGCATCTCCGCCTCGCTGCTCATGGCCATCTGCCGGACGAGCCTGCGGCAGATCGCCCCGGCGCACCAGTCGCCGGCCCGGGTGCTCGCCGAGGTCAACCGCTCGCTGGCGGGCGACATGAGGGCCGGCATGTATATCACGATGACCTACGCCGTCGTGGACGCGGGCCGGAATCAGGTGACCATCGCTCGCGCCGGTCACGAACTGTCGCTGATCTCCCGGCGCGATCCCGTGACAGGAATTTTTCTGAGCGAGTTTGTCGGTTCCGAAGGCATGCCCGTTGGGTTGGTGGACGCGGAACTCTTCGAGTCGGCGATCGCGGACCGCACGCTGGAATTCGGGCCGGGTTCGACCCTCGTGCTCTATACGGACGGCCTGACCGAGGCGCCCAATGCGGAGGAGAAGGAATTCGGCAATGTGCGGCTGGCCGACGCGTTGCGCGCCGGGCATCTGGGAACGGCGAGGCAGGTCAACGACTCGATCTTGCAGGCGGTAAAGGAATTTTCAGGTGCGTCCGGTCTGCGGGACGACTATACGCTGCTGACGGTCAAGCGGGCATGAGCAATCCGCGGGCGAGGTCGCCCGCGCTCCAAGCGATCCATTGATGGAGCCACGGCGCCGTGGAATTCCAACCCCAAGCCGAAGCACCTGTCAGCCATAGGCCCGGCGACGGCTGAAGCTTCGGGGCATTGGACCCATCACGAGTAATACGGTGGTGGTTGGGGCATGAAAAAGCCCGCGCCACCAGGTGCGGGCTGAAGTGAGGGCGGGATGGGAGCGCTTACGCTTGCGCCACGATCTTCACGCTCTCGAGCGCGACACGCTCGATGGGCGTGCTCTTTTCGCCGCCGCCGCCGGACTTGGTCGGGACGTTGGCGAGCTGCTCGAGGACCTCGTCGCCCTTGATGAGCGAGCCGAAGGCCGTGTATTGGTTGTCGAGGAACTTGGCGTCACCGTGGCAGAGGAAGAACTGGGAGCCGGCGGAATCGGGGTGGGCCGAGCGGGCCATGGAGATGACGCCACGGACGTGAGGCTTCTTGTTGAACTCGGCCTTGATCTTGTAGCCGGGGCCGCCGGTGCCGGGCATGCCCGTCTCGCCGGCCTTGGTGTTGGGGCAGCCGCCCTGGATCATGAAGCCCTTGATGATGCGGTGGAAGGCCGTGCCGTCATAGAAGCCGGCGCGGGCGAGCTTCTTGAAATTCTCGACGGTCGCCGGGGCGACGTCGGGCCAGAAGGCGATGGTCATTTCGCCGTAGCTGGTCTTGAGGACGGCGACTTCGTTGGAGGCGGGTGCATTGCTCATAAGGGCGATAAAGGAGCCGTCCACCGTGCCAATCGGCAAGAACCAAATGGATTGCCTCCCGCCCAAGCACCGGCGGTTTTTAACCGTGGCTGAACGCTGCCGTCAGCCGCCCCGTAGTGGGGCCTCAAAGGCTGTTGAACTCGGCCACGTCGATGCCCATTTCGCGGACGATGGCGCGGAGCGTGCCTTTGGGCACATCACCGGGATGGCTGGGCACGGGGATCGTGATGTTTCGCGTCGCCAGGTAATAGACGGGATGCCGGCTGGTGCGGATCTCAACATAGCCGGCGCGGCGCAGTTTCCGGGTGAGTTCCCGGTGCGTGATCGGGACCAGTTTAGGCATGAGCCGGCCGCCGATAGACGTTCACACTCGGGTAGCGGCGGCGGGGAAGCGGGGCGCCGACAATCCGGCGGGCTTCGAGGCAGCTCTCGATGGCGTCAATCGCGTTGCGGTAGGCTTGCTGAAGGGTCTTGCCAGAAGTCACGCAACCGCGAATCGCCGGCACCTTCGCGGTGAAGACACCGTCTTCATCCTGAAAGTAATGGATATCGAATTCGTGATAGGTTTTCATCGGTTTGGCCCGGACGAGAACATGCGCGACCGGACCAAAACGTCAACCGGTGAGTTGTCATTACCCAATGGACAGCGGCGGCGGCGGTTGACTCACTGGCCGGGTGCGCTTTTCGAAGGTCACCCTCCAGGGCTTCCGCAATCTGCCGCTCGTCGATGCGACGCTGGCGGGGCGGCGCACGTTTCTGCTCGGTGCGAATGCGCAGGGGAAGAGCAACTTTCTCGAGGCGCTTGGCTACGTGACGGCGCTGCGGTCGTTCCGCGGCGCGGAGACGCGGGCGCTCATCGGGCTCGGCCAGCCGCAGACGGGGATGGCGTTCACCGTGGAGCACGAGAATTTTGGCGAAAGCCGCATTACGGTGACGCTGAACGCGGAGGGCCGGGAGGTCATGTGGGAGCAGGGTCGGGTGACGCGCCTGGCGGACTTCATCGGCAAGTTTCCCACCGTGGTCTTTTCCTCGCAGGACAACCAGTTCCTGCGCGGCTCGCCGTCGCTGCGACGTCGGTGGCTCGATCTCACGCTGGCGGCGATGGACACTTCCTACCTGACGGCGTTGCAGTCCTTCACCCGCGCCGTGGCCGAGCGGAACATTTTGCTCAAGCACGGCGGGCGGGCGGTGGCGGAACTGGAGGCGTTCGAACACGAACTCGCGACGCATGCGGTCATTCTGGTGGCCAAGCGCACGGCGGGTCTGGCGGAATTGAACGGCTTCTTCCACGCCGCCCATGCGCGGCTTGTGCCGGAGGGGGAAACCGCCGGACTGATCTATGCGCCGGACACGGCGGCAGCCACGCGCGAGGATTTTTCAGCGCTGCTCCTGAAGAACCGTCCGCGCGACACGCTGTTGAAATCGACCGAGCGCGGTCCGCACCGGGACGATCTCGATCTGCTGTTGAACGGCCGGCCGGCGAAGCAGTTTGCCTCGGAAGGGCAGCAGCGCTGCCTCGTCATCGCGTTGCGGCTGGCGCAGGCGGCGTATTTCCGGGCCAAGGGTGGTGTTACGCCGGTGCTGCTCTGCGACGATGTGCTCGGCGAACTCGACCCGGAACGGCGGGCGAAATTCTGGGCCTCGCTGGAGGGCGAACCGCAGGTCATCGCCACGGGCACGAGCCTGCCGGCGGCTGAGGGCGACTGGCAGGTATTTCGCGTGGCCGGCGGGAATATTTTCAGCGAATGAAGACGATCCACTGGAGGCGGGGTGCCCTCACCCCGCAAAGCGACCTAAGCAGCGGGGTGGGGGCACCCCGCCTCCAGGAAACCTAACGATGCAATTCGAACCCTGGCAATGGGCCCTGCTGTTCGCGGGGGCGTTCACCGTGGGACTGGCCAAGACGGGCATTGCGGGCCTCGGCATATTGTTTGTGGCGGTGATCACCCTCGCGATCCCGGCCCGGCAGGCGACCGGCGTCATCCTGCCCATGCTGATCCTCGGCGATGTGTTCGGCGTGCTGATCTACCGCCGGCACACGGAGTGGCGTCATCTGTGGAAACTTTTCCCGTGGACGGGCGCGGGAGTGGTGGTCGGGTGGCTGGCGCTCGGGCGCATCGACAGCCAGCAGACCAACCGGCTGGTCGGGGCGATCCTGCTCCTCCTGCTCGCGGTGCATTACTGGCGGAAATCACGGCAGGCGCCGGATGAGGAGACGGTGGCCCATGCGCCCCTGTGGGTGGCGGCGGGGACGGGGCTGATGGCGGGATTCACGACGCTCGTGGCCAACGCCGCCGGCTCGGTGATGACCCTCTACCTGCTGGCGATGCGGCTGCCGAAAATGGGTTTTCTCGGCACGAACGCGGTGTTTTTCCTCCTGATCAACTGGTTCAAGGTGCCGTTCATGGTGAACCTCGGACTGATCAACGCAGAGAGCCTGTGGCTGAACCTGAAGCTGGCGCCCGCTGTGATCGCGGGCGGCCTGCTGGGACGGAACATCGCCGCGCGGATGAACCAGAATGTTTTCGAGGCCGTCGCACTCGCCCTGACCGCGCTGGCGGCGGTGAAGCTGCTGGTGTTTTAGCCCACGAAACACACGAAAGGGCACGAAAGTGGCACCGGCTTCCAGCCGGTGAAGCCCTGCGGCTGCCCCTCGACAAGCTCTGGGCCGTGAGCCCGTCGAACCGGGAAGCCGCAGCCACCCCGGCAGTCTTCGGCGGGGCAATCCATTCCCGGCTTTTCATTCGGCTGTTTCGCGTGTTTCGTGGGCACTCAAACATGGCACGATCATCCGTCAGGCAGATGTGGAAGGCGAAGCTCGAGGGCAAACTTGCGCCCAAGTCCTGGCCGGATGCACCGGCGCTGTCGCGCCCGGCCTTTGCCGGTCGCGTGCTGGGCATCGATCCCAGCCTGCGGGGCACGGGTCTGGCGCTGATCGAGTTCGCGCCCGGCCGCCAGCCGGTGCTGCTGCGCTGCCAGACGGTGAAGATCGCGGCGAAGCTTTCCATGGCCCACTGTCTCGGGGAGATTCACCGGGCGGTGGCGGCGTTCGTGAGCGACTTCCAGCCCGACCACGTGGCGCTGGAACAGACGATCTACGTGCAGAATTTCCAGACGGCGCAGATCCTCGGCGCGGCGCGCGGCGCGGCGATCTCTGCGGCGGCGCTCCGTCAGCGCGAGGTTTTCGAATACGCGCCGCTGCGCGTGAAGCAGGCGGTGGTCGGTCGCGGTCACGCCAGCAAGGAGCAGGTGGCGCGCACCGTCATGGGCATGCTCGGCCACGGTCGCACGCTGGCGCTCGACGAGTCCGACGCCGCCGCCGTGGCGCTGTGCCATGCGTTCACCTGGCGGGGGTAGGGCGCCTGGAGCCACGGCGACCGGGCCATGAGGCGGCCCGAAACCGCAGCGAGGTCGCTGCGGCTCCAGCGCTTGCGCATGATGCCGGTCGGATTTGCCGGCTCCTGTGGCATAAGGCGAACTTGTCATCTGGATTAATATTCCTGCTTCCCCGGGCTTTATTCCGCGGCGCGGCGCAAGCGATGCTTGAGCGGAAGGCGGCCCTTCCCAATATGCCGCCTTCCTGCGTGACATGAGCGAGACCTACATTTCATTTCGTCCCCGGTTCGTGGACGTGATCAAGGACTATTCGTGGGACCGGCTGCGCACGGACGCCTTGGCGGGGTTGAACGTCATGGTGATCGCCTTTCCGCTGTCGATCGCCTTCGCCATCGCGTCGGGCGTAAAGCCGGAGCAGGGGCTGTTCACCGCGATCATCGGCGGCGGGTTGATCGCCCTGCTGGGCGGCTCGCGCGTCCAGATCGGCGGGCCGACCGGCGCGTTTGTCATCATCACCTACAGCGTCGTCCACGATCACGGCCTGCACGGGTTGCTGCTATGCACGATCATGGCGGGGGCGATGCTCTGCCTGATGGGGTTCGCGCGTTTGGGCACGATCATCCGGTTCATCCCCTATCCGGTGTCCCGCGCGTTCACGAAGGGCATCGCGATCCTGATCCTCAGCTCGCAGATCAAGAATTTCTTCGGGCTGAACGTCGAGAAACTGCCGGTCGATTTTGTCGGGAAGATCAAGCTGTTGGTGCTTCATCTGGATGCGGTGCACTGGCCGACGGTGGGCCTGGCGGTGGCGTCGGTGTTGCTGATCGGGCTGTGGCCGGCCCGGCTTTCGCGCCATGTGCCGGGTGCGATGGTGGGCCTCATCGCGGGCACCGCGACCGTCGCGCTGCTCGGGGCGCACGAACTCTGGGGCATCGCGACCATCGGCTCGGAGTTCGGTGCCTTCTCCAACACGCTGCCGACGCTGCAGGTGCCGCTCACGGACTGGGCGACGGCGCGGGAACTGATCCAGCCGGCGTTCACCATCGCGCTGCTGGTGGCGATGCAGGCGCTGTTGTGCGCGGTGGTCACCGACGGCATCCTGGACGAGAAACACGACTCCAACCAGGAGCTGGTCGGGCAAGGCGTGGCCAACATGGTCGGGCCGCTCTTCGGCTGCATCCCGGTCACCGGTGCGGTGGCCCGCTCCGTGGCCAACGTGCGCGCCGGGGGGCGCACTCCGGTGGCGGCCCTCGTGCATTCGCTCCTGCTGCTGGTGGTGCTGCTCGCGGCGGCGCCGCTGGTCGGCCACATCCCGCTCGCCACGCTGAGCGCCGTCCTCGTGGTGGCGGCCTACCGCATGGTGTCGTGGAAACAGTTCCTCCGGCTGAAGAACTGGCCCTTCAGCGACTCCTCGATCTTCCTGGCGACCTTCGCCCTCACGGTGCTCACCAACCTGACCCTGGCGGTGGAGGTGGGCGTGGTGCTGGCCGCGCTGCTCATGGTCAAGCGCATCTCGGAGACCTCCAAGATCACCGCCGTGGACGAGGCGACGGAGACCGAGGGCTCGCATCATTCGCTGGTGGGCAAGGTGGTGCCGGAGGGCGTGCTTATCTTCCGCGTGTTCGGCGCGTTTTTCTTCGGCGTGGTCGACAAGCTCGACGACGAGCTCAAGCGCGCCAAACAGGAGCCGGAGATCCTGATTTTGCGCGTGCGGAAGGTGCTGGCGATGGACGCCACCGGGCTCCAGGCGTTGGAGGATCTGCACGTCAAGCTGCGCGCGAAGGGCAAGCACCTCATCCTGAGCGGACCGCACACCCAGCCGCTGTTCGTCATGGAGAAGGCGGGCTTTGTCGACCGCATCGGCCGGGAGAATGTCTGTCCGCACATCGACGCCGCGCTGGCGCGGGCGCGTGAGATTCTGGGTCTGCCGCCCGCACCCGCCGCACTCGCGGGCCCGGAGACCCTGCGTGCGGAGAAGGAGCAGCTCGAGTCGGCCCGGCGGGAACTGCAGCAGGCGCTCGACCGCACCAACCGTATTCTGGGCGAGACCAGGCCGGCGCCGCCGGACACGTCGGACAAGGAGCGGTGAAGATCAGCGGGGCCAAACGGTGGAACGCGGCCTCCGGACGCGTTTCAGGATGCGCACATTGGAAAACGTGTCCGAAGGCCACGTTCCACCCCGGGCGATTTCCGCGTGGCCCGGACTGCAATGAGGCTGGAAAGGCGGATAGCTTGGGTTCATCGTTTCCGCCATGACTCCCGGACCGCTGCTGCTGCTCGCCGCCCTCGGCGCCCTGGCCGCGGTCCCCGCCGGATTCAAGGCGCCACGCCTCTGGCTCGTGGCAATCTTGGTGGAACTGGGCGCGATGCTGGCCGCGGCGATCCTGATTTTGGCCGGCGGGGCCGACTGGGATTGGTCGCATGATTTCACGGTGGGCGGCGAACCGCTCCATCTCCGGCTCGACGGACTCAGCGCCCTGTTTCTCGCCCTGCTCGGCGTGGTGGGCGGCGCGGCGTCGGTCTATGCGGGCGGGTATTGGACGGACGAGGCGCATCCGCGCTCCGCGCCCCGCGGCCGGGTCTGGTGGAGCGTGATGCTGACCAGCATCGCGCTGGTGCTGCTCACCGTCAACGGCCTGCATTTTCTCATCGCCTGGGAATTATTCACGCTTGCCGCCTATTTCCTGATCACGCTCGACCGGCAGCGCAGTGGCGTGCGCGAGGCGGGCTGGCTGTATCTCGGGGCCTCACACGCGGCGGTGCTGGCGCTCTTCGCCTTTTTCACGCTGTTGGCGACCGGCACGGGCGGTTGGGAACTGGGTCCGGTCAATGACCATCCGGAGCTGGCGCCGCTGTTCTGGCTGGCGTTGTTCGGCTTCGGCCTGAAGGCCGGCCTGTTTCCGCTGCATATCTGGCTGCCGTCCGCGCACGCCAACGCGCCGAGTCATGTCTCCGCGATTTTGTCCGGCGTCACCATCAAGCTCGGCATCTACGGGCTTGTCCGTTTCAGCGGCTGGCTGCCGGTGCCGGACGGGGCGGGGTGGGTGGTGGCGGGATTGGGTGTGGCCAGCGCGGTGCTGGGCGTGGCGTTTGCGCTGGGGCAGCATGACCTCAAGCGGTTGCTCGCCTACCACAGCGTCGAGAACATCGGCATCATTCTCATCGGTTTCGGTTTCGGCTTGGTGGCGCTGGAGCAAGGCGACACCGCCTGGGGCCGGCTGGCGCTGGCCGGCGGGTTGTTGCACGTGTGGAATCACGGGTTGTTCAAGGCGCTCCTGTTTCTCGGTGCCGGCTCGGTGCTGCACGCGACCGGCACGCGCGAGATGAGCCGCTTGGGCGGACTTTGGCGCACGATGCCGTGGACCGCCGCGCTCTTCGGCCTGGGCGCGGCCGCCATCTCGGGCCTGCCGCCGCTCAATGGATTTGTCAGCGAATGGCTGGTTTATCTCGGGCTGTTCGACGCGACGGTCTCGCAAAGTCCCTCCGCGTGGGCGGCGATTCCCGCGGCGATCCTGCTCGGGGTGACCGGGGCGCTGGCCCTGGCGTGTTTCGTGAAGGTGTGCGGGGTGGTTTTCCTCGGTGCCCCGCGCTCGGCGGCGGCGGCGCACGCCCACGAAAGCGGTCCCGCGATGCGCGGCGCGATGCTGACGCTCGCGGCGGCGTGCGTGGCGATCGGACTGGCCCCGGTCTTTTTCTGGCCGGCGATCGCTCGTGCGGCGGAAGCGTGGCGGCCGGGGTGGGGCGGGGCGGTGACGCCCGCGCCGCTGTTCGCCCTCGGTTCGGTCAATCTTGCGCTGGCGGTGCTGGCGGCCGTGGCGGCGTGGTGGCTCGCCCGGCGCGTGCGACGGAACGGCCGGACACGGGGGCTCACGTGGGATTGCGGCTACGTGGCGCCGACGGCGCGCATGCAATACACGGCGGGATCCTTTGCCGCCATCGTCACCGAGTGGTTTGCGTTCATTTTGCGCCCGCAGCGGCACGAGCACCGGCCGGAGACATCCTTTCCCGCAGCGGCGGATTTCACGGAACACACGCCGGAGACGGTGCTGGAGCAGGTCGTGGAACCGGCGGGCGGCGTCGTGCTGCGGATTTCCGCCGCCGCGCGGCGGCTGCAGCACGGGCGGGTGCAATCCTACCTCTTCTATCTGTTGATCGGCATCGCGGCCCTGGCCGGGCTCGTCCTGGCGGGAGGTGCGCAATGAACGAAGATTCCCACACAGCAGACCGGCAAGGGAGTGCCTTCCAACCCGCCTGTCATTCCGAACGAAGTGAGGAATCTCCCGCAGCGCGAGCGATGACACCTGCGGACGTCGAGATTCCTCACTTCGTTCGGAATGACCGGAAGTGGGTGTTGGTTGGCTTGAAAGCACTCCATAATAATTTGGGTGACGTCCACGTCCGCCGCCGGTAAATATTTTCACCACCATGTATCTAAACCTCATCCAGATTGCCGAGTCGTTTGGAGTCTCGGAGAAAGTGGTGGAGGGCTGGATCCGCGACGAAGGCCTGCCGCATACGCCCGACCGCGGGCGGCTGGTTTTCGACCGGGCCCAGGTGGCCCAATGGGCGGCCGAACGCGGGCTGACCGCGCAGGCCGGATTTCTGGCCAGGAACACCATGCCGGCGTTCGCGACCGGCTGGATGCTCGAACCGCTGCTCCGGGCCGGGCGCATCTGGCGCGATGTCGCCGCGGCGGATGTGCCGGCCGTGCTGGACAAGCTGGTGCAGGCGCTGCCCGGCACAACGCCACCGGTGCGCCAGATGCTGGCTCAGCGGCTCCGGGCGCCGGGCGGTGTGACGATGGCGCCCGTCGGCGGCGGATTTGCACTGCCGCATCCGGCGGCGCGGATCACGTTGGGCCGTGATTCAGGCATCCTGGCTCTGCTCCTGCTGAAGGATCCGCTGCCGAACATCGAGCCGCCCGACGGCGTGCCGATCACCCGGCTGTTTTTCTTCATCGCGCCGTCACCCCGCGCGCATCTCGATCTGCTGGCGCGGCTCAGCCGGGCGCTCACGCGCGGCTCGCTGCGCGAACTGGTGCTGAAGGGCGCAAGTGACGTGGAAATCTACCTCGCCGCCGCCGAGAGCGACGAAGGTGCGCCCAAAGGGGAGGCGGGTCGATGACTCCCGGACCGTTCCTGCTGCTGGCCGCCGTATGCCTGACGGCGGGCATTGCCACCGGTCCCCGCCGGCCGAGGCTCTGGACCGGCCTGAGCGTGGCCGGCACGGCCGCCGGTCTGGGCGCGGCGCTGCTCGGGCTGCTCGGGGCGCCGGAGTGGGAGTGGTGGAGCGGATTTCCCGTGGGCGGCGAGGAATTGCATCTCCGGCTCGACGCCTTGAGCGCGCTGTTTCTTGCGCTGCTGTGCGCCGTGGGCGGTGCCGGAGCCGTCTACGCCGGCGAGTATTGGTCGGATCATCATTACCCGGCGTCCGCGCCGCGCGGCCGGGCCTGGTGGAGCGCGCTGCTGCTAAGCATGGGCTGGGTGCTGGTGTCATCCAACGGGCTGCATTTTCTCATCGGCTGGGAACTTTTCACCGTCAGCGCGTATTTCCTGCTCACGCTCGACCGGACGCGACCCGAGGTGCGCAAAGCCGGCTGGCTGTATCTCGCCGCGTCGCATGCGGGCACGGTCTGCCTCTTCGCCTTCTTCGCCGCGCTTGCGTCGCGCACCGGAAGCTGGGAACTCGGGCCGATGCGCGACCAGCTCGGATTGGCGCCGTTGCTCTGGCTGGCGCTGCTGGGTTTCGGCGTGAAGGCGGGCGTGTTTCCGCTGCACGTCTGGTTGCCGTCGGCGCACGCCAACGCCCCGAGCCACGTCTCCGCCATCATGTCGGGCGTGTGCATCAAGATGGGGATCTACGGCCTCGTGCGCTTCAGCGGGTGGCTGCCGGTGCCGGCGGGCGCGGGCTGGGTGGTGATAGGCTTTGGCGCGGTGAGCGCGTTGCTCGGCATCGCGTTCGCCTTCGCGCAAAACGACTACAAGCGGCTGCTAGCGTATTGCTCGGTCGAGAACGTCGGCATCATCATGATCGGCCTCGGCGCGGCGTTGCTCGCGGCTGCGCAGGGCGACGCGCCGTGGGGCCGGCTGGCGCTGGCCGGGGCGCTGCTGCACGTGTGGAACCACGGGGCCTTCAAGTCCCTGCTGTTTTTCGGCGCCGGTTCGGTGCTGCATGCCACCGGGACGCGGGAGATGAGCCGGCTCGGCGGGTTGTGGCAGGCGATGCCGTGGACGGCCGGGCTCTTCGCGCTCGGCGCCATCGCCGTGTCGGGCCTGCCGCCGCTCAACGGCTTCACGAGCGAGTGGCTGGTTTATCTCGGGCTGTTTGACGCGGTGACGGGCCGCGGCCCGGCGGCGGGAGGGGCGATGCTGGCCGCGATCGTGCTCGGCATGGCGGGGGCGCTGGCGCTGGCGAGTTTCGTGAAGGCCACGGCGATGATTTTCCTCGGGGCGCCCCGCACGCAGGCGGCGGTGCGGGCCCACGAAAGCGGTTGGACGATGCGCGCGCCGATGCTCGGGCTGGCGGCGGTGTGCGTGAGCATCGGGCTCGCGCCGGTGCTGTTCTGGCCGGCGGTGGCCCGGGCCGTGGGTGTCTGGCATCCGGCCTGGAGTCCGACCGGGGCGCCCGCGCCGTTGTTCACGCTCGGCGCGGTGCACCTGGTGCTGGCGGCGTTGCTCGTCGCGGCGGCGGCCTGGTTGTGGACCAAGGCGCAGGTCAACGGCTGGCGGCGCGGCCTGACCTGGGATTGCGGCTACGCGGCTCCGGCGGCGCGCATGCAGTATTCCAGCGGTTCCTTCGCCGGCATCGGGGCCGGATGGTTTGCCTGGATTCTGCAGCCGGTGCGCAACCTGCGGCGTCCGCGCGGCCTGCAGCCGGTGGTGGCGCTGCGGCTTGAATACGTGCCGGAGACCGTGCTGGAGCGGGTGATCGGCCCGGCGGCCGAGGTGATCCTGCAGGTGTCCACGACGGTGCGGCGCCTGCAACACGGCCGGTTGCAGTCCTACATTCTTTACATCGTGGCCGGGCTCGCGGCGCTGAGCGGGCTCGTGCTGCTGGGAGGAACGTCATGACGACGGTCCTCGATCTTTTCGTCCGCCTGGCCTGGTGGCTGTTGCTGGCACCCTTGCTGCCCGGCATCATCAACAAGGTGAAGGCGTGGGTCGCGGGCCGGCGCGGACCGCCGGTGCTGCAACTGTATTACGACCTCGCGCGCCTGTGGCAGAAAGGCGTCGTGCTGAGCACGCTCGCCTCGCCGGGGTTCGTCGCGGGGCCGGCGGTGGCGTGGGTCGCGGTGATCGGAGCCGCGTTGCTGCTGCCGCTCGGACCGGCGGGCGCCGCGCTGAGTTTCAAGGGCGACGCGCTGCTGATGCTTTATCTGCTGGCGCTGGCGCGGTTTTCCACGACCTGGGCCGCGATGGAAACCGGTTCGGCCTTCGAGGGCATGGGCGCGGCGCGCGAGGTGAGTTACGCCGTCCTGGCGGAGGCGGCGATGATCACGGCCATGCTTTCCCTGAGCGTGCAGACGGGGAGCATCTCGCTGCTCACGATGCTGACGCCGTCGGCCGGGGCGGGCGCGGCGCTGCTGGCGGCGGGCCTGTTCACCGTGCTGTTGGCGGAAAACTGCCGCGTGCCCTTCGATGATCCCAACACCCACCTTGAACTCACCATGATCCACGAGGCCATGATCCTCGACCACAGCGGACCGCCGCTGGCCGCGATCTTGCACGGGGCGGCGGTGAAGCTGCTGTTGTTCGCCGTGCTGCTGACGGAGGCCGTGCTGCCGATGGGCGACCTGTCGCCGTTCGGCGCGACGGGCGCGCTGCTGGCGGGCGTGCTGGCGGTCACGGTCGGCGTGGGGCTCGTCGAATCGTTCCTGGCGCGCTTTGCCTTCAGGCGCGTGCCGCTGCTGCTCACGACCGCGGTGCTGCTCTGTCTCTTTGCCCTGCTCGTGGCGTGGAAGGGAGGCGCCGTATGAACACCAACCTCAATCTCCTGATCGGCCTGGCCATGGGCCTGAACCTGATCGCGCTGGGCAGCAGCCGGCTGCCGTCGCTCATCCGCGCCATGTCCTTCCAAGGCGTGGTGCTGGGCCTCATGCCCCTGCTGATGGAGGCGGAGTTCAAGTGGACGGTCGGACTGGTCGCGCTGGCCACGATGGCCGGCAAGGGTCTGATCATCCCTTCGCTTTTGAACCGGGCGATGCGGGCGGCCAACATCGAGCGCGAGATCAATCCTTTCATCGGCTACGTGCCGTCGCTGCTGCTGGGGGCCGGCGGCACGATCGCGGCGGTGGCGCTGGCGCGCACGCTGCCGTTGCTGCCGGAGCACGCGGGTTCGCTGCTGGTGCCGGGCGCGCTGGCCTCGGTGCTGACCGGGTTCATCCTGCTCATCGGCCGGGCCAAGGCCATCGCGCAGGTCTGCGGCTACCTGATCCTCGAAAACGGCATCTACCTCTTCGGCCTGCTGCTCATCCACTCGACGCCGCTGCTGGTGGAGGCGGGCGTGCTGCTCGACCTCACGGTGGGCGTCTTCGTCATCGGCATCATCGTGGACCGCATCCAACGCGCCTTCGACTCCCTCGACACGCGCAAGCTCACCATCCTCCGCGAATGATTTCCCTGCTCCTCATTTTTTTGCCCCTGGCTGGAGCGGCGCTGGCCGCCCTCTGGCCGGACAACCGGACGCGACCGTGGCTGCTGCCGGCCGTGGGAACCGTGCACACCGGGCTGACTTTCTGGCTCCTGCTGAATCCACCGGTGGTGACGCCGGGCGCATGGCTGGCGTTCGATCCGCTGGCGCGGGCGGTGCTGCCGGCGGTGTCGCTGCTGTTCTTCGTCTGCGCGACCTACGGCGTGGCCTACCTCCGGGTGCGGCAGGAGCGTCCGAACCGCGTGTTCGTCGCGCTGCTGCTGGCGGTGCTCGGGCTGCTGAGCGCGGGCCACCAGTCCCGGCACCTGGGCCTGCTCTGGATCGCGACGGAGGCGGTCACGCTCGCCGCGGTGCCGCTGCTGCATTTCAACGGCACGCCGCGGGCGTTCGAGGCGACGTGGAAATACCTGCTGGTCGGCGGCACGGGCATCGCGCTGTCGCTGCTGGGTTCGTTCTGCCTCGGCTACGCCTCGTTGCACGGCGGCGGGGGCGGGGATCTGACCTTTGCCTCGCTGATGGCGCAAGGCACCTGCCTGTCGCGGCCCTGGGTGCTGATCGCGTGGGTGCTGCTGCTCGTCGGCTACGGGACGAAGATGGGTCTGGCCCCGATGCACACCTGGAAGCCCGACGCCTACGGCGAGGCGCCGGGCATAGTCGGCGCGCTGCTGGCGGGCGGCGTCACCACCGTGGCGTTCACGGCGATCTTGCGCGTGCGGGCGGTGGTCAGCGCGGCGGGCGAGGGCGCCATGGCCGACCGGACGCTGCTCGTGATCGGGCTGTTCTCGATGCTGGTGGCGGCGCTGTTTTTGCTCGGGACCCGTGATTACAAGCGGATGCTGGCGTATTCGAGCGTGGAGCACATGGGCATCCTGAGCATCGGCGCGGCGCTCGGCGGCGCGGGGGTGTGGGCGGCGCTGTTCCATGTGTGGAGCAACGGCCTGACCAAGGGCGCGCTGTTCCTGAGCGCTGGCAACATCCGCCGGGCGGCGGGCTCGGCGTCCATGGACGATGTGCGCGGCACGGCGGTGTTCGCGCCGCGTTCGTCGATGATCTTCGTGGCCGGAATGTTCGCGGTCACGGCGCTGCCGCCGTTCGGGCCGTTCTTCAGCGAACTCCGGGTGGTGCGCGCCGGGCTCGCTCTTCCTGGTCACGGCTGGGCCGTCGCGATGTTCCTGGGTTGCCTGTTGTTCGCTTTCTTCGGTCTCACGCGCGTGGTCTTCGGCATCGTGGACGGACGGCCACGTCCGGGGGCGAAGGCCGGCGGCCGGCGCTTCGTGGAATCGGCCGGCGTGATCGTGCCGCCGCTGGTGCTGATGGGCCTGTCGTTGTGGCTGGGCCTTCACACCCCGGCGGTGTTGCAGGAGGCCTGGTCGGCCGCCGTCGTCCAACTTTATCCCCAGCCATGAACGCCACGACACCCTTTGCCTTGCTGGCCAACGCCACGAGTCTCCCGTGGACGGAGGTGCCCGAGTGGACGGTGGCGGATCTGGTGCGCTCGACCGCGGTGGAGCTGAACCGCGGGGCGCGACTCTGCTCGTGGTTCGGCGTGGCGGATGGAACGGCGACGCGGCTCGTCGCGGTGCTGGCCTATGATGCGGACAACACGCTCGCGGTCGGCCGCAGCACGCCGTTCACCGGTTCGTATCCGTCGCTGACGGCGACGCACCCGCAGGCGCATCTTTTCGAACGCGAGGCCTGGGAGCAGCACGGCGTGGTGCCCGAGGGACATCCCTGGCTCAAGCCCGTGCGACGGACGGACGGCAACGCGCCGGCCGTGGGCGAGTTTTTCAAGGTGGGCGGAAGCGAAGTGCACGAGGTGGCGGTCGGGCCGGTGCATGCCGGCATCATCGAACCCGGGCATTTCCGCTTTCAGTGCGCGGGCGAGGAAGTGCTACACCTGGAGATCGCGCTCGGCTACCAGCATCGCGGGGTGGAGACGGCGCTCGCCGGCGGTCCGCATCGCGCGACGCCCAGCCAGATGGAAACCGTGGCCGGCGACACGACCATCGCCCATGCCACCGCCTACGCGACGATCGCCGAGGCGCTCGCCGGAACGGAGGCGCCGCTGCGCGCACAATGGCTGCGGGCCATCGCCCTCGAACTGGAACGCCTCGCCAACCACACCGGAGACATCGGCGCGCTGGCGAACGACGTGGCGTTTCTGCCCACGTCCGCGGCCTGCGGCAAGATCCGCGGCGATTTTCTCAATCTCACGGCGCTGCTCTGCGGCAACCGTTTCGGGCGCGGACTGGTGCGTCCCGGCGGCTGCCGCCACGACCTCGAGGCGGCGCGCCTGACGCAGCTGCTCGCGCGCCTGGAAACCGCGGTCGCCGATGCGGAGCAGGCTTGCACCTGGCTGTGGGACTCGGCCTCCGTGCGCGGCCGGTTCGAGAACACCGGCACCGTCTTTCCGGCGCAGGCCACGGAGATCGGGTTGGTCGGCCTGGCCGCCCGCGCGTGCGGTCTGGTGCGGGACGTGCGCTATGACCACCCGGCCGGCTGGCACCGGTTTGCGCAGGCCCCGGTGGTGGTGTGGCCGGGCGGGGACGTCTTCGCCCGCGCCCGCGTGCGCTCGCTCGAAATCCAGCGCTCGGGCCAGTTTCTCCGCGAGCAGCTCGCCGCGCCGGTCGAGGGGGAACTGCGCGGCGAACTTGCGGCTGCGGCTCCGGAAACCCTGGCGGTCGCGCTGGTCGAAGGCTGGCGCGGCGAGGTATGCCATGTGGCCCTGACCGACGCCGCCGGCCGGTTCCGGCGTTACAAGATCACCGATCCCTCGTTCCACAACTGGAGCGGTCTCGCGCTCGCGCTGCGCGGCACAGCCATCTCGGATTTCCCGATCTGCAACAAAAGCTTCAATCTCTCCTACTGCGGCTTCGACCTGTGAAAAATTTGCCGCGGATGTCGACCTGAGCATTAAGCAACCACAGATGGACACAGATGCACACAGATACGATGGGCCTCATGCGCAACTGACGTTCGCGATCATCGGATGTGCGATGGAGGTGCTTAATACACTCGGGCACGGGTTGCACGAAAAGCCTTATGAGAACGCCATGGTCGTGGAATTCAGACTCAAGGGCCTTTCGTTTGAACAGCAGAAGAGATTTCAGGTGGACTATAAAGGGGTGACGGTCGGCGAATTTGTTTCCGACTTGATTGCCGGGCAGGCAGCCATTGTGGACGCCAAAGTTATTGACCGGATCACCGATATCGAGCGCGGCAAGATGATAAACTATCTCCGCATTACAGGCCTGAAAATCGGCCTGATCATTAACTTCAAGCGGCCCAAGTTGGAATGGGAACGCATCATCCTTTGATAATATCTGTGTGAATCTGTGTTTATCTGTGGTTTTACCCCGAATATCTTGTCCTGAGCAGTAACAACAAGTCCCTTATGTATGTCCTCGACACACTGATCCATCGCCTGAAGCGGGGCTGCGAGACCATGGCTTATCCGCAGGGCCCGGCGCCGGCGCTGCCCGACCGGCATGGCGGGGCGCTCCGGGTGGAGGCCGCCAAATGTGCGGACGGTTGCAGCGACTGTGTGCCGGTGTGTCCGACCGGAGCGATCACCCGGTCGGCGGGTCAGGCGGTCGCGCTCGATCTGGGGCGGTGCATTTTCTGTGCGGAGTGCGTCGCGGTCTGCCCGACGAAGGCGATCACGCAGACGGGCGACCACCGGATGGCGGTGCGGAAACGCGAGGATCTCGTGCTCGGCGAAACCGGCCGCGAGGAACTCCGGCTCGCCGCCGCGCTGGACGGCAGGCTGAAGCGGCTTTTTGGCCGCTCGCTACGCCTGCGGCAGGTGAGCGCGGGCGGCTGCGCGGCCTGCGAGGCCGATGTGAATGTGCTCGGCACCATCGGCTGGGATCTTGGCCGTTTCGGCATCCAGTTCGTCGCCTCGCCGCGTCATGCGGACGGGTTGCTGATCACGGGGCCGGTGACGAAAGGCATGGAACTGGCCCTGAAGAAAACCTGGGACGCGGTGCCCGAACCCAAGATCGTCATCGCTGTCGGCGCCTGTGCGATCGCGGGCGGGCCCTTCGTCGGGCATCCGGAACACCTGGGCGGGGCGGCCTCGGTCGTGCCGGTCGATCTCTACATCCCCGGGTGTCCGCCGCATCCGCTGACGATTCTCGACGGGCTGCTGCGGTTGCTCGACCGGCTGGAGGAGAAGCGCGGGCCGGCCTCCGACAGATGAGTATGCATGCCGACCCTCTGATTCACCGCAGAAGGGGCGCACGCGACCGAGGGTGGCGCGATCAAGAATCACGGGATCTGGCATCGTCGTTCGGGCCTCGCGGCAATATCCGCGGGCCTGCCCCCTTTTTTACTCCCCCGCCTTCGTCTTGTCCGTCTTGAACAGATTTGCCCGGTAGTTGCCCCGGTTGCTCACGAGGTGACACGCCCCGGGAAATTCCAGCCTGAGTTTGCGTGCCATGGCCCGAGCCCCGCCGGATCGGCTTCACCCGTCAATGGCAATATGTAAAGCCTGACCCCTTTTTCCTTTCCCCGTCAATGGCAATATGTAAAGCCTGACCCCTTTTTCCTTTCCATCCGGCCCTGCCGCGGCTGGTTCTCCTGCAGGAAGCGTTCGATCCGCGCGGCCTTTTGTTTGAGCCGTTTCAACCGTTCCGCCGATCGGGTGGGCAGGGCGCGCGGGGCGCGGTCGTTCTGGTGGTGTTCGCGCACGCTCTGGCGGACCAGTTCCCGCAGCTTGGCGTGCTTGCGGCGCAGGTCGGCGTGCGTGCCGCTCCACTCCTTGGCGGCGTTGCTCGAGAGCTTGTAGCCGTCGATCGCAAAGTGCGTTCCTCCGAGCAGCCCCTCCTCCTCGCAGACCAGCAGCACCTGGCTGAACAGGGAACTGATCCGCTCCTCGCCCATGCCCGAGACAAACTCGGCGATCGTGCTGTGGTCCGGCCGCTGCCCGCAGGTCAGGGCCATGAACACGATGTTGTCCCGGCAGGCCGCCTCCAACTTGCGCGAACTGAGCATCCCGCGGGCGTAGCCCAGCAGCACGACCTTCAGGAGCACGCGCGGATCGTAACCGGGCCGCCCCGTGCCGTCGTTGCGGCGCTCCTGGTCGAAGCCGCTCAGGTCCAACCGCTCCTCCACCACGTAGTGGATCGTGTGCTCGAGGGTTCCGGCCTGCAGCTGGTCCGCCAGCGAGACCGCCACCAGCATCGTCTGCGCGTAATCGTAGTGCTTGTATCGTGCCATGGGATTGCGCCCGCTTCGGGCGCTCGCATCCACAGCACCTCCCGCGCCGCCTCTCACCCCTTCTCGTGCAAACGAGGCTTTTCCGACAGTCTCAACGTTTACGATGAGCCACGTCCGGGCGCCAGCCCGGACGTTGGCTCTGGCATCTGGTTCGGCGACTTTGGGAATCGAAACAGCCACTTGATCTTCCGAACAGAAACAAACCACGAGAAGGAGATCATGACGGCATACAGAAAAAGATAGCCTAGAGCGCCATACGGTCGGACCTTCAGTCCCTTCTCGACGCCGGTGCCTTCTGAGAATTCATAAACCGTCGGACTCAGAAACACTGACGGGACGACAACGAAATCGCGCTGCCGGTGGTAATTCACGACTTCTCCATTGACGCTCTCTCGCTCATAGGAAGTTCCCACCATCCATCGCAGGCCTCCCTCTTTCTCTTTCTTCAACGCAGCTACCGCTTCATCCCAAGGCCTCGCCCAGTCGTAGATCGTGCCCAACGGAACCATGATAGTGAACAACGGCACCATGAGGATGATCATCCACCAGAGAGCCTTGAAATACCACTTGATGAGCTTCGAGAGCATGTCTTCAGCCGAACGATTGAGGTCAGACACGACCGGGCACAGCCCGGTCGTTGTCTGTGCCGACTGGATGGGCCTTCTTCATGTAGGCCAAGCAACGTCCTTTCGGATCCGAAGCTCAAACTCGAAACGGCTTTCTTGTGTGCCCGAGGTGCCGACTACACGCCAGTGAACAACCACAACGAGAACCTTCGCATGCACGAACTCATCCATGCGAACCGCGCCATGCTCGACGATGCGATCGCGTGCGAGCCAGACATCATCGGAGATCGGTTTCGGTGTGAGAACACGCTTCACGGCTAACTCTTTCTTTTCGCCGGTATCGGGCGAGAACAACACCACCGACTCTACTTCGATCTCCTTCGAGCTGCGGCTACAGACATAGAGAAATCCCGTGGGCGAATAGCCGGGCCAGAACTTCGTGAAATCCGGAACCAGCAAAGGTGCGTCGCCAATCTCGGTGCCCGAGCGTAACTTTGGACTAGGCGATCCCCACGCGAGACCTTCTCGGATGCTGTGTGTCGCGGGATGCACGAACTCGGACACATCGACAATCTTGCAGCCCGACAGCGTCAGCACACAGGCAAATATCAGTAGCGAACTATTCATCTTTGTTTGCCCATCAGTGTTATTCAGACTACGCGTATTGCCTACGCCTAGGTTGGCCCGTTGCGGCAAGAAAGGGAGATAAACCGTTCGTTTTCAACATCTGATTGGCGAGCGTAGGCAATTCTCCATTGCCAGCAAGACGGAGAATTGCCTACGTTTTACACATCGGGCCGCCACTCATCATGGATCGGCCCGTTTCATTTCCGAATTGGAAAGCGACGCTCGCTCAGGCTCCACTCAGCGAGGAGCTCAAGGCGACTTATGCCCGGGAAATCCTGTCCTTCCTGAAGCAGTGCAAGGATGGTCGGGTGGCGGCCACGGTGGCGGTGGCATTGATCAAGCAATGGTTGGCTGGCCGCGAAACGGCGGCCAACGGGCCTGCGCACGATGCCTTGCGGTGGTTTTATAAGACGGCGCCGAAGGCAGAGTCCGATGATGATGGGAACGGCGATTCTCCCGCGGGCGGCGCGGAGCGGAGTCCGTGCTTTATCGAGGATGCGGCCAAGCCGGCAGCGGGACCTGCCGGCCCACCTGGGGAAGGCATGAAGAGCGCGTCCGGAGACCGCGCTCCACCTGATGGGGGAAAGCGTCTTGGGGACAAGCCGCTCCACCTCGGATTCCGGAACATATCATCAAAGGCCGGCCGGGCGATGGCTTGAGGACCGGTTCCACCCTCAGCCAAGGCAACTACTTCCCGAGGACGGTGCGGATGATCTTGCCGAGGTCGCCGACGCGGTAGGGTTTCGGCAGGTAGCCGTAAAAACCCATGTCGTAGAACTGGCGGGCCATGGCGTCGTTGTCGTAGCCGCTGGCGATGATGGCGCGCACCTCGGGGTCGAGGTCGCGCAGGTGCCGGAAGGTCTGCTCGCCGCCCATGCCGCCGATGATGGTGAGGTCCATGATGACCGCGTCGTAGGGCCGGCCGATGTTGAGGTAGCGCTTGTAGAACTGGATCGCCTCCTCGCCGTTCTTCGCGATGTCGTATTTGTAGCCGAGGCTGTCGAGCATGCCGGCGGTGAGGGTGCAGATCTGCTCGTCGTCGTCCATGAAGAGGACGCGGCCGGTGCCGAAGCGCAGGCTGGGGGCGCGACGGGCCTCGATCTCCTCGGGCTTGTCGGCCTGCGGCAGGAAGACCGTGAAGGTGGTGCCGGCGCCGACTTCGGATTCCAGGCCCATCTGGCCGCCGTGGCGCTTGACGATGGAGAGGACGGTGGCGAGGCCGAGGCCCGTGCCGGTCTTCTTCGTGGTGAAGAAGGGATCGAAAATCTTCTCCAGGTGCTCGGGCTTGATGCCGCTGCCGTTGTCGCGCACCTCGAGGGCGACGTAGGTGCCGGCGGGGAGCGGGTCGATCTGGCCTTCGGCGAGCGCGACGTTGCTGGCGTTGATCCAGATGCGGCCGTCGCCCGTGGTCATGGCCTGGATGGCGTTGATGATGAGATTCTGGAACACCTGCAGGATCTGGGCGCGGTCCACGCAGATGGTGTTCGTGTCCGGCGCGACGGCGACCTCGACCTTGACGGTCGAGCCGGCCGCGGCGAGGCGCACGGCGTCGGTGAGGATGTCGGCGGGTTTGACGACCTGGCGCACGCCGGTGCCGCCCTTGGAGAAGGTGAGGAGCTGCTTGCTCAGGCCCTTGGCGGCGAGGCAGGCGCGCTCGCTGTTCTCCAGGCCGGAGGGGTCGCGGGCATCCTTGGCCAGCGAGACACCGCCGAGGATGGTGGTGAGAAGGTTGTTGAAGTCGTGGGCGATGCCGCCGGCGAGCTTGCCGAGCGACTCGAAGCGGTTCGAGCGGACAAGCTCCTCGGGCGTGAGGGTCATTTCGTCGGGATTGCGGAACACGAGGACGGCGCCGGCGGGTTTGCCCGCGGAGTCCATGACCGCGCGGGCGCTGAAGGCGACGGGCACGGCCTTCGCGCCGCCGGTCTCGAGCGCGAACTCGGTGTTCAACGAGGTTGCCTCGCCCGACATGACGGCTTTCGCGATCGGGCTCTCGCCCGGCTGGCCGCTCTCGCGGTGCACGAGGCGGAAAACATCCCAGGCTTCCTGGCCCACGCACTGGGCGCTGGTGCGGCCCAGCAGGCGCTCGGCCTTAGGGTTGAGGAAAACGACCAGGCCGTTCGCGTCGGTGAGCAGCACCGCCTCCTGCACCTCGGCGAAAAGCACGGTGAGATGCGCGGCGGACACGCCGAGGCCGGTCTCGGCCGGGACACCGCCCTCCGCCAGGCCCTCGGGCAGGGGCACCGCGAAGCCGAGGACGCGCTGCAATTCCTTGCGGCGGGAAATCTGCCGGGCGACGCAGGCATAGACGAGCACCTCGCGGCCCTCGCGGTGGCGCAGGCGCAGGGTGTCGAAATAAGCGATCCGGCTGGGGTGTTGCGCGAGGAAATACGCCTGCACGCCGCCGACCGTCTCGTCGAGCGGCAGGGTGCGCAGGAAGGATTCGAGCGTGTCGGACAGGTCGGCGTCGCCGTAGCCCAGCAAGGACTTGAAGCCCGGGGAAAGCCAGTAAAGGCCCGAGGAGAAATCGAGGTCGAAGATGCCGACGCGGCCGCGGTTGCCGAGCTGGTCGAGACGTTCCTCGGCGCGCAGGCCGGCCTCCTCGAATTCCTTCTTGTCGGAGACATCGATGTGCGCGCCCATGACGCGCTGGAGCGCGCCGTTGGGGCCGAAGACCTGCAGCCCGACGCTTTGCACCCACGCGTAGTGCCCCGCGGCGTGCTTCATGCGGAACTCGAGCGAGAACGGCCGTGCGCCCGTGCCGCCGCCGCGGCCATGCCGGTCGGGGGCGGCGGCGGAGTCGTCCGGGTGGATGAGGGCCAGCCAGGTCTCGTAGGTGTTGGCCAGCGCGGCGTCGGTGTAGCCGAGCATGCGTTTCCAGGTGGGCGAGTAATACACCTCGTTCTTCAGGAAGTTCAGGTCGAAGAACCCGAGCGGGCTGCGCTCGTTGAGCTGGGCGAGGAAATTGTCGGGCGAGCCGGCGGCGGCCGTGCCGGCCGTCCGCGCCGGAGCGGGCGCGGCGGTTGCCGCCGCCGTTGTCGTCGCAGGCAGACTGATGAAGGCGAAGTAGCGCACCGGCTCGTCGCCGGCTTTTTCGATGCGCACCAACACGTCGAAGGGCGCGGCCTCCTTAGGTTGGAGCTTCAGGGTGATGGGCTGGCCCTGGCCGGCGGCGAGCAGCACTTCCCACTGGGATTGGATCCAGTCGGCATCGCGGGACACGATGTCGAAGGTGAACAGGTTCGGGAAGAAATCGTTGACCAGTTCGGCGGGGGAGGCCTGCCACAGGGTGCGCGCGGCGGCACTGGCCACCTGGATGCGTCCGTCCGTATCGAGCACAAGCACGGCAGCGCCCATAGTCTGGCCCAGACTGTTCGCGGTGATGGCGGGAGGTGAGTTCAAGCCCTGATGCAAGAATTTGTAATCAGCCGGAGTGAACCGGCGAGCCTGATTTTGGCCCGAAGCAACGCGCCGGGTGCGATATTAAGAAACCTTGGCCCGGTGAGCAGTTCGCCCCCGCCCGGACGACCCTTTCAAGCCACCCGCCCGGATTCCTGCCAGCGCTGGAGGCGCCGGGCGAGGAATTCGATCCAGACAGGCTGGTCGTTGAGGCAGGGAATGTGCGTGAAGGATTCGCCGCCGGCGGCCTTGAAGTCCTCGGCGCCTTCCACCCGGATTTCCTCGAGGGTCTCGAGGCAGTCGGTGACGAACGCCGGCGTGATCACCAGCAGGCGTTTCTTGCCCTGCTTGGGGAGTTCCTCGAACAGGTGGTCGGTGTAGGGCGAGAGCCAGGGCTCGCCGACGAGGCGCGACTGAAAGGAGATGGACCACTTGGCCGGATCGAGCCCGGCCTTCGCGGCGAACAGGTGCGTGGTGCGCGTGACCTGGGCCTTGTAGCAGGTGCTGTGGGACGGCGAGCAGCTGTTGCAGCAATCGGCCACGACCTGACAGTGCGCATGCGAGGTGTCGGCCTTGGTGAGATGACGGACCGGGATGCCGTGGTAGCTGAAGAGCAGGTGGTCGTGCGGCTGCGCGAGATAGGGACGGGAGCTCTCGACCAGCGCGTCGATGTAGTCGGCGTCACCGTAATAGGGAAGCACGCACTCGATCTTCATGTCGGGCGCGATCTTCGCGGCCTCCCGCTGGACCTTCACCACGACGGTCTCCCAACTCGACATCGCGTAATGCGGGTATTGCGGGAAGAGCAGCAGGTGGTCGATGCCGTCGGTGCGGAGTTTGTGCAGGACGTCCGGGATGGACGGGTTGCCGTAGTTCATGGCCAGGGCCACGGGCAGGTCGGTGCGCTTTTGCAGGGCGGTCTGGGTGCGCTTGCTGGTGACGATCAACGGGGAGCCCTCGGGGGTCCAGATGCTTTCGTAGGCATGGGCGGACTTGGGCGCGCGGAAGCGGCAGATGATCTGCTTGACGAGGAGGGAGCGCAGGAAGGAGTTCGCCGGCCGGTCGATCACGCGTTCGTCGCCGAGAAATTCCTCGAGATAACGCCGCACGTCGGGGACGGAGGTGGAATCGGGAGAACCGAGATTGAGCAGGAGGACGGCGCGTTTTGGCATGCGGGCCTATTCATCGGGTTGGTCCGGGCTTTTGTCAAACGAGGTCGCCGCCGAGCGGTGGATCAGTTGCTTCTAGCGGATGGAGGGGCCTTTGTAGCCGGAACAATTCAGTTCAACCACAGATAAACACAAATACACACAGATAGCTAAGGCTTTGAGAAGCCAGAGATTGGAACCGCTCGATGAGCCGGCATTTCCCTATGCCAGGCGGTTTCGTCCGAGACATCTGTGTTCATTTGTGTCCATCTGCGGTTTTTAAACTGCATGAGTCCGGATGTAGTAGGTCGGGGGGGCCCATAAAGCCCGACCCCGCGCTGGCGGTGATTAGCGCGATGGCGGGCCGGGGTGGACCGGGTCTAATGACGGTGGCCGGGGAGGATTTTAACTGGCATTGACCTCCGGCGGTTCGTTCAATGGCCGGACTGCGCCATCATCCGACGCACTCCTTCCCATGAGCTCAACCCGCCAACCCGTGCTCCTCGTCATCCGTGACGGCTGGGGCAAGAATCCCGATTCCACGCAGGACAAGACCAACGCCGTCCACCTGGCCGCGAAGCCCTGCGACGACATGTTGCACGCGAAGTATCCCGTGACGCTCGTCAAGGCGTCCGGGCTCGACGTCGGCCTGCCCGACGGCGTGATGGGCAACAGCGAGGTCGGCCACGAGAACATCGGCGCGGGCCGCATCGTCGACCAGGAACTGGTCCGTCTGAACAAGCTTTTTCTCGAAAAGAAGCTGGCCACCAATCCTGTCTGGCGCGCGATCCTTGGCCGGGTCAAAGAGAAGAAATCGAAGCTGCACCTCATGGGCATCGTGTCCGACGCCGGCGTGCACGGCATGCTGGAGCATCTTTACGGCATCCTGCGCCAGGCGAAGGAAGACGGCCTGACGGAGGTTTACATCCACGCTTTCACCGACGGCCGCGACACCCCGCCGCAGAGCGGACTCGGCTACGTCAAGCAGGTCGAGGCGAAGTGCCGGGAGATCGGCCTCGGGAAAATCGCGTCCGTCTGCGGTCGCTTCTGGGCGATGGACCGCGACAACCGCTGGGAACGCGTCCAGCAGGCCTACGACATGCTCACGGGTCGCGCGGCCAAGGCCACCGCGTCCGGCGCGGAGGCCGCCGTGTCGAATTACTACGCCAACCCCCTCAGCGCGACGCAGAATGGCGACGAGTTTGTGCCGGCGACGGCGATCGTCGGGGCCGACGGCAAGCCGGTGGCCGTGATCGGCAACGGTGACGCGGTGCTGTTCTACAATTACCGCGGCGACCGTCCGCGCGAGATCACGCGGGCGTTCGTCATGGACGACTTCAAGGGCTTCGACCGCGGCCCGAAGCTCGACCTCTACTACGCGACGATGACCGAGTATGAAAGCGGCCTCCCGGTGAACGTGGTTTCCGGCAAGCCGGAGAAGCTGAAGAACATCCTCGGCGAGGTCGTGAGCAAGGCCGGTCTCGCGCAGTTCCGCTGTGCCGAGACGGAGAAGAACCCGCACGTGACCTTCTTCTTCAACAATTACCGCAAGGAGCCGTTCCCTGGTGAAGAGCGGGCCTGCCCGGCCAGCCCGAAGGTGCCGACTTACGACATGCAGCCCGAGATGTCGGCCGCCGAGGTGACGAAGGCGGCGAAAGAGGCGATCCTCTCCGGCAAATACGGCCTGATCGTGGTGAATTTCGCCAATCCCGACATGGTCGGGCACACGGGTTCTCTGCCTGCGACCATCAAGGCCGTCGAGGCGACCGACCGCGGAGTGGGGGAGTTGTTGGCGGCGCTGGCCACCAAGAACGGCAAGGCGGTGATCCTCGCCGACCATGGCAACGCCGAGCAGATGTGGGATCCGACCGTCAACGGCCCGCACACGGCGCACACGCTGAATCTCGTCGAAGTTTTCGCCGTCGGCGAAGGCCTGGTAGCGGGCAAGACCAAGATGCGCACGGGCGGCCGCCTGGCCGACATCGCCCCGACCGTGCTGGCGCTCATGGGCCTGCCCAAGCCGGTGGAGATGACGGGCGAGAGCCTGATTTCAGGCTGATTGTGTCCGTTGACGGGGCATTCGGTTTCGCGTCATCTGATTGCGATGCCGAATCTGTTCATCATCGCCGGTCCCAACGGAGCGGGGAAGACGACCTACATGCGGGACTTCCTGCCGCAGGAGATGCGCTGCCGGGAGTTCGTCAATGCCGACTTGATCGCGGCTGGTCTGTCGCCTTTTGCGGCCGACGCAGCCACCTTTGAAGCCGGCCGCATCATGCTCAGGCGTCTGAGGGCATTGTTCGCCCGAAGGGAGGACTTTTCGTTCGAGACCACACTCATCGGTTTTGGCTATACGCACCTGTTGCGCGAGATGAAGGAGGCGGGGTATCGCATCCACCTGGATTTTCTTTGGATTCCAAATCTGGAAATCACCCGGGCCCGGGTGAAACAGCGCGTGCAGAAAGGCGGGCACGATATTCCCGACGAAGTGCAGCAGCGACGGTTTGGCAAAGGGCTTCGCCTCTTGTTGGAGCACTATCGGCCGCTCGTGCATTACTGGCGTATCTTCGACAACACCGGGCGCAATCCGCACCTGATTGTCGAGGAGGAGGATGGCCGTTTTCGGGTGGCGGATGTCTCCAGACTTGCGACGCTGGAGACGGCGGCTAACCTGCGCATCATGCCTGAGCGTCCTGCCGACCGATTGGAAGAGCCTGTTGCCTTTGTTCCGGGTCTGGAGACCAAGGCCGCGATGCGTGCGATGCGTCGGGCCTATGCCAAAGTCGTGCTGGAAAACAAGGCCTGGGGCCTGCCGGTCATCCAATGGCGCGATGGCATCGGGGTGGTCGAGGTGCCGGCCGAGCAGCTTGAGCCGTTGGCCCGACGTATCTTGGAAGTGAACGGCGAGCCGCTGCCGGAAGCCGAGGAGCGGGCGTTGCTCGCCCATTTGAAGATCTGAGCGGCCGTGCCCCTGCGGCGCGGCGGCGCTTGGGCCGAGGCGGGTGTTCGGGCTAGAGCGCGATGCGGCGTCCTGTTTTTTCGCGGGCGAAGTATTCGATCATCGTTCCTGGGGGAACATTTTGTGCCTTCAGCGCCAATTGGACAGCGTTCAAGCTCCGGGGGCCGTCAAAAAGCAAGAGATCGATATAGCAGCGCTCCACCCCGTGAGCTCCGCCAATGCAGCGACCGCCGGAAAGGGGCTTCAGCTGATCTTCGATGGCATCGGCAATCTTCCCTCTGGTGTCGACTTCATCACCCTTGGGAAAAAAATCTCGCTGGATGGAGACGTAAACATAGTCCGCTCCAGAGCCGGCCAATGGATCGGGAATATTGCCCGACGAATGCATGAATTCCTGGAATAGTTTGGGCACGGCAGTGGACTGGGTCAGCACATCAGCCCGGGGGAAATCACCATCCGATGACTTTGTCTGGAAGAGTGTATAGGTCTCTCCGGGGACAGTTGCTTTCCATCCCTTCCCCCGGGCAGTGCGCGATACATAATCAGCAAATTCCTCCAAAGGGAACGATCCCTTGAGTTGATCGCGGCCGAACTTGATTTCACCAATCCACCGGTCTGTGCCGTATTCGCCCAGGGCTTCGTCCAGGAACAGAAAAACCACGGAATATTTTTGCGATTCGTCCAGCTTGACCCACGCCGGATGCCAGATCGTCAGATCGAAGTTCTCACTCTCTGCATTGATGGTCGGGGTCACCCAAATTTCCTTCGGATCAAATGATATTTCGAGCATTTCAATGGTCCGTCCCTTGATCGTATCCGGCTGACGCGCTGCGTAGAATGTCCATCCGGGGATGGCGGGTGCCTGTGACAGCCATTGGAGGGTTAGTAACTGACGATGGATATTTCCTTCCCCGGTAAGGGTCAGCGAGTGACCCTGGCCCTCGCGGCCCGGGCCAAAAACCCAGCCGAGTCCAGGCATGATTTCATTGACCTTTGCACTGGTTTCGTCGGCCAGCGAAGCGCTATTCCTAGTCTCAATGGAGCTGTAAAAACGAGGGGCAACAGTCACAAACCATTTCCAAAAGACAGCGACCCGCTGGTTGAACGTGAGTAGGGGTGCAGGTTTACGCTTGAGGAACGAAAACATGGGAATCGTGCCAGGCCGGCCGGCACAAAAGCTTAACCGGGAGGATTTGGCGAGAAGTTCGTCTGGGGCTCTACAGTGTCATACCGGACCAAATTCTGATTGCCCCGGGGTGGGGCGGGCCGTTTGGTTGGGCGTTCCGTCCCTATGAAACGCACCCATCATTGCGCCCAACTCACCAAAGCCGACCTCGGCTCCACTGTCTCGCTGGCTGGCTGGGTGGACTCCGTCCGCGACCACGGCGGCATCATCTTCGTCGATCTGCGTGATCGCCAGGGCATCACCCAGGTGAAGTTCGACTCCGCGCTGCGCGAGCAGGCCGCCCAGCTCAAAGACGAGTCCGTCATCGCCGTCGCCGGCAAGGTCGAGCCGCGGCCGGATGCGATGATGAACAAGAACCTGCCGACCGGGGAGATCGAGGTCGATGCGACCGAGCTCGTGGTGCACAATATTTCCGACACGCCGCCGTTCCCGCTGACCGACGCCGGCGGCGACAAGGTCAACGAGGACCTGCGCCTGACCTACCGTTACCTCGACCTGCGCCGGCCGAAGATGCGGAAGAACCTCCAGGTGCGCCACCGCGCGGCCAAGTCCGTGCGCGACTACTTCGACGCGGAGGGTTTCATCGAGGTCGAGACGCCCGCGCTCTTCAAAAGCACGCCTGAGGGCGCGCGGGAATACCTCGTGCCGTCGCGCATCCATCCCGGCCAGTTCTACGCGCTCTCGCAGTCGCCCCAGCAGTTCAAGCAGATCCTCATGGTCGCCGGCGTGGAGAAGTATTTCCAGATCGCCCGCTGCTTCCGCGACGAGGACCTGCGCGCCGACCGCCAGATGGAGTTCACCCAGATCGACGTCGAGGCCTCGTTCATCGACCGCGAGGGCATCTATTCCCTCTTCGAGGGCATGCTGAAGAAGGTGTGGAAGGACGTGCTCAACCACGAGCTGCCCACGCCGTTCCCGCGCCTGGCCTTCCACGACGCCATGAACCGCTACGGCGTCGATAAGCCCGACACGCGCTTCGCGCTCGAACTCGTGGATTTCTCGGAGCTCTTCAAGACGTCCGGTTTCAAGGTCTTCGCCTCGACGGTCGCCGCGGGCGGCTGTGTGAAGGCGGTCAACGCCAAGGGCCTCGCCGACATCACCCAGGGCGAGATCGGGGCGCTCGAGGAGATCGCGAAATCACTCGGTGCGAAGGGCCTCGCCTTCATCAAGGTCGAGAACGGCGAATGGAAGTCGCCTATCGTGAAATTCTTCACCGACGCCGAGAAGGCCGAGCTGACGAAGCGCCTCAACATCGAGAACGGTGACATCATCTTCTTCGCCGCCGCCCCGTGGGAGCGTGCCTGCGCGATCCTCGGCCGCACGCGGCTCGAGGCGGCCCAGCTGCTCGTGAAGCGCGGCAAGCTGAGCATCCCAGCCAGCCAGTGGAATTTTCTCTGGGTCGTCGATTTCCCGCTCATGAGCTACGACGAGGAGCGCAAGAGCTACGTCGCCACGCACCACCCGTTCACCGCGCCGGTGCCCGAGGACGCGGCCTATCTCGACAGCGACCCGAAGAGGGTCCGCGGCCAGCACTACGACGTCGTCCTGAACGGCATGGAACTCGGCGGCGGCTCGATCCGCATCCACCAGCCGGCGCTGCAGAAGAAGGTTTTCGAGGACGTGCTCAAGATCCCGGCCGACGTCGTCGAGAACCGCTTCGGCTACATGCTGAAGGCCTTCACCTACGGCGCCCCGCCGCACGGTGGCATTGCCTTCGGTCTCGACCGGATGGTCGCGCTGCTCTGCGGCACGACGAGCATCCGTGACGTCATCGCGTTCCCGAAAACCCAAAAGGCGCAGGATCTCATGGCCCAGAGCCCGACGCCCGTCACGGCCAAGCAGCTCAAGGACCTGCACATCCAGACGGTCGTGCCGCCCCAGTGATGCGAAGGTGGAGCCTGTCCTTCCGCCGTCGCCAAGGCTATGGCGGACAAGCCGGACGCGCTTAACCCGTCCGGCCTGCCATCCGTAGCCTTGGCGAAGGATGGAGGCCGGGTTCTACCTTAGAAAACCAACCACAGTAAGCTTGCCCTGCCGGGCCAATCCCGGGACACTGCTCCAAAACACTTCTTCACCCATGAAACTCATTACCGCCATCATCAAACCGTTCAAACTGGAAGCCGTTAAGGAGGCCCTGACCGCCGTCGGCGTCGAGGGCATGACCGTCAGCGAGGTCAAGGGCTTCGGCCGCCAGAAAGGCCACACCGAGGTCTATCGCGGCAGCGAATACACCGTGGACTTCCTGCCCAAGGTGAAGATCGAGGTCGCGGTGACCGCCGATCTGAAGGACAAGGTGGTCACGGCCATCGCCAACGCGGCCAAGACCGGCAAGATCGGCGACGGCAAGATCTTCGTGACGCCGATTGAGGACATGATCCGCATCCGCACCGACGAGCACGGCGAAGCGGCGGTCTAACCGCCCCGTCCTGATTCGCTTCCACCGGCCGGCCCTCCTCGGAGCGCCGGCCTTTTTCATGGGCAAATACCTTGCTGGAGGAGGGATCAGTGGTCCCGTGATCTGAAGGCTACGCGACCTGAAATCCACAGGACTGATAGTCCCGCTCCACCCGACAAAGCCGGGGTCAGGGCAATATGTCACAAGGCTCCGAAGAAAAAATATCGGTGGCATTGGATTTGCTTAGAAGGTGTCGCAACCACCATGAATACCATGTTACCTCGCCTGCTGCGTTTCGCAGCCCTCACGGGTCTGGCGCTTCTGTTCGCCAGCTCCGCCATTGCTGAAGAGACGGCCGCACCCGCGGCCCCGACGCCTGAAGAGCGCATCGCCGCCCTTGAGGCTTATGTGAACAACACGGATCCGGGCAAATCGCTGGCCGGTGTTCCCGGACCCGGCCACAACGCTTGGATGATGACCAGCACGGCGCTGGTGCTCTTCATGACGTTGCCCGGCCTGGCGCTCTTCTACGGCGGCCTGGTCCGCAAGAAGAACGTGCTCTCGGTCATGGCGCAGTGCCTGGGCATCACCGGGCTGGTGACCATCCTGTGGTGGGCGTTCGGTTACAGCCTCGTGTTCGGCACGGGTTACGGCAGTGCCTTTATCGGGGGCACGGAATTCCTCTTCCTGAAGGGGGTCACTTCCGCGCCGAACACCAATTACGCCTACTGGGTCAGCCAGAATGTTTTTGCGATGTTCCAGATGATGTTCGCCATCATCACCCCGGCGCTGATCGTGGGCGCGATCGCCGAGCGCATGAAGTTCAGCGCGATCCTGCTCTTCGTCACGCTCTGGATGGTCATCGTCTATTTCCCCCTGGCCCACATGGTCTGGGGCGCCAACGGCTTCATGAACGGTGTCTGGAACGCCGACGCCGCGATCCCGGCCATCGACTTCGCGGGCGGCACCGTGGTGCATATGTCTTCCGGTTGGTCCGCGCTGGTGCTCTGCCTGATCCTCGGGCCGCGTCTCGGCTTCGGCAAGACGCCGATGCCCCCGCACAGCATGGTGCTCTGCATGATCGGCACCGGCATGCTGTATGTCGGCTGGTATGGCTTCAACGCGGGTTCGGCCGTCGCCTCCGACGGTGTCGCCGCCAACGCCTTCATGACCACCACGATGGCCGCCGCGATCGGCGGTTTCGTCTGGGCCGCCATGGAAAAGATCACCCGCGGCCACGCCTCGATCTTGGGCTTCTGCTCGGGCATCGTGGCCGGCCTGGTCGTCATCACGCCCGCTGCGGGCTTCGTCAACGCCACCGGCTCCGTCATCATCGGCGTGCTGGCCGGCATCATCCCCTTCCTCGCCTGCACCAAGCTGAAGGGCTTCTTCAAGTATGACGACGCGCTCGACACCTTCGGCGTCCACGCCGTGGGCGGCACGCTCGGCGCGTTGCTCACCGGGTTCCTGGCCACCTCCGAGGTCAACAGCAACCTGGTCAGCGATGGTTACGCCAAGAAGAACGGCCTGGCCGCGCTGGTCACCGACGGCGGCCTCTGGGTCGCCCAGGTGAAGGCCATCGGCATCACCCTGGTCCTCTCCATCGTGGCGACCATCGTCATCGCCTACGTCGTGAAGGCCCTGATCGGTCTCCGCCCGAGCGCCGACGAGGAACAGCAAGGCCTTGACCTCGCCGACCATGGTGAGGAAGGCTATATCTTCGAGGCCAAGTCCTGAGCCCAACCCCCATCAATCACACCATGAAACTCATCATCGCGATCATCAAGCCGTTCAAGCTGGACGAAGTGAAGGAAGCCCTCGGCGCCGCCGGGATCCAGGGGCTGACCGTCACGGAGGTCAAGGGCTTCGGCCGCCAGAAGGGCCACACCGAGATCTACCGCGGCAGCGAATACACCGTGGACTTCCTGCCCAAGGTGAAGATCGAGCTCGCCGTCAGCGACGAACTGGTGAAGCCGGCGGTCACCGCCATCACCAATTCGGCCAAGACCGGCAAGATCGGCGACGGCAAGATCTTCGTGCTCCCGCTGGAGGATGTCATCCGCATTCGCACCGACGAGCACGGCGAGACCGCCGTCTGATCAAACCATAGCTTAGGCGAAGCCGGCCCTCCACGCGGGGCCGGCTTTTTTGTAGGGTGGGCGTCGGTTTCCACACCGACGCCTGTCGCCGATGTGGAAATCGGCGACCACCTCGGTGCGCCACCCGGCCTTTTTGCTTTTCACGGACAATCATCGGGATGATTCTGGCTTCATTCCCATGAGCACTCCGCAACGCATCAAGGTCATTGATTCCCATACCGGCGGTGAGCCAACCCGCCTCGTCCTGGAGGGAGGGCCGGACCTCGGAGGCGGCCCGCTCGCCGAGCGGGTGAAGGTGTTCAAGGAGAGGCATGACAACTTTCGCTCGGCCGTGGTGGGCGAGCCACGCGGTTCCGACGTGATCGTGGGCGCGCTGCTCGTCGAGCCGCACGACAAGGGCTGCCAATTCGGCGTCATCTTTTTCAACAACGTCGGCTACCTCGGCATGTGCGGCCACGGCACCATCGGGCTGGTTGTGTCCCTGGCGCACCTCGGACGCATCACGCCCGGTCCGGTGAAACTCGACACGCCCGTCGGTCCCATCGAGGCGCAGCTGCACGCCAACGGTGAAGTCTCCTTCACCAACGTCCCGAGCTATCGCAAGCAGCAGGATCTGCCGCTCTACCTGCCCGGGGTCGGTGACGTGAACGTGGATCTCGCCTGGGGCGGCAATTGGTTCTGTCTGATCGAGCAGCACGACCAGACACTCGAACTGTCCAACCTCGCGCAGCTCACCGATTATTGCTCGCGCATCCGGCAGGCCGTCGGCGATTCGGGGTTTCCCGAGGTGGACCACGTCGAGCTTTTCGTGCCGGCCAAGAAACCCGGCGTGAACAGCAGGAATTTCGTCCTCTGTCCCGGCAAAGCCTACGACCGCTCTCCCTGCGGCACGGGCACCAGCGCGAAACTCGCGTGCCTCGCCGCCGACGGCAAGCTGGCCCCGGGCGACGAGTGGGTGCAGGAGAGCATCGTCGGCAGTATCTTCCGCGGCAAATACCGGAAGCAGGGCGACAAGATCATCCCGACGATCACCGGCACGGCGCATGTCACCGCGGAGACAACCCTGATCCTCGATCCCGCCGATCCGTTCGTCTGGGGGATCCGATGAACGCTGCGCCAGTAGGGCCGGTCTCTGGCCGGCCTCCTCTCGCTCAAGCAACCAATCAGGCCGGTCAGAGACCGGCCCTACCCGGGCTCATTCGTATTTGCTGATCATGCGGCACTCCAAATCGGTCATCATCTGCGGCGGCGGCATCGTCGGGCTGAGCACGGCCTACTATCTCGCGCGCGAGGGATTTCGCGTGACGCTGCTCGAGCGCAACGCCGAGGGTGCCGACTCCTGCGCGCATGGCAGCGCCGGCTACATCTCGCCGAGCCACGTCGTGCCGCTGGCGGCGCCCGGCATGGTGCTCAAGGGTCTGAAGTGGATGCTGAGCTCGCGCAGCCCGTTCTACATCCAGCCGCGGCTCGACAGCGACCTGATGCGCTGGGGCTGGCTGTTTGCCCGCCATTGCACCGCGGAGCACACGCGCCGGGCCGCGCCCGTCCTGCGCGATCTTTGCCTGGGCGGACGGAAGCTGTTCGTCGAACTGGCGGACATCACCGGTCAGGCCTTCGAACTGAAGACCGAGGGATTGCTGAACCTGTGCAAAACCCAGGAAACGCTCGACCACGAGACCCACGGACTTGCCGCCATCGCCAACGAGCTCGGCGTCGCGGCGCGCGTGCTCAACGCGCAGCAAACCGCCGCGCTCGAGCCGGGCACGCGGCTCGCCATCGCCGGCTCGGTCTATTTCCCCATCGACGCACACCTCTCGCCGCGGAAATTTATCCCGGCGCTCACGAGCCTGCTGAAGGAGATGGGCGTGCAGTTTCGGTGGAACACCACGGTCTACGGCTGGCAGTCTGGTGGCGGACGCATCGCGGCTGCGCAGACGACGTCCGGCACGCTTGTGGCGGACGAGTTCGTGCTGGCGGGCGGCTCGTGGTCGCCGGGCATGCTGGCCGGCCTCGGCCTCCGCCTGCCGATGCAGGCGGGCAAGGGTTACAGCCTGACCATCGGGCAGCCTCGCTTCCAACTGACGAAGTCGCTCATTCTCACGGAACGGCGTGTGGCGGTGACGCCGATGGGCGACCAGCTCCGCTTCGGCGGCACGATGGAAATCAGCGGACACAACGACCGGGTCCGGCCCGAGCGCATCGAGCAGATCATCGCCGCAGCGCAGCATTATTTCCCCGACTTCACGCCGCAGGACTTCGCGGGCATCAAGCCGTGGTTCGGCTACCGCCCGGTGTCGCCCGACGGATTGCCCTACATCGGCCGCTTTGGCCGCCAATCGAATCTCACCGCGGCGTGCGGTCATGCCATGCTCGGGGTGACGATGGCGCCGGTCACCGGCCTGCTCGTGGCGGAGATACTGACGGGGCGGAAGCCGAGCGTCGATTTAAGCATGTTGAAACCCGACCGGTATGCGTGAACTGTAGGGCGGGGTCGCCGCACCCCGCCTCGACTGACTTTTGATTCGCACATGGCGGGATCAGCGATCCCGCCCTACAAAATAAATCCCCATGAACTGGAAAGGTGTATTCCCCGCCATCACGACCCCGTTCAACGCCGACCTCGCCGTCGACGAGGCTGCGCTCATCGTGCACTGCCGCTGGCTGATCGAGAACGGTTGCACCGGCATCGTGTGTGGCGGCTCGCTGGGCGAGGCGCAGACCCTCGCGTTTGAGGAGAAGGTTGCCCTCGTCCGCACCTGCGTCGCAGCCGTGGGGAAGCGCGTTCCGGTCGTATGCGGCATCGCCTCGCTCAGCACCACCGAGGCCGTGGCGTTGGCGGAGGCGGCCGAGGAAGCGGGGGCGAAGGGCCTCATGGTCCTGCCGCCCTACGTCTATGCCAGCGACTGGCGGGAGATGAAGGCGCACGTCGGCGCCGTCATCGCGGCGACCAAGCTTCCGTGCCTGCTCTACAACAACCCGCCGGCCTACCGGACGGACTTCCTGCCCGAACAGATCGCCGAACTGGCCGCGGAATTCCCCAATCTCGATGCGGTCAAGGAATCGAGCGGCGATGTCCGCCGCGTCTCGGCCATCAAGGCGTTGACGGGCCGCCGGCTCGACGTGCTGGTCGGCATGGATGACGCCATCGTCGAGGGTCTCTACGCGGGGGCGGTGGGCTGGATTGCCGGACTGGCGAACGCCTTTCCGGCGGAGTCGGTCGCGCTGTTCGATTTCGCCAGCCGGGGAGACAAGGCCCGCGCGGCCGCCCTCTATCAGTGGTTCCTGCCGTTGTTGCGGTTGGATACCGTGCCGAAATTCGTCCAGTTCATCAAGTGGGTGCAGGCTTCCGTGGGCCGCGGTCTGCCGCATGTCCGCCCGCCACGGCTGCCGCTGGCCGGGGCCGACCTGGACTACGTCCGGGCCATCCTGACCAAGGCTCGCAAGGCGCACCCGAAGCTGTGATCCGAGCATGTCATTGCGAGGAGCGCGGCGACGTGGCAATCCCGACGTTGGGTCGCCTCCGATGACGCACATTTTGAGTCTGGATCGCCACGCCCGGCTTGCGCCGGGCTCGCGATGACTAGAGAGTGTAAGCATGAAACCTGACGGGGGTTCCCTCATTGGCTTTGGTTCCAGCGGACTGGGTGGCGCTTCGTTCAAGGCGTTCGACCCGGCAAAGAACGCCGCGCTTGAGCCGACATTTACGTCGGCGACGACGGAGGATGTGGACCGCGCCGTGCAACTCGCGGTGGCGGCAGCACCCGTCTGGGCGAAAATTCCCGGGGCGGAGCGGCGCAAATTCCTGGATGTGATCGCCACCAAGCTCGAGGCCAAGACGGAGAATCTCGTGGCCCGGGCGATGCAGGAGACCGGACTGACCGAGGCGCGGTTGAAAGGCGAGGTGGCTCGCACCGTCGGACAACTGCGACTCTATGGCGAGACGGCTGCACGCGGCGACTGGCTGGATGCGAGGATCGAGACGGCGCAACCGGACCGCCAGCCGTTGCCGAAGCCGGACCATCGCTCGCTGCTGCGGCCGCTCGGTCCGGTTGTGGTGTTCGGATCCAGCAACTTTCCTTTTGCCTATTCGGTGGCAGGCGGCGACACGGCGTCGGCATTTGCGGCCGGCTGCCCGGTCATCGTCAAGGCGCACCCGGCGCATCCGGGCACGAGCGAGATCGTGGGCCGACTCATTCTCCATGCCGTGCGCGAATGCGGCCTGCCCGAGGGCACCTTCTCGCTCCTGTTCGATGCGGGCTTCGAGGTCGGGCAGGCGCTGGTGCAGCATCCGGCGGTCAAGGCCGTGGGCTTCACCGGCTCGCTCAAGGGCGGGCGGGCGCTGACGGATCTCGCCGCGGCCCGGCCGGAACCAATCCCGGTTTACGCGGAGATGGGCAGCATCAATCCGGTGTTCATTCTGCCCGGAGCCGCCGCGGATCGCTCCGCCGGACTGGTTGAGGGACTTTACGCATCTTCGACGGTCGGCGTCGGCCAGTTTTGCACCAATCCCGGGCTGATCGTGCTCCAGCGTTCGCCGGCGACCGAGCAGCTCGTCAGGGATCTCGCCGTCCGGCTCACGGCCACGTTGGAGGGCGTGATGCTGACGCCCGGGATCCGGAAAAACTTTGTCGCCGGCACGACGGCCCGCGCCCATCTGCCGGGCGTGAAGGTGCTCGCGCAGGGCAATGCGCTCTCGCTCTGCAGCGCCGCCCCGATGTGGTTCGAGACCGATGCGCAGACTTTCCTGGGCAATCACGCCTTGGCGGAAGAGATTTTCGGACCGAGTTCGGTGGTGGTCATGTGCAAGGACCGGGCGGAAATGCTCGCCGTCGCGCACGATCTCGAGGGCAGCCTGACCGCCACGTTGCATGCCGGGAAGGAGGAGGCCGCGGCCCAGGGGGAATTGCTCGAGGTGCTCGCCGCCAAGGCCGGACGGGTGATCCTGAACGGTTATCCGACGGGAGTGGAAGTCAGCCATGCCATGGTGCATGGCGGACCGTATCCCTCGACCAGCGATGGCGGCCGCAGCACCTCGGTCGGCACGCGGGCGCTCAACCGCTGGACGCGGCTGGTGTGCTACCAGGGATTCACGGACGAACTGTTGCCGCCCGAATTGCAGGACGCCAATCCGCTCGGCGTGCTGCGGATGGTGAACGGAGAAGTGATGCGGGACGCGGTGCGGTGATGAGGCCGCAATCTTAGCCGGAGTATTTCCCTCCCGCCCTGACCCTACACACCCCGCCCTGTCGGGCACCCCTCTTCATCCGAAACGATGCAGTGGAACCCCTTCCCCATGGAACCCGCCGCACGAAAAGGTGGAGCGCGGCCTCCGGACGCGCTTTCAGGATTTGCGCATGGGAAAAACGCGTCCGGAGGCCGCGTTCCACCCCCGGCATCTGCATCGTTCCGGCTTCATAGAGGGGACTTTGGCTGGCGTGGATTGGGGGTCCCCTCTATCAAGAGGGGTGGCGCGCAGCGACGGGGTGTGTTGCCTTGGCTTGGCAGAGTGTGAAATATCGAGTTAAGGACGCCCCTACGGTTATTTCCTCCGCAGCAGACCCGGGTTCAGCCGCTCGACTTCCTTGAGGTGGACGGCGGTCTCGTTCAGACGACCGAGACGGCGCAGAATCTGAGCGAGTTCGAGATGCACTCCGGCATTGGCTGGATCGAGCCGGAGAATGCTGTCGAACGGACCGACGGCCGCTTCGAGCCGGCCGGCCTGCACCAAGGCGCGGCCATAGGCGAAAAGATAGTCGACAGATTCGGGTCTGAGTTCGATGGCGCGTTCGAAATGGGGCGCCGCCTCGGGGAAGCGGTTGGTGAGCATCAGGCCGATCGCCCAGTTGAGCTCCGCGTCGGCGTAACCAGGATCAATCTGAACCGCCCGCTCGAAATGCGGGAGGGCCTCGGCCGTCCGGCCGGACTGGGCGAGGGCGAGACCGAGATTGCATTCCGCATTGGCATGCCGTGGATCCAGCCGGATGGCCTGCTGAAATTTTGCCATGGCTTCGTCCAGGCGGTTGAGTTCGAGAAGCGCATTGCCGAGATTGGTGTGCGCCACCGCGTAGTCGGGCTGCAGTTGGATGGCCTTTTCCAGCCAAGGAATGGCTTCCGCGGGCCGGCCGAGGCGCGTGAGACTGTCGCCGAGATTGTTGTGCGCGCTGGCCATGCCCGGGTTGAGTTTGATCGCGGTTTCAAGGTGGGGGATGGCCTCCGCCGGCCGGCCGTCGAGCGTCAGGATGGTGGCGAGGTTGTTATGGGCCATCCAGCAGGAGGGATTCCGTTTCAACGTGGCCTCGTAGAGCGTGACGGGATCCCGATACATGCCGCACTGCACCCAAGTCAGGGCGCCCAGCACGGCCAGCAAGACGCCCGGGCCGGCGTAGCGTGTGGTCACCGGCAACCGGAGCAGGATCTGCCAGAGGCCCGCCGCGGCCAGCGCGAAGACGGCGAGGCTGGCCAGGTATTGGAAATGGTCGGCCACATAGGAGAAAACGAAGGGGTAGACGTTGACGAATCCCAGGACGGGAAAGAGCGTGCCGCCAAAAAGGAGCGCGGCGGCCAGCGGGGCCCGGGAACGCCGCCGCCACCAGATGAGTCCGCCCAACAGGGCCAGCGCCCCGAGCAGGAACAGCCACTGCCACGCGGCGGCGGGATCGATCGTCCAGCGCGGATAGATGAAGATGAGTTCCGCCGGCCAGACGAGTTTGCCGAGGTAGAACCAGAACACGCGGCCCGCCAGCAGGCAGCGTTGCACCAGGCTCAGGTCGAAAGCCGCGCCCTGGGCGCCGATCAAAACGCGTTCGAAATGGGCCGTGACCAGGCCGGAGGCCGCGCCCAGCACGAACCACGGCAGCAGCGGCAGCACGTCGCGCCGCCACTCCAGCCGGCCGCGTTGCCACCAGAACACCACGAGCAGGGCGGCCGGCAGCGAGGCGGTGACCGTCTTGGTCAGCAGGGCCAGCAGGAACAGGCCCGTGGCGAGGGCATAGTGCGATGACCGGCGCTGCCCGTCGAAGCGCAGGTAGGCGAGGGCGGCGCAGAGATAAAAGACCAGCGAGAGCGTGTTCTTCTGCTCGGCGATCCACGCGACCGATTCGACACACACCGGGTGCAGTGCAAACAGCAGCGCCGCGAGCCATTCGACTCCGGCGTAACGCTTCCGCTCATGGCCTGCGGCCACTGTCCGGGAGTCGAATGCCCCGAGCCCGGTCGAGGGGCTGGCGGCATCATCAATCAGCCGGCGGAGCAACGTGCCGAACAGGCAGGCGCCTGTGGCGTGGAGCAGGACGTTGAGCAGGTGATAGCCGAGCGTCGAGTCGCCCCAGATCAGATGTTCGAGCCAGAACGCCGAATGCAGCACCGGGTAATATTGCTGGGTGGCGCCGAACTCGAACCAGATGCGGAAGAGGCCGGCGAGCGAGCGCAGGTCCGCGCGCGTGACGTGGCCGGGATCGTCCCAGAGAAAGCTTCCGGACATCGCCGGCAAGTAGGCCAGGACCGTCACCAGGAAAATCAACGCACAGATCCAGCCGGCCGGCCACGAATGCGTGCTGGGGACGGGGGGCGGCGTCTGGGCGGGGCGGCGGGGCATGGGGATTAACTAAAAAGCACCCAGAGAAACCGGCGATAATATTCGCGGGAGAGGGCGGCGGTGACGGGTCGGCGTCGGATATGTGGCACGGGTCTCCTGACCCGTGGCGAGCGGCAACACGGGTCGGGAGACCCGTGCCACGAAGAAAATCGCCGTCACCCGGAGGGGTGACGGCGATGAAGGGAAGGCGTTCGATTTGGCTTACAGATCGAAGCTTGCCGTGAGCAGGAACTGCTGCGGGTCGACGATGCGGTAGGTATGGATGGTGCCGTCGGGGAACGCGCCGACGGGTTGCAGGCGGCCGTTTTCGCCGAGGTTCCTCACGTTAAGCTTGAAGGTCGCGCCGACCTTGTCGCGCCAGAGCTTGGTCTTGTAGCTGACGAACATGTCCACGTAGTAGTGCTGCTTGTCATAGATCGGGCGGTCCGGATCCAGGTCGGTGATGATGTCCGGCAGGGACTGGACGCCCATGTAGCCGATGGCCGCCTTGTCCTCCCAGCGGAGGGCGCCGCCAACCGTGGTGCGCTTGAGCAGCTTGTGGTCGCTGATGCCCGCGAGCTGGTAGCTGGAACTCGCCCGGAAGGCGTAGCGGCGGACCTGCGGGTTGTTCTTTCCTTCCTGCGCCTGCATGATCGCGAAGGGAGCTTTCACGAAGGCCAAGTAGTTGGTCTCCGGCGTCGCGGCTGTTGCGGTATAAGTCGCGACCGTGCCAGGCGCTGAGGGTGTGCCGGATTGGGTATATTTGTGTTTCCACCAGAGCTTGCCCGGATTGCCTTCCGCGATCGCGTCGGCGTCGAGGATGGTCGGATCTACGATCGTGGTCCAGACCGACATGCGCGAGTCGATCCAATCGACGAGGGCGCTGGATATGTTCTGCTGGACCGACTTGGTGTCCGTGACCGAAGCGGTGACGGTCCAGTAGCGGCTGGGGTTGTAGTTGATCTCGAGCTCTGTGCCGACGGAACGGATGTCGGAAGTGGCGCCAATCGGGGGCGATGTAATGCTGGTATTTGAGTAGTAGGCGGCGTCGGCAGCACTGATCTTGGTCAGGGCTTCAACCTTGGTGGCAATCTGGGCCGCGCTATCGCCCGGGTTTTGGTAGGTCACCCAGCGCACCGCATTGGTGTAGAGATTATGCGAGGGGGTGGGGCTGCCGGCGCCGTTGGTAAGGAAGTCAACGCGGAGAACCCGTCCGGCCACCGTGCTCATGTCGTTGGTCTGGGCAGCCTGCTGGAGGTTGTCGTAGTGCGTGCCGCGCACGACCAGTTTGCCGTCGAACAGGTTGAGCCCGAGGCCCCAGCTCTTGTCCGTGCCGGTGGTGTTGGGCAGGAGGTTCTTGAAGAGATCTTGGGCGGGGTTCGTCGGGAGGAAGCTGTTCGAGCGGTTATAGTTCATCGACATGCCATTGAGCAGGCTGCCGAAGAAGCGGGTGCCGCCGCTGCCGCTCCTGTCCATGTTGGCGGTGACCTTCGTGTTCATGAACGGACGGGCGACGAACTGGATGTTCGTGGTGCGGCCGCCATTGGCGTAGGAGACGGAGTCCCAGCCGTCGGTCAGGGCGTAGTCGAAGTGGATGCCGTCCGGGGCGAAGTTGTTCGCCGGCGTGCCCTTGTTGCCATAGCGGAGGTTGGTCTTGTCGTAGCGGGCGCCGAGGGTTGTGACGAGTCGGTCGCCGAACAGATGGCTTTGCACCACACCGCCGATGGTTCTCAACGCCAGCTTGGAGTTGAGGGTGGCGCCGGTCTTGTCCGCGGCGACCTGGCCGAGCTCGATGTTATCGGTGACGAAGGCGCCGGTGGCGGCGTTGCCCCACCTGAACGGGTAGGTGCCGTAGCTGAAATCACTCGGGGCGTAGTCCACATTGTTGCCGACATTGTCGCCGACATAATAGCGGTAGAGCCCCTGCGTGAGGTTGATGAGCGCGGGCGTGCCGGAGGGAACCGACTGAAACCCCCGGTAGAGGCCGGGCACGAGCCATGAGTTGTTGGACACCATGGCATCGCGCCAGGAATACTGGCGGTTCACGCGGTATTTGTATTCGCCATAACCCGTGAGCTGGAACCAGCCGAGGTGTTTCAGGAGACTGTCGCGTTGGGTCAGATCGTAGCGGTAGGCGAGCTGTGCCCGGCTGGTGTCCCACTTCTGGGGATTGTATTGAGTGCGGGGTTTGTCGACGCCGAGATAAGGCCGGAGGAAGAACGGATTGGGCGTGCCATCGAGGCGGCGTTCGTTGATGTCGACCATGAGCTGGCCGGACTGGCCGTTGTCGTTGACGACGCCGACGAAGGCGCGGGACCAGCGCTCCGAGTCCTCCCGCATGAAGGAAACCTGGGCGGCGAGCGTCTGCGTGGGCGTGTTGATGATCATCTGGTCGATCGTGAAGTTCGTCGTGACCGTCCGGTCCCAGAATTTGTTGGGGGCCGACAGATTGATGGAGGACCAGTCGTAGATGCCGCTGTCGCTGATGGTCGGCGTGGTGCTGAACAGATACTGGTCGAAGGGACGGGGCGCCGTGCCGGAGAAGGTCGTGGCGCCGGCAGCGGTCGTCTGCAGGTAGCGGGCGGCCTGCAGGGTGGCCAGGCTGGGGCCGGCGGTGCTGGTGGTTCCGCGGGGGGCCGCCCAGTAGGAGAGGCCGTTCTGGTCGATGAACATCTGGCTGCGATCATTGCCCAGACCGCTGGCGGTGAAATACGTCGGACCGTTGTAATTGGCGGCGGTCACCGTTTGGACGGTGACTCCGTTGATATGGATCTGCTGCGTGACGGGATCCCACGTCGGTTTGCCTTGGGAGATCCAGTAGGAAAGGTTGTCCCGGGGCGGCAGGGAATTGGCCCGGTTGCCGTAGGCATGGTAATAGAACATGGAGCCGGAGATCGTCGTATACTTGAACGGCTGGTATTTGATCATGCCGTTGTAGCGCTCGGTATCGACGCCGGAGGGCTTGCGCTCGAAGGCGTCGTGCTGGAACACGCCGCTGGCGCGGATGGCCAGTTTGCCCGGCAGCAGCACGCGGTTCAGATCCAGGCTCGACCGCCAGCCGCCGTAGCTGTCCACGCGGAGTTCCGTGGCGGACCGGTTGCGGCTCAGATTGGCGGAGGCAGGCACCATGTTGACGGTGCCGGAGGGATTGCCGAGGCCGAAGACGTTGGCGTTGGGGCCGCGGCTGATTTCCACGGACTCAAGCGTGATCGGATCGACCGGCACCCGGTTCATGGTCTCGATGTTGCCGAGGGAGACGTTGGCCGGCGCGATGCCGCGCACGCGGTTGGCCTGCGTGGGGTTGCTCTGCACGTTGTCGCCCAGGCTGCCGTTGCGGTCGAGGGTGTAGTCCGTGTAGGTGCCCGTGCCCTCGGTGCCCGCGACATACAGGAAGATGTCGTTGATATCGAGCATGCCGAAGTCCGCCATCTGCGCCTTGGTCATGACGGTGATCGACGAGGCGAGGTCATCGAGCTTCGTGTTGAAGCGCGTGCCGGACATCGTGTTCGCGGAATAATAGCCCTTGGTATCGGCCACCACCTGGAAGGGCGACAGCACCACGGTTTCATCGGAGGTGGCTACGGACGTGCCGGAGGTGGTGACCACCGGCACGGGTTTTTGCTCGGGCTCGTTGGTCGCGGGGGCGACAGTTTGGGCCGGGGTCAGCACGGTGCCAAACAGGAGGCAAATTTGCGCAAGCAGCAGCTTACGCAACGACAGGAGACGTCGGTTACTTGATTTCATTGGGGGGGGTTAGGTTGGGTCCGCCGGGTAAGAGCGGAGTGTATGGCCAATTTCGTAGAGGGATTTTTTGGCGCACACAACACCATAGATGAACTCAACATTCACTAATGAAATTCCTGGCAATGCGCCAGAAGTCGCGGGGGTCGCAAGGCTGGCTCGGCCGGCGTTCGCAACTGCCGGGCGCGACTCATCGGCCCCGGGGATTCAGTGCGTCGCTCCGACGGACCTTGCTCGTCTCGTCATCTGGCGATTGCCCCCTGCGAAGTTGCCAGATGCGCGTGCAAGGTGACCGGCCTGGCCTCCGGCAGGTAGCGGGTGATGGTGCGGGTCGCCGCCAGCGGGTCGTAGAGAATCACCGGATCCTCCGGCAACGCGTTGCGGATTTCCGAGGGTGTCAGCGCCGAGTCCGTGATTTCCCGGGCATAGAGTGCGTATTCGAAGGGATAGACCTTGCCGTCGCTCACGAGGGTGATGAGCGGATTCCATGGCAGGTAAAGCCGGCCGCGCTGGGCCTGGGCGATCGCCAGCAGCCGGTCCTGATATGGACTCGGTGTCCACTGTCCGAGCCGTCCGCTGTTGTTGCCGAGGGCCAGCACGCCCAGCAGCAAGACCGCCGCCAGCCGGACCGGACCAAACGACGCGACGGCATGGAGCCGGAGGCCGATGGCAACGGCGGCAAAGAACAGGCCGTGGGCCGAATTGAATCCGCCTCCTTCCTTGAGGGCCGCGGCCACTCCGAAAGGCAGCATCGCGAGCCCCAGCCAGGCATAAGGCGAGGCCGAATCCGGAGAGGGCGGGAAGGATTTAAGCCGTCGCACCGCCCAAGGCAATGCGGCCAGCGCCGCCCAAGGCAGAAGATCAAGCCAGAGGGTGTCGCCGGTCAGGGAAAAATACCCATCGGCCGCACGCCACGGCAGCCGTTGATGGATGGCCACGATATAAAACCAGATGCGTCCAAAACCGAAGACTCCTCCGACCAGCAGGGAGAGAACCGCGGTGTAGCCAAACGTCAGGCCGCCCCAGCGGAAGACCAGCGACCAACGACGCTCCCATCCCCAGCCGACGACGAGCACGACCGGGAAAACCGCAGCCGTCTGCTTGGTCCAGACGGCCAGCGCCACCGCCAGCGCCGAAAGATGCAGCCAGCGCGTCGCGCCGGAGTGCAGGTGGCGCCGGGCTGCGCCGAGCGCCACCAGCATGAACGCGATGCAAAGCGGATCGACATGCAGCCCGCCGAACCACCCGGCGGTCAACGAGGCGCTGCAGACGATCAGTCCCGTCCAACCGGTGCGGTCGAGCGCGGTTCGCCAGTCAGGCGTATCGGGCCGCAGGCACCAGAGCAAGGCGCCCAGCAGCGCCAGCGCGTTGGCGATCACCGCGACGGCCTCGGCCCAGGCCAGAGACGGAATCAGCGTGATCGGCAGCATCCAGACGGCGAATCCCGGGCCGTAGAGCCAGCAAAGCTGGGCGCCGCTGTGCAGGTCGAGGTAAAGTTCCTGGCCGCGGGCGAGCGCATAGGCCGAGGCCAGGCGCGGTTGCGCCCAGGAATCCAGCGGTGCGACGCAGGCGGCGGTCCAAGCCAGCGCCGCCAGAATGATCCAAGGAAGGAAGCGCGCCAGTTGTTCGCAACGGACGGCGACTTGAGTCCCACGGGCCATGGCCGACGATGGGGATCAGCGACCCGGTTGGTCAAGCCGGCTGGTTTCGTGGCGGATGGCGCGCTGGTAGGCGGTGAGACCGGGATCTTCGGTCGTGTCGCAGAGCGTATCGAGCGCGAGGCGCAGCGCCTCGGCGTGCTTGCCTTGCGCGTGCAACGTCAGCGCAAGGAAAACGGCGAACTCCGGATTGTTCGGGAACTGGACTTGCCCGGAGCGAAGCATCGCGGCGGAGCGCTCGAGCTGGCCAAGCGTGCGCAGGGTCGAGCCGAGGCCGATCAGCGCACCGGACAATTCATTCGGTGGCAGTCCGAGCGCGACGGCTTTCTCGTAATAGGGCAGGGCCTCGGCGTGGCGGCCGAGGGTTTCGCAGGTCCACGCGATCTGGAAAGATATCTCAGCGACGTTTGGGTGGCGTTCGTCGAGCGATTTCAGCCGCGGGAGGAGCTGGTTGAACTGCCCGTATGCCCGCGCCCCGACGATGGCGTCGAGTTCTTCCTTCCAGGCGGGGAGTTCGGGAGTGGCGATCATACCATGGGATCGAACCACAAAGGCACGAGGGAACAAAGGCGAAATGCGACGGAGAGGCCGCATCCTTTGTGCGAAAGAACTGATCTATGCGATGGCGGTTTAGCCACTCCGCCTGTCGTTGGTTGCTACTGGTGCCGGCGAGAGTTTCGAATGACTGCGAGCTGCCACAAATGATATTTGCGACCGCGGTTGACCGCCGCATGCTGTTGGCATGGGCATTTCCGACGAAACCACCAGCAATTGGACCGGGGAACTGGTGCGCTTCCTGCGCGAGCAGCCGGAAGTCCGCGCCGTGCGCATCGACCCGGTGGCGCACAAGGTGGCCATCGCCACGGTCCAGAACGTGGATCTGGCCGAACTCGAGGCCAAGCTGGCGGCCACCATCGCGGCGGTCGAGGCGCAGCTGGCGGCCAAGTCCGCGCTGCAGACCCCCGCGGGATTTTCCCTGCGGCAGGAAGGCGGCGCGGTGGTGCTGGGCCGCGACACCTGCGTGACCGCCGAGAAACTCTGGCTCTGGCGGGAGATGGAATGGCCGGAGATCAAGGCCGAGCCGCTGCCCGAGGACCAGGAATGGCGCATGCTGGCGAAGCTGGCCACGATCTGCGGCGCGAGCGGCATCGCGGGCATGCTCGCCGGGCATTTCGCTCCTGAGCTGCCGTGGCTCGCGAAAGGATTTTTTCTGCTCGGCATGATAACGGGCGGCTGGGACGCGGCCGGCGATTCGTGGAAGAACCTCAAGAAGGGCGAGGTCGAGATCCATTTCCTCATGCTGGCCGTGGCGCTCGGCGCGATGTTCATCGGCGCGTGGGGCGAGGCGGTGCTGCTGCTGTTCCTCTTCTCCGCCTCGGGCGCCATGGAGGAATACGCCCTCGACCGCACCCAGCGCGAGGTCAGCGCGCTGCTCAAGACGGCGCCGAAGCGGGCCACCATCGTCCGTCCGGACGGCACGGAGCAGGAGGTTGCGGTGGAGGAACTGCAGCTGCTCCAGCACGTGCGGGTGCGGCCGGGCGGGGCGTTCCCGGCCGACGGCGTGGTCATCAGCGGCAAGAGCGCGAGCGACGAGTCCGCGCTGACCGGCGAGGCCACCCCGGTGGAAAAGCGCACCGGCGACCAGGTCTTCAGCGGCACGATCAACCTGTGGGGCGCGCTGGACTTCGAGGTCGCGCGGCTGCCGGCCGAGAGCACGCTGCAGAAGATCATCCGGCTCATCCAGACCGCCCAAAAACTCAAGGCGCCGAGCGAGCGGTTCACGGACAAGTTTGGCACGGGTTACACCTATGCGGTCATCGGCGGCTCGACCGCGATGTTCCTGGTGTGGTGGCTGGGCTTCGACCTGCCGGCGTTCACCAACACTCCGGAGACACGCTCGGCCTTCTATCGCGCCATGACCCTGATGGTCGTCGCCAGTCCGTGCGCGCTGGTCCTGTCGATTCCTTCGGCCATCCTCGCCGCCATCGCGTGGGGCGCGCGGCACGGCGTGCTGTTCCGCGGCGGCGCCGCCATCGAGAAGCTGGCCGACATCAACGTCGTCGCACTCGACAAGACCGGCACGCTCACCACCGGCGAACTGGCCGTGATCGGCTACGAGAGTTTCCCGCCCGGTCGCGAAAAGGAAGTGATGGAACTCGCCTACGCGCTGGAGGCCAAGTCGGAGCACCCGCTTGCCCGGGCCATCGTGCGCGACGCCAAGGCTCGCGGGGTGCAACTGATCGCGCTGGATGATTTCAAGAACATCGTCGGGCAGGGTGTGCGCGGGAGTTACGGTGGCAATCAGGCCTTGCTCGGCCGGCGCGAGCTGCTCGAGGCCGGACCGCTCGCCGGCTGGGCGGAGAAACTCCCGGCCGCCGCGCCGGACCTTTCCGAGGTCTGGGTCGTTGGCAAGGACATGCTGGGCCGCGTCCTGTTGCGCGACCAGATCCGCGCCGAGTCGAAGGCGGTGCTGGCCGAGCTGGCGCAGCGCGGCATCCACACCGTGATGCTGACGGGCGACCGCCGGCACGCCGCGGAATCGGTCGCGCGCGAACTGGGCGTCGCCGAGGTGCGCGCCGCCCTGACGCCGGAGATGAAGGTGGCGGCCATTCAGGAGCTGCGCGCCGCCTCGCCGGGGCGCAAGGTCGCGATGGTGGGCGACGGCGTGAACGACGCCCCCTGTCTCGCCGCGGCCGATGTCGGCGTGGCCATGGGCGCGCGTGGCAGCGACGCCGCGCTGGAGCAGGCCGAGATCATTTTGATGCACGATCGGATCGAGAACTTCCTTGCGGCGCACCGGCTCAGCCGGCGGGCCAAGGGTATCATCCGGCAGAACCTGGCCATCTCGCTCGGCGTGGTCATCGTGATGGTGATCATGACGGCCTTCGGCGCCGTGCCGCTGGCCATCGGCGTCGCCGCCCACGAAGGCAGCACGCTGGTCGTGTGCATCAACTCGCTGCGCCTGCTGTTTGGGAAGAACGCGTGATGGTGTAGGGGCGTCGCTCGCCGACGTCTGCGAATTGGTTTTGCCTGCGCGCCCGCGGGCGTCCGCAAGGGACGCCGCTACGCAAGCTGGGTAGGGGCGCCGCTTGACGGCGCCCGCGAGCGCGGCGATATTCCGCGCATGGAACCGCAGCGGTTGCCCGTTCGCCAGACGGATAATCTGCACAAAGGCCGGCTCTCAATCGCCGGCGCGCAGTATTTCATCACGCTGGTAGCACGACACAGAAAACCGTGGCTGACGGACTTAAGGGCGCGGGAAGCTACACTGGCGGTCTTACGATCCTGGCATGCCGAAGATCAGGGGAGGGTGCTGGCGGCAACCGTCATGCCCGATCATGTTCATGTCCTGTTCGAACTGGGTGACCCATTGACGGTTGGGCAGACTATCGCCCGATGGAAAGCGGAAACAAGAAAGGGAATCGAGTATGCCGAGGACTTTCAGCGCGATTTTTGGGAGCACATGCTGCTCAAAGCGGAAGATATCGAGGACTACGCACTATACGTTTTTCTCAATCCCTATCGTGCTGGACTGCTGTCGGCAGGCCATTCCTGGTCGGGCTGGTTGGCACCAGTGCCAGGACTCTTCAGATTTACCGCTGCACTGGACGGCAAGGGAGCGCCACCGCGAGAGTGGATCGAGTGGCCCGACGAACGTTTTGCCGGTTTAGCGCATGGCGAGTGATTCGCGGGCGTCCGCAAGGGACGCCCCTACAAGAATGGATCCCTCAATCCTCGATCCACACCATGTCGCCGGTGCGGACCTCCTCGAACAGGGCGATGATCTCGAGGTTGTTCATCTCGACGCAGCCGCCGCTGAAGGGTTGGCCGAGGCGGTCCTCGTGGTTGGTGCCGTGGAGGTAGACGTAGCGCGCGTGGGTGTCGACGACCTCACCGCGGGCGTTGGTGCCGGCATTCACACCGGGCTCGAGCCCGCGCAGCCAGAGGATGCGGCTGGTGATGAGGTTCTGCGCCTGAGCCGCCGCGTCGAATTCCGTAAAATGCCAGCCGGTGCTCACTCGCCCCTTGAACACGATGCCGGGTGGAACCCCGCCGCCGACCTTCTCCGCGATCTCGTGCAGGCCGCGCGGCGTGCCGAGGGAATCCTTCACATTCGAGGGCGGGCGGAGCGAAGTCGATATGACATGGCTCTTCTGCAAGGCACAGTCTTGGAAAAACATCAGGAGCTGCTGCGCGATGGAAATGCCTATGACACGCGGTGTGGGCTTGATTCCCAGCGCGGCGCACCTTTCTTTGAACCGTTTCAACACATCATTCATCGTGAGCAATAAATCCTATCGTGTCGGCATCGTCGGGGCCACCGGAGCAGTCGGTCAAGAGCTGATTGCCCTGTTGCAGGCCCATGCATTCCCGGTCGCGGAGCTGCGGCCCCTGGCCTCGGCCCGTTCCGCGGGCAAGAGCATCGATTTCGGCGGGAAGAAAATCACGGTGCGCGAGGCCACACCCGAGGCCTTCGCCGGGCTCGACCTGGCGTTCTTCGCCGCCGGCGGTTCCGTCACCAAGGCGCTCGCCCCCGAGGCGGTGAAGCGCGGCTGCCTCTGCATCGACAAGAGCTCGGCGTTCCGCGCGGACCCGAAGGTGCCGCTGGTCATCCCCGAGATCAACGCCCACGCGTTGCGGACGCATCAGGGCATCATCGCCAGCCCGAACTGCTCGACCTCGGTTGCGCTTATGGCGCTTTATCCGCTGCACCGGGCTTTCGGCCTGAAGCGCGTCGTGTTCGCGACCTATCAGTCCGTCTCCGGCACCGGGGCCGACGCCATCGTCGAGCTGGAACAGCAGACGCAGGCTTATGTCGCGAAGCAGCCGCTGCCGCGCGAAGTCTATCCCTATCAGATTTTCCAGAATCTCATCCCGCACATCGATTCGTTCGGCGCCGACGGCTATACGGGGGAGGAATCCAAGATGCGCACCGAGAGTCGGAAGATCCTCGAAATGCCCGACCTCAAGGTCTCCGCCACCTGCATCCGCGTGCCGGTCGTGCGCGCCCACTCTGTGGCCATCAACGCCGAGTTCGAGCGTCCGGTCTCGGTCGAGGCCGCGCGGCAGGCCATCGCGGCCTTTCCGGGCGCCGAACTCATCGACGAGCCCGCAAAGAACGCTTATCCCACTCCGCTCGCTTACAGCCGGAAGGAGAAGTGTGGCGTCGGGCGCATCCGCCTGGACACGGCCTTCGAAAATGGCCTCGCGCTGTGGGTCAGCGGCGACAACCTTTGGAAGGGAGCCGCGCTCAACGCGATCCAGACTGCCGAGAAGATGATCGAGCTGGGGCTGCCCTTGAAGGCGTAAGTGGTGGGCGTCGGTTTCCATACCGACGCCGTCGCCGATGTGGAAATCGGCGACCACCCAATTATCCCTTGCCGGTCCGGAGGGATTGACGTTTCTTGGCCGTCTTCGGACGCTTAGCTCAGTTGGTTAGAGCACCTCGCTTACACCGAGGGTGTCGGGGGTTCGAGTCCCTCAGCGTCCATACTTCGCCAAGAGCATCGCGCGCGAAGTATGCCCTCCGAAGCCTTGGCGAAGGAGGGCGCTTACCTTGCCGGCGCACCCCAAGTGGCTACGTATGGCACGGCCATTCTGGCAAAATTAGTGTTCCTTAGTGTCCATTAGTGGTTTCAGTCTCCTGCCCGCATGAAAATCATCCTCGCCACCCGTAAAAGCCCGCTGGCCCTCGTCCAGACTGAGATGGTCTCGGCGCGCCTGAACGCGAAGCTCGCCGGCGCCGAGTGCGAATTGCTCAAGCTCGTCACGACCGGCGACCGGCAGGCGGAGTGGTCCCTCGCGAAGCAGGGTGGCAAGGGTCTGTTCACGGCCGAACTCGAGCAGGCGCTGCTGCGCGGCGAGGCACACGCCGCCGTCCACAGCTGCAAGGATCTGCCCGGCGAGAATCCGCCGGGCCTCGTGGTCGCCGGTTTCATGCCCCGCGAGGACACCCGCGACGTGCTGGTGCTGCGCGAGGGCATCACCGCGCCCGCGACGATCGCGACCAGCAGCCCGCGCCGGCAGTTGCAGATCAAGCTGCTCTTCCCGACCGCCACCTTCACCGAGATCCGTGGCAACGTTGACACCCGGCTCAAGAAGATCGCCGCCGGTGCGGCCGACGCGACCATTCTCGCCACCGCCGGCATGAACCGGCTGGGCATCAAAAGCTGGCCTGGCCTCGTGTTCAGGCATCTCAGCTTCGACGAGAGCGTGCCGGCCGTGGGGCAGGGGGCCATCGCTCTCCAGTGCCGTGCCGAACACGCCGCCATGCTGGCGCCGGCCCTCGACGAAACCACGGCGCGCACCGTCACGCTCGAGCGCGCCTTCCAGCGCCAGCTCGGCGCGGGCTGCCAGATCGCCTTCGCGGCGCATGCCACCGCGGACAAGCTCTACTTCTTCCACGAGAAAACCGGCCATTGTCGGCTCCCGCTCACGCCGGCGGATTTCGCCCAACCCGAGCAGGCCGCGGCGCGTATCTTGAAGGAGCTGGGTTTCCATGGATGAAACCATTTGTCTGACAAAGCCCTGTAGGGCGGGATCGCTGATCCCGCCTCGCTGTGCGCGGAGCGCCCGGCCCACCTTTGGCGGGGTCAGCGACCCCGCCCTACATCATTCAAACCATCATGCCTGACCCCAAACCCCTGCACGGCCGCCGCATCGTCCTCACCCGCCCGCGCGAGTCGGCCATCGAATGGCGCCTCAAGCTGGAATCGCTCGGCGCGACCGTCATCGAGTTGCCGCTCATTCGCGTCAGCAAGGACGTCAACCTGAACACCCTCGCCGAGGTATTCGAGGGGCTCGGCGGCTACGAGTGGATCATCTTCACCAGCGTCAACGGCGTGAAGTTCTTCTTCGACGAATTTCACCGCGTGTTCGACGACATCCGGGCCTTCGGCCTCATGCGCGTCGCCGTGGTCGGCGAGGCCACGGCCGCGGCGATCCGGGAAAAGCACCTGCGTGTCGAGGTCCAGCCCAAGAAGGCCAACGCCGAGGAGCTGGCCAAGGCCCTGATCGACCGCGAGGGCATGGACAGCGCCAAGGTTTTGGTGATCACGGGCAATCGCAACCGCGACACCCTCGTGAAGAAGCTCGAGGAGGCCCGCGCCATCGTGGACTGCCTGCCGGTCTACAAGACGGAGGAGGCCAACCTCGCCGCCGACCCGGTGGCCGGCGATTTCCGGGCCAAGGGGGCCGATGCCATTTTGTTCGCCAGTCCCTCGGCCGCGCAGTCGTTCTTCGACCAGGCCGACTCGCTCAAGCTCGGCACCAAGGCGAAGCGCCCGCTCGCCGGCAGCATCGGCCCCAGCACGACCGCCGCGATGAAGCAGCTCGGCGTGCCGGTGGACTTCGAGTCCGCCGACGCCAGCCTGGACTCGCTGGTGAGCGAACTGCTGAAGAAATTAAACCACTAATGGTCACTAATACCTCACTAATCCCTAGGCCGAGGATTGAATTAGTGCCTCATTAGTGTGGATTAGTCGTTAAATCATGAAAGTCCCCTTCCTCGATCTCAAGCCGCAGCACCAGGCTATCCGCGCCGAGGTGCTCGCGGCGCTCGCCGCCACCTACGACAACACGCGTTTCTGCCTCGGCAAGGACGTGGAGGACTTCGAGAGGGCCTTCAGCGCCACGCTCGGCCATCCGCGCGCGCTGGGCATGAACAGCGGCACGTCGCCGCTGCACATCGCGTCCATCTGCGGCGGCTTCGGCCCGGGCGACGAGATCATCACGACGCCGTTCACCTTCGCCTCGAGCTGCTGGGGCATCAGCTACGTCGGCGCCACACCGGTGTTCGTCGACATCGATCCCGATACGTGGTGCATCAGCCCCGAGGCCATCGCCCGGGCGATCACGCCGAAAACTAAAGGCATCGTGGTGGTGCATATCTTCGGCCAACCGGCGAGGATGGACGAGATCATGGCGCTCGCGCGGCAGCACAAGCTGTTCGTGGTGGAGGATTGCGCGCAGGCCGTCGGCGCCACCTACAAGGGCGCGCCGGTCGGTTCGATCGGCGACTGCGGCACGTTCAGCTTTTATCCGACCAAGAACCTCGGCGGCTGCGGCGAGGGCGGGGCGTTTGTCTCGAAGCACCCGGCGGTGATGGACCATGCCCAGCTGCTCCGCGTCCACGGGTCGCCCAAGCGCTACACGCACGCGGAGGTCGGTTTCAATTTCCGCATGGACGGTTTCCAGGGCGCGATCCTCGGCATCAAGCTCCCGAAGCTCGCCGGCTGGACCGCCCGCCGCCGTGCCATCGCCGTGAAGTATCGCGCCGGCATCAAGCGCGCGGATGTCCAGTTGCCGGTCGTGCCGGCCTACGGCGAGTCGGTCTGGCACCAGTTCACGCTGCTGCATCCGAAGCGCGACGAACTGCGCGCGCATCTCGACAAAAACGGCATCGGCACCGAGATCATCTATCCGGGCCCGATGCACCGCCAGCCCTGCTACGCCTCCCTCGGCTACGCCGCGGGCAGCCTGCCGGTGGCGGAAAAGACCAGCGCCACCTGCGTCAGCCTGCCGATCTTCCCCGAACTGACCGACGAGCAGGTGGATTACGTCATCAAAGCGATCAATTCCTTTTGAACCACTAATCGCCACTAATGCCTCACTAATAGGAGAGGATTGAATGAGTGTCTCATTATGGCGTGTCTTCAAACCAACCCATTTCCACTTCCGCTCATTCCGAACGCAGTGAGGAATCTCGACGTGCGCAGGCAACATCACTTTCGCTGCGGGAGATTCCTCACTTCGTTCGGAATGACAAACGGGTTTGAAGACACGTCCTAGTGTGGATTAGTGGTTAAACAAATGATCAACGGCATCAAACTCAAGGTTTGCGGCATCACCTCGGTGGGGGATGCCGAGGCGGCTGATGCGGTCGGGGCCGACTACCTTGGCTTCATTTTCTATCCGAAATCGCCCCGCTACGTTTCCAAGCCGCAGATGCTGGCGATGAGGGACCGGCTGCCGCCGCGAAAGAGGGTGGCCGTGTCGGTCGAACCAACCCCGGATGATCTCGCCCGGCAGGTGGAAATGGGATTCGACCTTTTCCAGGTCCATTTCAATCCGCAGATATCGCCCGCGGTCGTCGGTTCGTGGGCCGGGGCGGTCGGAGTGGACCGGCTCTGGCTGGCCCCGCGTCTGCCGGCCGGTGTGGACGTCTATCCGGAACTGCTGCCGCTCGCGGAGACCTTTCTGATCGACACCTTCCATCCCGACAAGATGGGCGGCACCGGCGAGACGGGTGACTGGGCGAAGTTCCGGCGCTTTCGCGAGACCTATCCCGCGAAACAGTGGATACTTTCCGGCGGTTTGGATCATGCCAATGTCGCCGCCGCGGTGACAGCCACGGGTGCCAAGATGATCGACGTGAACAGCGGCGTGGAGCAGGCGCCCGGCATCAAGAGCCCGGCCAAGCTGCAGGCCTTCGCGCTTTCGCTGCACAACGCGACCAAACACGAGAATTCACCCTGCCAGCCTCCGGCCGCAGATGCGTCGCCAAGGTGAAGCAGAAACTGTAGGGCGGGATCGCTGATCCCGCCTTACAGAATCCGCAGCGAGATCAGGAACAGCAGCGGGAGCAGGTTGTGCAGGGCGTGCAGGAGCGCCGTCAGACCCAGCGCCTGCCAGACGGATTTCCTGGCCCATGTGACGTAGCACAGGGAGAAGATCAGGAACGCCCAAAAGATCTCGATGCCCCAGAGTGGTTTCGCCAGCGAATGCAGGCCGGCGCAGAAGAGCGCGGCGACGAGCGGCACGTATTCCGTCCGTTTCATGAACCGGCGGAGCACGACGATGACGATCGCCAGACCAAAGGTCTCCACAATCGGCGCGAAGACACACATGGCCACGAGGATTCGGGGCAGGGAGTCGGCGGGAAATTCCGGCCACGTCGTGCCGGTCAGCGCGTTGAGCAGGAAGCCGACCGCGATGGTCACCGGCAGATCGGCCAGCAGCGCCCAGCCTAGATAACGAACCGGGTGCTGGTTGCCATCCGTCAAACGGAGCCGGAAAGCGGTTATGGGGCTGCGCATGCTCACGAAAACATAGACAGGTGAAACATCATCAGGCAACGGGCCAAGCGAAACGATTGTGGGAAATCTGGTGGGAGGGGCTTTATGCCCCGACAAGGTGGGTCGCCGGTGTGGAAACCGGCGACCACCCTAAATCTGTCGGGGCATAAAGCCCCTCCCAGAACCAAATCGATCAGACCTAGCGCCGCCGCCGGCCCGGCTGTTTCCCGCCGCCCTTCACCAGCCACCAGGTGCTGCCCATGATCAGGACAAAACCGGCGCCATAGCGCCAGTGGTGGGTGAGAACGCGTGTTTTGCCATCCAAGCCGGTCTTCAGGTAGGTGAGGCCGGTCTCGGTTTTCCCGGCGAGCGACACCTCGCGTTCGTAACCGGAGTAGAAAAACCATAAGCCTCCCGCGAACGCAGCGAGGGCAAGGAGGAGCTGGAAGAATCGGTTCATTTCAAGTGGGCGGGCGTCGGTTTCCACACCGATGCCTGCCGCCGATGTGGAGATCGGCGGCCACCTTTTAAAATCCGGGCATGCCGCCGCGGCCCTTCATCTGCTCCATCTGGCGCATGAGCTTCTTCTGGTTGCCGCCCTTCATCATCTTCATGAGCTTCTGCATCTGCTCGAACTGCTTGATGAGCTGGTTGACCTCGACGACCTTGACGCCCGCGCCCTTAGCGATGCGGATGCGGCGGTTGCCGTTGAGAACGGCGGGCTTCCGCCGCTCCTGGATGGTCATCGACTGGATGATGGCCTCGGTGCGCTTCATCTGTTTTTCCGAATCGTCGGGCAGCTGCACGCCGCTCATGCCGGGCATCATGCCCATGATCGACTGCATCGACCCCATCTTCTTCACCTGCTGCATCTGCGAGAGAAAGTCCTCCAGGTTGAAGTCCGCCTTGCGCATCTTTTCCGCCATGCGCTCGGCTTCCTTCTGGTCGATGTGCTCCTGCGCCTTCTCGACGAGCGAGACGACGTCGCCCATGCCGAGGATGCGCGAGGCGAGGCGGTCGGGATAAAAATTCTCGAAGTCGGCGGTCTTCTCGCCGGTGCCGATGAACTTGATGGGCACGCCGGTGACGGACTTGATGGACAGCGCCGCGCCGCCGCGGGCGTCACCGTCGAGTTTGGTGAGGATCAGGCCCGTGAGGTTGAGGGCGTCGTGGAAGGCCTTGGCGACGTTCACCGCCTCCTGGCCGAGCGCGCCGTCGGCGACGAGGAGCACTTCGTCCGGCTGCACCTTCGCGTGGAGACGTTTCACTTCCGCGATCAGATCCTGGTCGATCTGCAGGCGGCCGGCCGTGTCGAAGAGGATGACGTCGGCGTTTTGCTGGAGGGCGAGATCGAGGCCCTGGGCCGCAATGGCGGTCACGTCCTTGGAGACGCGGTCGCCGTGGAAGCCCAGTTCCTCCTGCTTGGCGAGGATCTCAAGCTGGTCGATGGCGGCGGGACGGTAGACGTCGCACGCGACGAGGAACGGCCGGGCGCCTTTCTTTTTAAGGAGCTTGCCGAGCTTGGCCGAGGAGGTGGTTTTGCCGGAGCCGTGAAGACCGACCATCAGGATCTTGAGGGGGCGCTTCTGGCTCAGCTCGGTGGTGCCTTCGCCGAGGAGTTTCACCAGCTCGTCGTGGATGATCTTGACCACCTGCTGACCGGGCGTGACGGACCGGAGCACCTGCTGGCCGGTGCACTCGGCCTGCACGCGGTCGATGAACTCGCGGGCGACCTTGAAGTGGACGTCGGCGGCCAGGAGGGCGGCGCGCACCTCTTTCAGGGCGTCCGCCATGTTGGCTTCGGTCAAAGAGCCGACACCACGCAGGTTGCGGAGGGCGCCGGTCAGTTTTTCGGTCAGGCTTTCGAACATGGAGCCCGGAACTGAAACCACTAATGGACACTAATAAACACTAATCTTTGGGGGGATTCAGTGTCGCGGGCGGGGTGTCCTCGCTCCGGATCAGCGGGCCGGCGCCTTGGCCGTCCCCATGATCTGCTGCAATTTTGCGACCACGGCCGCGTCGCGAAGGGGCTTGACCAGATAGTGCTTGGCCCCGAGCTGAATCGCTTTCGTGATCGTGGCGCGATCGTTCGCCGCCGTGCACATGATGATCTGCAGCGAACGGTGAAAGAATGACTCTTTGAGGTGCGCGAGCAATTCCAGCCCGCTCATTCCGGGGAGGCCAATGTCCAGAAAAACCAGGTCAAACGAGCGCCCCGGGTCGTTCAGCCATTCCCAGGCGAGTTCAGCACTTTCGGCTGTGGTCACGTGATGTTCCGGCGTTTTCTCCAGAATGGCCGTGAGGATGGTTCGGCTGACTTCGTCATCCTCGATAATCAGAATTTTCATGGAAGTGGGCGTCACCCAACGCTATCGGCGCAAATCAACCGGCCTGAAGCGCCAAGTATCGCTTGCCACCCGGCCGCCTGCCGCCGAAGGTCTGCCTCAAATGACTCCCGCTTCCCGCATCGTTGCCATCGTCGGTCGCCCCAACGTGGGCAAAAGCCGCTTCTTCAACCGGCTGGCGCGGAAGCGCATCTCCATCGTCCACGACATGCCGGGGGTCACCCGCGATGTGGTCACGGCGGAGGTGGAGGATGGCAACTATACGCTCCTCGACACGGGCGGCCTGGGCCTGACCGGCAGCGACACGCCCGCCCGCATCACCAAGGCGTCCGAGGAACAGGTGCATTTTGCGATCACGGCGGCCAACGTGATTCTCTTTGTCATCGACGCCCGCGAGGGCGTCACCGCGCTCGACGAGCGCATCGCCCAGATCCTCCGCCGGAGCAAGAAGGACGTGATCCTCGTCGCCAACAAGGCGGACAGCGGCAAGGAGAAGATCGCCGAGATCGACCAGTTCTACCGGCTGGGCTTCGGCGAACCGTTCTACCTTTCCGCGGAGCACGGCAACGGCGAAGCCGAGGTGCGCGAGGCTGTCCTCGCCAAGCTCGGGCCCGTCCCCGAGGAAACCGAGCACGACAAGGAGCGCCTCAATATCTGCTTCGTCGGCCGGCCCAACGTCGGCAAATCCTCGCTCAGCAACCGCGTGCTCAAGAGCGACCGTCTCATCGTCAGCGACGTGCCCGGCACGACGCGCGACGCGGTGGAGTTGTCCTTCACGTTCCGCACGCGCGAGGGAAAGCTGTGGCCGTTCAAGCTCATCGACACCGCCGGCATCCGCGCGCCGACAAAGCTCTCGTCCTCGGTCGAGTATTTCTCCCGCCTGCGCTCGCTCGAGGCCATCCACCAGTCGGATGTGGCCTTCATGGTGCTCGACGCGATGGACGGCGTGACCGGGCAGGACAAGGCCATCGCCGGCGAGATCGTCAAGGCGGCCAAGCCCATCGTCATCGTGGTCAACAAGTGGGATCTCGTGCACGAGGCCTTCCGCAGCAACATCCCGGGCATGGCGAAATACAAGAACGCCCGCGATTTCCGGACGAAGTTCGAGAAGGCGATGTTCGACCAGCTTTTCTTCACGCCCGGCGCACCGGTGATGTTCGTCTCGGCGCTGACCGGCCACGAGATCGAGCGCATGCTCCGCGCCGCCCGCGCGTTGAACAAGCGCCTGGATACGAAGATTCCCACGGCCAAGCTCAACGCCGCCATCGTCCGCCTGTCCGACCGCACGCCGCCGCCGGCGACCTACGGCACGCGCTTCCGCATCTATTACGCCACGCAGACCGGCACCCGGCCTTTCCGGATGAAGCTGTTCTGCAACCAGGAGCGCAGCCTGACGGAATCATACCGGCGCTACCTCGAGGCCGGCCTCGTCAAGGAATTCGGCCTGGACGGCTGCCCGATCCACTTCGACCTCATCGGCAAGCAGAACCGCTCCGCCGCCGACCGCATCGCCGCGCGCAACACGCGCAAGGGCCTGCGCCATGCGGAAGAGGGCGATGAGGTCATCAACCCGGCGTTGCTGGATGATTGAGCCTTCATGCTGCGACTCGCCTTCATGGGTTCGGATGCCATCGCGCTGCCCGCGCTGAACTGGCTGGCCCGTTCGACTGGCTCAGGGCAGGTGGTCGCGGTCTTCACGCAGCCGGATCGCGCCGCCGGGCGCGGCCAGAAGGTCCAGGCCAACGCGATCAAACTGTGGGCGATCGAGCGGGGGTTGCCCGTCTTGCAGCCGGAGAAAGTCGGCGCGGCCGAGCAACTGTGGTTGGCGGAGCTCAAGCCCGACCTCACGCTCGTCATGGCCTACGGGCATATTTTGAAGCAGGACGTCATCGACACGCCGCGGCTCGGCACGTTGAACCTGCACACGTCGGTCTTGCCGAAATATCGCGGCGCCTCGCCGATCCAGACTGCGATCGCCAGCGGCGAGACGGAGACCGGTGTCACCCTCATGCGACTGGTGCGGGAACTTGACGCCGGTCCGGTGGCCGACGTGGAGCGCGTGGCCATCGAGCCGCTTGATACCGCGACAGAAATCGAGGCCAGGCTGGCGCAGGCCTGCGTGCCGTTGCTGGCGCGCTGCCTGCCGGCGATCGCTGCCGGCACCCAGACGTTCACGGCTCAGAATGCCAGCGAGGTCACTTTCTGCCGTCGTTTGGAAAAAGCCGACGGCGTGCTCGATTTCACCCAGCCGGCCGCCGCACTCGCGGCCCGCATCAACGGACTCAATCCCTGGCCCGGTTGCTCTATCGCGATCAACGGCCAGACCGTGAAGCTCGGCCTCGCGGATGTTTGTCATCTATTATATGACAAACCTTCCTCGGCGGGGGCGGTGTTGGGGGCCGATACGGACGGTTTGCTGGTGGACACGGGGCGGGGGATCCTGCGGTTGCGCAAGCTCCAGCGACCGGGCGGACGCATGCTGCCGGCGGCGGAATTCCTGCGCGGGTTCCCCGTGGCGTCGGGCACCCGCCTCGCGTCGGTGCCGATGCCTGCGCTGGTCGGGCCGGTGCCGTTTCCATTCCGGAAAGCCTGAGCCGTGTCCATTCATTTGAATTGGGTGGAACGCGGCCTCCGGCAACTGCATCGTTTGGCTAAGGCTTGTTTTTGTCCCGCGAATTTCGCACGCTCGCGCCCATGCCTAGCAATTTTCTGCGATACGCGGTCCTGCTGAGCCTTCTTGGCCTCGTCGCCCGGGCCCAGGTGGACAACACCCGGATGGAAATGGCCAACCTCCGGCAGGATGTGATGCTGCTCTCCCAGCGGGTGGGGGAGCTGACGATGACCGTCGAGCAGCTCAACCGCGAGAACAGTGCGCTGCAGGCCAAGGCGGGCCAGAGCTACGTGACGATCGAGCAGCTCAACCGCGCGATCGCCGATATCAACCGCACCATTCAGGGCGCCCTGTCCGACCAGAAACGCGAGGTGCTCTCGCAGGTGGCCGGACAGATCGAGCGCCTGGGCAAGCAGACCAACGCCGCCCTCGACGCGCTCGCCAAGAACCAGGCGACCCGGCCGGCCGTGCAGACGACCTTCAGCGATGATTTCCCGAAGGAGGGCATCAACTACACGGTGCAGGCGGGCGACACGCTTTCCGGCATCGCGAAGAAAACCGGCGCCAAGCTCTCGGACATCCGCAATGCGAACAAGATCGTCGACGATGCGCGCATCCGCGTCGGCCAGACTCTCTTCATCCCGCAGGGAAAATAATCATGTCTACCCCGAAATCACGACTGGGCCGCGGGCTCGGCGCCCTCATCACCAGCGGCACCACGGCGCCGAAAGCGGCCGCCGCCGCACATCCTGCCGCGGCCGCCGGACCGGCGCCCGTTCCGGCCCCCGCGCCGGACGGACTCGCCGGCTATCGCGAGGTGGCGGTCCACCTCGTCGAGCCGAATCCTTATCAGCCGCGCAAGGAATTCGCCGCCGAGGCGCTGACCGAGCTGGTCGAGAGCATCAAGGCCGAGGGCCTGCTCCAGCCGATCGTCGTGCGCGCCGTCGGCGACAAATTCCAGCTCATCGCCGGCGAACGCCGCTGGCGCGCCTTCCAGCAGCTCAAGCTCAAGAGCATCCCGGCGCGGGTCATGACGTCGAGCGACGCCTCCTCCGCGTCGCTGGCCCTCATCGAGAACCTGCAACGCGCCGACCTGAACCCCCTCGAGGAGGCGCATGGTTACGCCAGCCTCATCCGCGATTTCGACCTCACGCAGGACGCCGCGGCTCAGCGCGTCGGCAAGGGCCGCGCCACGGTGGCCAATTCGCTCCGCCTGCTTTCCCTCGAAGCCGAACTGCAGGGCTATGTGGGCAAGGGCCTGCTCAGCGTCGGCCATGCCAAGGTTCTGCTCGGCGTGGAAAACTCCGCCGAGCGTCTGCTGCTCGGGCGTCGCGCCCTGGAGCAGGGCCTGAGCGTCCGCGGGCTGGAAGAACTCACCCGGCACAAGACCGGCGGCGGCGCCGGCAAGAAGCGCCGCATGCCGGGCGCCACCGCGGCGACACTCACGGACATCGAGAAGAAGGTGACTTCGCACCTCGGGGCGCGCACCACGCTCAAGCACACGCCGAAACGCGGCCGCATCATCATCGAGTATGAGGGCAACGACGACCTCGCCCGCGTGCTCGAGAAGATGGGCGTGAAGCTGTGAGGTGACTGTAGGGCGGGATCGCTGATCCCGCCTTGTTTGCCTACGCCACTGCGTTCGAGGCGGAATCAGCGATTCCGCCCTACATTGTTTGTCCCACCGCGAACCCCGGCACCGTTCCGTTCCTGGCCAGTTGACGTGCGAGATCGCGCAAGGCGGCATCGGCGGCGGCGCCCAGTGCGTCAGCCAGGCCCCAACGGTTCGTGCCCCGGATCCAGGCCCGCGTGGAGTTCTCGAATGTTCCCAGGGGTTCCTCACTGCCGCCGGAATTGAGCGTCGCGGTGAAAGTGCATTCGCCGTTGTCCGAGCGGCCGAGCCGCCAATGGATGAGCCGGATCGCCAGCGCCGGTTGCTCCCTGTGCGGCTCGCCAGCCGAAACAAACTCCATTTCGCCAGTAAAGCCTTGGCGTCGGAAGACATCCATCACCCGGCTCGCAAAGGCATCGGCCAGGTCATCGGCCAGAAAGCGCCGCCAGTGCGGCGGCACGGCAACGGTCAGTTGCAACTGGGTCAGCCTGGCCCTGGCCAGTCTGAACAGGGTGCGGCCGGCAGCGGCGAAGCGGCGGCGGGGGCGGGTGACGGCCAGCGTGGCGGCAAGGCCCGCGGCGAGCAGGTTGCTGGATCGTGGAATCATGGCGTGGCTTCTTGTTTTCAAGATGTGGCAGGCATGCTTTGACCACGGTCCGGCGACCCGGTGCCAGAGGAAGATTGCCCCGTTCCGCGGGATGCAAAACCCCAGAACTTTGGTTGACAAAGCCGGTCCGACTACGTTGCTTCTGCCTCTTTATGAGCTTAGTCATCGGCATTTTAACTTTCATCCTGATCCTCACCTCACTGTTCCTGGTGCTGGTCATCCTCATGCAACGGGCCAAGAACGACGGCGGCATGGGCGCGGCCATGGGTGGCAGCAGCATGGAATCCACTTTTGGCGCCGAGACCAGCAATGTGTTGAGCAAGGCCACGATCAATGCGGCCATCATCTTCTTCGTCCTGAGTTTTGTCCTCTATCTGGCGCACCTCTACAACAGCAAGCACCAGGATTCCGTCGACGGCAGCCTGCCGGCCATCGCCGCCCCGGCCAGCCCGGCGCCGCAACCCGCAACCCCTGCGCCGGTTGAGCCCGCGAAACCCTGAGTTCCCGAGCCCGGCCGCCCGCCGGGCTTTGTTATTTGTGCTGGTGGCTGCGGCCTTGCCGGTCCTGTCGGCGCAGCCCAAGGGCTTCCGGCCTCCGCCCAACTACGTCACGACCGCCAAGCCCGACCAGGCCGAGGGGGAGCGTATCCTGGGCGAATTCCGCCAGCTCGGCGTGGCGGGTGATTATTGGCTGGAATTCGAGCTGCGGGTCATGCCCCGCCGGGGTGCCGGACGCAGCGTCGCCGGCCAGTTGCTCGGTTCGCGCAACGAGTCCGGGCCGATCACCCGTCTGACGATTCCCGGCGCCACCGGCCTGTCCGGCGAGCGCCGCTGGCTTATCCAGGGCGGCCCGCAGGCCGCGGCCTGGCAGTGGAACGGGGCAGACGGCGAGACCGTGGCCTTGGCCGCCTCCGGCCTGTTCGAGCCTCTCGGGGGGACCGAACTCACCTTGTTCGATCTCCAGATGCCGTTCCTGCACTGGACGGATTTCGTCTACGAGGGGCTGACCCGTCTGCGCGGCCGTCCGGCGCACAGCTTTGTGCTCTATCCGCCGTCGGATCTGGCCACCGTGCGTCCCGGACTGACCGGTGTGCGGGTGCTGCTCGACACCCAGTTCCAGGCGCTCGTGCAGGCGGAATTCCTCGGGGCAAAGGGGGCGGTGGAGAAGACCATCAGCGTCCTCGACCTGAAGAAAGTGGGGGAGCAGTGGATGGTGAAATCCATCGATCTCCGCAACAGCGTCACCCGCGACAAGACCCGCTTTGAGGTGACGGCCACGGCCATGAATCTCGCACTGCCGGCCGGGACCTTCAAATCCGCGGCCTTGGCGCAGGAGCCGCCGCTTATTCCGGCGGCGAAGATCGAGCGTTTTTGAGTCATGAGCGCCAGGTCGCCCAAGCCGTTCCCCATCCAGATGGAGGTCGAGTTCCTCGACCGGCTCAGCGAACCCGTGCGCGACGGCAAGGCGAAGTCGGTCAGCGAGATCATCCGCACCGCGCTGGAACAGTATGATTTCTCCGACGTGCTCGTGTTGCGTCCGTCGCACCTGCTGATCTCCGTGCGATTACCCGTGGAGCTCCACCGCTCGCTGCGAAAGACCGCCCGCGCCAAGCACACCAGCGTCGGCCATCTGGTGCGCGCCGCGGTCGAGGCCTATTTGCCGGAACTTGAGGCCAGGCCCATGCCCGAGGCGCCGGCGAAACCGGCGAGAAAGCGGTCGCGCCGCCGCAAACGGCGGACGAAGCAGAAGCGGTGAGGGGGGGGATTTGTAGGGCGGGATCGCTGATCCCGCCTTGGTTCGACCACTCCATCACGTTCGAGGCGGGATCAGCGATCCCGCCCTACACTATGACAGCCGCCGGCCAAGGGTCGGCTTGCCATCGCCCCGGCCGGACTCTAAATCGAAGCCCCGTATGAGCACACCGCACCCCCTGTCCGTCTGGGCCCGCAACGTATCGCCATCGCCGACCCTCGCCATTGATGCGAAGGCCAAGGCCATGATGGCCGCAGGCGAGGATGTCTGCAGCTTCGCCGCGGGCGAGCCGGACTTCGACACACCCGATTTCATCAAGGACGCCGCCATCGCCGCGCTCAAGGCCGGCAAGACGAAGTATGCCCCGACTCCCGGCATCGAGCCGCTGCGCCAGGCCGTGGCCGACCGCTACGCCACGGAATACGGCTACAAGCTCGCGCCGTCCCAGGTGGTCGTATCGCCCGGCGGCAAATACTCGTGCTACCTCGCCATCCTCTCGACCTGCAATCCGGGCGACGAGGTTGTCATCCCCGCGCCCTATTGGGTCAGCTACCCCGAGATGGTGAAGCTCGCCGGGGCCACGCCGGTATACGTGCTTTGCGACGACAAGGCCGGCTTCAAGCTCACTCCGGCGCTGCTCGAGTCCGCCATCACGCCGAAGACGAAGATGCTCGTGCTCAACTCGCCGTCGAACCCGACGGGCGCGATCTACACCCGCGCGGAACTCGCCGCGATCGCCGACGTCTGCGTGAAGCACAACCTCTACGTGCTCGCCGACGAGATGTATGAGCACCTGATCTACGACGGCCACGAGCCGGTGAATTTCGCCATGCTCGGCGCCGAGGTCGAGAAACGCACCATCACGGTCGCGGGTTTCTCCAAGACCTACTCGATGACCGGCTGGCGACTCGGCACGCTCGTCGCGCCGGCCCCGATCGCCAAGGCCTGCGCGGAGTTGCAGAGCCAGATGTCGTCCAACGCCACGACCTTCGCCCAATACGGGGCGCTCGCCGCGCTCAAGGAGAAGGACAAGGCCGTTGCTGCGCTGTCGGCGATGAAGACGGCCTTCGCCCGCCGCCGCCAATACCTGCACACCGAGCTCAACAAGATCCCGGGCATCACCTGCCTGCTCTCGGGCGGGGCGTTCTACCTTTTCCCCAACATCTCCAGCTTCGGCCTGAAGGACGCGGATTTCTGCGCCCGGCTCCTGGAGCAGGAAAAGGTCGCGGCGGTGCCCGGCTCGGCGTTCGGCGCCGAGGGCTACCTGCGTCTCAGTTACGCCACCTCCGACGAGATCCTGCGCAAGGGCGTCGAGCGCCTCACGCGGTTCTGCGCGGGGCTGAAGAAGTAACAACGACTCGATCGCGCAGGGTCGGAATGGGGGAGGGGCATGGAGCCTATCCGAACAACCACTCCCGACTGTTTGCTTTCTGTAGCGGCGGTCTGTGACCGCCGTCGAGCGTGACGTGGTTATCGCCCGGCGGTCACAGACCGCCGCTACAGCAATGCGGGCCCCTCCCACAGGAACCGCACCCGCTCAGAACGGGAAATCTTCCGTGCTTTTCGGCTGAACGGCTTTCTTTTCGACCAGCCGCTTCGCGCGGGCATGGACGCGGCGGCCGGTCACGATGATGGCCTTCTGTGGTTTCACCGGGCAGGCAAACTCGCATGCGCCGCAGCCGATGCACAGATCCTGATGCAAAACCGGCAGCCGCAGGTTGTCGCCATGGGGTTCCGTGGCCACGGCCTTGGTCGGGCAATGTTCCGAGCAGGCGGCGCAATCGGTGCCGTTGGTCACGACGACGCAGCGGTCGCGGTAGAAGTCGGCGATCCCGATCTGCACGCCCTGCTTTTCCTCCGGCAGGAGCCGCTCGATGGCGCCGGTGGGACAGACCTCGGCGCAGCGCACGCAGTCGAAGTTGCAGAACGACGCGTTGTAATCGAGGCGCGGCTTGAGCAGACCGGCCACGCCGTATTCGAGCAGAGCCGGCTGCAACACCTGGGTGGGGCAGGCGCTGACGCACAGTTGGCAGGACGTGCAGCGGTCGATAAATCGGCTGACACTGCCCGCTCCCGGCGGAGCGACCGCGCGGCTGTCCTCGCCTGATTTCACGAGGGCGGGAATGAGTGTTGCCTCTGTTTCGGCCGCCCGGGCGATCTTGCCGGCGAGGGTCATGGAGGCTGCCGCACCGACCGCGGAAGCAAGGAAGGTCCGGCGCCGGGGATCGATCGGGCTACCGTTCACCTGCGTCACCGGCGCGGTCCCGGCCGGAACGGGTTTCCAGTTGAACGCGTAGTTGATGCCTCCCTGGTCGCAGGCCGAGACGCAGTCGTAGCAGGCCACGCAACGCGAGGCGTCAATCGTGCCTGTGCGCAGATCGATGCACTGGGCCTTGCAGTGGCGGAGGCACTCGGTGCACTTGGTGCAGGAAGATTGGTCGAGGCGCAGACGGAACAGCGCCCGGTTGGAGATGAAGCCCAGCAAGGTGCCGACCGGGCAGATCGTGTTGCAGTAAAGCCGCCCGCGCAGGACCGTCATCACGGTCAGCAGCACGAGAAATGCCGCCGGCAGGAGCACCAGCAGATCGGCGCCGATCCAGGGCACATCGATGCGGTTGGGTCCGGGCAAGGCCAGCCAGGCCGCGATGTCCACCAGCAGGTTGTTCGCGAGCGTCAGCACCGGGCGGAAGAGCGTTGCGGCGATCCGGCCGAAATTGCTGTAAGGGTCGAGCAGCGCCAGCGTGAGGCCGCTCCAGCCGGCGAGCACACCGGCCACGGTGCCCCAGAGAAAGAGCTGGCGGAGCCAGGTGAGCGGTTTGGCGGGGGGCAGCCGGTGCGGCTTGCGCCGGACAAGGTCGGCGAGCCGGCTGATGACGTCCTGCAGAATGCCGAGCGGACAAAGGGCCGAGCAGTAGACGCGACCGGCCAGGAGGGTGAGCAATATGGCCAATACGCCGCCGAGCGCGAACAGGGCGCCGGTGGCGAGCGCGACAAACGAGGGGATCAGTTGCGTGGAGGCCAGCCACGGGCCCAGTCCGGCCGGGAGCAGCCGGCGGAAATCCGAGAAGGCGACCGTGAATCCGGCGAGGACGAGCAGGGCGACCGCAACACGAAGGTGTCTGAGGCGGTGCGTGGCCCTGCTCATGCGAGCTTGAAGCGCCGGATGTCGACCTGATCGAGGTCGCTCCGGCCCAGGTTCATGCCGGCGGCGAGCTTGATGTGGGTGATCTGGTCGGGTTGGTGACCGAGCAGCTTGGCGGCGGCGGCGTCGATCGCGACGATGTCCGTCGAAGCCAGCAGCGTGCGCAGCTCGATGAGGTCGTCCGCCGTCTTGCCGCGCGGACCGTTGCGGACCATCGGATGATAGGCATCGATGATGTTGAGCGCGGGCCGCCGGATCGTGAGCAGGTCGGCGATGCACTGGTGCAGGTCGGTGCGATGGTAGATGCGACGGTCCCAGATCACCCCCATGAGGTTCTTCATCGCGGCGGTCATCAACGTGCCGTGGTGGTGCTTCAGGACGGGGACATTGATGAAGACGTCGCTGTCGAGCACGAGCGAGTGGATCTTGGCGGAGCGCAGCTTGACTCCCTGCGGGATCTCCGTCTCGCGATAGAGGGATTCGTCCTTGCCGTTGACGATCTCGGCGCCCGCCTCGCGGGCGGCCGGGGCGATGCCGCTGTTGGCGTAGCAGCGTTCCCATTGGTCGCAGGTGTTGTCGAAGATGCTGACGGATTTGGCGCCGGCCTCGCGACACAGGGTCACGAGCCGGCGGATCAGGTCGGGGTGGGCGTTGGCACCGCGTTCCGGCGGGACGTCCCAGCCCATGTTGGGCTTGATGAGCACGGTCTGGCCGGGCTTCACAAACGCCCCGATGCCACCGAGGGTTCCGAGTGCCTTGTCGAGCATCGCGACGCGGTCGCCGTCGCGCACCGCCACAAGCAGGGGACGCGGTGCGTCCGGAGTCGGCGGACCGTTGGGCACCGGCGCGGTCTCGGCGGCGAACACACCGCCCAGATCGATGAAGGAAAAGCCTGCGCCCAAGGCGAGGCCGGTTTTGATGAAATCACGGCGGGTTTTCATGGCGAAGTGGGAGAGGTGGGCCGGAATCGACAAAACACCGCCGCGGGGCAGGGCGGCGGAGCTGGCAAGAGCCTACTGCCATCTGCTCCGGCGTGCTGGGCATGACTTGCGGGAGTTTGCGCATGGATTGCCTCAATCGGTTCCGGTGCGGCCGGACAGGGAATAGCGGAATCGGGCTGGCGCATCGGCTGGACGGCCATCGCGAATGCAATACACTGCCGCCCATGACGCCGCTTTCCTTCCAAGACATCATCGCCCGGCTGGCTGCGTGGAAATTCCCGGATCGGCTGGATGGCGTGGTCGGGATCGCGACCGGGGGTGTCGTGCCGGCGGCGTTGGTGGCGCAAAGACTGGGGCTCGGCCTGAAGGTGGTGGCGGTCAATTACCGCGACGAGGCGAACGAGCCGCGGTTCGCCGAACCCCGGCTGCTGGCTCCGGCGCCCGATCTAGACGGCTGGCGGCGGGTCCTGCTGGTGGACGATGTCTATGTGTCGGGGAGTTCCTGGCGGGCCGCCCGTTCCCATCTGCCCGCCGGCATCGAGGTGCTGCCTTTCGTGCTCAAGGGGCAGGTGGATTTCGCCCTGATCCGGGACATCCGAGGCTGCGTGCAGTGGCCCTGGCGGACTTACTGACACGCTTGGCGGCATTGCGGCCTTGCTCAAAAAGCGCCGGGCGCTCAGCTTCGGCGGTCAATCCCTGCTCATCACCCCATGGAAATATCCGGCATCTACCTCGGCACCGACAGCGGCGCCACAACCTCCAAGACGGGCGGCATCCTCGCCGACGGCACGATCATCTCGCACCAGCTGCGGCAAAGTGCGACCAACTCCGCCGCCGGCACGGCTGCGGTCGTGCGTGGTTGGATCGAAGGCGCCAACGGATTTCTCGCCGAGCACAAGCTCACCTGGGCCCAGGTGCGGGGCGCCGGTCTCGCCATTCCCGGCCCCCATCAAAGCTACGGCGTGATGGCCCGCTCGCCCAACCTCCCTGCGGATTTCGTCGGCTGGGATTTTCATGCCGATTACAGCCGGGCGCTGGCCGCTGCCGCCGGGCGTGACATACCCTTGGTCGTGGGCAACGATGGCAACTACGGCGGGGTGGGCGAGGCGCACCGCGTGCGGGCCGGGCGCAAAGTCGGCGTCATGATGTTCGCTCCTGGTTCAGGTCTCGGCTGCGCCTATGTCGATCCGCATGGATTGCCGCTGGACGGCGACGCCCTGGCGGGCATGGAGGCCGCGCATATGCCTGCTCCGTTGCACCTGCTCGGGGGCATACGGCCCTTCAAGTGCGGTTGCGGCCGCGACTGGGGCTGCGTCGAGGCCTACACCACAATCTCCGGTCTGCCGCAGTTGCTGGGCGAGTTCCTGAAAAAGCATCCGGGGCATCCGCTCGCGGTTTCGGACAAGCCGGACAAGGAGAAGGCGCTGTCGTTGCGCGGTCTGGCCCAGAAGGGCGACGCGCTGGCCAACGAGATCTTCGATTTCCAGGCGAAGGCCCTCGGGCTGCATGTCGCGACCTGCGTCATGGCGCTGGACCCTGAATTCGTCGTGATCGGTGGCGGGCTCATCGACCCCGATGCCACCACGCCGGAGTTTCGCGCCCGCTACCTGCGGTTGATCCGCGAGGCCGCCGAACCGTATTTCTGGGCCGCCCAGCGGGAGAAGATCAAGATCGTGCCCGCCACCTTGGGCGAGCTTTCGCAAGCCATCGGGGCCGCACTGGTCGCCAAATACACGTTCGGCCCGCGGGAAGATTGAAGACCAAGAATTGGGGGCGCTGGCCGGTGCCTTTACCGCTCGCGCCGGCCTACTCGCTCAGGGTGAAGCCGACCTTGAGCGTCACCTGCCACTGCCGCACCTTGCCCTTGAGGATGGTGCCGCGCGTGCCCGTCACCTCAAACCAGTCCAGGTTGCGAACGGTCTTGTTGGCGCGTTTGAGGGCCCGTTCCACCGCATCCTCGATGGAGGAGGGCGAGGTTCCGGTGAGTTCGATCTGTTTATAGATGTGGTTTTTCATGGGTGGTATTGCCAAAGCTGCGTCGAGGTGGGGCCGTCACACCCTACGCCGGCACTGCGACCTTGGCGATGGGTGCTAACCCTACCGGGTCCGACCTGATCGCCGACGCCACCCTTGAACACCCCATGGTAGACGTCGTGAGAGGCCGGTATGCTCCGGAGATGAATTCTTCCTTCCAGCGTCTGTCTCTCCTCTGCCTTCTTTTGACAATCGCCCTCGTTGGCCTCGCGACCAGCGGCTGCCAGACCTCCAAGGGTTTTGGCAAGGACTTCGAGAAACTTGGCGACAAGATCCAGGAGAAGGCCGACTGACCTTTACCGTCCGGCTCAACCGCGCCGGCTTTGCGCGGTCGCCAGCTGCGAGCGGAGGTTGCTCTCGTCACTGCGCGAGTTGCGCCTCAGCTTCCGAAACCGCGTGTCGGAGTCGCTCACCTGCTTCGTGAGATCGGTGTTGGCCAGGGTGAGGTTGGCGTTGGCGAGCGTGAGTTTGGCCACGGACTCGTTGGCGGCGGTCAGCTGTTGCTCCAGTTCAAGGATGCGTTGTTCGGACATGCCTCACTCTATTCGCGAAAGCGGCGAATAGCGACAAGCATCGCGGCAGCCCGGCGGCGGATCGGCTAAGTCGTTGCCCAAGCCGGCCAGGCGGCATTTGGTGGAGCCGGAATTGATCCGCCGGACCAGGTTCTCAATCCCGCCGGTTGTCGTCTTTTCGGTCTTTCCTGTCCTTCCGGTCATCGTCCCGGCGCGTGTCTTTGTCGTCGCGCCTCTGGTCCGCTTTTTTCCAGTTTCTTGGATAACTCTTGATCACGGTGTCGTGGTGCAGCTCAGGCGAATCACGGAAATCGACACGCACCGACGGCGCGGCGAGCAGCACATCCAGGGTGATGCCACGCGGCTCGGGACGGCGCACCCATGCACTGCCATCGCGATAAACATATTCCCGGCGGTTGCGACTGTAGTAGACCTCGTAACCGGGGTAGTAATCGTAGTCATCCTGATAGACCACGGTGGCCTGCATGTGCCCCGTGTGCCGGCCCTGGTAATTGCGACGCGAACCGGTGTCATCGCTCATGCACCCTGTCAGCGTGCCGAGGATGATGCCGCCTGCGACGAGACCGGCCGGGTGGAGCGGAAGAAGATATTTTTTGTTCATGGCCGAGTCTAGTCCGTCCGGCCAGCGACCGCCATGGGGTGATGGCCTGTCATCGGTGGGGAAGGCGGTGAAGCGGGTGGTCGCGGATTGGCGGCGTCGCAACACATGGGGTGAAACCCGTATTCTCCGTGAGTCCGGTCAACCGTCACCGGTGCGTGTTCCCGCTCGGAAAAATACCGGTCGTGTCGTGTCGGCTTACCTGCCGGTCAAACGGAGCGGATACGAAGACGCTTTCATTTCAAAAAATCCGCGTGTAGGTTGCGGGATTGTGAACGTGCTAATGCTGTATCCGGAGTTTCCAGATACGTTCTGGAGCTTTAAACACGCGTTGAAATTCATCCGCAAGCGGGCGTCGTTGCCGCCGCTGGGATTGCTGACGGTAGCCGCCCTGCTGCCCCCCGAATGGGAAAAGCGGCTGGTGGACCTGAACGTCCGCAAGCTGGTCGACCGCGACCTGGCCTGGGCCGACCTCGTCTGCATCAGCGCCATGATCGCGCAGAGCGACTCGGCGCGCGCGCTGATTGCGCGCTGCCGCGCGGCGGGCAAGGTGATCGTGGCCGGCGGCCCGCTGTTCACCAGCGAGCATGCGCAGTTTCCCGGGGTCGATCATTTCGTGTTGAACGAGGCCGAGCTGACGCTGCCGGAGTTCCTGCGCGATCTGGCGGCCGGCTGCGCGAAGCCCGTCTACACGGCGACCGGTTTCGCCGATGTGCGCACGTCCCCCGTGCCGCTGTGGGAGCTGGCGGACCTGAAGCACTACGCCTCGCTCGCCCTGCAGTTTTCCCGCGGCTGCCCGTTTGACTGCGAGTTCTGCGACGTGACGGCCAAGTTCGGCCATGTGCCGCGCACCAAGTCCCCCGCGCAGGTCCTCGCCGAGTTGGACGAGTTGCACCGGCTCGGATGGCGCGGGCAGGTGTTCTTCGTCGACGACAACCTCATCGGCAACAAGCGCGCCCTGAAGACGGAGCTTCTGCCCGCCCTGATCGAGTGGCAGCGGCACAACCGCATGCGCCCGTTCTTCACCGAGGCGTCCATCAACCTCGCCGACGACGCCGAACTGATGCGCCTGATGGTCGCCGCCGGCTTCGACGCCGTGTTTGTCGGCATCGAGACACCCGACGCCGCCGGCCTGGCCGACTGCAACAAGCGGCAGAACGAGCATCGCGACCTGATCGCCGACGTGAAGCGCATCCAGCGCGCCGGTCTGCAGGTGCAGGGCGGCTTCATCGTCGGCTTCGACACCGACACGCCGACAATCTTCCAGCGGCAGATCGATTTCATCCAGAAGAGCGGCATCGTGACGGCCATGGTCGGACTGCTGAACGCCTTGCCCGATACGAAGCTCCATGCCCGGATGAAGCGGGAAGGACGCCTGCGCGGTGATTCCACCGGCGACAATGTCGATGGCACCATCAACTTCATCCCCCGCATGGACACCACGCAGCTGATGGAAGGCTACCGGCGCATTCTCGACCGCATCTACGCGCCGGGACCGTATTACCAGCGCGTGCGCACCTTCCTCCGCGAATACAAGCGCCCTCGTTTCACCTTCTCGGTGGTGAGCTGGCGGAACGGTCTGGCTTTCACGCAGGCCTGCATCCGGCTGGGCGTGATCGGTCGCGAGCGGTTCCAATATTGGCGGCTCCTGCTCTGGACGTTGTTCCATCGGCCGGCGCTGCTGAACATGGCCGTCACGCTCTCGATCTACGGCTACCATTTCCGGCGAAGCTGCGCGGCGTGAGCCGGGCGGGGCGGCAAGGGTAGAGGCGTCGGTTGACGACGCCCGGGAATGGCCGGCTGCTCGGCGTTCCCAAGGTGGCACCGGCTTCCAGCTGGTGATGAACTGCGGCTGGAAGCCGCAGCCACGCGGACCCTACAGCCAACGCCGGACCGCGTCCGTCAGTTTTTCCACGCCGCCGGTCGGCGACCGTCGTCCGGCCCGGCGGTGGTGCGCTCGACCATGCGGGCGAGGAAGGCCTGCTCGGGGCCGACATGGGCGAGTGAGAGGGCGCGCCGGAAGCTTTCCGCGGCGGCTCGCTCGTCCTGCAGGCGCCAGTGCAGTTCGCCGACGACGGCATGCAGCAGGTAATGTGATTCCAACCGGTCCCGCTGCGGGATGGCGGTGATGGCGTCGAGTCCCGCCTGCGGCCCGCGCAGGTGGGCAATGGCCACGGCCCGGTTCAGCGCGACGATGGGCGAGGGCTTGATGCGGTGGAGTTCGTCGTAGTGGCGCAGGATGCGGGCCCAGTCGGTGGAGGCGTAATCGTCCGCCATGCAATGAATGGCGGCGATGCCGGCCTGCAGGTGGTATTCGCTCAGGTCGCCGCCTTGCGCCGCCTCGCCGAGGTGGAGCAGCCCGCGCGCGATGAGCGCCCGGTCCCATTTGCTGCGGTCCTGGTCGTGCAGGCGCAGCAGCGAGCCCTGTTCGTCCAAGCGCGAGGGGAAGCGCGCCGCGGTCAGCAGCATGAGGGCGAGCAGCGCGTGGGCCCGCGGGATGCGGCCGACGGGATGGGCGATGAGCAGTTCGGTCAGCCGGATGGCTTCCCGGCAGAGTTCCTCGCGCAGGAGACGGTCGCCGGAGGAGGCCTTGTAGCCTTCGTTGAAGAGCAGATAAAGCGAGGCCAGCACGCCGTTGAGCCGCAGCGTCAGATTCTCGCCCTCGGGCAGTTCGAAGCCGATGCCGGCGTCACGGATGCGCTGCTTGGTCCGCGTCAGCTGCTTTTCGATCGCCGCCTCGGTGCTCAGGAAGGCGCGGGCAATCTCCGCCGTGCTGAAGCCGCACAGCACCTTCAGGGCGAGGATGACCTGCGCGTCGGGCGCGACCTCCGGGTGGCAGCAGACGAACATCAGGCGGAGCGCGTCGTCGCGGATCTCGTGCGCGGCCTCCCAGGCGACGGCGGGGGTGGCCGTCATCTGCTCGTGATGGGTGATGAGGGCCGGTTCCTTGCCGCTGGCCATGCGCTGGTGGCGGAGCGCATCCCGTCCGAGATTCATGGCCACCTGGGTGATCCACGCCGAGGGATTCGGCGGCACGCCGCCCATCGACCAGGTGCGCAGCGCCCGCAGCATGGCTTCCTGCGCGACATCCTCCGCGAGCGTGAGGTTGTGCACGCCGAGCAGGCGGACGAGCGCGCCGTGCAGCCGCCCGGTCTCGTGACGGAAAAAGTGCTCGACCAGTTGGGCCGGCTGGGCCGGACGATCTGACGACGCGGGCGACATCGCTCAGTGGACGATGACCTCGCGGGAGCCGCTCGGCTTGGTGTTCACGCCGAGATGGCAGTCGGGCGTCATCTGGCGCACCTCGATGATGAGACCATAGGCCAGGCCGGGATGCCTTTGCGCGATGGCGGTGGCCTCCTCAAGTCCGCCGACCAGCAGTTTCACGTAACCGCCGATGGCTTCCTTGGACTCAGGAAACGGACCGTCGACAACGCGCTCGCCGCCGGGACCGCTGACAATCCGGGTATGCAGCTCGAGCGGCTGGCCTTCCACGGCCTTGCCTTCGGCGACGAGGCCTTCGAACCAGGCGTTCCAGCGGGTGACCAATTGCTGCCGCTGTTCGGGTGAAAGATGCTGATGTGTATCCGGTCCGGAATTCCGGAAGAACAGCATGTAGGGAGCGGGCGGGGGAGTGGGGGTGGTGGGCATGATGGGCCTGGGATGGTGGGTTGGCCTGGGTCGTCTTCCTTAACAACGAATGAGCACGGTCGGAAAGGACACAGGAACGCTGACTGCGGCGTTGTTCGTGGATTTTCACCCTTGGGCCGAGGAGGGTGCGGTTTTGACCGGCTTCCTTTGCGGGGTGATGAGCTCAGGCAAACCTGTCGGCGAAAAATTTCAACCCTGCTGTCCGGAACCCGCACGCTCGCACGTTGAGTCAATGAACCGACCAATTTCCATGCTGTCCGCCGCCTTCATCCTCGCCTTGCTCACCGCCCTCGTGCTGACCGAACCCACGGGACCCGGGGAGCAAAAGTCCTGCGACTGACGCAGTCCACGGTCGATCAATTTCTTCCGCATGCGCGCCACCTCAGCCAGCCTCACCGCCGACCGCGAACTGGTCCTCACCCGGGTCATTGCCGCCACGCCGGCCCGCTTGTTCCGGGCCTGGACCAAGCAACTTCCGCTTTGGTGGGGGCCCCATGGCATGACCACGCCCTTCTGTGAAATGGAACTCCGGCCGGGCGGCTCCTTCCGGACGATCCTGCGCGCGCCCGATGGGACCGAGTATCCCACCCGCGGCGTTTTCCTTGAGATCGTGGAGAACGAACGCATCGTCTTCACCGACGCCTATGATTCAGGTTGGATGCCCAATCCGAATGTCTTTTTCACCGCCATCACCACGTTCGAGGCTCAGCCCGACGGACGGACCCGCTATACCGCCCGCGCGCTGCATTGGACGGCCGCCAACCGGGAGAAGCATGAGCAGATGGGCTTCTACCACGGCTGGAGCGAAAGCCTCGACCGGCTAGCCGCCCTGGTGACGACGGGCTGAGCCCTTCGCTAAAATTTCACTCCGCGCCACCATGCTCATCAAAATCCTGCTCGTCCTCGCGGCCATCATCGCCGTCGTGTTGATCATCGCCGCCTTCCAGCCCGCCGACTTCCAAGTCGTGCGCAGCACCACCATCGCCGCGTCGCCGGAGGCCCTGTTCGCCGAGGTGAACGACCTGCACCGCTGGCCGGCGTGGTCCCCCTATGAAAAACTGGATCCGGCCATGAAGCGGACCTTCGAAGGCGCCCCGGCTGGCGTCGGCGCCGGCTACGCCTGGGACGGCAACAAGGAGGTGGGCACGGGCCGCATGGCGATCGTGGAAAGCCGCCCGGCGGAACTCATCCGCCTCAAGCTGGAATTCTTCAAGCCCATGGCCGGCGTCTGCGAAGCCGAGTTCAACTTCAAGCCGGAAGGCGGCGGCCGGACGACGGTCACCTGGAGCATGACCGGCACCAACAACTACCTCGCCAAAATCTTCTGCCTGTTCATGAACATGGACAAGATGGTCGGCGGACAGTTCGCGCAGGGCCTCGCCGATCTGAAGACCCTGGCGGAAACCGCCGCCCGAAAATAGTTTCCCCTCCACGCCAACCTCAACCCCCGCATCCCATGCCCAAATATGTTGATGGATTCGTCATCCCCGTCCCGAAGAAAAAGCTCAAAGCCTACTTCCTTGTGGCCAAAAAGGCCTCGAAGATCTGGCTCGAATACGGCGCGATCGACTACAAGGAGTGCGTCGGCGATGACTTGAAGGCCGAGTTCGCCATGCCCTTTCCCCGTGGCATCCGGACCAGGCCCGGTGAGACCGTGGTCTTCTCCTACATCGTCTACAAATCCCGCGCGCATCGCGACAAGGCGAACGCCAAGATCATGAAGGATCCGCGCATCGCCGCGATGTGCGATCCGAAGGACATGCCCTTCGACTGCAAGCGCATGCTCTATGGCGGCTTCAAGGTCATGGTCGACGCCTGAGCCCGCCCATGTCCGACGTCCCAACCGCTTCCGTGCTGGATAAGCTCGCCGCGCTGCGCGTCGAGCTGGTCGAGCAGGCCTACGCCTTGGAGCGGCAGGGCCGGCTCGACGCCGCCGACGTGGCGATCGCGACCTCGGCCCGCGTGGCCGAGGTCTGCGTGGAATTGGAGACCGCCGGTGCCTGGGTGAAGCTTGGTGTTTGAGCCGGACGGCCATCCAACCTACCGACCTGGCATGAAAACATCGAAGGCGGCACGGGGTCCGGAGACCGGCGGCGGGGAGGTGGACGCCTTCATGGCAAAGCTGTCGCATCCGCTAAAAGCCGACATCGAGGCGGTGCGAAAAATCATCCTCGGGACCAATCCGGCGATCAGTGAGGAGATCAAGTGGAACGCACCGGGCTTCCGCACGACGGAGTCCTTTGCCACGGTCAATCTACGCTCGGCGGGCACGCTTCAGCTCGTCTTCCACCTCGGCGCGAAGGTGAGGAAGGATTTGCCCGAGCTGAAGATTTCCGCCCCCGCCGGCATGGTCAAATGGCTGGCGAAGGACCGGTGCCTCGTGACCGTCGGGAGCGGCAAGGAGCTCCCCGCCAAAAAAACCGACCTGCAGACCCTGGTCCGCGCCTGGATCCGTTACGTCTGATCGCGGCATGAAACGTCCGGGCACAACAATTGCGACGCAGAGGCCGAACCTGAATACCGCCGTGACCGAACTGCGGCGGCTCGCGAACCCCAGGGTTCGCGCGGGCATGACACGGTATGGCCTGCCTTCGGACAAGGCGCTGGGCGTGTCCGTCGGTGACATTCAGAAGCTCGGCAAAAAGCTTGGCCGCAGTCAGGCGCTGGCGGAGGCGCTGTGGGATACCGACATCTACGAAGCGCGCCTGCTCGCCGCGTTCGTCGGTGAACCGGACAGGCTGACTCCAACCGGGATGAACCGTTGGTGCCGCGGCTTCGACAACTGGGGCGTCGTGGACACCGTGTGCTTCAAGCTGTTCGACCAAAGCCCCCATGGCTGGTCCCGGGTGGAGCCATGGGCGAAAATGAAGGGCGAGTTCCAGCGGCGCGCGGGCTTCGTCCTGCTGGCCTGCCTTGCGGCGCATACGGAGGATGTGCCGGACCAGAGGTTCATCGGCTTTCTGCCCCTGATCGAGCAAGGCGCCACCGACGAACGCAACTTCGTCAAGAAGGGCGTGAGTTGGGCCCTGCGCATGATCGGCCTGCAGAGCCCCGGATTGCGCGCGGCCTGCACCGCCCTGGCCGGCCGCCTTGCCGCCTCCACTCATCCCGCCGCCCGCTGGGTCGGAAAGGACGCGCTCAGGGAATTTGCCCGGAAATGAGGCTCGCGGCACACCGTAGGTTTTTCATCACTTCACCCGGCCGCCTGCTGGGTGGCCAATAACATCACGCATCCATGTCGACTTCTCCCTCATCCTCCTCCGGCCACTTCATGCTGATCTTCCGCAACGCGGGACCGGATGTGCACGAGCATCTCACGCCGGAGCAGAAGATCCAGTTGTCGCAGAAGTGGAACGATTGGTTCGAGGGACTCTCGGCCGGCGGCAAGGTGGCGCATGCCCGGCCGCTCGCTCTGGGCGGCCGCGTGGTGTCCGGCCGGAAAGGAGAACAGGTGACCGACGGTCCCTACGCCGAGGGCAAGGAAGTGATCGGCGGTTATTTTTTCCTCACGGTGGCGGACATCGAGGAGGCGACGGAGATCGCCCGGCACTGCCCGGGTCTGCCGCTGGGCCTGACCGTCGAGGTGCGACCGGTGGCGGATTGCAGCCCGGTGCTGCCCGAGGTGCGCGGGCGCGCGCCCGGGGCGAAGCCATAGCCTGCGTGGCTGCGGCTTCCATCCGCAGTTCATCACCGGCTGGAAGCCGGTGCCACTAAGCCTTCTTCACGAAGCAGGCCTTGAGGGCCACGGCGACACCGTCGACTTTGCAGGCGATCTCGTGGTCGCCGTCCTGTAGGCGGATGCTCTTGGCCTTGGCGCCGGCTTTGAGCACCTGGGAGCCGCCGAGCTTCAGGTCCTTGATCAAAGTGATGCTGTCGCCGTCCGCCAGGGGATTGCCGTTGGCGTCCTTCACGATCCGTGCGGCCTCGGGGGCGGCTTCTTTCGGCCATTCATGGCCGCAGGTGGCGCATTCCCAGTGATCGGGGTGGGCGATGACATCTTCCATGGTGCAGGCGGGACAGGCGGGCTTGGACATAAGCGGTGAAACTGCCCAAGCCGGTCGTTCCAATGCAAGCGAGTAATGTGTCGGCCTCGCTCCACTTCCGGCTTCTTGTCGCCGGCACAAAGCCCCAGTCTCCGGTTGTGGTTGTGCGACGCCCCTCCTTTTTTCTTCTGCCCCTCATCTACGCCGGCTTCATCAGTCTGGGACTGCCTGATGGCACGTTCGGAATCGCGTGGCCGGCGGTTTATCCCGAACTGAAGCTGCCCATCGGGCTGGCGGGCACGGTCACCCTGGTGGGCACTCTGCTGGCGGCGCTGGCCGGATTCAACAGCGGGCGCATCATCGCCCGTTTCCACACCGGGCCGGTCGTGCTGGTCAGCTGCGTGCTGACCGGCTCTGCGCTCGTCGCGCTGGCCTTTGCCTCCAACATGGGTTGGCTGCTCGCAACCGCCGTGCCGCTCGGCCTGGGGGCCGGGGCGGTCGACGCGGGGCTCAACGGCTTCGTCGCCCGGCACTACAGCGGCCGGCACATGAACTGGCTGCACGCCTGCTGGGGCGTTGGCGCCCTGAGCGGTCCGCTGATCATGGGACAGGCGTTGGCGTCCAGCCATGGCTGGCGCGGTGGCTACCTGATGATCGGCTCGGCGCAGTTGGCGCTGTCCTTGTTGTTTCTGTTTACCCTGCGCCTCTGGGCGGTGGTGCCGGAGCGCCCGGTGGCGGCATCCGGGAACGGGGCGCCCGGCGGGCGGCCCGGGTTGCCGGCCGATTCCTTCGCCGGCTGGCTTTCGCCTGCGATCTTCGTGCTGTATGTAACGGTGGAAGCGATCACCGGCGTGTGGGTGGGATCCATTTTGGTGGTCGGACGCGGCTTCCAGCCGGCGACGGCGTCCGTATGTGCGGCGGCCTTCTACGGCGCGATCACGGGGGGACGCATCCTCGTCGGCTTCGTGGTTGACCGTCATGGCAACCGCCCGCTGGTGACCCTCGGCACGCTGGTGGCGCTGGTCGGAGCGGTGTTGTTTGCCCTGAGCGGATCCGTGCTCCCGGTTTTTGCCGCCCTTGTGTTGATGGGACTCGGTTTCGCGCCGGTGTATCCGTGCCTGATGCACGAGGTCCCGCGCCGCTTTTCCCCCGAGGCCGCGCAGACGGTGATCGGGCGTCAATCCGGCGCCGGCGGCATCGGGGCGGGCGTGCTGCCCGCGGCGGCAGGGCTGCTGGCGCAACACTCGCTCGACGGCATCCCGTGGCTGGTTGTCATCGGCATCATCGCCCTGTTCGCCGCCATCCGCGTGCTTGATCGCATCAGCTGAGGACGGGGGGCTTACTTCGGCTTGCGGGTGGTGCCCCAGATCAGCCAGCAGCCGAGCGCCACGAGCAGGACCAGCCACCACAGGTAGCGCAGTTCCATCGCCGCCCCCTCGGCAAACCGCAGGGCGGAGGGAAAGATCGTCATCAACAGAACGCCGGCGATAAGCAGCACGAGCAGCTGCAAACCGGCCCTTAACCGGGGATTCATGGGGATTTGGCCGGCACGGTCCGGGCCGGGCGGGCCGGCGCGGGTTGGGCGCGCCGGATGAGGTCTTCGAGCGAGAGCAGGATGTTGCCACCGCCGCCGCTGCCGCCGACTACCAGCGGGGAGCGGCCGTTCCAATTCTGCAGGATCTGCAGCTTGATGAAGTCGGGATTGGCCCGGAGCGCGGTGCCGCGGACCTGGATGGCCTCGGCCTCGCCCTTGGCGCGGATGATGGCGGTGTCGGCCTCGATCCTGGCCTTGAGCTGGGTGAACTTGGCCTTTTCGGCCTCCTGCTCCTGCACCATCTTCAGCTCGATGGCCGATTCGAGTTCCGGGGAGAGCGCGAGGTTGAAGATGACCAGGTCGACGACCTCAAGGAAGTCGGCGCCAATCTTCTTTCGCGCCAGGTCGAGGGCGCGGGCTTTGATCTCCTCGCGCTTTTTCACGATCATCTCGGCGCTCTGCGTGGCGGCCACTTCCTTGAGGGCCTCCTGCACGCGCGGGGCGATGAGGTTGTCGAACGGCGCGCCGGCGTATTCCTGGAAGATCTTCACCACGGAATGCTCGGGGATCCGGTAGAGGACATGGACCTCCATCTTCACCTGCTGCAGGTCCGAGGAATAGCACTCCGCCGGCATCGGGCGGGTCTGCTGCCGGATGAGGATCGGCTGGATGTGCGTGATGAAGGGCTGCTTGAAGCCGAAGCCCTCCTTCTTGAACTGCGGATCGACGGTGCCCAGTGTCACGGCGACGCCACGCGTGCCGGGCTGGACGACGTAGGTGCCGGAGGAGGCGAAGATGATGAGGGCGAAGATCAAAATCAGGGCGCCGAGCACCCGCTTGATGACCCGGGGGTCGAGTTCGCCGTCGCGGGAGGAGTTAAAGTTTTGCTGGCTCATGGCTTGCCCTCCTCGTTGGTCGCGGGTTTTGCGTCCGTCGTAAAATCACCCAGCGGCAGCATCATGTTGGCGCCGGTGGCTCCGGGGCCGACGACGAGCGGGGTGACGCCGTCCCAATGTTCGATGATCTGCAGCTCGAGCACGCTGGGGTTCTCCCGCAGCGCCTTGCCGCGCAGGACAATCGACTCGGCCTCGCCCGTCGCCTTGATGACGACGGTGCTGGCCTCGGTCTGCGCCTGCTGCTGCGCGAAGCGGGCGCGGGCGGCCTCCTGTTCCTGCACCATCTTCGCCTCGATGGCGTTCTCCAGGGCGCGGGTCAGGCTGATGTCCTCGAGCACGATGTCCTCGATGACCAGAATGTCGCCGATCTTCCGCCGAGCGCTCTCGAGCGCCTTGCTCTTCACTTCCTCGCGCTTCTGCACGATCAATTCGGCGGTGCGACCGGCGGTGATCTCGTTGAGGGCCTCGGCGACGCGGGGCTTGACGAGGGAGTCAAAGGGGTAGCCGGCATAGTCGCGATAGATCGAGACGACCGAACTCTCCGGCACGCGATAAAGCACGCGCACGTCGATCTTCACCTGCTGCAGATCGGACGAATAGCAGTCGGCGACCATCTTGTCCGTCTGTTGGCGGATCACGAGGGGCGACACCACGGTGATGAACGGGAGCTTGAAGCCGAAGCCCTCCGGCTTGAAACCGGGGGACACCCGGCCGAGGGTGACCTCGACGCCACGATGTCCGGGCTCGACCACGTAGGTGGCGGAAGACCCGGCGAGGATGAGCGCGAAGATGAACAGCGCTCCGACTATCAGACCGGCTACAGTTTTGGGATTCATGGTTGCAGACTCCGAGTCGCGGATGTTCAGGAGCGGTTCGCCATGAAGCAAGGGGTTTCGCCTTACAATAGCCTCAAGGCATTCAACATGGTTGGTGTCCCCAGTCTTCGTTCTTCAGCTCTTTCGCGAAACGCTCCATCTGTTCTTCCGGTGTCAGTTTTTCCGGCGGCACGGTCGTGTCGACGCTTGGCTCGACCCGCGCGGGCAGGGGAGCCGCGATGGCCGCGCCCTGGTCCGGTTTCTTTCGGGATTTGGCGGAGCGGGGTTTGGCTTTCATGGCCGGACCAATAGGCAATGTTTTCGGCCCGACCAATCCTCAATTTCCGACCAATCGGTGGAACGCGGCCTTCTGCCGTCGCAGGCCTGTGGCGGACAGGCCGGACACATTTCCGGATGCGCGAATCAGAAAAACGTGTCCGGAGGCCACGTTCCACCTCGGTGTTTACTCGTCCCAGTCGCCGCTTGAATTTTCTCTGCGTGCCGGCAGCGTGCTCAGGCAACACACCATGAGCCAACATTCCCCGGGTTCGGTCACCCCGCCGGCCGACGTTCCGATTCCCCGCCAGATCAACTACATCATCGGCAACGAGGGTTGCGAGCGCTTCAGTTTCTACGGAATGCGCAACATCCTCACGGTGTTCCTGGTGTCGTCGTTGCTGATGCACCTGCCGGAGGCGGACCGGGCGGGCGCGGCGAAGGACGTGTTTCACACCTTCGTGATCGGCGTCTATTTCTTCCCGCTGCTCGGCGGCTGGATCGCCGACCGGTTTTGGGGCAAATACCACACGATATTCTGGCTGAGCCTCGTTTATTGCGTCGGCCAGCTGTGCCTGGCGCTGTTCGTCGACAACCGGACGGGGTTCTACTTCGGTCTCTGCCTCATCGCCCTTGGGTCGGGGGGCATCAAGCCGTGCGTGTCCTCGTTTGTCGGCGACCAGTTCGACCAGACCAACAAGCACCGCGCCAAGGTCGTGTTCGACGCCTTCTATTGGATCATCAACTTCGGCTCGTTCTTCGCCTCGCTGCTGATGCCCATCTTCCTGAAGCAGCTCGGGCCGGCCATCGCGTTCGGCGTGCCCGGCGCACTCATGTTCATCTCGACCGTCATCCTCTGGCTCGGACGCAAGACCTACGTGATGGTGCCGCCCGCGCCGCCTGACCCGAATTCGTTCCTCAATGTCTGCCGCACGGCCGTCGCGTCCGGCAAACCCGGTCTCGCGCTCGCCGTCGCAGGAGGTGTGGCCGCGCTCGCGTCCCTCCTGCTCATTCCCAAATACGGCTTCGTGATCGCGCTCTGCACGGCGTTGGTCGCCGTGATCGCCTTCGGTGGCATCGGCGTCTGGATCCAGCTTGAAGGAGCGAGGGGAAAGCACCCCGACGAGTCCGTCGAGGGCGTGCGCTCCGTGCTCCGCGTGCTGGTGCTCTTCGCGCTGGTGACGCCGTTCTGGTCGCTCTTCGACCAGAAGGCCTCGACGTGGGTCCTGCAGGCGGACGCCATGAGCAAACCGTCGTGGTTCCAATCTTCCCAGATGCAGGCGCTCAATCCGCTGCTCGTGATGATCTTGATCCCCTTCAACAACCTTGTGGTGTTCCCGGCGCTGACCAAGGCCGGCATCGCGGTGACGGCGCTGCGGCGCATGACCGCCGGCATCGTCTTCTCCGGCATCTCGTGGGTGATCGTCGGCGCGATGCAGCTCGTGCTCGACGGCGGCGACGTCTTCTCCATCACCTGGCAGATCCTGCCCTATGCCTTTCTCACCCTGGGTGAGGTGCTGGTGTCGGCCACCGGACTGGAGTTCGCCTACAGCCAGGCCCCGCAGGCGATGAAAGGCGCGCTGATGAGCTTCTGGCTTCTCTCGGTGACGATCGGCAACCTCTGGGTGCTCGTGGTCAACGCCGGCGTGAAG
>Ga0255338_1000661_pt1 | contig 92465 bp, 72 predicted proteins | sample MeOH1_35cm_T4_19_FD_203715 | JGI IMG/M metagenome (GOLD analysis project Ga0255338, IMG submission 203715) | Sandy soil microbial communities from University of British Columbia, Vancouver, Canada - MeOH1_35cm_T4_195 | ecosystem: Engineered > Artificial ecosystem > Sand microcosm > Unclassified ... | reverse complement strand
AGGATGGCGTATTCTTCCGTGCCTTCGCGTTTGGCGAACTGAATGCCGTTATCGGTCAGGATCGTGTGGATCTTGTAGGGAACGGCCTCGATCAGACGCTCAAGGAACTCTCTTGCCAGCAGGCGCGATAGGCCATGCCGTTGCAGACAGCGGTGCAGATTCGATCGGGTCAGGCTGGGGATACTCGGCTGCAACGCATACAAGCAGTCGTCCAGAGGCAAGAGCGTGTAGCGCCTGAACGTCACAATGGCGGCTTCTTCCTCCGGGGTCAGCACCGTCGATGCTGGCTTCTTCGGCCCCATGGGCGCGTCATGAACAAAATCCCGTCCACGCCACTTCGCCGCCGTCTTCTCATTGATGCCGTGGCGGGCCGACAACGTCTTCAGGCTCTCTTGACTATCTTGTATTGCTCGACGCACGACCTCTGTCGTACGGGCGCTTCCGTGCAGTATCTGTCCCATGAATCTTCCCTCCGTAGCTGGCCGTATATTACACCAGCACACCGTGGGACTAAACAGGTAGGTACTGAGTAGTCGTTGGTCCGATAACGCACGAGCGATAGTGAAGATACACGCATGGAAATCTTGTGGCAGGCATCAAAAGCAACTGCAGGTAAAGCCATCAACGCAGCGGTGTCGCGTTTCATACGCTCAGCGATGGTTTCTGTTTGACCCCGTAGTTTGGCTTGCTGGCGTTTGATGCAACTATCCAGCAATTTGGCATTCAGAGCATTAAAATCGGCAGCAATGGGCAGCGGCACCATGAAGTGTCGGCGACTGTAGCCAACCATGCCCTCAACATTACCCTTGTCATTGCCTTTAGCCGGTCGGCCAAACTTATCTTCAAATAGATAATGGCTTTGCAACTCACTGAATGCTTTGGTACGCTGGCGCTTACCATCACCCAATATCTTTGCTACTGCAATCTTGGTGTTGTCATACAAGATCGATTGCGGTACTCCGTCCAGAAACGCGAATGCAGCGACGTGCCCATCCAGAAAGGATTCAGTATCTTCGGTCGGATAGGCTTTGACAAAACAACCATCCGAATGCGACAAATCAAGGCAGAAATAATGGAATCGAACCAGTTTGCCACCAATATAGCCATTGGTTTCACCAAAATCCACCTGGGCATGACCAGGCAGGTGCATCAGCGGCACGAACATCTCTTTTTGTCGAATCGCAGCCTTGTGAACATAGTTACGTACGATGGTATAGCCACCGGTAAACCCATGTTCATCGCGTAACCGCTCCAATATTCGCATTGTAGTATGGCGCTGCTTAACATGAACTTGTTTGTCAGCTTCCAGAATGGCATCAATGATGCCAGTGAAAGGAGCAAGCTTGGGAGACACTGGCTCGCTCTTGCGCTGATAACCCGGTGGGGCAGCGTATTGACACATCTTCTTGACAGTCTTGCGGTGAATTCCAAAATAGCGCGCAACCTCACGTTCGCTTCTGCCTTCCACCATCACTGCTCGTCGAATCTTCACATATAGTTCCACTATATACATCCTTATAGCCTTTCACTTATGCTCATCGCATCAGCTTATAGGCTTCAGACTGGTACACTTTTATTCCCGCGATTACCGCAAAATTTAGTGTGCTTCAGTGGTACATTTTTACTCCGCTATTTACAGCTTTCTTTGTGTGCTAGCGCACATACTGGCTGTTCTATCCTGTAATAATTTAGCCTTAATTTTTGTGAATCCTTACTGGAGAACTTAGTAAGGTTATTAATTTCAGATTGAATATCTTACTGAAGGTAGTAAACTAAGCGCCAATTACTTCAAATGTAGTGAGGGCTATTTTAGATCTGTCAATCATCTGGGAGAATTTTACCATGACACAACTTAATAATCGTATTTCCATTTTCTTCTTAATTGCTCTCATGACTTTTTTCTTGGGTTGCGCATCAACATCCAAGCAAGAGGGAACTGGAGAATATTTTGATGATACTGTCGTTACCACAAAGGTCAAAGCAGAAATTCTCAATGAACCTTTGCTGAAATCCGCAGAAATCAACGTCGAAACTTTCAAAGGTGTCGTTCAACTCAGTGGCTTCGTCAATTCCCAGGCCGATATTAACAAAGCAGTCGAAGTTGCACGTAGAGTCAAAGGTGTGAAGTCTATCAAGAATGACATGCGCGTTAAGTGACGGTAGATCGCTGCATTGATTAATTATCATGCAGACAAATGATTACGTATTTTTTATTACCGCGCATGGATTGTCATTGGTAGCACGTTAACAGGATGAGTGCGGAGAGGCAAGAAGAAAGATTTTCCGCACAGCGTTTAGACCTTCATAGCCGCAGCGGCTGAATGTTGAATTACTTTTCCGTATCCACACCACACTGTTTGGAACTTTTAAAGTTTCCCAGAACCGTGTGCGTGTGGTTTTTGACCCAGCATCACTGCAAGTGAGATGTTCTCTAGCTACCTGACGAGCAATTTTTTCTGGGATATTTGTGTATGATAAAGATCTGTAATTCACATTTTTCCAACAAGACTGACCAGCTCCCCTTCATTTCTGCACTTAATTCTGCTTGGATATACAGTTTTTCAAGAGATTTTAAGTTAATTGCCTATCCATTAAATCATTGGTTTTATCGAGAAATGTGCAGTGAAGTTCCTTTCCAACACAGAACATATTTCTAAATGGAGACCAAAGATATTCGTTTCTTCCAGTATTTGCGCCAGTTGAGGGCGAACTTGCGCGATGGTGGTATTCCGCTAACGCGCTCTTTTAATGAACCGCCGCTTCGGTCGGAATTGTTCAGTGCCGATCAAATGGAACAGCATGGCAAGCATCTCGCAGCCATGCACAAATTAACCCAGAAACGACCGCGGGATCAATTGATGGCGCGATTGGCGGCGAATGAGGCCGTTTTAACCGGCGTCTGCGGACAACTCACGACGGTGGTAAAAGCCAACCAGCAGATTACGCCGGCCAGCGAATGGCTGCTCGATAACTTCTATCTGATCGAAGAGCAGATCCGCACCGCCAGGCGTCACATGCCTAAGGGATATAACCAGGAACTGCCGCGTTTGTTGAATGGCCCTTCAGCTGGCTTGCCGCGTGTATACGATATCGCATTGGAGATCATTTCGCACGGAGATGGGCGGGTAGATTCGGAAAATCTTAGTCGTTTCGTCGCGGCCTATCAAACAGTTAGCGCGCTCAAATTAGGTGAATTATGGGCTATCCCCATCATGCTGCGGTTGGCGCTGATTGAGAATCTGCGGCGTGTTGCCGTTCGCATCGCCGCCGACAGAGTCGATTGCGACCTGGCTTGCGCGTGGGCGGAGCAAATGATGGCGGTAGCGGAGAAGGATCCGAAGAGCCTGGTGCTGGTGATCGCAGACATGGCGCGCTCGCAACCGCCAATGTCGAATCCATTCGTATCGGAATTTACGCGCCGTCTGCAAGGACAAAGCCTTGCTTTGGCACTGCCACTGACCTGGATTGAGCAGGTGCTTGCCGAATCAGGGCTGACCATCGAGCAATTGGTGCATACCGGAAACCAACTTCAGGCTGCCGACCAGGTTTCTATCAGCAACAGCATTGGCAGCCTGCGCTTTCTGGGTGCGATGGATTGGCGCGATTTCGTCGAAAGCATGAGTATTGTCGAGCAAACATTGCGTGAAGATCCGAATGGTGCCCATGGCAAGATGGATTTTGCCAGCCGCGACCGTTATCGTCATGCGATTGAAAAAATTGCGAAGCGAAGTTCCTTCACTGAAGCTGAGGTCGCTCGATGTGCGATCCAACTCGCGCATGCGGCTCAAACGGCGCATCCAGATAGCAGCGAACGCGCAACGCATGTCGGGTTTTATCTGATCGACCGGGGTTTACGTGAACTCGAAGCCCAGGTGCGGGTACGTTCTTCTGCTGCCGAAAGAATCATGAAAATGGGGTCGCAACACGCATTGGGCGTATATCTCGGCGCAATCGTGCTGCTCACGCTGTTTTTCAGCGCTGGCTTGATAACCGTTGCATACGCTCAGGGTGCACCTGGTGCGTTACTGGTATTGACCGGCATACTCGGATTGCTGGCTACCAGTCAATTGGCGCTCGCTCTGGTGAATTGGCTGGCGACCTTATTCGTGCACCCGCAACTACTGCCACGCATGGATTTTTCCACCGGTATCCCGGTGCAATCGCGAACGTTGGTCGTTGTGCCAACAATGCTTACGCATCCGGACAACATCGATAACCTGGTCGAAGCGCTAGAAGTGCGCTTTCTGTCGAACCAGGACGACAATCTGTATTTTGCCCTGTTGACCGATTTTCGCGATGCGCACGAAGAAAGCCTTGCCGAAGATACGCCACTGTTGCAGCTGGCCCAAGCAGGAATTGAGGCGTTGAATACAAAATATAGCACGGCAGAAAAAAGTATTTTTTTCCTGTTTCATCGACCACGCCGCTGGAATCCGCAAGAGTGCATGTGGATGGGTTACGAACGTAAACGCGGCAAGCTTGCGGATTTGAATGCATTGCTGCGCGATGAGACGCACAGTAATGCCGCTAAACGTTTCTCGCGCATCGTCGGCGATACCGCTTGCTTGACGAACGTGAAGTACGTTATCACCCTGGATACGGATACACAGCTACCGCGTGATGTCGCACGACAGTTAGTAGGCGCCATGGCGCATCCGTTGAATCGTCCGCGCTACGACGAACAGCAGCAGCGCGTGTGTGAAGGCTACGGCATTCTTCAACCGCGCGTCAGCGTGAGCTTGGAAGGCACCAACCGTTCACATTATGCGCGATTGCATGGCGGCGAAGTCGGCATAGACCCCTATACCCACGCCATCTCCGATGTCTACCAGGATGTGTTTGGCGAAGGCTCGTTCATCGGCAAAGGCATCTATGAAGTGGATACATTCGAACGCGCATTGAGTGCACGTTTTCCTGAGAATCAGATTCTCAGCCACGATTTGCTGGAAGGATGTTATGCGCGTGCCGGCTTATTGAGCGATGTCCATTTGTATGAGGATTATCCCGCACAGTACAGCGTGGATGTGAATCGCCGTCATCGCTGGATACGGGGCGATTGGCAATTGCTGAGCTGGTTGCTGCCACGCATTCCCGGCCCCGGTAAGCTCCGGCTGAGTAACTCACTCTCGCGGTTATCACAATGGAAATTGTTCGACAACTTGCGACGCAGTCTCGTGCCGATGGCCCTGACAGTACTAGTGCTGTTAGGCTGGGCCGTCCTGGCATCGCCCTGGCTTTGGACTTTGGCAGTGATCAGTATTATCCTGATTCCGCCTTTGATCACTTCAATTCTGGAATTATTTTACAAACCGTGTGACGTGTTGTTAAGGCAGCATTTTTCCGTCGTACTTGACACGACCACCCAGCGCTTGGCGCAAGCGGCTTTTAATCTAACCTGCCTTCCCTACGAGGCCTACTTTAGTATCGATGCGATCGTGCGTACAATAGGACGCATGTTGTTCACGCGCAGACAGCTGCTCGAATGGAATCCATCGGGCGAAGTGGCGCGTAGCAGCCGCACGGATTTTTCCGCCACGTTACGTACGATGTGGATTGCGCCGCTGATCGCTATGGCCGCAACATCTTACCTGCTGCTGTTCAAATTCGCGGCGCTCGCGATCGCGGCACCTATCCTGATGCTGTGGTTGGGTTCGCCCGCGATTGCCTGGTGGATAGGTCAGCCGATTGCACGCCGCAAAGCACGGTTAACGCTTGAGCAAACCATTTTTCTGCGCAAAGTGTCACGCAAAACCTGGGCGTTTTTCGAAACTTTTGTCGGCCCGGAAGATAACTGGTTGCCGCCGGATAATTATCAGGAATATCGTGGTGCCGCAGTTGCACATCGCACATCGCCGACCAATATTGGGATGGCACTTCTGGCGAACTTAACGGCTTATGACTTCGGCCATATTCCGGCCGGGCAGCTCATTGAGCGCACTACGCATACGCTCGACACCATGCAAGTGCTGGAGCGCCATCGCAGTCACTTTTACAACTGGTACGACACCCAATCGCTGAAACCGCTGCATCCGGCATATATTTCGACGGTGGATAGCGGTAACCTTGCAGGCCATTTATTAACCTTGCGGCCGGGGCTGATCGCGCTTGCCGATGACAAAATCCTGAACACACACTGGTGCCATGGCCTCAGCGACACACTGGGAATTTTGGCGGACGCGATGAGAAACATTCCATCAGACCTGCTCACCCAATTACAAACAGATATCGAATCGACTTGCAATTCCCCGCCAACCACACTGGCACTGACATGGCAATACCTTGACCGGCTTGCGAGACGCGCGGAGGAACTTGCCAATAGCCTTGACGCGACTTCGGCAGCATTGTTTCAAACAGGAAGCGCGCTCGCTTTAGCTGAAGAAAGAGAACGCAGGCTACACGCGGAAACCGGAGGATACCTGAAGGCAGATGAAGATTCCACGCACCATCCTACGCTGGATCACGCCAGCGCAGTCGTCTCTGAGATAACTTCCGAGAATGATGCGAATTGGTGGGCGCATGCGTTGGTCCGGCAAAGCCGTGCTGTTCTTGACGAACTGACGTTACTTGCCCCTTGGTTAGCGTTGCCGGCCGCACCTGGTGGATCGGTTGAGGATCTCAGCATCACCGCAACTCCTACATTGCGGGAGCTGGCCCGCATCGAGGATAGCTTGCTGCCAATCATTGCGCAGCGAATCATCAGCACTGCGGCACCCGCAGAACGCGAATGGCTGCATGCGTTTCGAGAAAGCGTTACACAAGCCGCTCAAAACGCCAACGTAAGGATTGCAGCGATCGAACGATTAGCCCAGCAAACCGCAGAACTCTCATACATGGCATATGATTTCCTGTACGACAAGGCATCGCGCCTGCTGGCGATCGGTTATAACGTGGATGATTCGCGACGGGATGCAAGTTGTTACGATCTGTTAGCTTCGGAAGCCAGATTGATCAATTTCGTCGCAATCGCACAGGGACAAGTGCCGCAGGAGAGCTGGTTTGCCTTAGGGCGTCTGCTCACGAGCGTCGGCGGCGAACCCGTTCTTTTATCATGGAGCGGCTCGATGTTCGAGTACCTGATGCCGCTCCTGGTGATGCCGAACTTTGATAATACGTTGCTTGATCAGACCTATAAGGCGGCGGTTCAGCAGCAGATCGAATATGGACGGCAGCGCGGCGTACCATGGGGTATGTCAGAATCAGGCTACAACCTGGTCGATGTCCATCTCAACTACCAGTACCGGGCATTTGGTGTGCCCGGTCTGGGATTAAAACGCGGACTCGCCAATGATCTGGTTGTTGCGCCCTATGCCACAATGTTGGCGCTGATGGTGGCTCCCGAAGAAGCTTGTTTAAATCTGCAGCAACTGACCAAGGAAGGTTTGGAGGGAAAGTTTGGCTTTTATGAAGCCATTGATTACACACCATCACGTCAACGACGCGGGGAATCGGGCACGGTGGTTCGATCTTATATGGCACATCATCAGGGGATGAGCCTGCTCTCCCTAGCCTATCTGCTGCTAGATCGCCCGATGCAGAAGCGTTTCGAGTCGGATCCACTGTTCCAGGCAACCCTGCTGCTGCTTCAGGAACGGATTCCCAGGACTATGGCGTTCTTTCCACGCACGGCTCAATTATCTGACATTCGACCGACTTCCTCCGCGCCGGAAGCATCGATTCGTGTTTTTAACAGCGCCAATACACCAACGCCGGAAGTGCAATTGCTATCCAACGGCCGCTATCACGTGATGATTACCAATTCCGGCGGCGGTTATAGCCGTTGGAAGGATCTCGCTGTTACCCGCTGGCGCGAAGACACGACTTGCGACCACTGGGGATCGTTCTGTTATTTGCGCGACGAGAGCAATGGGGAATTCTGGTCTACCGCGTATCAGCCGACATTGAAACAGCCGCAGCATTACGAAGTGATTTTCTCCGAAGGTCGTGCCGAATTTCGCCGCCGCGATAACGATTTCGAGACGCATACTGATATTGTGGTGTCGCCGGAAGATGATATCGAACTGCGCCGCTTGCGCATCACTAACCGAGCCAATATCCGTCGTACCATCACGGTGACGAGTTACGCCGAAGTGGTGCTGGCCGTACCCGTTGCAGATGAACTACACCCCGCTTTCAGTAAATTATTTGTGCAAACTGAGATTGACGAGCAACACCACGCCATACTCTGCACGCGCCGCCCGCGTTCACATAGCGAACAAACGCCGTGGATGTTTCACCTGATGACGGCAAACGGAACCGACATCGATGATATTTCCTACGAGACGGATCGATCACAATTCATCGGTCGTGGCCACACTACTGCCGATCCACAAGCGCTGGGCGGCGCTTTATCCCGGAAGCTCTCCGGTAGCCAGGGTTCGGTGCTGGATCCGGTTGCCGCCATCCGCTATACCATCACGCTTGATCCGGATCAAACGCTCACCATCGATATGATAAGCGGCATGGCAGAAACGCGGGCTATTGCACTAGGCCTGGTGGAAAAATACCAGGACCGGCGGTTTGCGGATCGTGTTTTTGATGTTGCTTGGACACATGCGCAAGTGGTGTTGCGCCAGCTCAATGCCAGTGAGGCCGATGCGCAACTCTATGGACGTTTAGCCAACTCTGTACTTTATACCAACGCCTTGCTGCGCGCCGATGCCGAGATTTTGCTGCAGAATCGCCGCGGGCAATCCGGTTTGTGGGGTTATGCCATTTCCGGCGACCTGCCGATCGTACTGTTGCAAATCAGCGATGCAAGTAATATTGAACTGGTGCGGCAACTGGTTCAAGCACACGCTTACTGGCGTTTGAAGGGATTAGCGGTGGATTTGGTGATCTGGAACGAAGATCGCGTCGGCTATCGGCAACTGCTTCAGGATCAAATTATCGGTTTGATTGCGGCGGGTATCGAAGCGCATGTCATTGACAGACCGGGCGGTATTTTCGTGCGGCACGCGGAACAAATATCAAACGAAGATCGTATTTTGTTCCAATCGGCCGCACGCGCCATCATAGCTGACAGCCGGGGAACGCTGGCGGAACAGATTAATCACCGCAGCATAAGGAATGTACAAATGCCGCGTTTCCGGCCAAGCCGAAGCCGCCGCGCCGATCTTCCGGCCAGTGACGTGTTGCCGCGGCGCGATCTGATTCTGCACAATGGTTTGGGCGGCTTCACCTCGGATGGGCACGAATACATCATTACTACCACAGCCGCACAAGTGACGCCCGCACCATGGGTGAATGTGCTGGCGAATCCGCATTTTGGTACGGTTATTTCCGAGAGTGGCCAAGCTTATACCTGGAGCGAAAATGCGCACGAGTTTCGTCTTACGCCCTGGCACAATGATCCGGTATCCGATGCAAGCGGCGAAGCATTTTACCTGCGCGACGAAGAGAGCGGTCATTTCTGGACGCCCACACCATTACCCCGCCGCGGAGCGGATGCATATGTCAGCCGGCACGGATTTGGCTACAGTGTGTTTGAACATACAGAAGGCGGCATCATCTCCGAGCTGTGGGTATACGTGGCCATGGATGCCGCCGTCAAATTCTCGGTACTGAAAGTACGCAATGCATCCGGCCGGTCACGGCGGCTCTCCGCGACCGGCTACGTGGAGTGGGTGCTGGGCGATTTGTGGTCGAAATCAGCCATGCACGTGACGACTGAAGTGGATTCCGCGAGCGGTGCGTTGTTTGCACGCAACCCTTACAATGCAGAATTTGCCGGTCGGATTGCTTTCTTCGATGTCGATGAGCCCAACCGCTCAATCAGTTGCGACCGCGCTGAATTCATTGGACGTAACGGCTCGCTTAAAGATCCGGCGGCGATGGCGCGCACCCGGCTTTCCGGCAAGACAGGCGCGGCACTCGATCCCTGCGCCGCGATCCAGGTTAACTTCAATTTGGCCGATGGGCAAGAACGCGAGATTATCTTCCGCTTAGGTCAAGCTGGAAAGCACGATACTGATGGCGCACGTGCACTGGTACATCGTTTCCGTGGATCGGCAGCGGCGCACACTGCGCTCAAAGCAGTGTGGCAGTATTGGAATCATGCTCTCGGCGCAATCCAGGTGGAAACTCCAGATGCCTCTCTCAATGTGCTGGCCAATGGCTGGCTTGTGTATCAGACGCTTGCCTGCCGTCTGTGGGCACGTAGCGGCTATTATCAATCGGGCGGCGCCTTCGGCTTCCGTGACCAATTACAGGATGTGATGGCATTGGTTCACGCCGAGCCGCAACGAGTGCGCGAGCAAATAATGCTATGCGCCGCGCATCAGTTTGTGGAAGGGGATGTACAGCACTGGTGGCATCCCCCATCAAACCGCGGCGTACGAACCCGTTGTTCTGACGATTATCTCTGGTTACCGCTGGCGGTGTGCCGCTATGTACTGTGCACCGGTGATACCAATGTGCTTGATGAATCCATTTCTTTCATCGAAGGCCGCCCAGTCAGTCCCGAGGATGATTCCTATTATGATCTGCCCGGATACTCCGCCGAATCGGCCAGTTTGTACCAACACTGTGTCCGTGCCATCCGTCATAGCCTGACATTTGGAGAACATGGTCTGCCGTTGATTGGTTCCGGAGACTGGAACGATGGTATGAACCTGGTGGGCTTGCACGGCAAAGGCGAAAGCGTTTGGCTTGGCTTTTTCCTATACGATGTATTGACGCGTTTTGCTGAGCTAGCACAACGGCAGGGTGACGTGACATTTGCCGAACAATGTCAAACTGAAGCCGCGCAATTGCGCCAACGTATTGAGCAAACCGCCTGGGATGGTGCATGGTATCGCCGTGCATACTTTGATGACGGCTCGCCGCTAGGGTCGGTGGCTAATACCGAATGTCAGATTGATTCAATCTCGCAAAGCTGGTCAGTACTCTCCGGCGCAGGTGATAATGTGCGTTCGCGTATGGCTATGGATGCTGTATATGCCCATCTGGTGCGGCACGAGTATGCATTGATCCAGCTCCTGGATCCGCCGTTTGACACGTCGGATCTGGATCCCGGTTACATCAAAGGTTATGTTCCTGGTGTACGCGAGAACGGCGGGCAATATACGCATGCCGCCATCTGGACTGCAATGGCATTTGCAGCCTTGGGCGACAGCCAGCGCGCTTGGGAATTATTGGCCATGATTAATCCGGTGAATCATGGAAAATCCGCAGCAGGTGTGGCGATCTACAAAGTTGAGCCCTATGTCGTTGCTGCTGATGTGTATGCGGTTTTACCGCACGCCGGCTGCGGCGGATGGAGCTGGTATACAGGCTCCGCCGGCTGGATGTACCGGCTGATTGTGGAATCCCTGCTCGGTTTGAGGCTGGAAGTGGACAAACTGCACTTCGCGCCTTGCTTGCCTGCAACCTGGCAAACATTCAAGTTGCATTACCGTTATCGCGAGACTGTCTACCATATCGCCGTATCGCAAACCGATACCGGCGATGCGATGCAGAACAACACGATGTACGTCACGGTGGATGGTATCGAACGCCCCGATAAAATAATTCCACTGGTCGACGATCGCTTGGAGCATACAGTCGACGTAAAAATACACAAAGCGCTCGAACTAAATCCATCAATGAACATGCTGAACAATGAACACGATGAAAGCGACGCAACAGCTGCATGATCTCGGCCAAAGTATTTGGCTCGATAACATCACCTGAGAATTGCGGTTCTGTTGCATTAATCTAGGTCTTCAACACAATTCGGATAGACTGTTGATCTCGAAGAGATGGGGAGGCTACATGCTGGTTGTAAAAGGAATGCGCTTTCCAATTGAGGTGATTCTTGTCTGCATCCGCTGGTATGCGGAGTATCCGTTAAGTGGTCGGCATCTGGAAGAAATGATGGGGGAGCGTGACGTATCTGTGGATCATTCTACAGTGAGCCGTTGGGCAATCCGGTTTCTACCATTACTGGAAAAGATTTTCAGAAAGCATAAGCACCCGGTTGGCGGAAGCTGGCGGATGGATGAAACTTATATCAAGGTCAAAGGCACTTGGAGATATCTTTATCGCACTGTGGATAAGGAGGGTAAAACGATCTTTTATTAACGGCCAAGCGCGATAAAACCGCTGCTAAACGATTCTTTGACAAAGCCATGTAAAGCCAATGGTGTTCCTGAAAAGGTTGCTATGGACAAAAGTGGTACCAATAAAGCGGCGATTGATGAGATCAATGCCAACAGAGAGATACCCATGGTGGTTCGTCAGGTCAAATATCTCAATAATATTGTGGAACAAGACCATCGAGCTGTGAAGCGAGTGACGAAACTAATGCTCAGTTCAAATCTTTTCAATCAGCTAAAAACATCTTGGCTGGCATCGAACTAATGCACATGATTCGCAAAGACCAGATGATGATGGTGGTGGGGGCTGACAAGGTGTCTTTTGCTGAGAATTTTATACGCGGGCAGAATAAATCCGCCTAGTGACAGAAGTCGGCATATCAGCTCACCTAGAATATGCATTTTTACAGATAATGCGACAGAACCTGTAATTTAATACGTTTATGGATGAGAACGCAGTAACATTTTTTGAGGTTTCCAATGCATAACTATAATCAACAAGCTGTCACCAAGGCGGTTTTTCCTGTCGCTGGCTTAGGAACACGTTTTTTACCAGCCACTAAGGCGTCACCCAAAGAAATGCTGGTCGTCGTTGATAAACCGCTTATTCAGTACGCGGTTGAAGAGGCCTATGCGGCAGGCATACGCGAAATGATTTTTGTAACCGGCCGCAATAAACGGGCGATTGAAGATCATTTTGACACAGCTTATGAGTTGGAGGCTGAACTGGCTGCTAATGGCAAAGATGCGCTCATCGCGATTGTTAACGCCATTAAACCGGATGACATGGAATGTGTCTACATTCGCCAGTCTAGGGCACTCGGCTTGGGACATGCGGTATTATGTGCAGAACGCCTGGTTCGCGGCGAGCCTTTTGCGGTTTTCTTAGCCGACGATCTGATGGTAGGCGATCCACCCATCATGCAGCAAATGACCGATCTGTTCATGCAACATCAATGTAGCATCTTAGCGGTGCAGCAAGTGCCGCAGGAGCAAACCGGTCGTTACGGTATCGTGCAAGGCGATAAGCTGACGCCGGATCTTATCAACATCACCGGTTTGATCGAAAAGCCTCACCCGAGCGTCGCTCCCAGTAATCTCGCAGTCGCTGGGCGCTACATCTTGACTTCAGCTGTGTTCGAAGCCATTCGCGCGCAACCTCGTGGCGCGGGTGGCGAGATTCAGCTCACGGATGGTATTGCAGCCTTGCTTGATTTCGAGCAGGTGCTAGCATATCGCTATCACGGCAAACGCTATGATTGTGGTAGCAGACTGGGCCTACTGCAAGCCAGTGTAGATATTGCATCCGCCCATCCCGAACTGGGTAGCGAATTCTCTACCTGGTTGAAAGCGAGGTAGGGGGTTAACGCGCTAGGAGTCCTTAAGGAACGGGATCCTGTTCCATCAGGTTGTTCAAATTGGTTTGACGACATACAGTTGCGTCTGACCATCCCCAGTCTGACTGACCTAAAGCGTGACCGTTGGCCTAATCATCCGTTATGGGATGATATTGCCAATGTGTATTTAACACCGCCTGATCAGCCACGCCTTAAACGCTTTAGGCAAGAACGATTACCCCATGATGAGCGAATGTTTATACATGGTCTGGGCGCATTTACATCTTTTATGGCTCGTGAAGGAATAGAAGATTTTGGCGAAGGAGTAGGGGAATACTTGCATCAGGCTAATAAATATCATGCTCAGAACCCTGGCGGCCTTCAAGACTATGTTCAGCGCAAGGTTAAAGCCAAAGGTAGGAAGTATAACACCATCAATAATCGCGAGAATCTTGCTGAAACCATTCAAGAAAGGCAGCAGAAAGCAAAAGCCTATCGCCGTATAAAGGATGGCGAATGAAAACCCTTAACTTAGATGAAGCTGCCCAATTTCTCAAGCTACACCCCGAAGAAGTTCGTCGTCGTTCCAAAGCGGGGTATTATTCCCGGCGTTAAATTGGGCAAACGCTGGGTGTTTATAGAAGATGATCTTGCTGCCTACCTGCGCTCGTTATATGCTCCTCCTCGGCAAGCGTTGCAAGTGGGACATGGAGAAAAACAATTATGTCACTCTGTAAACGTGGTAAGACGTGGTGGATTAGTTTCACCACACCAAGCGGCGAGCGAATTAGATGCTCTGCTGCAACTGAAGATAAAACCCAGGCACAGGAATTCCACGACAAGCTAAAAGCTGAATCTTGGCGAGTTGTGAAACTGGGAGATAAGCCAAAACGCACTTGGGATGAAGCGGCTTATAAATGGCTGATGGAGACTCAGCATAAAAAGACACATCATGATGACGTGGCTAAAATAAACTGGCTCCAACAGTTCTTTAGAGGCAAATATCTCGATGAACTGACGCGAGATGTGATTGCAAAGATTGGCGAGTTAAAGCGACAAGAAACGAGTCCAGCTACAGTGAACCGTTTACTCGCTCTGATTCGCTCAATCCTGCGCCGTGCGGCTCTTGACTGGGAATGGATAGACAAACCCCCAGTCATCAAGCTGTATCGTGAAGCAAAGCGTCGGGTGCGTTACCTGAGTGCAACACAAGCAGCAATGCTTATTCAGGAATTGCCGCCGCATTTAGCGGATATGGTGACGTTTTCACTGGCAACTGGTTTGAGACGGTCGAACGTCACGAAACTGGAATGGTCACAAGTGGATATGCAAAGAAACGTTGCATGGATACATGGCGATCAGGCTAAAGCAGGAAAACCGATTCATGTCACGCTGAATGCGACGGCAATAGCGGTATTAACTAGGCAGATTGGTAAGCACCCAAGATCAGTATTTTGTTACAAGGGTAAGTCAATCACACAAGTGAATACCAAAGCTTGGTATAAGGCGTTAAAACGTGCCGGCATTGAAGATTTCCGTTGGCATGATTTGCGCCATACCTGGGCAAGTTGGCTAACTCAGAATGGTGTGCCATTGAATGTCATCCAGGAAATGGGTGCATGGGAATCTGCTGAGATGGTGAGGCGTTATGCTCACCTTGCACCTGAGCAATTTGCCCAGCATGCCAGAGTCGTAGATGACGTGTTCAATGGCACAAATTTGGCACAATCGAAGTAAAAGCGGTTCGGTTATGTTTCTAAGTTATTGATTATTGGTGCTGTTGCGCAGAATCGAACTGCGGACCTACTGATTACGAATTCTAAAATGTACTGTTTTGCATTGTTTTAATATTTTTGAATAATATTTAAACTCATTGTTTTGTATTGATTTTATATAGTATGTTGTTTTAAACTCCTACCCATAGTTTGACGCCTACTGTCTACATAGTGTCTACATGAAAGGAGATTAAAGCAATGACTACACCTCAAATACTCCCGCACAAAATTACAAAATCCTATGTAGACAAATTGTCTACACCAGAAACTGGTCAAGCCTTTGTGCGTGATTCAGAATTGAGAGGCTTTGCAGTGCGTGTCACCGCATCCGGTTCAAAATCTTTTATCCTTGAAAAGCGGATTGATGGCAAAGTGAAGCGATTAACCCTTGGTCGTAATCCGACTGCTGAGAAGAAACAAGACACTCTGCAACGCATGACCATGAAACAAGCTTTTGATGATTTTGTTAAAACCAGAAAAAATCTCAAAGAACGAACGCTCTATGATTACAGAAGATTGATGAAAGTCGTGTTTGCTGATTGGCAGGAAAAAGCGATGATCGGCATTAGCAAAGATATGGTTTCCAAACGCCACAGCAAAATCGGTGCTGAACATGGTAAAGCCTATGCCAATTTAGCCATGCGGTTTTTGCGTGCATTGTTCAATTTTGCTATTGCACAATATGAAGATGGCAGCGGTCATGCAATCTTGCGAGAAAATCCCGTGATGCGTCTCACGCAAACCCGTGCATGGTTCCGGGTAGATCGTCGCCAAACTGTCATCAAACCCCATCAGCTTGCTCCTTGGTATCAGGCAGTCATGCTACTAAAACAAGATAAGATTTCTAACCAGTCTGCACTGGTGGCTGATTATCTTTTGTTTCTGCTGTTGACTGGATTACGCCGTCAGGAAGCTGCAACTCTGAAATGGTCTGATATTGATTTAAATGATCGTTCTTTCACAATAATAGATACTAAAAACCGAGAACCTTTGATACTGCCGCTAACTGATTTTATTTCCACTCTATTGGAAAGCAGGAAGACTGCGGTAAATTCTGACTATGTTTTTGCTGGAGATGGTAAAGCAGGGTATTTGATTGAACCCCGCCGCCAGGTGCAAAAAGTCATCGAATTATCTAAGGTGCCGTTTACCTTACATGATCTGCGTCGCACTTTTATCACAGTTGCCGAAAGTATTGATGTATCCGCGTATGCACTTAAACGACTAGTGAACCATAAAATGACCAACGATGTGACCGCGAGTTATATTGTTAGCGATGTGGGACGCTTGAGAAAACCTATGGAACAAATATCAGCACAATTATTACAATACTTTAGAATCAATGAGGAAAAGAAAATATTGTAATATTTTATAATTTATTTCATTACATCCGGTTACACATTGAGCCTGCTATTTAATAACGGGATGTCCAACAGTTGAGTGATGAACGGATAAATTCCTGAGAAAATCAGGCGCTTGCTTTAAGTACTCTAGAAATGCTTGTGCAACAATAGATAATTGTTTCCCGGATGGGTAAGCAAAATACCAATAGCGATTGATTGGAAACTCCTTAACATCAAGTACAGTAAGCTGTCCCAAAGTCGCATCTAAGGCTAAAGTATGTCGTGATAAAATGGCTATACCCAACCCTCCAATGACCGCTTGTTTAATGGCTTCATTGCTACCTAACTCCATCCGGATTTTTACTTTCTTATTGTGTTCTAGAAAAAAACGCTCCGTCGCCAGCCTTGTTCCAGAACCTGGTTCACGCATGATAAAAGGTTCATCACAGATGCGATCAATAGTAATCTTCTTCTCATTGGCAAGCGGATGATCCATCGCTGCAAGAACAATTAATGGATTATCCAAAAATACTTCCGCCACGGCATTGGCTGAATTTGGAACTTGACCCAAGACATAGAGATCGTCTTGATTGTTGGTCAATCTCTCCAGGACACATTCGCGATTCGTTACTTTCAGTACAACATCTATGCCAGGGTATTTCTGACAAAACATACCCAATAAGCGTGGCGTAAAATATTTCGCGGTAGTAACCACTGCAAGCCGCAGCTTTCCTGATTTCATGCCTTTCATATCGGACGCGATCATTTCAAAACGGGAAAAATGTTCAAAAATACCCAAGCAGGTTTGATATAGCTCTTTTCCTGCATCGGTCAGATAGATTTTTTTTCCAATCTGCTCAAACAAAGGTAAACCAATCTCATTCGTCAGTTTCTTGATTTGCATTGATACGGTCGGTTGCGTCAAGAATAACTCCTCGGCTGCACGGGTAAAGCTTTTCAAGCGAGCAATCGCTTCAAATACTTCAAGTTGCCGCAAAGTGCTGTGACGCATGAGCTTCTCCTTTTATTTTTATAGATAAAATCTATCATAGACATAAATCTATCACAACTATAGAAACAATTGATTGTTATTTATGGTTTAAAGATCCTAGTATAACTTCACCCGCTGATGGCTACTTCCTGACTAGAGTTTATAGCGTGGATTTTTCAATAACTTGGAGATAATTATGGCTTCAGAAACTATGATAGAAGGTAAGGAACGTTACAAATCTGGCGTCATTCCATATAAAAAGATGGGCTATTGGGAACCGGATTACAAACCCAAAGATACAGATGTTATTGCGCTATTTCGCATTACTCCACAACCGGGAGTAGATCATGAAGAAGCAGCAGCAGCAGTCGCAGGTGAATCTTCTACGGCAACATGGACCGTGGTATGGACAGATCGACTGACTGCATGTGAACTCTATCGTGCCAAAGCATATAAGTCTGAACTTGTTCCTAATACAGGTCCGGGCACTAAAAACGAAGCGCAATACTTTGCTTATATCGCCTATGATATAGATCTATTCGAAGAAGGTTCGATCGCAAACTTAACCGCTTCCATTATCGGTAACGTATTTGGTTTCAAAGCGGTCAAGGCATTGCGTCTGGAAGACATGCGCATTCCTGTTGCTTACCTTAAAACTTTCCAAGGCCCTGCAACAGGTATCGTGGTAGAACGTGAACGTTTAGATAAATTTGGTCGCCCATTACTGGGTGCAACGACCAAACCTAAACTGGGTCTTTCTGGACGTAACTACGGACGCGTTGTATACGAAGGACTTAAAGGCGGTCTGGATTTCATGAAAGATGATGAGAATATTAACTCACAACCTTTTATGCACTGGCGTGATCGCTTCCTGTACTGCATGGAAGCAGTGAACAAAGCATCTGCGGCTACAGGTGAAGTCAAAGGGCATTATTTGAATGTTACTGCTGGAACTATGGAAGACATGTATGAACGTGCAGAATTTGCGAAATCCTTAGGTTCAGTCATTGTCATGATCGATCTGGTAATCGGCTATACCGCGATTCAGTCGATGGCGAAATGGGCACGTAGGAACGACATGATACTGCATCTGCATCGTGCGGGTAATTCAACTTACTCGCGTCAAAAAAACCATGGTATGAATTTCCGTGTTATCTGTAAGTGGATGCGTATGGCCGGAGTGGATCACATTCATGCAGGCACGGTTGTTGGGAAGCTTGAAGGCGATCCGCTTATGATCAAGGGTTTTTACGATACCTTGCGTGACACACAGACTGAAAAAAATCTAGAACATGGATTGTTCTTTGATCAAGATTGGGCGTCACTTAATAAAGTCATGCCTGTCGCTTCAGGCGGTATTCATGCAGGCCAGATGCATCAATTGCTCGATTATCTCGGCGAAGATGTGATATTGCAGTTCGGTGGCGGTACCATTGGACACCCTCAAGGGATCCAGGCAGGGGCAACAGCAAACCGTGTTGCACTGGAAGCTATGGTTCTGGCTCGTAATGAAGGTCGGGATTACGTCAAAGAAGGTCCGCAAATTCTTGAAGAAGCTGCCAAGTGGTGTACGCCGCTCAAACAAGCGTTGGAAACCTGGAAAGATATCACCTTTAACTACGATTCTACTGATACCGCTGACTTTGTGCCATCCACAACTGCAAGCGTTTAACCATTTTAGGGGACACAATCATGATGACCAATCCAGGTAATATACTCACACAGGGGCAATTTTCATTCTTGCCCCCATTGACCGACAAGCAAATTTCAACACAACTCAAATATGCGTTGAAAAATGGCTGGGCAATCGGAATTGAATACACAGATGACCCTCATCCGCGGAATACCTATTGGGAAATGTTTGGTAATCCAATGTTTGATTTGAAGGACCCTGCTGGAATTTTGATGGAAATCAATAGCTGTCGTAAAACTTTTCCAAATCACTATATCCGCGTGACTGCGTTTAACTCGACACGCGGAGTGGAGAGTCCAACAATGTCATATATTGTAAATCGACCTAAGAAAGAGCCAGGTTTTGGTTTAGTACGTCAGGAAGGTGCAGGCCGGAGTATTAGTTATACCATTCACTCCTATGCAACCGACAAACCAGAAGCTGAACGCTACTAGTAGCAACATCTCTCTCTTCTTAAAGAAGAGAGAGATGTTTAACAACCCAAGCTGTAGCTTAAGAAATTTATTTACATTAAACAGAATGGTTTTAACAATAAAATTAATATGATAGATAGTTGTTGCCAGTATTTATTCTATAGAGATGATCAAACATGTCTAAGCAGTCTAAAAACATAACACCGACCGAAGATCCATCGATTGACTTGGATGCAGAGTTCCAAGCATCTAATATTCAGGAAGTACTGGAGAAACTTGACCAGGAGTTGATTGGCTTAATCCCTGTGAAGACTCGTATTCGTGAAACCGCAGCATTGTTGCTGGTCGATCGTGTACGTAAACAACTGGGATTATCTGCGGGTGCACCCAGTTTACATATGTGTTTTACTGGAAATCCTGGTACTGGAAAAACGACAGTAGCTCTGCGTATGGCGGAAATCTTACACCGCCTAGGCTATGTACGTGAAGGGCACCTGGTTTCGGTAACCCGAGATGACTTGGTCGGTCAATACATTGGACATACCGCACCCAAAACAAAAGAAGTAATAAAAAAAGCGATGGGGGGTGTTCTTTTTATCGATGAAGCTTATTATCTTTATAAACCAGAGAACGAACGTGATTATGGCGCAGAATCAATAGAAATTCTTCTGCAAACGATGGAAAATAACCGCGAAGACTTGGTCGTTATTCTTGCAGGTTATAAAGATCGCATGGATAAATTCTTCCATAGCAATCCCGGCATGCGCTCGCGTATAGCGCACCACATCGACTTTCCGGATTACGGTGCAGATGAATTAGTTGCGATAGCAAAATTGATGTTAGCAAGCCAGAATTACTGCTTCAGTGAAGCCGGAGAAGAAGCTTTTGGAAAATATATTCGCTTGCGTATGAAATCAGAGCATTTCGCCAATGCGCGTTCGGTTCGTAACGCTCTTGATCGTGCTCGGCTTAGGCAAGCAAATCGATTATTTTCTGGAACAAAGAAATCATTATCTAAAATTGATCTCATGACATTAGAAGCGGAAGATATTCTAGCAAGTCGTGTTTTCCTTGAAAATACGCTGGATAGTAAGCCCAGTACCAAAAAAAATAAATAAATAAAAATTTAACACAACATCTTGATAGCAATGGAAACGCTGACTCTACCTTGGCGCATTTTCCCAAAAACGATAGACGCAATTTGTTATAACCGTGGGCGACTTGCGCTGCTTCGAATAGGCTACCCACTGCGAGTTACTTTACAACAGCATCGTGGATTAGAAGTCATTTTAAGCAATACCATGTGGTTATGTGTAGATAGCAATGCAGATGACCAGCCCATTTTGGCATGGCGGGAGTTTCAAATTCGTGGACGACGGAATTTAATCCAGCCTGTCCCTTGTGAATTATGGTTGTACCATAGTTGTGCAGGTCTTATTATGGGTTCAGCTCTGGATGATTTGGATCAGGCACTTGAAAAAATTATGCTACTTCCTGACCGTCATTAACAACTAATTTCTGAATAGAAAAAAGCCCAATATAGAACGACGTTAGGCTCCCTTTGAGCCTACATAAGTTTTTTGCGTTGAGGTTGTGCTGTCAAAAATGGAGTCCATGTGTTTAAGCAGCGGCTAGATTTGCATAGTATCGGTGCGTAATTGTGCTGGTGACAGATAACCTATCTTTCCTGCTTACGCTGCCTGTTATAGAAGATTTCGATATATTCGGTAATCTCCTGAATTGCTTGTTGCCGTGTTTTGAATCTTCTATGATGCACTAGCTCGGTTTTAAGTATCCCCCAGAAACTTTCCATCGGAGCATTATCATGGCAGTCCCCCTTGCAACTCATGGAAGCGATCATGCCAAATTGTTGTAATAGATTCTGGTAATCCTGTGCACAGTATTGGCTGGCCTTGATCTGAGTGAGCAATTAGCCAGCTATGGCGATACTTTAAAGTGGATGAAGAAAAGAAAGTAATGCAATTTCCCATACATCAGAACGCTTGAATATAACATTTTATAACTTATACTATGTGTAAACCTTACAGTTTATTGATACGGTCACAAGCCAAGAAAAAACTACAAGGTTTGCCTAGACTAGAGCGATTCAGAATTGCCGAGAAATTGGATCAGCTTGGCCGTAATCCTGATGATAGCTCGCTAGATATCAAAAAGCTTGAAGGTGAACCGTACTTTCGATTAAGAGTTGGTAACTGGCGTATTATTTTTGAGCGGCATGATGTCGTTAAAATTATTGCCGTTGAAAAAATCAAACCGCGTGGAGATGCTTACAAATGACACTTCAGAAAATAAAATCCGTTCAAGGTAAAGATGAATATGTCTTGTTACCGATAGCGGTTTATCGCACGCTGAAAGATCAAATTGAAAAAGAGTTGGCTGTTTATGAAGCCGATCAGAATGCAGAACAAGCCTATGTTCCATTTGTCCTTGAGGACTATGTTGATAATCCCGTGGCATTAGCGCGTATCAAGGCAGGCATTACCCAAGAACAACTGGCACAGCGGCTTGGTGTCAGCCAAGCCTATGTCAGTCAGCTTGAACGCCGTTCTCATGTGACTAGCAAAATGTTTGAACGGGTGCGTATTGCCATTAACGAAACTAAATAGTTTTACTGAGTAGGAAGCTCTCAGGATGAGCGCAATTCTTCCTTGATTACTTGTCGTATCGTTTCTTCAATGGTCTTTTTCTGCATGGCTTCGCGCAAGGCGGCATTGATAAGTGTTTGATATCCCCGTCCTCCGGCTTGTTGTTTGAACCAGGCTACTATATCCGGATCAAGCGTAATATTTATTTTCTGCTTCTTCTGTGGGAATGGCTTCAATCCGACTCGATGCGCTGCATGTTTAAAATCATCATCTGTCCAGATAGGTGCTTCAACCAAATCATCAGAGGCTGGCAAAGTAGTTTTTTTGTTCATGGCGTTCAGCTTTTCGCATGGAAATAATATGAATCTCATCAACGGTTTCAGTATGTGCAATAACCACCACCTCAACCCCTAGCAAACCTATCGTGGAATATCTATTTTCGCTATATGCAAAACGTGTGTCCGGTCTGGTCAGTGTGTAACCAGAAAAAACCGCTTCAGCATCGGCGAAGTCCAAGCAGTGCTTTTTCAGGTTGGCTTTGCGTTTCGCATTATTCCACGTAAAGTTCATGGTTTAGATGGTATAGATTAATATCTACATTATCAAGATATAATTTTCTCAAGTGTGCAAGCTATGCGCCGTCAATTAAAACTATTCAATGATCACTGTTAACGAGTTGAAATGTATCTTGACGATAACCCCGATTACAAAACAGTCTGGCAGCTTGCTCATCAATGGGCTGATCTTGATTCAGAGGAAGCTGATACCAATGCGATTTCACCCTTAGTCAGAGAGCACATCATTCGATTAGTAATCGCGATACGAAACCGAGTAATGACGGCGCGAACGCGTAGTGGAGTAGTCTTTGCAGACAACTCTATCATCACTTTCTTTGAGGATATTCCTCACTATATTAAGACAAGGATTTGTTTGACATGGAGTGTTTTCAAAAAACCCTACCTGGATTCTTTGTATGTTAAACGTGAGGAAGTGATTGATTTATGCATCAAATCGTATTGTGACTTTCCGCCTTGCTGGACACCCAAGCGATTGCCTTACGAATCAATCACCCCGAAGGAAACTAAAAACTACCGGCCAGCAGATGAAAACGAAGATCGTATTCGTTGCCAAGCCATAGCCAGTGCTTTATGGGAACTTGATCCCGCCATCCATCCGATTCACATGGTTCGATCAAAAATAATTCAGAAACTTGGAAATGGCAGAACCTATGATGATGAAACGATCAAGGAATGGATTAAAAGCGTTGATCCACATAAAAAGCGCAAAAAAGGCGCTCCCCCGAAGATTCAATATAAAATTGAACTGATAAAAGACCCTCGGCTTGAAGATTAGCAGCGCAATTAATTGCTATTCAATTTTGATTTGAGAAGGTTCAGCTCGCATCATTGCTTGCTTTAAATAACCTGCCAGTTTCGAGAGATACTTTTAATTACTCCTCAGTCAACTGACCCTTTTTTATTTTGCGGTAAGTTGCAGCAGTATTGATTCCATTTCAACAACCAATGGAGTCAATCATGCAAAACCCATTACTCACTACTAAACAAGCTGCACAAATCTTAGGCGTAAGCATCGCATTCCTGGAACGAGACCGCTGGGCAGGTGCGCGAGTGCCTTTCATCAAAATAGGCGCTCGAGCAGTTCGCTATCGCTATAGCGATCTGCTCGCTTATATTGAATCCTGTCTCTGTCAATCTACCAGTCAGTACTGAGGTGTGTCATGCATACGTCAGTACGAGGTAGCCAAGAGCAACAAGCACCCGGTGAGCGCATTGCTGAAAGCATTCTGGAATTACTGGATGAGCCGGACAGTAGCGATAAACGATGGCGCGCCCCTATATTCCGGCAATTACCCGTCCGCTTTGCAGAAACCGCCGCTTATGACTACAAAGAAACCTACATCTTTGAGGGCAGGCGTATTGCTAATCTTTTCTTACTCGAAACTTATGGAAAACCCACCAAACACACCATTCCACTGAATGCCACCGACGATGACCTGAAGGGACTCTCCAAGCGCATCATTCAGGAAATCAAGGATTTTAGTAATTTCTTACTCAATAGTGTGAATAGGGTTGCCAGCCTGAAGCAATACGCACAAAAATTTGGCTTAAATCTGCAGATACTGGATAACCTAGCTATCACCCAAAAGGGTATTTATACCCGCCTGACCGATGAAAACTGGTGGTTACGTAGACTACGTAAAACCCATGCCAGGAATTTAGAACAGGAAGCTATTCGATCTGGTTTTGTGCATCGACGCAAAGGCAAGTACGTTAGTGATGAAACCCTTAATCGACGTAGAGAACAAAATAAGCGTAACCAGCGCATCCTTGAAGCATTATTAGCCATTAATGAAATGGATGAAAGTCTTACACTCAGCGAACTGGCAGAACATAGCCTGGCAAATCCACGGGTGCGCCGCAGTGAATTGATGGTACGTATCTTTGGCTTTGAATTCATTGCCAATGAACTGGGTCATGTCGGAGAATTCTATACCATCACCTGTCCATCCCGAATGCACGCGCGTTTATCGGGCAGTTGTAAGCCCAACCCAAAGTATGACGGTACTACACCGGAACAAGCGCAAAAATATCTGAACACAGTTTGGTCAAGAATCCGTGCCAAACTGGATCGCGATGAACTGGATGTTTATGGATTTCGCATTGCTGAACCTCAGCACGATGGAACACCACACTGGCACATGCTGGTATTTATGCCGCCGGAACACAGCGAGAGAGTGCGCGCTATCTTTCAACATTACGCCCTGCAAACCGATTGTGATGAGCCTGGCGCACTAAAACATCGCTTCACAGCCATTGCCATTGATAAAAGTAAAGGTTCTGCGGTTGGTTACATAGCCAAATACATCTCGAAGAATATCGACGGCTACAGACTTGACTATGACATTGACGGCAGCTCTATACAGGAAGCGGCTGAAAGAGTGGAAGCTTGGGCATCAACCTGGGGTATCCGACAGTTTCAACAAATTGGTGGCGCACCTGTCAGCGTTTGGCGTGAATTACGCAGAATTAGCGATGCACCTGAAGGAATTCTACAACAAGCCCAGCAAGCAGCCGATCAAAGAGAATGGTGGAAATTTATTCAATTAATGGGCGGCGTGACTTCCAAACGAAAAGACAATCCCATCAAGCTAATGAAAATAGAATCCAAAGAACTTGGAAAGTATGGTGATCCGATAGGACAGAAAATCTGTGGTGTTCAAACAGATTCCATTCAGTTACCTACTCGTTTGCATCAATGGCGTATTGAAAAATGTGCAGTAAACACAGAACAAACTGAACGGCGAAGCGCAAAGCGCCCGAGTGGGAGCGGAAGCGACCGCGAGGCCGCATTTGCGGCGCAGCCGCCTTGGAGTTCTGTTAATAACTGTACGTAGAATATTTTCAATACCGTAATATATCTAAGTTCTTAACCAAATAATATAGATAATCCTTATGCTTAAATGTTGTCATGGAGTTTAAGTGGATATTTTAAGTACGAGAGAGTGGGTACTGGTAATTTTGATATCAGTAATCACCAGCTATTTATTGCTGTCGCCCCAATTTGAGGAGATACAAAAATCTTTCCGAGAATTAATAACAACATTATTGGCAAGACCAATAATTACAATTTTTACCCTTATGACAGCATATGTTATAGCCTGTGTGTATAGCTTATACCAAGTTGGATTATGGGAATGGCATCAATTAAAAATTACTATAATTTGGTATTTTGCAGTAGCCGCATTATCTTTATTCAAATTAAACTCAATCAAACAAGATCCTTGCTCCCTCAGAAATTTAACATTAGATAACTTCAAACCAATCAAAATAGTTGAGTTCATCGTTGGAATATATACCTTCAATATATTTATTGAGTTAATTCTTGTTCCATTTCTATTTCTTATAGCAGGTCTTTTTGGAGTAACGCAAACCAAAAAAGAATATAAACCAGCAGAGAAGTTTCTTAATGGAATATTAATTGCTATTGGATTTTCATTTGTAATTTACTCAATCTTTATGATTTTCTCAGATTTCTGGAAGCTAGCGAATGAAGAAACGCTGCGTGATTTTTATACTCCCCCTCTATTAACCTTTGCCTACTCGCCTTTTATATTTTTTATGATGGTATATGTAACTTATGAGAATGAATCTGTAAGGCTTCAGTTTTTCATCAAAAAAAGGTGGCTTCGTATTTATGCTAAAACATGTGCTTTAATTTTGTTTAATGTGCAGATTATTCTATTAGAGAGATGGGTTTCAAGCTTAGCATTTTGTAAGAAAGACACTATTTCTGATATCAATAGATCTTTTAAACAGATATTTAGAATGATATCAGTCGAGAATAATCCGCCAAAAACCAATAATTCTGAAGGTTGGTCTCCATATGCAGCGAAGGATTTTCTCGCAAATGAGGGGATCAGAACAGGATACTATCATCCAGTAGATTCAAATGAGTGGTATTCGTGCTCACCGATGATTGAGCTTGATGGATCGATAATCCCTAACAATATTTCATATTATGTAATTGGCGATAAAAATATTGCAAAATCTCTTAATCTAACATTAAACATTAATTCTCCAGAGACAGCAAACATGGCGCACGACAAATTACTATCATCCGCTAAGCTAATGTTTGCTAAAGCAATTAATATTAAATTTCCCAGAGAAATAGAAGCGGCAATAGAAAAAGGGATTAATTATGCAGTTGAAATTGGGATTTATTCGATCTTGGTTGAAAAACAGAATTGGCCAACACATTGTTTTGGAGGCTATGACATTAAGTTTGTAATATTTTGTAGATAACAAGCTCGGTCAAAGATGCATATCCTTTGACATACTCCGGTCAATTTTAAAGAATATAAACTGGTAATCGATATTCTGGAAAACCTTATTATTTATCGTCTACATAGTGTCTACATAAATCAGATACTTATTAAGTATTAATTTTAATTCATTGATTTTATGGTGCTGTTGAGAGGAGTCGAACCTCCGACCTACTGATTACGAAACGTAACATAGAATTTAATATATAAACGAATCAATAGCTTGCAGCGCTTGTCAAGTATGGAATCAATGCCACACAGTCTCAAACAGTGGGGTTCTTAGCGTAGTTTGGCACAAAATTGACACAATCTTTTTGTAACCTGCCTAGCCTACCATTTCAAACAAATCAGGTAGCTAGCATTGAATCCTGCCAATTGCTTAGTATTATGTTTGTGAAATGAATATTGGATACTTAGAATCAAAATAACTTGTGATTCGAATATCATGATTACATGAGCTGTATATTTTTCTATTTAAAGCGAATATTCAGCAAGCAAATCGAGCTAATGCACAACTTTGTTGCTTCTCATTCTTGTGCATGGTATTTGTATAGAAACTTTATAATTACTTGTTGGTATTCTGAATACTCTGAGATACATACATGACCCAAGAAAAAAACGTTGCTGGTGGACTTGCAGCTATAGAAGAACTGCGTATTGATTCAAAAATTGGCAAAAGCAAACATTTTTCCGCCAGTGATAGGAAAATGTTCTGGCATCGTTTCTTTGGCATACCAGTCATTGTGGCAAACCTCTTTGTCGGTATTGTCTTAGTCAACTTGCAAGGGACAACAGCAACCAACAACGCAATGCCTTTCGAAAATGTTAGAAGCAATGTTATCTTATCCAGTGACAATACGGCCTTACCACTACTTGCGAACGAATACCTTTCTTTGCTCTCAATATTCTTGGCTTTTGGTGCGGCCAGTTTGAGCGGGATACAGACTTTCTTTAATTTTCACAAAGCTGCCGAAGGGCATCGAGCTATTGGGAATAGGTACGTTCATGTTTCACGTCAATGCAAGGCGCTGCAACAGAAGCACCGAGATATTCCCTTTACACCAGAGGAGATATGGAAAGAGTACGAAAAGTTGTACGTAGAATACAATCAGATTAATATTGAAGCAGAATCATTTCCAACTAATTTGTCAGATCTGAAAAAAGCTAAGACAGCCGCAGAGATTTCACCATATAAGAATCCTCATACAACTGAAACCTGAACGATTCCATAAGTCGAGCACTATAGTTTCTCTCTAGTTTCTCTCAATTTATATTGTATTGAGAATCTAGCCATTTCCGATAGTACGGATCTTTTATGTTTTCTAAAATAGATTTTTTGATATCCTCATTAGTTCGTATTTTCTCAGAATTGAGAACTGAGCAAAGTACTAGAAATTTAGGCAGAGGATACGGTCTTTGTGGATTCTTGGGAAACAAATAGAAGCATAGTTTTCCGTCAAGTTTATCCAGTTGTGAAAATAGCTGGATTTGATTAGCTAATGACACTGTATTTGTTACTCCAGAAGATATTTGTGTGTACAGAAGAGCATCAACATCTTTACTGTTAGTGACAAGAAGTCTGCTCATTACGGCTGTAACCTGTCTTCTGAGAAAAGAATCGCTTTGCCAGAAGTTTTGATATTTTTTAACAAATTTCAACAATTCACTGGGATGATCGTACTTGGCTTTGAACCATAGCACAGAGTAAAAATCGGCTGGATTATTGTGTTCAAATGCCTTACCGATCAAGTACTCATCAACGCGACTCAAGAAATCTTTGGTATCAGTATTAAGAGGTATTTCCCAAGCTGTGATGAGTGCGCAAATTTGATAAAGGGAAATATCATCAAACACATCTATATTTTTCAATATTTCTTCGACTTTTTTTGCTGTCTGTTCTTTGTAGCCTATTTTTGATAAATAAATAATAAGATTCTGCCTAAGCCCCGGGTAATTTAGATAAATATTCGAAATTTCGGTAAGAAGCTTTGTAGATTCCATTTTTCCGAATGCGGTAATATAGCGCTTAGCAATCTTGTCCCAATATTTTGGCGATTTATCTTGGAAGTGTTTCTTGAAATTCCTTTTTAGTTCTGTGGTGATTTTGTTGTAATTGGGATCACCTTTTTTTGCATTTTCTAATGAGTCGAGATATTTATTCTCTTCAATTTGAAAGTGATAGTAGGCTTCTTTGCTATTGTATATTGATGTTTTTGAAAGATTGAGCGCCAAACCTCTGCTTTTCAACATATCGGAGACTGAACTGATTATTTCTATTGCTTCCTTTCGTTCATCTACACCGATAACGATATCGTCCATCCATCTCGTAAAGCTGTTGTTTGTGCGCTGTTTAAGTACCTCATCTATCTCGAACAAGAAAGAATGAGCCAGTAATCGTATTGCCTCTAGATTAGATGTTGGAAGACCTCGTTCGCTATATGGTAAATAATCTGGTTTCCATGATATTTCCTCAATAACATGAAACAAGATATCAACCAATACTTCGTTATTATTTAGATATCCCAGAAATACTTTTTTTAGTTCATTGATACTTATACTATCGTAGTAATTAGATAAATCTGTAACAACAAGCAATTTTTTTTCTTCGTTAAATCGATATATTTCTTTTTGCAGTTTTTTCCACTGATTTCTAAACGAAAGTCCGTACTCTGCTGCATCATGTGGTTTGCCAACACTATGCTTATCACGAGAATAAAAGGCATTCTCGGATGGTTGATGCTTGATGATCTGTTCGGCAACGCATTCGACCAAAACTTGTAATACAAGAGCATCAACTGGCTGAGGTATGACGATATGTCTGCAGATGCCATATTTTTTCTCTAGCCTATAAATCAAAGGTAGTGATACTCGATATGTACCATTAAGTATCTCATTCCGAATGGCCGCTGCGCGTTCTTCTATGTTGTAATTGAAATCATAATGATCAAATAAATCTTTAAAATCGAGCGAACGCAATTGTCCTCGGACAATTTTCCTCCATATTGCGCTCACTTCCTTCTTACCAAAAAGATCAGAAAGAGGCCCTTTTCTTAATTTTTTGAACCTATCAGTATGCATATATTGCTTGTTCGTTTAGCTATATATTAGTTCTCAAAGGAAATTGTGAGTTATGTGACCCTAACACATTTTGCTCAATCTTCTCATTAGATCAATTCTGGATATTTCTGCATTCTTGCATTTTTATGTCGATATAAGAAGCAAATCTCTTATGACATAAATCTTTATTGCTTGATTAAAAATGCCAATGGAAAAATCTGAAAAAGAATACGGCAACCTCACACTTGACCAATTCAAGCAACTCATCAGCAAATTGCCAGAAATTCACAATCAGATGAAAGAATTACCCGATCTTTTAAACTCCGCTTCAAAAGATAAAATAAAAGAAGTATTGGATCAGGGCTTATATTGGGCTATTGGATATGAATTGTCCTTTCAAGAGCTGTTGGCAATGCTTATTTGTGCATTGGGATGCCATCAGGAATTGCACAGAGCCGCCCAATCAGATGATTCAACTCAAGCTGCGTTTGGCATGTTTCAAAATGTTGAGTATGAGACATGGAAAGGCGGGTTGGGTGGAATGTTTGAAATTGGCGATGTCATTGCCTTGTTTACAGCATTGCGGCGTAATGTTCTTTCAATCATGCTGTTTCATCGCACACTGAATGCAATGGTCGATGAAGTAAGGAATGGGGATGATGATTCATTGTTTAATGCTGTACGCATTGATCGTTCTATTATTACTTGTCCGACATTTGCTTTACGCATTTCCACAGCAGAAATTAAAAATGACAAGAAATTTTTTATTCGGCTGCGCAGTTCCCTGAAAGGACCTTCAAAGAAACACTGGGAAGCGTATAAGGATTTGCGTTATGCGTTTTTTATTCTTCGAGAATCTGGCTTTAATCAAATGTCAGATGTACAGCTTGAAGAATTGCTTGTTCATAAATTGAAGCTATATCCCAATGTGCCTAGTGCCAGAAAAAATCTCCGAAAACAGTTCACAGAATCCAAGAAATTTTCAACCACTTGAAATTGAAATTTGAGGTAGACGACATTTTGTAGCCTGAGGCATAAATTCCTGATCGTTGCTGAAAAGCAATTGCATATCAATCAATGATCAGGAGTTTATAAATGTCACAGAAATCAAAAGTATCTAATCAATCCGCTGAGCCACCACGCGCCGCAACAAGCGCGAGCTTGGCCGCGTGGCGTGATGGCGAAGTGGAACAGGACTTAGCGGATGCATTGCATCAGTCTGAATTATCCTCACAGGGTACGCCGCCTAGTAACACAGTACCCCCAAACGACAAAAACAAACATTTCAAGGCGCTGCTTTTTGGCATTGATAGCCTTTATCTTTCCTATTACGGCCAACTGGCAGAAGATTGGGATAAAAGATTATTTGAATTAAAAGAAACTGCACAATCTGAAGATGAAAAAGACCAAGCCTTAGCACAGGTTGCAATCAGTTCGCATCTGTTTGAAGTTCGCGACAAAGGCATGCCGCGTTTTCCTTACGTTTTGTCAGATAACTGTTTCTTCATCAAACTGAATCGCAGTAAATCCAACAAACTGCCTATGGCGCATGTTCAGATATCCAGCGAATATCTTGCAGCGGTTGGCGTTGAAGCGGCTGAAAAGGATTTGCGATTTATCATTAATACACTTGGTTTAGTGCATGGAGCAGCCAGTGTCAGTCGTGCTGACCTGTTTCTGGACTTTACCTGCGTTGATGATCTTTCTGCTATTCATCAGCCTGACTGGGTTACTCGTGCAAATTTAATGGCCAAGTATTTTGATTGCCGTCTGGATGATCCTTTCACGGGCTGGGTGATTGGTATGGGTGGTGATCTGCATGCTCGCTTGTATGAAAAAGTAGTCGAAATCAAAACCAAATCTCATAAAACCTGGTTGTTCTCGTTATGGGAAGCTAACGGTTGGCAAACTGACGAAAAAGTCTGGCGCATGGAGTTCCAGATTGAAAAACAGCTATTAAAGCAACTGATGATATTCGGCCTGCCTGATTTACAGGAAATGCAATCTGCATTGTGGCGTTATCTCACTTGTGATTGGCTGCGTCTGACCATTCCCAGTCTGACTGACCTAAAGCGTGACCGTTGGCCTAATCATCCGTTATGGGATGATGTTGCCAATGTGTATTTAACGCCGCCTGATCAGCCACGCCTTAAACGCTTTAGGCAAGAACGATTACCGCATGATGAGCGAATGTTTGTACATGGCCTGGGCGCATTTACATCTTTTATGGCTCGTGAAGGAATAGAAGATTTTAGCGAAGGAGTAGGAGAATACCTGCATCAGGCTAATAAATATCACGCACGAAATGCTGGTGGATTTTACGGTTATGTGCAACGCAAGGTTAAAGCCAAAGGCAGGAAGTACAACACCATCAATAATCGCGAGAATCTTGCTGAAACCATTCAAGAAAAGCAGCAGAAAGCAAAAGCCTATCGCCGTATAAAGGATGGCGAATGAAAACATTAAATCTTGAAGAGGCTGCCCAATTTCTCATACTGCACCCCGAAGAAGTGCGTCGCCGTGCCAAAGCGGGGATTATCCCCGGCGCTAAAGTAGGGAAGTGTTGGGTATTTATTGAAGAAGATCTTGCTGCCTACATGCGCTCGTTATATGCTCCTCCTCGGCAAGCGTTGCAAGTGGGACATGGAGAAAAACAATTATGTCACTCTGTAAACGTGGTAAGACGTGGTGGATTAGTTTCACCACACCAAGCGGCGAGCGAATTAGATGCTCTGCTGCAACTGAAGATAAAACCCAGGCACAGGAATTCCACGACAAGCTAAAAGCTGAATCTTGGCGAGTTGTGAAACTGGGAGATAAGCCAAAACGCACTTGGGATGAAGCGGCTTATAAATGGCTGATGGAGACTCAGCATAAAAAGACACATCATGATGACGTGGCTAAAATAAACTGGCTCCAACAGTTCTTTAGAGGCAAATATCTCGATGAACTGACGCGGGATGTGATTGCAAAGATTGGCGAGTTAAAGCGACAAGAAACGAGTCCAGCTACAGCGAACCGTTTACTCGCTCTGATTCGCTCAATTCTGCGCCGTGCGGCTCTTGACTGGGAATGGATAGACAAACCCCCAGTGATCAAGCTGTATCGTGAAGCAAAGCGTCGGGTGCGTTACCTGAGTGCAACACAAGCAGCAATGCTTATTCAGGAATTGCCGCCGCATTTAGCGGATATGGTGACGTTTTCACTAGCTACAGGTTTGAGACGGTCGAACGTCACGAAACTGGAATGGTCACAAGTGGATATGCAAAGAAACGTTGCATGGATACATGGCGATCAGGCCAAAGCAGGGAAACCGATTCATGTCACGCTGAATGCTACGGCAATAGCGGTATTGACTAAGCAGATTGGTAAGCACCCAAGATCAGTATTTTGTTACAAGGGCAAGCCAATCACACAAGTGAATACAAAAGCTTGGTATAAGGCGTTAAAACGTGCTGGCATTGAGGATTTCCGCTGGCATGATTTACGCCATACCTGGGCAAGCTGGCTAACTCAGAATGGTGTGCCGTTGAATGTCATTCAAGAGATGGGAGCATGGGAATCTGCTGAGATGGTGAGGCGTTATGCTCACCTTGCGCCTGAGCAATTTGCCCAGCATGCCAGAGTCGTTGATGACGTGTTCAATGGCACAAATTTGGCACAATCGAAGTAAAAGCGGTTCGGTTATGTTTCTAAGTCGTTGTTTATTGGTGCTGTTGCGCAGAATCGAACTGCGGACCTACTGATTACGAATCAGTTGCTCTACCAACTGAGCTACAACAGCTACGGCGCAGATAAACACGAGATTATAAATGGTTGGTGTGTTGCGGGCAAATTATAAAGTGCCCGCTAATTTCTTCTGAACAGTGGAATATTTGGGTTTTCTTATTTCGCGGATTTGAGTTTTAGTAGATTGGGTTTGATGTTTTCCCAACAATGATCGTGTAAGTTCGGCGAAGATCGTCAAAAATCTGTACATTTTATTCATAACAGTCCATAATTGCCAGATGAAATCTGGGAATATAAAAGCTAAAAATATATTGATTATTCATGGCCCCAACTTGAATTTATTGGGAGCGCGTGAGCCAGAGATTTATGGAAATGTGACATTGCAGGATATTAACAAAAAATTAAGTCAATTGGCTGAAAATGCACAGGCTAGATTAGATTTCTTTCAAAGTAATGCTGAATCGGCATTGATTGATCGAATTCAACAGACCATGAATGATAGTACTGATTTTATTATTATTAATCCAGCTGCTTATACGCATACCAGTATTGCAATGCGGGATGCATTAGCGGCCGTTAATTTGCCATTTATTGAAATACATCTTTCAAATGTTTTTTCTCGAGAGCATTTTCGTCAGCAGTCCTATTTCTCTGATCTGGCAGTCGGTGTTATCAGCGGTTTTGGTGCCAAAGGGTATGAGTTGGCACTGGAATATGCACTGACATCTCATTCGTAGTAAACGGTGCCGTACAATAAAAATCTTTTATTGATTCCAGAATTATCTACGGTTATGGCAGAAGCGTGATTCGCTTCTTGTTTTTATTTTAGCGATCATTGATTGGTTTGGTTATGAGTCTTAAAAAGTTATAGCGTTTATTATTTATATGAGGCAGTGCTTCTTACAGGCAGTCATTTCTGCTGTATTTTCCGGTATTGGACGGATTATTCTGATTATAAAGTTTTATTCAAAGCGAGATCTGGTCTCGGGAGATTGATATGGATCTAAGAAAACTCAAGAAACTAATTGAACTGGTTGAGGAATCTGGTATTGCTGAACTGGAAATTACCGAAGGTGAAGAGAAGGTTCGTATCAGCAAATCAGGCTCAGGTGTGCAGAATTATGCGTTTATGCCGCCTGCCATGCAGCCGATTATTGCACCGACGGCACATCACGCATCAACGGTGAAAGCGGAAGAGGTGGCGGAAGTCACTGCACCTGTCAAACCGACATTACCAGAAGGTCATGTGGTCAAGTCACCAATGGTTGGAACATTTTATCGCTCGCCATCACCCGGTGCCAGTGCATTTGTGGAAATTGGGCAAACAGTTAAAGTTGGTGACACATTATGCATCATCGAAGCAATGAAACTGCTCAATGAGATAGAATCGGACAAGAACGGAGTCGTCAAAGCGATTCTGCTGGAAAATGGACAGCCTGTCGAATATGGCGAACCATTATTTGTGATCCAATAAATGTTATGGATAGGGGATCTTGTGTAAACAATGGTCTTTTTCAAGTTAAATTTTTTGGATAGATATGTTTGAGAAAATTCTAATAGCAAATCGTGGTGAAATCGCCCTGCGTATTCAACGCGCTTGTCGTGCAATGGGTATTAAAACCGTTGCTGTCCATTCGGAAGCCGATGCGGAAGCCAAGTATGTCAAATTAGCGGATGAATCCGTATGTATCGGACCGGCACCGGTGGCACTCAGTTATCTTAATATACCTGCAATCATCAGTGCGGCAGAGGTGACCGATGCAGAAGCGATTCATCCGGGTTATGGATTTCTTTCGGAGAATGCGGATTTTGCAGAGCGGGTTGAGAAAAGTGGTTTTGTGTTTATTGGACCAAGGCCGGAAACCATTCGCCTGATGGGCGACAAAGTCAGCGCAAAGAATGCCATGAAACAAGCCGGTGTACCATGTGTACCGGGTTCTGAGGGTGCACTGCCGGATGATATCGACAAGGTAAAAAAGATTGTGCGCGATATCGGCTATCCTATTATTATTAAAGCTGCAGGCGGCGGTGGTGGACGCGGGATGCGGGTTGTCCATACGGAGGCAGCTTTATCGAATGCGGTGATTATGACGCGTAATGAGGCACAGGCAGCTTTCGGCAACGCAACCGTCTATGCAGAAAAGTACCTGGAGAATCCGCGACATATTGAATTCCAGCTATTGGTTGATGAACAGGGCAATGCCGTACATTTGGGTGAACGGGATTGTTCGATGCAGCGCCGCCATCAAAAAATCCTTGAAGAAGCACCAGCACCGGGTATCTCAGAGAAATTACGCAATAAAATGGGTGAGCGATGTGCCGATGCCTGCCGTCGTATTAAATACCGTGGCGTGGGTACATTTGAATTTCTGTTTGAGAATGACGAGTTTTATTTCATCGAAATGAATACCCGACTGCAAGTTGAACATCCGGTGACTGAAATGGTGACCGGCATTGACCTGGTTCAGGCGCAAATTAATGTGGCAGCGGGTGGTGTATTGTCAATTCACCAGAAAGATGTCGTGGTAAAAGGGCATGCCATTGAGTGTCGTATCAATGCGGAGGATGCATACAAACTGACGCCTTCGGCAGGTCGTATCACACAATATCATGCACCGGGTGGGCCGGGTGTACGGGTTGATTCACATGTGTATCATAATTATACGGTGCCACCTTATTATGATTCGATGATCGGCAAGATTATTACGTATGGAGATACGCGTGAGCAGGCGATTGCGCGCATGCGGATTGCCCTGTCTGAAATGGTGGTTACTGGCATTAAGACAAATATTCCATTGCATCTTGATTTGCTGTCAGACTTGTCCTTTCTCAAAGGCGGTGTCAGCATTCATTATCTGGAACAGAAACTCGCCTTGCATAACAAGAAAGATTGATGGCAGGCAGCGCTCGTTCGCTTGATCCGGGCAACTGTGTACTTCAGTTTACTTTCTTCATCATTATCCAATAATCAGATCTTGTTCAATCATATTTAACTGCTGGCTACCATGTCCTGGATTTCGCTCATTATAAAAACAGATGCTGACCATGCGGAATCGCTGAGCGAAGTTCTACTGGAGCAAGGTGCGTTGTCTGTTGATATTCATGATGCCGCTGCCGATTCTGACGATGAACAGATGTTGTTTGGAGAGCCAGGCGAGCCAACAACCGAGATCTGGCAGAATGCTGAAGTGAGTGCATTGTTCGATCAGGAAACGGATATGACGGCGATGATACAAATGATCGCTGATACTGTGCCATTTACCCAACAACCCAGTTACCGTCTGGAACGCGTCGAGGAGCAGGACTGGGTGCGCCTGACGCAGTCACAATTTAATCCCATTCAAATTTCATCTCGTTTATGGATTGTTCCTACGTGGCACCAGCCGCCGGATGAGACGGCAATTAATCTGATACTCGATCCCGGTCTGGCTTTTGGGACGGGGAGTCACCCCACCACACAGCTATGTCTCACCTGGCTTGATCGGAATTTGAAATCAGGAGATACCGTACTGGATTACGGGTGTGGATCAGGAATACTGGCGATTGCTGCCCTGAAACTGGGTGCCCGCCATGTCATCGGCATTGATATTGATCCGCATGCCGTGGAAGCCAGTCAGGAAAATGCGGCACGTAACAGTTGCCCACCCTCTGAAATCGTGTTCTCGACAGACTACCGGACTGTTACGGGGGATCTGCACGCAGCCGCGCAGGTTGATATCGTCGTAGCGAATATTCTGACCAATGCATTGATTGTTCTGGCACCGATTTTGACACAGGCAACCCGGCAGGGTGGGGTTATCGTGTTGTCAGGAATCCTGAAAAACCAGGCAGAAGAGGTTAATCGTGCCTATCAACAGTGGTTCGACATGACTGCCCCGATCGAACAGGATGGCTGGGTGCTATTAACGGGAATCAAAAAGTGAAATAATGAATCCTTTAACTCAGGATTCTGATCGGATTGATTGATTTCCAATACCCTTTCATAAATGCCGGATCTTTGGCGCCCACTGTGATGGAATACCGGGAGTAACATATGGCGTTAGTGACTTTGTGCCCTGGCTGCGGTACTACATTTCGCGTGAGTTCCCCGCAATTGCAGGCGCACAGTGGCGATGTGTGCTGCGGGCAATGTGGAAAGGTATTCAATGGATTCGCAACGCTGACGACTGTCAATGAATCTGAACTGGAATCCCTACCCTCGGTTTTCAGGAACAATGCGGCTGTCAGTAACCCTGTACCCCACCTGGAAAACACGATAGCAGATTCTGGAACATCTGGAACACACGATGAAATCGATCGATCTTTTACATCCGATTGGGACCAGGAAGAAAATCAGGCATCCGATGACGATGAGTATGCTGATCCAGACATGGGATTTCCCCCGATACTGTCCTATATATGGAATATTGCCAGTTTCTTCTTGTTCATCCTTCTAGCCGGACAGGCAACGTATGCTTACCGCACTGAATTATCAGCGATGATGCCGCAGGTCAGACCTTATCTGGAACGATACTGTGCGATTGTTTCATGTACGGTGCCGTATCCAAAAGATATCAATCTGCTGGGAATTGAATCATCAGATCTGCAAGTTCATCCTGAACGACACCCCAAAGTGACTACGCTGGTTGCGACTATCCGTAATCACGCGCCTTTTTCGCAGGCTTTACCGGCACTTAAACTCTCATTGCTGGATGTGCATAATGAGTTACTGGCCAGTCGGGTATTTACAGCCGAAGAATATCTGGCAGAACACGATGATGCCGCTTTATTTATTCAACCGCATGGAGAGATCGATATCGAATTTGATTTTGATAGCGATCAATTGAATGCGATGGGGTACCGGTTACTTTTGCTGCATCACTGATAATCCAGTTCACGTAAGCTGGTTTTTGGGGCACGATCAGGAGAGTCAATAAGAGTAAGGTATAATGCATTACTCTTATCTTTTTAAGCCTATTGTCATTGATGGATAAAAATCCCCGTACTACTTTACTGGAAAATCTGTTTACCCAGCGTATTCTAATTCTGGATGGCGCCATGGGTACGATGATTCAAACATTCAAGCTGACCGAAGCGGATTTCCGTGGCCAGCGGTTTGCTGATTTCCCGCATGATCTGAGGGGAAATAACGATTTGCTGACCATTACGCGGCCGGAAGTTATTCGTTCGATTCATGCGGGGTATCTGGAAGCAGGTGCAGATATCATCGAGACCAATACATTCAATTCCAATGCGGCTTCGATGGCTGATTACCACATGCAGGATCTGGTCTATGAGTTGAATTTCTCGGCGGCCAAACTGGCGCGTGAAACGGCGCAAAGCTTTGAAGCAAAAATACCGGAGAAGCCTCGTTTTGTCGCCGGGGTGATCGGACCCACCACCAAGACCGCATCCATTTCTCCTGATGTCAACGATCCGGGGTTTCGCGGTATTACGTATGATCAACTGGTCGCTGATTACACTGAATCGATTCGCGGCCTGGTCGATGGCGGGGTGGACATTCTGCTGGTTGAAACCATTTTCGACTCATTGAATGCCAAAGCCGCGCTTTTTGCGATTGATCAATATTTTGAAGATCATGGCATTCGTTTGCCGATCATGATTTCAGTCACGATTACCGACGCATCCGGGCGCACGCTGTCAGGGCAGACACCGGAAGCATTCTGGAACTCGGTCAGCCATACCCGACCGCTATCCGTCGGTATCAATTGCGCTTTGGGTGCCGAACTAATGCGCCCTTACGTGGAGGAACTGTCGGGTGTGGCGGATGTTTATACCAGTGTGCATCCCAATGCAGGCTTGCCCAATCCGCTATCTGAAACAGGCTATGATGAATCTCCCGAATATACCGCAAGCCAGATCAGGGGGTTCGCGCAATCCGGCTTTGTTAATATTGTGGGGGGCTGTTGCGGCACAACGCCGGCACATATCAAAGCCATTGCGCAAGCGGTCAGTGATATTGCGCCCCGCAAAATACCTGAAATCCCGAAGAAGCTGCGTCTGTCCGGCCTGGAACCATTGAATATCGGTGATGACTCTTTGTTTGTGAATGTTGGCGAACGCACCAATGTCACCGGTTCCCGTGCCTTTGCCCGTTTGATCCTCAACGATGATTATGCGGAAGCGCTGAATGTCGCGCGCAGTCAGGTTGAGAATGGTGCTCAGATCATCGATATCAACATGGATGAAGCCATGTTGGATTCGCAGAAAGCCATGGTGACTTTTCTGAATCTGGTGGCGGCCGAGCCGGATATCTGCAAGATACCGATCATGCTGGATTCCAGTAAGTGGATTGTGATTGAAGCAGGATTGAAATGTGTGCAAGGTAAATCCGTGATCAATTCGATCAGCATGAAGGAAGGCGAAGCGGAATTTATCAAGTATGCGAGATTGGCTCGCCGTTACGGGGCAGCGGTGATTGTGATGGCTTTTGATGAGTTGGGCCAGGCGGATACCCTGAAACGCAAGGTGGACATCTGCACGCGCAGTTATCGTTTGCTGGTTGATGAAGTTGGTTTTCCACCGGAAGATATTATCTTTGATCCTAATATTTTCGCGATTGCGACCGGGATTGAAGAGCATAATAACTACGGTGTCGATTTTATCGAAGCGACCCACATCATCAAACAAACCCTGCCGTATGCCAAGGTGAGCGGTGGGGTCTCGAATGTCTCGTTTTCCTTCCGTGGTAACGAACCTATCCGCGAAGCCATCCATACCGCTTTCCTGTACCACGCGATCAAGGCCGGCATGACCATGGGTATTGTGAATGCCGGACAATTAGGCGTTTACTCGGATATTCCTGCGGAATTACTGGAGAAGGTTGAGGATGTTATCCTGAATCGACGCCCGGATGCTACCGAGCATCTGGTTGAATATGCCGAGAACTTCAAGGGCAAGAAAAAGGAGCAGGTTGAGGATCTGGCCTGGCGCGATGAGCCACTGCAGCAACGGCTGACCCATGCTTTGGTGAGGGGAATTTCCACTTTTATCGTGGAAGATACTGAAGCGATGCGTGTGGAGATTGAAAAGAAAGGTGGCCGTCCGATTCAGGTAATTGAAGGGCCACTGATGGAAGGTATGAGTGTTGTGGGCGACCTGTTTGGCGCCGGTAAAATGTTTCTACCGCAGGTGGTTAAATCAGCCCGCGTCATGAAGCAGGCGGTGGCGCATTTATTGCCTTTCATCGAAGCAGAAAAGAAATTGTCAGGCGATAATAAACCCAAAGGAAAGATCGTTATTGCCACGGTGAAAGGCGATGTGCATGATATCGGCAAGAATATCGTTACCGTAGTGTTGCAGTGTAACAATTATGAAGTGATCAATATGGGCGTGATGGTGCCGAGCGCACAGATCCTGGATATGGCACGCCGTGAAAATGCTGACATCATCGGCCTTTCCGGGCTGATCACACCATCACTGGAAGAGATGGCACATGTGGCCAAGGAAATGCAACGTGAGGGATTCACTATCCCCTTGCTGATCGGCGGCGCAACCACTTCCCGGGTGCATACCGCAGTAAAGATTGCACCGCATTATGAAGGGATAACCGTATGGGTACCCGATGCCAGTCGTGCAGTCGGTGTATGCAGCAATCTGCTGTCGCAGGATTTGCAGGCGAATTATGCGCAGGAAATTAAAGATGAATACGAGAAAGTACGTACCCAGCACAAAAACAAGAAAGGACCGGCGAAGCTTCTGACACTGGCCGAAGCGCGTGCCAATGCGTATAAGACAGACTGGGCAAACTACCAGCCGTATCAGCCGGAACTGATTGGTGTCCGGACACTGAATAATTATCCACTGGAAAAGATTGTTCCTTATGTCGACTGGACACCATTTTTTCAGGCCTGGGAACTGGCCGGGCGTTATCCCGATATTTTGCAGGACGAAGTGGTGGGAGAAACAGCCAGTCAATTGTTTCGCGATGCACAGGTGATGCTGAAGAAAATCATCGAGCAGAAATGGTTGAGTGCCAATGCCGTCATCGGTTTGTTTCCAGCCAATTCCGTCGGCGATGATATCGAAATCTATACCGATGCCTCGCGCAGCAAACTGGCCATGACTTATCATTGCCTGCGCCAACAGGACCAGAAGCCATCAGGAAAACCCAACCGGTGTTTGTCCGACTTTATTGCACCGAAGGAAACCGGTATCAAAGACACGATTGGATTGTTTGCGGTCGGTGCCGGATTTGGCATTGATGAGCGCGTCAAAACCTTTGAGGATGCGAACGATGACTACAGTGCCATCGTACTCAAAGCTTTGGCGGATCGTCTGGCAGAAGCCTTTGCCGAACACATGCATGCACGGGTACGCCGCGAATTCTGGGGCTATGCAATGGATGAAACCTTGAGCAATGAACAACTGATTAATGAGGAATATAAAGGTATCCGCCCCGCACCGGGCTACCCGGCCTGTCCGGATCACACCGAAAAAGGTCCGCTGTTTGCAGTGCTGAACGCCACTGAAAATGCCGGCATCATCATTACAGAATCTTTTGCCATGGTACCGACCGCAGCCGTATCCGGTTTTTATTTCGCATATCCCGAATCCACCTTTTTTGCCGTCGGCAAGATCGGCAAAGATCAAGTGGAAGACTATGCCAGCCGGAAAGGCTGGACGGTAGAAGAAACCGAGAAATGGCTGGCACCTGTGCTGGCGTATGAACGATAAGTACTCAATCCATATGATTTAGAAAAACCAAATGACCGATCCATTGATCATTGCTAAAACAAATCAGGCTGATCTGGCGCTTCTGCCTGCCATGGCAACGCGCCATGGTTGCATTACCGGTGCGACGGGTACCGGCAAGACGGTCACCCTGCAGAAACTAGCTGAAAGTTTTTCCAGTATCGGTGTTCCGGTATTCATGGCGGATGTGAAGGGTGATTTAACCGGTATCAGCAAACCCGGTACACTCACTGACAAAATAAAAGCACGCAGGGATGCGCTGAAGTTGGATCTTCCCGAGTGGCAAGCCTGTCCGGTGACGTTGTGGGATGTGTTTCAGGAAAATGGCCATCCGCTGCGTGCAACAATTTCCGACATGGGGCCGTTGCTGCTGGCGCGCCTGCTGAATCTGAATGAAACACAGGAAGGTGTATTAACACTGGTGTTTAAGGTAGCCGATGATCATGGCCTTCTGTTGCTGGATTTGAAGGATTTGCGCGCATTGCTGCAATTTGTCGGGGATAATGCCGGTCAGTTTAAAACCCGGTATGGCAATGTGTCGCCCGCTTCGATTGGAGCAATCCAGCGAAGTTTATTGCAGATTGAAAAGCAGGGTGGGGAAAAATTCTTCGGTGAGCCAATGCTGAATATCGAGGATTTGTTGCAGACCATCGATGGCAAAGGCGTCATCAATATCCTCGCTGCTGATAAATTATTAAATTCGCCGCGACTGTACAGTACGTACCTGCTCTGGATGCTGTCCGAATTGTACGAAAACCTGCCTGAAGTCGGCGATCGTGAGAAACCCAAACTGGTATTCTTTTTTGATGAAGCGCACTTGTTGTTTGGCATGGCTTCTCCGGTACTGCTGGAGAAAATTGAACAGATCGTGCGGTTGATCCGCTCCAAAGGCGTGGGAGTCTATTTTGTAACGCAGAATCCATTCGATATTCCGGAAAAAATACTGACCCAACTGGGAAATCGTGTGCAGCATGCGTTGCGTGCCTTTACGCCGCGTGATCAGAAGACTGTGAATTCGATCGCTGATACCATGCGACCCAATCCGGCACTCAATATCAAGCAGATTATTCTTGAGTTGTCGGTGGGCGAGGCGTTGGTTTCTTTTCTTGATGCAGATGGAATTCCAACGGTCACAGAGCGTGCTTTTATTCTGCCGCCAGTCGGCCAGATTGGTCCGATTACACCGGATGAACGAAAGCAATTGATTCAATCATCCCTTGTGGCGAGTATCTATGAACAGGCTATTGATCGGGAAAGCGCCTTTGAGATATTGCGGGAGAGAGCGGGTGTTGACACCAAACCGGACAGTCCGTCCCAATCCGGGGACTCTGAAAATCCCGTGAATCCCATGAAACAGCCAGGAGAAAGCGCTTTGGGAGCGCTGGGTGATTTACTGTTTGGTTCCTCGGGAAAGCGGGGCGGTCATCGCGATGGCATGATTGATGCCTTTGCGAAGAGTGCAGCCCGTTCTGTCGGCTCATCCATTGCGCGTGAAATTACGCGTGGCCTGCTTGGGTCGTTATTGGGTCAGAAGCGGCGGCGCTAGGCGTTTAGTCTCCTGTCGCTATCGTATGCACGGTGTTTAAATATTGCTGGCCAGCTTGCGCAGGTCGGTTTCCCAGCCTTTCAGCTTGTCGTGTGCATGCTGACGCTGGATGGGAGTGGTGCTGTTGTGCACAGTTGCGATAAAAGCGCAGTTATATTCGGTCAGTTTTACTTGATAAGCGCGATAATCCCTATCGTTAGATCGCTGCACCCGTTCGATCAAACCACGCAATGCAGCGATGACATGTTCTGTTTCAGCCTGCTCGGCGGCCAGACGGCGCAGTGTTAACAGGGTTTCATGCTGCCGGCGCTGGCGCTCGGCCAGCCAGATCTCCGGATCGAACGGTGACGCTTCGATACCGGCAACGATCATACGATGCTGGGATTCATCGATGCTGCCATAGATATTCTCGACACGTTTGACAATGCGTTTGATGGATGCAGCCAAACGCTCGTCGGCGTGCAGTTGCAGGAAGTCGCGCCGAAACTCATCGTTGCCTTTGGCGTAACGCTGTTCAATGCTGCGCCACTGCGTTTCTCCCAGACTCGGCACCAGCGGCGCACCAAGCTGCACCGTGTGATCAAGTGCCGGTGCAATCGTATTGCGCAATTCTTCAGACCAGCCACAGACCTGTGTGGCTGTGATCGGATCGCCGATCTGGCTGCGCAGCGTTGACAGCCAAGCGGCATATTCGGGAAGTTGGGTCGTGCGGTGCCAGGCAAACCACTGTCGAATCGCTTCCCTGGCATGCGGAGTCTGTTCATTATTGAAACTGACATAACCGTCGAGCCACCACCAGGCCAGTTGCGGCCCTTGATCGTAACCCATGCGCAGCATGCTGCAACTGCTAAGCAGGCACAGCAGGATAATTATTACACTCCTCGTAAGAAATACCCGCAAGGCATGATATGCGGTGTTAAAAATGGAGTCTAACGGTTTAAGCAGCCAGTAGATTTGCATCATATCGCTGTGTTGACTGGGTGTGTTCGGAATTTTTTGATCATGTCACACAATGCATTGTTTAGCCCACGAAATACAGATATTTTCAGTGCTGAAACTGTAGTGCCTGAAACGAATCTGGTCGCGGATCTGATCGAATAATTTTTCAGTTGCGGTTATGTCGTATTGTTTGTGTAGTCTGTCATGTTTACTTATACTCAAGTCATAATAAACAAGCAGATAACATTATTTAAAATGATTATACGACAAAATGTGGTTTTTATAAGACGTTCTGTATTGTATATATTACATTCCCTAAGTTGGGCGTCTAACTTGGAGTAACGCCATGGACAAACGAAAATATCTGCTGGATCAACTTGAACAAAAGATCAGCAGTTTTAAAGATGATTCAAAGCAACACAAGACTCTATATCGCACGTTGCGGTATGCCGTGTTCATATTAACCTCAATTTCAGCTGTGCTCGCTGGTTTGGTGATCAAGTTTCCTGAATTTAGCTCGACCATTAGTATGGCTATTGTGCTTGTCTCGGCCGCTGTCGGTGTCATTACCTCAATTGAGGGCCTCAGAAAACCAGCGGAGCTTTGGATTCATGAGCGCACAACTTATTACGCACTAATGGATCTTAAACGCGAAGTGGAATTCAAGCTTGACGAGAATAGTTCCCCTGAGATGATTGAGAAATACTTCTTCAAGATGCAGGGGCTTTTAGGTGCGTCAGGAGAAAAGTGGAATCGCCATATTGCCAATGTTCAGCAGAACCACAACGCCCAACCCGGCGTTCAAGCGGGACTGCCGAAAAGTGCGGCAGCCCCTTAACTTTACGTCAGGCATCCCATGGCTTACCGATATTTCGAGGGGGCAATGCAGAGTCACCGCTGGTGACTGGCAATCGTTGCGACATTGCTAACCCCGTGGATCGGTCCGCATATTGATAGGTACGTGCCTGTGGGCTGGGTATTTGTTTTAAGCTGGCACTGAGGATACCGGCAGTGGCTTCTGGGCTATGGCTGCTGTGGCACTTGGGGTCTTTATCTGGTGTGGCTTGTACTTTTCAGTGGGCTCGCTGCCTGTACTTGCCTGGCCGGACTATTTTGATTCCCCAGCGAGTATTGTCGTGGCAGTATCGTTCCTTTCCATTTATTTGTTTCACAAAATTGGCATCCCGGGTCATTCCATCCTTAATAATTATCTATAAAGCAGCGGAAATTGAACGGCTAACCATGTTGAGAATAACGAAGAATATTACGATACCCTTGACTGAGATTGAGATACAAGCTGTACGCTCACAGGGTTCCGGTGGGCAGAATGTAAATAAAGTATCGACCGCAATTCATTTGCGATTCGATATCAAGGCTTCATCACTACCAGAATTATATAAAGAAAGACTATTGAATTTAAAAGATAGTCGGATCACTAGTGAAGGTATTGTTATCATAAAGGCTCAACGGTATAGCAGTCAGATTAAGAACAAGGAAGATGCGCTCAATCGACTACGGGAGATTATAAAAAGCGTTACTATCCAGATAAAGCCTCGGACACCCACTAAGCCAACAAAGGCTTCCAGGATAAAGCGTTTGGAAGGTAAAGCGATTCAGAGCCGAAGGAAATCGTTACGCAGCAAGATCGAACAGGAGTAATAAAATTTAACCAGTCAGTTACCTGTACTCATTCGCCAAGATTGTTCACGTAAAAAATCAGATAAACTAAGCGGCAAGTAGTAACATAAACCAATGTGCAAAGAACCTTAACAGTGACAATCCCAACTTTCTCTTTACTTACCCCTGATTGCGTCATGAACGCGCTGGACAGCCTAGGTTACCACTGCGATGGCCGTCTGTTAGCACTTAACAGCTATGAGAACCGCGTCTATCAGGTGGGCATGGAAGAAGGCTTGCCGCTGGTAGTGAAATTCTATCGGCCGGAGCGCTGGACGAATGAAGCCATTCTTGAAGAACACGCTTTCGTGCAGGAATTGGCTGAGCACGAAATTCCTGTAGTACCCGCATTGGTGCTGGGTGGAAAAACACTACATACCTTCGAAGGATTCAGCTTTGCCGTTTTTCCTAAACACGGCGGACGCGCGCCTGAATTTGAAGATCGAAATACGCTGGAATGGATGGGGCGCTTTCTTGGTCGCATCCACGCCATTGGTGCGCTCAAGCCGTTTCAGCATCGCCCCGCACTGGACATAGCGAGCTTCGGTGTAGAGCCGCTTGATTTTTTACTGACAAATAATTTTATTCCGGCTGATCTTGATATTGCCTATCGCGGCATAGCGGAGCAGGCACTGACAGGTGTGCGTCATTGCTTTGAGCGTGCCGGTAGCGGTGTAAAAGCACTACGTCTGCATGGAGATTGCCATGCGGGCAATGTGCTGTGGACGAATGACGGTCCGCACTTCGTGGATTTTGACGATAGCCGTATGGGGCCTGCTATGCAGGATTTATGGATGTTGCTGTCGGGTGAGCGTACTGACATGGCGCGGCAGTTGAATGACGTGTTGGCGGGGTATGAAGATTTTTACGAATTTGATTCGCATGAGTTGCATCTGATCGAGGCACTGCGCACCTTGCGCCTGATTCATTATTCTGCCTGGCTGGCACGGCGATGGGATGATCCAGCCTTCAAACAAGCTTTCCCGTGGTTTAATACGCAACGCTATTGGCAAGAGCGTATTCTGGAATTGCGCGAGCAAATCGCGCTGATGGATGAGCCGCTGCTATGGCTGGTTTGATTGACACTGTAATCTGTCTCGATTGAAGTAGCCCACGAAATATAGATATTTTCTGTGCTGAAACTGTAGTGCCTGAAACGAATCTGGTCGTGAACCTGATCGAATAATTTTTCGGTTGTGGTTATGTCGTATTGTTTGCGTAGTCTGTCATGTTTACTTATACTCAGGCCATAATAAACAAGTAGATAGCATTATTTAAAATGATTATACGACAAAATGTGGTTTTTATAAGATGCTCGATGTTGTATATATTACGTCAGGCAAACTAGCCTCTCGTTATATTATTGGTAAGGTGGATTCTTGCCTGTTTTTCATTCACTAAGGAGACCTATCATGAAGGCTAGAAACGCAAGCAGGTTTACTTTTGTCGCAATTCTTCTGTTATTTTCAAGTTATCCTACCTATGGATATGATCGTATGGGCAGTGATATTGCCAATTCCATAGTATCAACCCCTACCGAATGTGCAGCACTCTGCGATGGCAACTCTGATTGCCAATCGTGGACATTCGTAAAGCCACCGATAAAACATCCAACAAGTGCAGTATGTTTTCTGAAAAATGCTGTCCCCACTCCTGAATTTAATCCCACCTGCCCATCGAATGTTGAATGCTTGTCTGGCGTAAAGATAGCTTCCCGGCAGTGGTGTGGAGAAAGCCCACGAGTTACTGTTTCAGGTGTACTGATGGGTCAAGGTGAAGTGGTGAATTGCCCTTCCGGACTAACTTGTAAGAGCCTGATTCCACCGCCAAAACCAAAACCATGGTACTGCTTCTTCCTTCCTTTCCTTGATGAATGTCAACCAGTGAAAATACAAACCCTGGATTACTACTGCCAACCTTAAAGATGGCATGATTGAGTCAAATGCCTAACCCTGCGCTCAAGTGGGGCGGTCGCTATCGTGCCCGCCCCTTAGCTTTATGTTAGCCCCTAGCTTGAGGAATCTATGAGTCGAGATACCATCCCCGCCGAAGTCAAACGTGCCGTGCTTGTGGAGGCTGGTCATCGTTGCGCCATTCCAACGTGTCGAGCTACCACTACGGAGATTGCGCACATCGTTCCTTGGGCTGAAACGCAAGATAACTCATTCGAAAATCTAATTGCTCTTTGCCCAAATTGTCATACGCGCTTCGATCAGAAGAGATAGATCGGCCTGCTGTGAAGATGTACAAACACAATCTGGGTATTTTAAATAATCGCTACGGCGAGTTTGAAAGACGGCTTCTTTGAAGACAAACATGTTGAAGGCATGGGTTTGCAGGTAAATGGGAGTAATGGTTTCTCCAAAAACTTCCCAATGTCATTCACGTATTGGGTCACCGATACTGGCGTTGAGTTCATTAAACGCTTCGCGAGTGGTGGTGACATCGCTTAAAAATGGCTAACCCTACGCTCAAGCGGGGTTGCGCAAAAGTGCGCAGTCCCTTAGCTCCACGTTAGGCGTCTTGCCTTTAAGCAAAAAGCGCCTTGCCGACGAAATCTTTCAGAAACAACCGAACCTGCTTGCATCAGTTCTTGCGTTGAGTAGACGGGAATGTCAAGATAGAAAAGTTAGGAATGGTCATAAACACTCTCTTCATGCCACAGCGATATTATACTGCTTAAACTGGTGGACTCCATGTTTGACAGCACAGTTCAAACCGAAAGATTTCTATTCAAGCAATGGCAAAAATTATCCAATCAGGTAGCACCACTTCCCCTATAACCCGGCTTTTTTATATTCACGACCCGATGTGCAGCTGGTGCTATGCGTTTAGTCGGAGCTGGGCCGCGCTGCAAGCCGAATTGCCGGAGAATATTGCGATTATTTATTTAGCAGGTGGACTGGCGCCCGATACGACGGAACCCATGCCGCTGAGTATGCGGCATACAATTCAGCAGATCTGGCAGCGGATTGAGCAGACAGTGCCAGGCGTATCGTTTAACTATGATTTCTGGTCACGCAATACGCCCATCCGCTCAACCTATCCAGCCTGCCGTGCCGTTCTGGCAGCCAGAAAGCAACGTGCGGAATCTGAACCGGAAATGGTGCAGGCCATTCAAAGGGCCTATTATCAAAAGGCGCTGAATCCATCCTTACCGGAAACCCTGCAGGGATGTGCACGTGAGATTGGACTGGATGTGGCAGTATTTGACAGGGATCTGATCAGTCCGGAAATAGATGATGCGCTGCAACATGAGATCCGCCAGGCCCGGCAGCTCGATGTTTATTCCTACCCGTCTCTGCGGCTTGTGCACAATAACGCCGTATTTTCCATTCCCATCGACTATCTGAGTCACCGGACGATGCGGGATGAAATAAACCGCGTTGTCCGGGAAGCAACGATGACTTGATGACTTTTATTTGTCGCCGGAAAAGAATTTCTTGATGGAGTCAAAAATGCTACTTGAATCCGCATTGAGTGATTGGGTTTTGTCGATCAGCAGATTTTCCATGGTTAATTGATAAATCATGGAAAGCTGCTCGACATCACTGAGTGTTACATATTCATTCAGTTTATGAATCGTCGCATTGCAAGGGCCGAACTCGATAACCTGTGAACAGATATCCGCAATAAACCGGCCATCCGACGTGCCGCCGGAGGTGGACAGTTGTGGTTCAATGGTGGTGACCGCGACAATGGCATCGCTCACGGCGTTCGCCAGTTCACCTCTTGGCGTAAGAAAAGGCTTTCCTGACAATTCCCACTCTAATTCATAGTCCAGTTCGTGGTGATCAAGAATTCTATGCACGCGTGTTTTGAGGGATTCGACGGTGCTGGCGGTTGAGAAACGGAAGTTGAATAACAGATTCAGTTTGCCGGGAATGACGTTGGTCGCGCCAGTGCCACCGGCGATATTGGAAATATGCCAGGTGGTCGGCGGAAAAAATTCGTTACCTTGATCCCATTCTGTCTGCGCCAGTTCTGCTATGGCAGGCGCGGCCAGATGAATCGGGTTTTTTGCCAGATGCGGATAGGCAATATGGCCTTGAATACCTTTGATGGTCAGATTGCCGGATAAGGAGCCGCGCCGGCCATTTTTGATGGTATCCCCCAGTTTATCCACACAGGTTGGTTCGCCGACAATGCAGTAATTGAGCAGTTCTTCCCGTGCCTTGAGCGTTTCGACGACTCTGGCCGTTCCGTCCACCGCAACGCCTTCTTCGTCGGAAGTGATCAGCAACGCGATGGAACCTTTGTGATTACCATGTGCAGCAACGAAGGCTTCAATGGCGGTGATAAACGCAGCCAGTGAAGATTTCATGTCCGCTGCACCGCGCCCATATAACCGATCATCGCGGATGACCGGCGTGAAAGGATCGCTATCCCATTGTTCAAGCGGTCCGGTTGGCACGACATCCGTATGTCCGGCAAAACACAGCACAGGCGCAGTGCTGCCACGGCGCGCCCATAAATTATCAACCTCGCCAAAGCGCATTCTTTCAATATGAAAACCAAGTTTTTCCAGGCGATCTATTAATATCTCCTGACAACCCTGATCATTCGGTGTGAGTGAGCGGCGGGCAATCAGCGCTTGCGCAAGCGATACTGTATCATTTGACATAAGAGTTCCTTAAGATAGAGAAAAAACATTAGTTCCATCACGTTAAATTGACCAAGTGTATTAATTACACAACAATTTATTCGTCCAACTTCCAGTTTAGTGTAGGGATTTATTACGTTATCATGTAAATTCCAATTCATCAGCACAAAAATGGATGTTGAATTCTACACATCTCTTTTATGTCGTGCACGGTGGCTGTATTTGTGTAACTTGATCGAGCTTATCGCTATACGGGGAAAACTATCATGCTCCTGTCTCTCTTTTACATCGTCATATCACTGGTTGCTATCGCAGGTTTAATTTTCACGGTGCCTTATTTACGTCGGCTGATTGTATCCAATCAGATCCTGAAGATTTTCCGCAAAATGTTGCCGCAGATTTCTCAAACCGAACAGGAAGCGCTGGATGCCGGTACGGTATGGTGGGAAGGGGATTTATTCAGTGGCAAACCCGACTGGAATAAACTGCTGGCTTACCCCAAACCACAGCTCAGCGCAGAGGAAGAGGCGTTCCTCAATGGCCCGGTGGAGGAATTATGCGGCATGCTGGATGAATGGCAAATCACGCATGAATTAAACGATCTGCCACCATCGGTCTGGCAGTTTATCAAGGAAAAGGGATTTTTCGGGTTAATTATCCCCAAGCAATATGGCGGTTATGGATTTTCGGCGCTGGCGCATTCCCAGGTGGTCATGAAAATTGGCTCACGCAGCGGCACAGCCGCTGTGACCGTGATGGTGCCCAATTCATTAGGCCCTGCAGAATTACTCCTGCACTATGGCACCGAAAAACAAAAAGAATATTACTTGCCGCGCCTTGCCAAAGGACTGGAGGTTCCCTGCTTTGCGCTGACTTCGCCGGATGCAGGCTCCGATGCAGGATCGATGCCTGATTTCGGCATCGTGTGCCGGGGCGAATTTGATGGTCAGAAAGATGTGCTGGGCATGCGGGTAACCTGGGAAAAACGTTACATTACGTTAGGGCCGGTCGCTACATTGCTGGGTCTGGCATTTAAATTACGTGATCCTGACCGGATACTGGGAAATGTCGAAGATCTGGGCATTACGCTGGCATTAATTCCGACCGGAACACCCGGTGTCAACATTGGACGCCGCCATTTCCCGCTTAATGCCGCATTCCAGAACGGACCCAATTCAGGTCAGGATGTCTTCATTCCAATGGAGTGGGTGATTGGCGGTCAGGACGGTGTTGGGCATGGCTGGCGCATGTTGATGAACAGCCTGGCTGCCGGTCGTTCCATTTCATTGCCGGCAACCGGTGTCGGTGCGGCAAAGCTGGCAGCCCGCACCAGCGGAGCTTATGGCAGGGTACGTACACAATTCAAGACACCTATCGGGTATTTTGAAGGGATCGAAGAAGTGCTGGCGCGCATCGGTGGTAATACCTATATGATGGATGCGGCACGTGTCATGACAGCCGGTGCCGTGGATCTGGGTGAAAAGCCATCGGTGGTTTCCGCCATTGTCAAATACCATCTGACTGAACGTTCGCGACAGGCCATCAATGATGCGATGGATATCCATGGCGGCAAGGGTATTTGTATCGGGCCAAGAAATTATCTGGGACGTACATACCAGCAGATTCCGGTCGGTATTACCGTGGAAGGTGCCAATATCCTGACGCGGAATATGATTATCTTTGGGCAGGGCGCTATCCGCTGCCACCCCTATTTGCTGAAGGAAGTGAATGCTGCGCATGATAATGATACGTCGAGCGCATCGCTTACTTTTGATGAGGCATTGATGGGGCATGCAATCTTTACAATGCGTAATACGGCCAATAGTCTGATTTATGGCGTGGCCGGTCAATTCATGAAAGGGGGCATACCAATCGGCATTCTGCCGGAGACCGCAATTTACTACCAGCAGTTGACCCGCTTCTCAGCCAGTTTCGCATTCATTGCGGACATCGGTTTGCTGGTATTGGGTGGATCGCTTAAACGGAGAGAACGATTATCAGCCCGTCTGGGCGATATTCTCAGCATGCTGTATTTATGCTCGGCCACGCTGAAACGGTTTGAAGAAGACGGTCGGCTCCCATCCGATCTACCGTTGCTGCATTGGTCGATGCAGGATGCAATTTATCGGATGCAACAGGCGTTTGATGAATTGCTGACAAACTTCCCCGTTCACTTTACTGTGACATGGTTGCTGCGCGGTTTAGTTTTCCCACTCGGCAAGCGTTGCAAACCACCGACCGATGCATTATCACATGAGGTAGCACAATTGCTGTTGAATCCAGGAGCAGTGCGCGATCGATTGACTTCCGGAATTTATGTACCTGTAACGGTTGGTGAACCCATGGCTGACCTTGAACAGGCATTGCAGTGTGCCATTGAATGCAAAACTGTTGAAGACAAGTTGCGCGATGCGGTTAAATCCGGGCAGATTACTGCCAGTGGGGATGAGAAAATCGATCAGGCATTACAGAAGAATGTGATTACTGCCGCGGATGCTGATTTGTTAAACAGAATGAAAGAGCTGCGTCGGCAGGTGATCAGGGTGGATGATTTTTCGCCGGATTTTAGCAGTCACACGGATACCATTAGCAATGCCAGGGCGGCCAAAACATCCCGAACAGTAAAGAGTGTTAAAAATGAGAAATCTTCTAAAGCTGACAAAATGAATGAAGAGAAATTGAGCAGTGAAACGTGAGAGTGCGCATTGAATTCCTCCGGTAGTGGTCAAAAGCAGGTTTTAAAGGGATAGTTTATGGAAATTGGGCAAGACAATGTAACCGGCCTTATTACAGTGGAACAGGCAAGAACACTGGATGGCCTTTTTAAGACTCGTGTGCAGCAATCGCCGGATAAGGTGGCTTATCGGTACTATAATCAGCAGATTGAGCAATGGGATAGCTATACCTGGGCGCAAATGAATCTGGCCGTTGCCCGCTGGCAGGCTACTCTTTCGAAAGAAGCGCTGGTTCATGGCGACCGGGTCGCCGTGATGATGAGAAATTGTCCGGAATGGGTTATGTTCGAGCAGGCGGCGCTGGGTCTTGGGCTGGTTGTAGTGCCGCTCTATACCGATGATCGCGCCGAGAACGCAGCTTACATTCTGTACGATTCCGGGGCAAAAATATTACTGCTGGAGAATCTGTCGCAATGGCATGATTTCTCAGCGATTCGTGATCAGATGGAAGGGCTGCAACGCATTGTTATATTGAATTCATTTGAAGATAGCAGTTTTGACTCCCGTGATCAGGGGCGAGTCTTGCTGGCCAATGACTGGTTGTCAGCCAGGGTTGGTGAAGTACAGCATATCAACACCAACCCTCATGATCTGGCTACTATTATTTATACATCGGGTACATCCGGACGACCCAAAGGCGTTATGCTCAGCCATCACAATATACTGACCAATGCGCATGGTTGTTTACAGGTAGTGCCGGTAACACCGGATGACTTGTTGCTGTCTTTTCTGCCACTGTCCCATACCTTCGAACGTACGTCCGGCTATTATGTACCGATGATGAGTGGCGCCACTATTGCTTATGCACGCTCGATTCAGCAATTACAAGAAGATTTGCAGACTATTCATCCCACTTTGTTAATCTCGGTGCCACGTATTTATGAAAGAGTTCATGCGGGAATACGTACAAAACTGGCAGAAGGCTCAAATTTTGCTCGTTGGTTATTTAATTTTGCGGTTGATGTCGGCTATCACCGTTTTGAGTGTCAGCAGGGGAGAGCTGATTGGCGGTTTACTGATTTATTCTGGCCAGTACTGAAAAAACTGGTGGCACAGAAAGTCATGCATAAGCTGGGTGGTCGATTACGGCTGGCATTGAGTGGCGGAGCTGCTCTGTCAGTAGAAGTCTCGAGGATATTCATTGGTCTTGGGTTGCCCATTCTGCAAGGTTATGGCATGACGGAAAGCAGTCCGGTGGTTTGTGCCAACAGACTTGAAGATAATGTGCCATCCAGTATTGGTTTGCCCATTCCCGGTGTTGAAGTCAAACTGGGCGAGAACAACGCATTACTGATCCGCGGACCCAATGTCATGCAGGGCTACTGGAATAATCCGGATGCAACCCGGACAGTTATTTCACCTGATGGCTGGCTGAATTCCGGGGATGTTGCATCGATTGATGCACAGGGTCATGTCACCATTACTGGACGCCTGAAAGAGATTATTGTTTTATCAACCGGTGAGAAGGTACCACCTGCTGATATGGAAGCCGCCATTTTACGTGATCCGTTATTTGAACAGGTCATGTTGATCGGAGAATCTCGCCCTTATTTGAGCATATTGGCGGTTCTGAATCTGAAGCAGTGGCAGGCAGTCGCGGCACAACATGGGCTGGATCCTGATTTGAACAACCCCTCACAGATACAGCAGGCTGAGGAAATACTGTTGAACAAGGTGACTTACCAGACCAGCGAATTTCCGGGATATGCCAAGATACGCCGTGTTAAGGCGACTCAGGAGCCTTGGACGATTGAAAATAATCTGCTTACGCCAACCTTGAAATTGCGGCGATCGAAAGTACTTGAACGCTATAAAATAGAAATCGATCAGCTTTATGCAGGACATTAATACTGGTTGACAGAGTAGTCAGTCAGGAAAGACTGGCAAGAAACTTCTGGTAGTGTGTCGCAGTCGATTAACTCGGTGTTCCAAGCTATAAAAACGGCCATCAGCATGAGAACTGATGGCCGTTTTATTTTCAGCAGCAGAATTTCTTCAAGACAATTAGTGGCCTATCGGGTTTTTCTGTGCATTAGTCAGGCCTGCTTTCCATGTGTCTGGAAGGTTCTGTACCCAGCCATTGTAAACATTGGGCACTGCCAGCACGCCATTACCGCCAAAACCTGGCAAGCCGCTGACGGTGTCATCTTTGGCTGTGCCTTCAGTGGCAACCAGAGAAACATAGCCTACAATTGTTGCATCGGATAAATCACCATTATTATCTGGATCAGGATCCACGATAGTCAACCGGTTGGAGAACTTGCTTGTCACATAGGCATAGTATCCACCGCCTTGCTTGGCGCCAAAATTAACACCATGGCAGCCTGGATCGCACTCAAGCATTGCAACAATAGCGGCATCTGTATCACTGACACCTGGCTTAACAATAAGAATCTTTCCGCCCGTTGCAGCAATGACGACAGCTTTGCCATCCGGTGAAACAGGTGTCTGGATAGGCAGTATACCGACAGCAGTAACACCATCCCCATTAAAATCATCGATTTCTCCCGTAATAGGTCTATAGTCAGCGATAAGATTTATGGTTTGAAGCAGTACACCCGTTGTTCCGTCAAGTACACTCAAGGAATGGTGTAACAGGTTGGTTGCAAAAACTTTGCTGGAGTCTGGCATCATTCCAATCGCAATCGGATGCGCACCTGGTGCTCCCAGTCCAGTTGATGTCCTTGCATGCGTATTGCTACCATCGGCTGCATAAATCCCGATATCACCAGTGATGATGTTAGGTGTGATGATCTTGGTACCATCTGCACTGATCCAGTGGCCATGCGGGCCGGCGGCCGTGTGGCCTTGTGCCTGCGTTGGCATGATATTACTGACTTCCATACTGCCCGCAGGGATCAAGGCAATGCCATTTTCCCCATTATTGGCGACAGTGATGTCATCCGTGCCGGGTAATGTCATGACATGTGAAGGTGCATAGCCGACCTGAATGTTTTTGATTAACGCACCGGTTTCACGATTAATCATCGTCAGCTTGTTATCAAACCATTGTGTCTGGTAAAGAACAGATTGATCCCTGTTAACCCACATATTATGCGGGTTATTCATATTTATTTCAGGCAGTGCAATCTTGCGCTTGACTGTCCAGTTCGTTGCATCAACTATGGTAATGGTGCCAGGTTTGGTCTTTCCGGCAGTTTTCTCGAACTGGGTATTAACCAATACTTCGCCAACGCCCTTTATTGCTTCGTCAGGGACGGCGGGAAGTGGCAAGTTTTTACTGTCATTAAGTGCGCTCAAGGGAATTTGAGCTCCTGAAATTTGAGCAGTAAGCTTAGGGAGGATCAGATTCCACTTGCCAGTGGTGTAGTCCTGCCAGTTGTCAGGAGACGTGGCAATAAAGAATGTTTTGAGTAGCCGAACAGCTAAATCACTACTGGTGGGAAGATTTTTAATGCCTGTGACAAGATCGATGGTATGTCCTGTCGCTGGATTCCCAAGATCCAATGCCAAATTAAGTATCCCATCCTCTGAAGTTGTTGCTGGATCATCGACGATCACTGCACCGAACATATAGGGATGTATCTTACAGGTAAATACATACAGGCCGGGTGTGTCCAGTTTAACAATCGCACCGCCACGGTAAGCATTGGTTTGATCGAAAGGCATGTGCTGTGCGCCGGAAGGCCATAACAGCGTACTGATTGTATGAACGGCATTGGTATCGGACATGATAAAGTTGACGCTGCTGCCCGGAGCAATTACTTCGAGTGATTTGGACTTGATATCCAGACCCAAGCCGACAAGTGCATCACCTCGTGTGCTCCTGAACCAGCTGGCGGGCTCATCGGTTACTTCAAAGGTTACCAGACCTGGCTCATCTTTTGGTCCCAATAAAATTCTGCCATAGGGGGATGCGCCTACTACACTGGCGCCGTCGCCGCCGACAGGATCAACCCGGAAACTGCCATGCATGCCAGCTTCCATGTGTGAAAACAGGTGGCAATGATATTGCCATGAACCGGTACCGACACCGCTGCCTGCCTTGATGGTAAAGGAATGGCTATCCGAGCCGTCTGCCAGTAATTTTGTATCAATGACTGTGGTTGTACCATGTTTCAGCCAGCGATGAGCGTGCAGATGGAAAGTATGTCCCGGTCCTACTGATAAGACATGAAAACGGACAAGGTCATTTTCCACTGCGCCAAGATTTGGATTGGCCCATAGTGGCTTTTGTGTACCATCCGCAGCAATCTCGGTTCCCCAGAAGGTCGAGCCAACCATGAATAACACGTATTGTTTGACAAGGTCAGCCTGCGTGACAGGGGTGATGGCACCATCATCATTGACATAACTGTCGACAGGGCCAGTTGCTTTGTCGATAATAAGTGCACCAAATAGACCAATAAGTGCTTTGTCACCACCGTGATAAACATAGGTACCGGCTACGTTAGTATTAACAGTGTAGCTTTTTGTTGATCCAGGCTGCACCTTGGCAGAGCTTGGGAGTGGAAGTCCTGGTATTGTGAATCCAACTTGAGCATTGGTATTGTTAGTCAATGTTACGTTAAGCGTATCGCCTTCTTTTACAAAAATGGCTGGCCCAGGAATTACAGCTTCATTACCTGTTGTTGCATAGGCCAATTGACCATTTGGTAATGTTTCGGCCGTAAGTGAGATAGTATGGACTGCCGCCAATGCAAACGATGAAACCAGTAGCGTGGTTACAAAAAAAAGCAATGCTGCTAATACCGTACTTGGGTTTTTAGAACCATAAATATTTATATTCTTCTTCATTACATTATCCTTATTACCTATATGCATGTTCACTTGATTAATGGACATTAAATGTTCCTTTCATGCCCATTAACTGGTTTGAGAAATCCTTGTCAACATAATGAGAATTATGTTTTGCTTTAACAGTAAATACATGTTTCTCAAGTGGACCGATTGCAGCTTTATTGATAAGGATATTGGTTCCCGGATCAAACCATTGGTAACCATTTAGCATAAATGTGTGAATATCAGTGCCCATCGCAATAAGATGGAATCTGACATCACTGTTTTTCTTGGCTTCCAGTGATGGATTGGCGCCATGTTTTGATTGCTGTTTGCTGGTACCGTCGATTTCCATTCCCCAGAACGCGTCATCGCCTAAATAAAGTACATATTCTTTATCGAAGCTGGGAGAGCCGACTGGGTTAACGATGACTGCACCAAAAAGGCCTTTATTCTCAGAACCGTTATGGTTTTCAAAATTATGGTCATGGTATGGCCAGGTGCCGGCGGTTCCCGGTGCGATCGTCCATTTGTACACATAGGTGGCATGGTATTCCTCCGGTCCGTGACCGGCACCCTCGTCATGTATTTTATTGATTACCTTGAGAGTACCGTCACTGACCAGCTCGTAATGAACGCCATGTACATGCACGCTGACTTGCTTGCTGATACCGTTAACGGAATGGTCATTGGTAATCTCATTGAAAAGGGTCAATTCAACCGTGTCGCCCTCTGTCAGTACGATAGTTGGGCCTGGAATCGTGGCTTCCGTGCTGTATCGGTCGGTAACAGGCGTACCATCAATGGTGTGGCTTTTCATTTGATATGCCATTAACTTGCTGCCGAATCCATCATCTTGAATTTCTTTTGTTGTCATTTCAATAATGTGCGTGGCAGCATTGCTTTTCCCAGTTAATAGAAGCGACATGACACATATCAGGGCAAGCGCAACCGCCAGCTGATTTAACCAGGACCCATAAGAAGGATGCGTGGCATTGGAAGCCCTCGAATATTTTCCATAAGGGCTATGACTGAGTGGATACTGCATTGTGAATTGCCTCCTTATTTATTAATAAATGATATGTTTATTACAATGAGTCAACTGCGATGACAGGCGTTACTTCTTTATAGTTTTTTTATATACTGGATAACTGCTGATTTTTCAGTATTTTTCCATTGATTGATTGCAAGCAATTTCTATACCAGAAATTCATGAATATTCAGTGAGTACTGATGAAACAATATGTTAATGAGTTTAATAAATATTTTGCAATAGATTATTGTAGGTATATTCCTACACGATGAGATTATGCACATGAGTCTGTGTAAAATATTTCGACATAAAATAGGATTTTTACTGACCATAGATAACTCTGTTGATGCGTGATGAATTACTTTTTTGTGCGTAAATGCTCGTCAAAATAAGACTGGCTAAGGATTATTCAAGGGGATGAGTAGATTTGAGAATCAATTGTAAGATTTATAGGAAATTATCACGCAACCAGACCTCAAGCTGCCGAGTTGCTGTGACATCATCACGGTTATAGCCGAGGATCTCAGTCTTCAGGCGATATTTTTCTGTTGGGGTGGATGCGGCAAGGAAACGATGAAACTGTACGACAGACCATTGTGAACCGGATTCTTCGTTTTCCCATTGAAAATTGACTAGATCCGGGTGCTTGCAGATATCTTTCAAACCGTATCCCTGCAAAGGCAATACCAGGCAATCAAGAACTGGTTTCTGCAGATCAAAAAGAGGGCTGTCATCGCTTAATAGCCATAAAACCGTCGCATGGTTTTCCATCGCATAGCGCTCAGCGTATTTCTTGATGGTGGCTTTTTCATGATTTGAATAATGCGCCAATACCAATCGGGGGTATTGGGCGCGGTATATGTCTATTTTTTGCAGAAATGTCAGCCAGCCGGTGTAATCCTGATCTTCAGTGTCGGTCCAGACATAATCAAAAGCTGTTTGTGTGTAGGGCGGCGCGAGTAATCCCCACAAATAGATATGTCGTGCACGGCTTGGCGTGAGTGGATTGTCTTCGATGTCAAAATGAATCCATGTGCCTTCCGGTAACGTCATTTTGCTGGTCTGGAATATTTTGCCTGTTTGTGATGATTGGGCTTGCAGGATTGCACGCTGTTTTCTTTTGTTACCCTTGAGGTGCGGTACGTCGGGAATTGATTCAACCGTACTTGCAGCAATCTGGGAGATTGTTGAAATGCCAGCAGTTGCCAGGTGGGTGGCAGCGATGCCGTGAATGCCATATAACAGCGATATATCTTCTTTTCTGTCAAAATCAGACCGGCAATGCGTGTAATAAGGGCAAACCCGACATCGGCTATGGCTATAGTGGACAGGCGGCTGTTCCGGCATGGTGAGAATGGTTTTCATGCTGGTGATAAATTCATCGACGAGGGGATTGACTTCGTCGCCAAGCAATGCTGTTCTGCCGTCGCCTAGAAAAACGATCGCCGGCAATTTGGTCGCCAGCAATTGACGGTACAATCCCAGTTGTATCTGCAAGCCTTTTTTGTTCTCGCTCTGAGACAGCTTGGCATCGGCTGGCTGGTACTGGCCGCTGTCATGACGGATCAGGAAATCGGGATACCCCACAATTTCTCTCTGTTCATCGGATAAACGCCCCTGATAGATAACAGGGATGCCTTGCTGCATCAGTATGCGGGTATGCTCAAATGAATCAGCCTTCTGTACGGAGTGATATTGTTCCTGGAGTTTGGCGAGGACGGCTGTTTCATGTTCAAGACCCTTATCAATGAGCAATTGATTGAATTCGTCGATCTCAAATTCAGCGGTATGATGTTTGTCCAGCCATACGCGGCGAATACATGAAATCCACGCGGCTGCGTCACTGGGTTTGATGGGAGGTTTTACGGGTTTGCTGGCAGCCATGGATACGCCCTATCTGGGAAATGTAGTGTGGCATATTCCCGATAGGATCCGCAAGTTGAATGGCGATTGTTATCGTTTTTTCAAAACACAATGTAACAAGAAGAAGGCATGTCACTAACCATAGATATCTTCTTTAAACTGCTGTTGTATCTGTTCGATTTCGTGGGTATTTTCAATCAATGCAGCAACGCAATCTGCATCCAGTTTTTCGCCAGTCAGTTTCTTTAATAGCTTGAATGCTTCTTCGTTACTCCAGGCTTCCTTGTAGGAACGACGGGAAGTGAGTGCGTCAAATACGTCAGCAACCGCTACGATGCGTGCTTCAAGAGGAATCTGTGCACATGCTTTACCCGTTGGATAGCCGCTGCCATTGCTTGCTTCGTGATGGAATTCGGCGATATTTTTTAAAATTTCTACGTCAGCGATGCTGTTCAATCCAAAATTTGCAATGATGTCCTCGATGATTTCCCTTCCTTTGCGTGCATGAGTATTCATGATAGATCTTTCTTCATCGGTGAGTGGACCTGGCTTTAACAGAATGCTATCGGGAATGGCAATCTTGCCAATATCATGTAACGGAGAGAACATGAAAATGCGTTCGATATATTCGTCATTAAGATTGTAATTATCAGCCAATGATCGAGCGATAATGCGACTGTAGCGAGACATGCGATCAAGATGGCTGCCGGTTTCCGGGTCGCGTAAATGGGTTATGTTGGTGGTGGTTTTTAATGCAGCCCCCATGATTTTATAGGTACTGAGATCATTGATGATCATCAATGATATAAGGTGTCCGTAAACATCTATATCGCTCAACACTTTCTCTGTGAAAACATCAGGTTCGTAAGAATTAAAGAACAGAAAGCCAATAAACTCGCCGCTGTGGAATATGGGCATTGTGTAACTGGAAGCGTAGCCTTGCCGTCCGATGCGCTGGGTGTGTTCATGATTACCTTTGTCAAAAGTGACTAATTTATTGACTACACGAGGACGATCCTTTTCCAGTATTTCCTTCAACGAAGGCGCATTGTCCAGTAATGCCTGATAGTGGTTGAGTGGCTCATCTTCGCCACTGCTGTCCAAATATGTTTTCAGTATCCGGGTACCTGGATCGTACAGCGTGACGGCAATCCGTGCGATGAAGTTGAATTTCCGGGTGATTGCATGATGGGCGCTAATAATTTTTTCTTTCAGGGAGCACGGCTTGTTCAAATCTTCCAGCAAATCGCGATGATCAAACATAATAAACTGACAGGGAATATCATAAAAAATGATATAACGACATAATAGTGCTAAGAGTTTATCCTTTTAAAGGAGAATCCGGATGATTGGTAAGAGAAAGCGGTCAGAGCCGCAGAAATCAATATTCGTCCCAGTGGAGTAAATGATCATGTGCTGGTATACTGGCTGTTCTCCGCCAGTGGAAGTGAATTCTAGGGTTGAAATGGTGTTGACGGAACATATCTCATTGTTTATAAAACCAATATACAGAATCCAGTCACTGCGAAGCCGAAGTTGATGGAAAAAGATTATTAAACGCTGTTGATTCTGAATGAATCATGATTGACAGTGTTCAGTGAGTGCAGCTTATGGCGGGCCTCCCCGCATTGCAAGACGGTGAATCTGGTCAGGTCCGGAAGGAAGCAGCCACAGCCGTTTTTTTGCGAGTGCCGGGGGTTTGGCTCGCCACCAATCCCGCCTTTTGCGTTTATTTCAAATAAGTTATGTGCCTAAATATTTAAATATCATCTATGGAAGCAGATATTCTATTTCTAGCGCAGGTCTTAAGCTTGAATTCTCAGCATAATCGCTGCTGATGAATTTTTTCGTATTTGTATTTCCACTGACGGGTATCAGTCTCCATCCATAATTTAATCGGCCGGTTTGTATCGCCTGAACACCCCGCGTAACATCGATATTGAGCCAGCCAGGATTCCATGCAACGGATGCTTCGCCATCATATGTTGAACTGATATCGGTGCTTTGCCCAATTCCACCCGGCACATTCCACAATATACCGAGCTGGCTATTTCTCCATGAGACTTGATCTTCAAGCCAAGGAACAAGAATTGGGTGGGCACGGTATACATGATCATAATACGATGATTTATACAACTTCAATGTTGCTGAAGTTATGACGGCATTGTTGGGGATAGAGCCACCCTCGGATGCAAATATTGCGAATCGGACCAATGTTCCAAACCGATAACCTGTTGTCGATTTATCCATTAACGTTGGGTTTTTACCAAAATTTCTGGAATTAAGATATTCATCGACATAGCTATCTTGAATATTGCTATAGCCCCCGAGTCCCTTCTGCAAGGTAACTTTGTAGGTATTGCCAGTTGTTGATTGGGAAACAGTAATTTCCAATAATCCAGAACTGCCAGTTAAAGCACCGTTATCAGTTGCAATTGTCTGTAATGCATGTAAACCGAGTGGTGCATTTGACCAGATATATTCATAAGGTGCCTGCGTCACTTCACCAAGCAGATTTCCATTTGCATAAAATGCAACTTTTGCAATTGATCCATCAACATCATTTGCTGATGCAGTGAATAGAATTGGTGAACCCAGATTATATATTGAACCGGCTGCAGGAGTTGTGAGTGTGACTGTCGGCGGCTGGTTTATCGAATCAGAAACTGTAATTGAAACTTGAAGTGAAGTTTTCTGTGCGCCATCATCATCAACTGCAACAGCAGTGAGTGTATGAACTCCGTTAGGCACATTGATCCAGTTATATGCATAAGGCGCAGTAGTTATTTCACCAAGCAGATTCCCGTTTGCATAAAAAATAACCTTAGAAACAGTTCCATCTGTATCAGTGGCAGATGCAGTGATCGAAATGGCTATACCTGTTATAAATTCTGCACCCGATGCAGGCGAGGTTATGGATACGGTTGGAGGTGAATTTATGGTGCTTGTACTGGGGATATACTCAATTTCCAGAATGGGTCGAAGTAGTAGATCATCCAGATATTCGCTGCTGGCAAAAACTTTCGTATTGGTATTACCACTAACTGGAATTAGTTTCCAACCATAATTCGATACGGTGTGAGCACTCATTGCTTGTACACTGCTTGTTACATCGATCCGTAACCAGCCAGGATTCCATGCGGCGGTACCTTCCCCATCTGCGGTATCATTGATATCCGTACTCAGACCATTTGCACCAGGCATACTCCAGGGAATGTTAGAGATGCGTTGATTCCAGGTTGTATTGTTTTCGATCCAATTGACCAGAACCCGGTGAGCGCGGAATACGTGGTCATAGAATGAGGTTTTATAGAGAGCAAGCTTTGCTGACGTAATGGTGGCACCGTCAGGAACTGGGCCGCCTTCACTTTGGAAAATAGAAAAATGGACTAGTGAAGAGAAGCGTGATCCTTTTGAATTATCCCTTAAAGTGGTTAATTCCCCATAGTTTGTAGCAGGAAAATATTCATATATATAAGCATCAGTTGTGCCAACGTAGTTGTTTACGCCATTCTGCAATGATATTTTTACAATATTGTTTGATGAAATGTCGTTAACTGTAATCTGTATTGTTGGTGAAGATGCCGTATTACCGGTGTCATCAGTAGCAATTGCGTGCAAATTATGTGTACCGATAAGCGCATTTGACCAGGTGTAACCATATGGAGATTGAGTGGTTTCGCCCAATAAAATTCCATCAGCATAAAATGCGACCTTTGTGATAAAGCCATCGGAATCACTGGCAGTTACGGCCAGTTGAATCGGTGTTCCAACCGTAAAAATAGAACCAGCAGATGGCATGGTTAAAGTGATGACTGGGGCTAGATTGACCGAGCTTTGTGTTTTTACTGTCAGTGAGATGGCAGAAGAAGTTGCTTGCCCACCATTATTATCAGTTGCAATAGCGGTTAATGTATGTACGCCAACTGGTGCATTGGTCCAATTAAATTCATAGGGAGCAGTGGTATCTTCACCAAGCAGATTGCCATTGGCATAAAAAGCAATTTTAGAAATAACACCGTCGATATCATTGGCCGTTGCTGATAGCGCAATGGATGTGCCTGAACTAAATTCTGATCCAGATAGGGGTGCTGTTAAAGCTACAGTTGGTGGATAATTAGACATACTTGAGTTAGCAGCATATTCAATTTGCAGAGTAGGACGAAATACCGGATCTGTATATTCACTGCTTGCAAATGTTTTAGTATTTGTGTTCCCACTGACAGGAACCAATTTCCAGCCATGATTCAATGATGGATTGGTGCTGAATATTTTCAGGCTGTTTATAACATCAAGTGTTAACCATGCAGGTGAAAAAGAAACAGAAGCTTCACTATCCGCTGTTGTAGCAATATCAGCGCCAAAATTATTGGCACCCGAAGTACTCCATGGAGTATTCGGTTCTCTTTGGCTCCATGTAACGTCATTTTCTGTCCAGTTTTGGAGAATTCTGTGAGTGCGGTATACGTGCTCATAGGATGACGTTTTATAGAGAGATAATCTGGCCTGTCTGATGACAGAGCCATCCGGGATGGGGCCACCCTCGCTTTGGAATATTGCAAAACGAACCAGTGGAGAAAAGAGTGATCCTGTTGATTTATCTTTTAGAGTAGCCAGTCCACCAAAATTGGTAGAGTAATAATACGCATCCATGTATGAATCGATTGTTCCGGTATATCCATTCAGGCCATTCTGAAGTGTGATTGTTTTAACAGGATCCGATGATGCAATGATATTAACAGGTGCTGATTGTGATGAGGTGCCATCGGTATAAAAGGCAACAGCAGTGAGCGTATGCGATCCAAATATGCGTGAATTCCACACAAAGTTATAAGGCGCCGAGTTCAGTGATCCAGCTGAATTGCCATCTACAAAGAATTCTATATTCGAAATGGTTTTTCCCAATGAATATGCTTTTATTTCAAAAGGTTCATTAGAGTAAATTATTTGACCTTCACGCGGACTGGCGATGTAGGTTCCAATTGACTCAGCTTGGGGCTGCCAGTTGGTTGGTTTATACGCCCAGATGTCTCCGGATCTTGGATCAAACAAACCAATAAATACATCCAGCGCCTGAGCATATTTCCATTTCCCCAGAATTCCTATTGAATTGGTTGTATTGATCGGTGCAGAGAAGCCATCTGGAATAACACGGGTTAGTGTCCAGGTGCCCAGTGCTAGATCAGCGGGTGGAGCAAGATGCCAGATATCATGGTTTCCATCCCACATAACAAAAACCTGTCGAACACTATCAAAGTCAAGCCCATAGAGCCTTGTTCGCGTGAAATCAAAAGTTCCGTTGATTACAGTCGGTGTAAAGATTTTGTTTTTTGCAATAATACCGGCTTTGCTTAAATCCCAGAAGGTAAAATTTCCGCCACTTCCTGAGCCAAAGCTTCTGACAAAGATTTTCCGCTGTGGATCATATGCACCGGCACCTTGATCAGAAAACGTCGACACGACCGATCCAACCAATTCATAAGTATCGTGAGAGGGGTCTGATAATAAAGGTACGGTATAGCGAAATAATCGAGTACCAGACTGAATATAGAGTACATCGACTCCATTTTCATTCGCATATGCACTGACGCCATTTAGAAAAGAAGTTGGGCGAAGTTCGCCCGCTACAGCCGGAGTCATATTGTTACGGTTTTCCCACATCTCCTTGCCGATAACAGTGGGGAACAATGCTGGTTTTACTTGAGACCCGGTTGTGCCACCGACTGCATTGCCATCAGCGAGCGCCGGGTTGAAAAAATAGGGACCGGTTAAAGATTTGTCAGGATGCTGAAAAGGTCTTCCTGAATTAAAGGAAGCACCGCCAAAGGTGATGAATCGATCTGAGATTGGAAGAAATTCTGAATTATCATAGGTATGGGATGCAATTGGTGCATTAAGCTCACCATCAATTGCTATAAATTGCTGATCAAGTGAGTTAACCAGTTGAACCTCTGATGGCAATGAGCTGCGTGCCCAGCTGAGCGAAGAAGATTGCCAGATATAGGTATCATTACCAGGATAGTTTGCGTGTCCTCCTCCCCATACAATAATACTGCCACGATTGGAATCCCATGCCATCGAGCTCCAGGCCAAGATAATACTGTGTGGTGAGCCGACAGAAGGCGTTGGTGGACTCGGGCGTTGCTCGAGAGGTGTCCAGACACTGTCATATCGATTGATATTGAGTCTTATCCAACTGTTTTCGGATGCGGTTGCCAGTAGTTTTGCAATTTCTGAATTTCCCTGTAATTTCCAGCCAGTATTGTTTTGCCCGGTTGCGTACATTGGTAGGAGAATCAGAATGGCAAAACAGATAGTCGTAACTGTATGAATAAATTGAGTAAGAAAATATTTATTTGTTGGCATAGTGGAGAATTTCAGGATAACCTCTTTGGTTCTATTAAGTGAAGCACAAATCATGCCGATTTATTTAAATATTGATTCTAAAGGATTTTTTCCTTGTGCAAATTAAATTTCCTAGTATGTTGTAAATTTTATCGACATATTTGTTTAATTTATGGGTTTCGTGAGATTAAATAAAGTCGATAGCTTAAAGTCAGTTCATATTCTATGTATAGATGCCAAATTATTTAAAACATATATAGTGATGATTTCCCCCATGTTGTATGATAATAAGCTAATCGCTAACAGATGAAGATAAATTTATACATAAGCACCTATATTTTCTATTAGATTTGGCATAGAGATATGTAAGATAGGGTCTAAAATAGTTGTATCTAACTTTTATTGATTTTGTTTTCCTTATTTCTCTGATTCATACACTATCCAAGATAAATCGTGTCTCAATTACAAGCCCTGGCACGTAAGTGGCGCCCCAAAAACTTTTCTGAGCTGACCGGACAGGAGCATATAGTCAGGGCATTGACCAATGCGCTTGAGCAGAATAGATTGCACCATGCCTATTTGTTCACCGGGACGCGCGGTGTCGGTAAAACAACGATTGCGCGTATTCTGGCCAAGGCGTTCAACTGTAAAATCGGAGTGACTGCGGCACCATGCGGTGTTTGTCCGGCATGTTTACAGATTGATGCGGGCAGTTTCATTGATTTGATCGAACTGGATGCCGCATCCAATACACAAGTTGATAACATGCGCGACCTGCTGGAGAGTGCACTGTATGCACCGACCAGTGCCCGATATAAAATTTATATCATCGATGAAGTTCACATGCTTTCCAAGTCGGCATTTAATGCGATGCTTAAAACATTGGAAGAACCGCCCGCGCATGTCAAGTTTGTGCTGGCAACAACCGATCCGCAGAAGATTCCCATTACCGTGTTATCGCGGTGTTTGCAGTTTAATCTCAAACAGATACCCCTGGCGCAGATTGTTGATCACCTTAAGAAGATATCCATGCAGGAGGGGATTAAGTGTGATGCTGCATCACTGCAACTGATCGCACAGGCAGCACAGGGCAGTATGCGGGATGCACTCAGTCTGCTGGATCAGGCGATTGGTTTTGGTCAGGGTGAAGTGAAGGAATCTGATGTGCGGGATATGCTGGGAGTCATCGATCATCGCTACCTGTATGATTTAATGGATGCCTTGGCACAGAAGGATGGATCAAGAATCCTGTCTCTGGCGGATGAAATGGAAACGCAATGCTTCGCATTTGATACGGCATTGCAGGATCTGGCGGCCTTATTACATCGCGTGGCAATTGCTCAGACGATACCGCAGGCCATCAGTGAGGAAACGCTGGAATATGTGCGTACTCTCGCATTGGCAAAAATATTTTCACCGGATGATATCCAGTTGTTTTATCAGATTTGTTTGCATGGACGCAGTGATCTAAGTCTGGCGCCCGATGAATATGCCGGTTTTACCATGACATTGATGCGCATGCTGGTTTTCATGCCGGATGAGTTATTGCAGGAAATGCCCGTACAGCAAAACCAGCAGAAGAAAACGCTGAAGGAAAGTGGCTCGAAGCAGTTGATTGAGCAATCAGTGCAGCCTGTTGACACGAATAGTAATGCAGATCGATTCGACCATGCGTGGTCAGCGCTAGTCAAACAATTAAAATTGACGGGAATGGCTGGAATGTTGGCGCAACACAGCGAAGCCAGATTGTTGTCTGAAGAAAAAGTTGAATTATACGTGCCGGAGGTGCATAAACATCTTCTGGAAAAGAAATATCAGGAAAAAATTCAGGGTGCATTAGATGCTTATTATGGCAAGCGGGTGTCACTCAGCATTATGATCGGAGATATTGCAGGAATGACGCCGGTTGTGATGCAGCAACGTGAAGAAGAGGTCAGGCAGGCCAATGCCATTGCAGCCATGGAGAAAGATCCGGTTGTGCAGGAACTTGTTGAGAATTTCAATGCGAAATTGATTATCTCTTCGATTAAACCAATTAAAAAATAGTGGAGAAAGATATGATGAGAGGCAATATTGGTAACATGATGAAGCAAGCGCAGCTTGTGCAGGAGAATATGAAGCAAATGCAGGAGAAGCTGGCTTCGCTGGAAGTGGAAGGTCAGGCAGGCGCTGGTTTGGTAAAGGTTGTGATGACATGCCGGCATGCGGTCAGAAGCATCAGTATCGATGATAGTCTTGTAGGTGATGACAAAGAGATGTTGGAAGATCTGATTGTGGCGGCATTGAATGATGCTGTGCGTCGTGTTGAATCGACGACGCAGGAAAAGATGACTGAATTAACAGGTGGGCTTGGTTTGCCGCCGGGTTTCAAGTTGCCATTTTAACATTGTGTTGTTTGTATATGGTAAATTCGCCAGGATTGTGGTTTCAGGTTAAAAATCAATGCGTGTAAAAAGAGACATCAAACCAGGCAGGAAAAAAGAATCACCCAAAGAGGAATTGCCAGTAGAAGAGCCTGTCGAGAAGACATTACCTGCAACCACGCATAAATTGCAGAAACTACTGGCCCAAAAGGGACTGGGTTCCCGGCGCGAGATGGAAACGTTGATTGCTTCCGGCGAAGTCAGTATCAATGGCCAGATGGCGCAGATTGGTGATCGGGTCGGGCCTGATGATCTGGTTCGTATTGGTAAGCGGATTATCCGGTTTGATCTGGAAGAACGATTGCCGAAAGTGATCCTTTACCATAAGCCGGAAGGTGAAATTGTCAGCCGACACGATCCGGAAGGGCGTCCTTCTGTGTTTGACAAATTGCCACATCTTAAATCTTCCAAATGGATTGCCATCGGCAGACTGGATTTTAATACCAGTGGATTGCTGATTTTTACCACGGATGGGACGCTTGCCAATCGACTGATGCACCCCCGGTTTGAAGTCGAGCGGGAATATGCAGTGAGGATTCTGGGTGAATTGACATCAGAGCAGATGACGCAACTGACCACGGGTGTCGAACTGGAAGATGGTCCAGCAGCCTTCAGTTACCTGGCTGATCAAGGCGGGGAAGGATCGAACCACTGGTATCGTGTAATTTTGAAAGAAGGCAAGAATCGGGAGGTACGGCGAATGTTTGCAGCGATTGGTTTAACTGTCAGTCGGTTGATGCGCGTGCGCTTTGGCCCCATCAATTTACCACCCCGCATAAAACGAGGGCAATGGCTCGAACTGGATATAAAAGAAACCAAACGATTGCTGAGTTTGATTGCATGAACAGGATAATCATCTTGTTATAATCAGAAGATTATCCTGTTTGTTTAATAAGGTGAGGAATTATTCTGGCTCGAAGTCAGGACGCCTACTTTTACAGAGATTTGATATGCACTGCCGCCGGTGCCTTTCCAGTGGTTGAGATTGAAAGAGCCTACTGATGCATGGATTCGATACACATTGATTTTCTCATAAGTTAAAGGAACACCGCTTTCGCAAACTTCTGGTGCGCCAGGGGCTTGTAGGAAATAAGCATTGCTGTAACCGACCACTTCAATGGCTCCATTCGCATCAATGAGTAAGGCGGTTTCTTCATCGACTAAAATACCTCGTGGTTGATCTGACCAACCACTGTCATAGATACGACATAAGAACGCAATATCGCGTCCCATACGATCACGTGTAACAGTATGTGAATCGCCAATTATGCCATCAAGAAATGGCAGCATGACAAGATCACGATCGAGTGTAATATATTTACTGAACGGATTGGCAAGTGCCTGACTGGTGGTTACCCCTTTGTTTCCTAATGCTGAATATATAAACTGTGTCAGTACATCCAATCCTGCACTGGTTCCTCCGATTGGAACACCCTGAAGAATGCGCTGATTGAGTGTTTCTTGTAACTGCGTACCTTTCCAGTAGTTAACGTAGTCTGATTGATCGCCGCCGGCAATCCAGATAGCTTCTGCTTCGTTAACAATAGTGATCACCGAATCATGGTTTGCCGCCTCGATTGTCGGAATAATAAGTGTTGCCACAGAATTGCCATTAGGACATAGTTGCTGAATGTAAGAATTATAGGCATCGGTTCCTGCCGCACGTATCACCAGAAAATCGCCATTACCGCTAAGTGTACACATCCATTGAAAAGCAGCATCGACATCCGTGCCTCCTCCCATAAGCACTGTGCCGGATTGTGTTGCAGTGCTCGTATCGCTGGGGTTGCCTATACGATAGTAATCATAGGGATGTTTATTGGCAGCAATTCCAGGCAGGGAAAATGCCAGGAGTAACAAAGCGATTATGTATTGTTTCATTAAATATTCCTCATGAGATCGTCAGTTAGGATGGTTGCATATAATTGCTGAACCATTGCTCGGTTTCTTTTTTCAGATTGTTGTGAAGGTGATGAAGCCTGGTCGCTGGATTTATATAGGCAGCTGCTCGCGTTTTAATAGAAAGACAAACTCATCTCCCGCACTGGTATCCAGCCAGGTAAAGGGTGTTCTGGGGAAAGCCTGCTCCAGGCTGTCTCGATTATGACCAATTTCGACGATCAATAAACCATCATCGGTTAAATAGTGTGCAGCGTGCCGGAGTATTGCCCGAGTCGCATCGAGTCCATCTTCACCGCTTGCCAATGCCTGATTGGGTTCATGGCGATATTCTTCAGGTAGCCTGGTCATGGATTCTGCGTTCACATACGGTGGATTGCTGATAATCAGATCGTATTGCCGGCCTGACAATGCGGAAAATAAATCAGACTGGATGCAGTGAATTCTTTCTTCCAATCCATACACAAGAATATTTTTATGGGCGACTTCCAGTGCATCGTTTGAGATATCCACAGCATCAATCTGTGCTTGTTCAAAACTGTGCGCAAGAAGTATTGCCAGGCAGCCGGATCCCGTACAGAGATCCAGTGCTGAGTGGATTTTATCGGGATCAGATATCCAGGGTGACAATTGATTCTGCAGTAATTCCGCAATAAAAGAACGCGGTACGATTACCCGTTCATCTATATAAAAGCTGTAATCACCGAGCCAGGCCTCATGGGTCAGATAAGCGGCAGGTATTTTTTCAGTGACGCGGCGTTCAATGATATTCAGTACCTGTTTGCGTTCGCTGTCAATCAAGCGGGCATCCATAAACGGCTCAAGCTGATCCAGTGGCAAATGGAGTGTTTTAAGAATAAGATAAGCCGCCTCATCATAGGCGGTGGGTGAGCCATGACCGAAATAGAGATTGGATTTATTGAACTGACTGACGCTGAAACGTAAGAGATCTCGAATGGTATGGAGTTGAGCGCAGGCCTGTGTAAACATATTTTTGAATGATAAAGAGACTGTGAATTTTGAATATTGCTTTATTTTGTACGCTACGATTTTTTTGGCAATGTAGCATAAAAAGTGAGGATTGATAGTCCTTCTCGGAAATCGAACATTAATTATCAGAGAATCATTGTGAGTCATACTGAGGAACAGATCAAAGCCGGTGATGATGCTTACTTCATGCGTCTTGCTTTTGATCAGGCGCAACAAGCGCTTGCAATAGGTGAAGTCCCGGTGGGGGCAGTCGTTGTGCGGAACGGAGAAGTTGTCGGGCGTGGCCACAACTGCCCCATTACTACAGCAGATCCCAGTGCGCATGCGGAAGTAATGGCCATGCGTAATGCCGGTGTTGCATTGGGTAATTATCGTTTACTGGATTGTACGTTATATGTCACATTGGAGCCATGTGTCATGTGCATTGGTGCAATCTTTCATGCGCGTATTCAACGTGTCGTATTTGCCGCACCGGATCCAAAAACCGGTGCATGTGGAAGTGTAATTAATTTGCCATCTGAGACCCGACTTAACCATCATATGCAAGTAACTGCGGGAGTATTGGCCAGGGAATCCGGTGATCTGTTAAGAGATTTTTTTGCACAACGACGTAAAATGGTTTCGCGGAGCGATCATGAAAATTAATATTTGTATTGAAACCCAGCATCTCGATTTATTCAATGATCAGGGGGAGATGATCAAGCGTTATCTGATTTCTTCGGCGAAGAATGGGGTCGGGCAGGAATACGGCAGTTTCTGTACTCCATTGGGTAAGCATATCATCCGTGCCAAGATTGGTGCCGGGCAGCCTGTCAATACAGTATTTGTCAAACGTCGGCCGACCGGAGAAATTTTTACCCCGGTAATGCAAATTCAGTACCCGAAACGGGACTGGATTCTGACTCGTATTCTATGGCTTTCAGGGTGTGAACGTGGTTTTAACCGATTGGGAACAGTCGATACCATGCGACGTTATATTTATATCCATGGCAGCCCGGATAGTGCAGAGATGGGCAAACCCGGTTCTATTGGCTGTATCCGTATGCATAATCACGATCTGGTGGAATTGTTTGATTGGGTCGATGCGGGAACTTCCGTTGAGATCATGGCAACGCTGGTTGTGTGATATCTGAAATTTGTTATCAGATTTATCCGATCAATTGGTAACGATCGATTCCTTAAGGTTCTTGATCAGGTATCGGGTTAACGATAGACTGGTATTTAAAAAACACATTAATCTCCATATATTTCCATAGGTTATATATTTTTTTGCATAGCGTTAGACTATGTGAGTACGATCCAATGCTATTTGAAAACAATGCGTGGTGAGAAACATGCAGTACGAATAACCCGTCATATGTCGCGCGATGAACAGGAAGAGCTGATGGGATTTTTGTCGTTGGGTGATAGCCGATATTACTGATACGATTGAATTGACCAGATGGGTCGATTATCAGGCCAGTTATGATACGCTGACTAATCTGCCCAATCGTGCTTTACTATTGACCTCGGTTTGAGGAACTGATCTCAGCAATCCAGCAGCTGGATAAAATTATTACGGTTTTTTTTGTTACTTTGGATAATTTTAAAAAATAAACGATGCGTTGAGTCATCGTACTGGGGAGGGGGTGAATTTGTGCTGCTATTTGATGATTTGCACAAGGAGGATACGGTTCCACAGATGGCGTACAATGTATCGCAAGTTATACGACAGCAATTTAAATTGGACGGACAGGCAGTTTTTGGCACGGTCAGTATCGGCCATCAGCTTTTATCCGCAAGATGGGGAGCATGGCAAAGCAGTGCTGGAGCATGCCGGAACGGCTATGTATCGGGTAAAGAATGAAGGCGGTAACAGTTCTGGTTTTTATTCATCGGAATCATCCGTTGTCTGGACGCGGGATCAGCTTGAACTTGCGATTCCCCGTGGTCTTGCCACGGGGATCTAATTAGGCTTTAGAATGATGGGATGCGAGATGTTGTAGAGAAGGCGAGCCAGTGTGCGTGGCAGATACATTATCACATTGTATTTCCTGTGAAATACAGACGCGGATTGTTAGATGAAGCGGTTATAAAAATTATAATGCTGACTGCGAAAGAGATAGAAGAGTGATACGACATTGAGTTTGAGCAGATAGGTTGCGACAAAGACCACGTACATATACTTTGTACTGCGCATCCTAAGATTGCACCGGGTCAGATTGTTAGGGCATTCAAAGGCATAACAGCGCGGGAATTGTTTAAGAGGAAGCCGGATTTGAAACGAGATCTGTGGGGTGGTGAGTTTTGGACGGATGGCTATTATGTTGCGACTGTAGGGGAAAGAGCGGATTGGGGTGTAGTTGAGCGGTATGTAAAGAACCAAGGCAAGCCAAAAGAAGAACTGCATCAGCTTAAGCTTTTCTAATACCCCGTGGTCTTGCCACGGGGTTGTTTATTGAGAAGGAGTTGCGTACGGCCTTGAATGATGGTCATCTGCAGATTCTATATCAACCGATTATCGATGTTTTTCAGCATCGCATTGTACGGATGGAAGCATTGGCACTGGCCACATCCGATCCGTGAGTATTTGTTTCCGACTGATTTCATACCACTGGCTGAACACGTTGGGGTAGTTGAGCAGTTGGAAGAAGGAGTGTTGCAATCGGCATGTATTACAGCCCAGAAAATTTTACAGGCGGGTACGCCGATTACTGTATCGGTTAATGTTAATCCACGTCAGCTCATGTATGGGGATTTTACCCAGACAGTCCTTCATGTGTTAACTGATACCAGGTTGCCAGCCTCTTTGTTAATTCTTGAGATTACTGAAGTGCGGTCGTGAATAATATTGTGCATGTATCCAATGTATTGAACAGGATAAAGGCGCTGGGTGTTTTAATTACACTGGATGATTTTGGAACAGGGTATTTCTCGCTGATATTGCTTCGAGAGTTGCCAATTGATATCCTGAAAATTGATAAATCCTTTGTTCGGACACTGGATAAGAATATTGATGATTTGACGATTACACAGACAATGATCGGTCTTGGCAATAATCTTGGATTGGTTATTATTGCGGAAGGCGTTGAGTCCGAACAACAAGGCCATTTGCAGCAGGGCTACTATTTCAGTCGCCCAGTTCCCTATGAATCTTTCCTGCAATTGATAAACGAGTCCAACGAAGTCAGCCCTACATCGATTAGACGATTATGCAATGCGGCAGGTTTACATTGATGCAATCCTTAAATGATTTTAGGAAAGTTGTCGTAAATAAATAGGAGGCTGTATTAATGCAGAATATGACAAAACAAAGAAGACTGATAAATCTCGTATTCATGCCGGTATTTATAGCGTGCATGCCGGCTTTGCTGATGGCGGAAGAAATTGGCAGTGTTTCAACCAAATTTAAAATACTGGGTGCGAATGACAAGATTGTGATCGAAGCATTCGATGATCCCGATATTGAAGGTGCGACCTGTTATTTAAGTCGAGCAAAAACTGGCGGAGTGGGTGGAGCGGTCGGCGTTGCTGAAGATACTTCGGATGCATCGATCGCCTGTCGTCAGATTGGCCCGATTACGTTGCCTGAAAAAATAAGAAATGGTCACGCGGATGGCAAGGAAGTATTTAAGAAAAGCACATCACTATTGTTTAAATCGTTACAGGTGGTTCGCTTTTATGACGCAAAAAGGAATGTGCTGATTTACTTATCCTATAGTGACAGAATAATAGAAGGTTCGCCTAAAAATAGCATTTCAACTATTCCTATTATGGTATGGCATTAATATATAAATGGATTGTCGAATTAAAATGCAGATAAATAGGATCTGAATTATTTCATTGATGGTATTTAAGAACTCCACCTATTATAATAACGTATTATCTATTTCTCACCAATTGGTTATATTTACTCTCCATGCAGTTATTCGCCTTCGGTATTAATCATACTACTGCACCACTGGATGTGCGTGAACAGGTCACTTTTCCTGAAAATGTGATGGAAGATGCCTTGCACGATCTGGTTGGGCGTAATCCGATAAAAGAGGCGGCCATTGTTTCCACCTGTAATCGCACCGAAGTATATTGCTGTACGGATAAACCTGAAGACGCCATGTTCTGGCTGGCGGATTTTCATCATATGCAATCGCGAGAGTTAGAGCCGTATCTGTATAAGTTACCACGTGAGCAGGCGGTGAAACATGCATTTCGAGTCGCCAGCGGACTTGATTCCATGGTGCTGGGCGAGCCGCAGATACTTGGGCAACTTAAAAGCGCTGTAAAATCGGCGGAACACGCCGGTACGCTAGGCTTGATGCTGCATAAGCTGTTTCAACGGACCTTTTTTGTAGCCAAGGAAGTACGAACTTCTACAGAAATAGGCACAAATTCCGTATCGATGGCCGCTGCGGCAGCACGTCTGGCTGAGCGGATCTTTGGTGATATCAGCGAACAACGCGTGCTGTTTATCGGCGCAGGTGAGATGATTGAACTGTGTGCCAATCACTTTGCGGCACGGAATCCAAAGCGAATTACGGTAGCTAACCGGACAACTGAGCGTGCTGAAGCATTGGCAGGCCGGTTTAATAATGCACAGGCGATTACTTTGAGTGATCTGCCGGAGCAACTGGCGCTGCATGATATTGTTGTAACCTGTACGGCCAGTCCTCTGCCGATACTTGGAAAAGGCATGGTGGAGCGTGCTATCAAGCTTCGTAAACATCGTCCCATTTTTATTGTCGATTTGGCGGTCCCTCGGGATGTTGAATCTGAGGTTGCAGAACTGGATGATGTATTTCTCTACTACGTCGATGATTTATCTGAGATTGTAAAAGAAGGTCTGGATTCGCGTCAGAATGCAGTCGCGCAAGCAGAAACTATTATTGATTCTAACGTTGTGGATTTCATGCGATGGCTGGCAACGCGTGAATTGGTTCCAACGATCCGGGCGTTACGTGATCAGGGTGAACGCTATCGACGCCATGAACTGGCGCGTGCCAGCAAACTATTGGCAAAAGGCGAAGATCCGCAGAAAGTAATGGAATCGCTCAGCAACAGTCTAACGAATAAATTTCTGCATGTACCTTCCAGCGCATTGAATCATGCGACGGTTGAGGAACGTGATGAATTAGTCGAACTGATTAATCGACTATATCAGCTGCATCACCCCCAATGAATAAAAGCATCACAGCCAGGCTCACTCGTTTGAGTGTGCGGTTGGAGGAATTAAACCAACTGCTGAGCAGTGAATCAATCACCGCCGATCTTGATAATTTCCGCAAATTGACACGGGAACATGCGGAAATTGTTCCCATTGTAGAACTCTATCATGCGTATCAGAAAAGCGAACGGGATATTCAGACTGCGCGAGAAATGCATGCAGACCTTGAAATGCGCACATTTGCCGAATCCGAAATACAGGCAGGCAAGGAACAGCTGATAAAAATCGCAGCTGAGTTGCAGAAACAACTGCTTCCCAAGGATCCGAACGATGAGCGCAATATTTTTCTGGAAATACGCGCCGGTACAGGTGGTGATGAATCGGCACTGTTTGCGGGTAATTTATTTCGCATGTATTCACGGTATGCAGAGAGACAGCATTGGCAGGTTGAAGTCATTTCGCAAAGCCCATCGGACATGGGAGGATTCAAGGAGATTATTGCCAAAATTATCGGCCAGGGTGCTTATTCCCGCCTTAAATTTGAATCCGGAGGTCACCGGGTGCAACGGGTTCCTGTGACTGAAACACAAGGGCGGGTTCATACTTCGACCTGTACCGTTGCTGTTATGCCTGAGGCCGATGAAATCAGCGAGGTTACGCTGAATCCAGCGGAGTTGAGAATTGATACCTTTCGTGCATCAGGAGCCGGTGGGCAGCATATCAATAAAACGGATTCGGCTGTTCGCATCACACACCTTCCGACTGGTATTGTAGTCGAGTGCCAGGATGGCCGCTCGCAACACAAAAATAAAGCACAAGCCATGAGCGTGCTGGCTGCACGTATCCATGACAAACAAATGCGTGCGCAACATGCAGAACAGGCAGCAACCCGGAAATCTCTGGTGGGTACCGGGGAGCGGTCAGAACGGATCCGCACGTATAATTTCCCACAAGGGCGCATTACTGATCACCGCATTAATCTGACACTGTATAAAATGGATCAGATTATGGATGGGGATATTGATGAGCTTTGTTCGGCATTGATGGCAGAACATCAGGCAGAGCAACTGGCAGCCTCGGTGGAGGAATGATCCTTATGAGGCATACTGTCTATTTCTGATCGGATGCAACCCGGTACGCGTAATACTATCTGGCAGATGCTTACACAATCGCATCGGACGATTGATAGAGTGGACGCACAGATGTTATTGCAACATACACTGGGCGTTAATCATGCATTCCTGTTAACTTATCCAGACCATGAACTGACTCCTTGTCAGGCTGATCAATTTCAGCAACTGGTAGTGCAACGGAGAAATGGCATGCCGGTTGCCTATCTGACAGGGAAGCGTGCATTCTATGATCTGATTTTTAAAGTCACTAAGTCGGTACTAATACCACGCCCTGAAACTGAACTGCTGGTTGAATTGGCTTTAGAACGCATTCCCTCTGGCCGACCCTGCAGGATTCTGGATCTTGGTACCGGTAGCGGTGCAATTGCTATTACCATTGCCAGGCATCGTCCCCAATCTCAAGTTGTTGCTGTGGATTTATCGATGGATGCAATTTCTGTGGCAAGCTGGAATGCAAGGAATCTGGCAATCGAAAATGTTGATTTCATCAAGAGTCATTGGTTTGATGAAATTCCCGGTGAGAAATTTGATCTGATCGTTTCAAATCCACCTTATGTAGCTGAAGGCGACGCCCATCTTCAACAAGGGGATCTTCGCTTTGAACCGCTGATAGCCTTGTCTGCCGGTAATAATGGATTGGCGTGTATTCAACATATTATCTCAACGGCACCCGGGTATCTTGCAAATCATGGATGGTTGCTTCTGGAACATGGCTATGATCAATCCGGTGAATGTAAAAAATTGTTTGGTGAAAAAGATTTTAGTAATATTTGTTCCTATGCGGATTTGGCTGGCATAATGCGAGTCAGCGTTGGGCAATATGGTGGTTTAGTGTAAACCGGGTTGTAGGGTACAGGTGTCATGATAATTGCGCTATTCCCATATAAGTAACTGATCAGGGATAATCTCTAGGAGAAATTAACGATATGAATGTTGAGGATTTAATCGAGCAACAAATTACTACGCATCCGGTAGTGCTGTATATGAAAGGTACGTTAGAGCAACCACAATGTGGTTTTTCAGCCAATGCAGTCAATATCCTCAAGGCGTGTGGTATTGAGAATATTTTTTCTGTTGATGTGCTGGCAGATCCGGAAATACGGCAGGGAATAAAGGATTATTCAAACTGGCCAACTATCCCGCAATTGTATGTCAATGGCGAGTTTATTGGCGGTTCAGATATTGTGACAGAAATGTACCAGACCGGAGAGCTGCAGAAACTCTTTGAGGGTTAACCGTTAACGCTATTGTAAGTTGCTGTGATTTAGTTTGTTCCTGTCAAAGGGAAAAAGGAAAAACTAAATCACAGCGTAGAGTTGATTGCGGTAGCGATGAGCCAATAACGGGAAAATTTCCCGATAGCCATAAATATCATGGCCCATAACCAATGAATGCGAAGCCACCCGGCCGCTACGCATAAAATATCACCAATGAGTGGCACCCAGGATAGTAGCAATATGGGTGCACCATGCTGACGTACCCATTCTATACCCCGCGTGCTGCCATTGGTTTTCTTGAGAATGGCCTCCTCATCAGGTAAAAAACGCCCAATTAAATAAGAACTCAAGCCGCCAAGCGTGTTGCCCACTGTGGCGAGTATCAGCGCAGACCAGTGGAGTTCGGGATAAGCAGTTAAAACAGCCGCCAGCACGGCTTCAGAACCACCTGGCAATAGGGTTGCTGCAAGAAAACTGCTGGTAAAGAGTGTCAGTAGGCTTGCCTGTTCATCCATAGAAACGTTTATATATTATAAAAAGTGCCATAGTTTATCCGAATGTTCAACTTCACAAGAAGAATGTGTCGATACAAGGCGCGCTGAGTATCTGGATCAAAACGAGTTATTCGCTGTTTTCTGTCCGGCACTGATAAATTTCTGAATATATGCAAGTGTCTTGTCTGGTTCCCGCATGGCAAGAAACAATTGTTGGTATAACCCATTCTTGCCAATACGGATCTTTCTGAGCCTGCGATCTGCATTTTTGTTATCCGCTAACCATTCCGGTAAAACACAGACACCGCGCATTAATGCGGTCATTTGCAGCATGATTTCCAGCGATTCAATTTGCTTTAATTTTGCGGGTTCAAAGTGCGATGGAGACAGGAAGTGGGTCAAGATATCCAGTCGCTCTTTGGGTACCGGAAAAGTTAATAATGTTTCTTTACTTAAGTGTTCAGGCGTTAGCTGTTTTATTTCTGCTAAATGGTGATCAGACGAGACCAGCAATACCAGTTGATACTCAGCCAGTTTTTCGTAAAAGATTTTTTCTTTTTTGACAAAATCAGGAGTGATTAGGATGTCAATGTGATGATTTAATAACCCCTCTAGTCCTGAGAATTGAAATTTATGGACAATATCAATATCAACGTCCGGTACCTGTTGCATGAATTGACCAATCACACCAGTGAGCCATTCGAAGCAAGGATAGCATTCCACCCCGATACGCAAGATCCCTTGTTTTCCTTCGCTGTATGCTTTGAGCGTCTTTTCCATCTGCGATAAAACGGGCAATACCTGGTCAGCGATTTCCAGAAGCAGCTTGCCCGCCGGGGTTAAGCGCAAGCTGCGGCCTTCCCGCTCCCATACTGTAATGCCAAGCTTCTTTTCCAGATAACCGATTTGATGCGACAAGGCGGGCTGGCTTAAGCAAAGCGCATTAGCAGCTTCTGTTAAAGTGCCGTTGATGTGCAGCGCCTGTATGATTTTAAGATGGCTATGTTCAATCATTTATAAGGAAAGGTTATTGAATAGGCGATAATTATCATTATATTTTATCATTCATTGTTAATACAATCGCTGCTTTATTATCAACATCAAGTGGCGGTTTAATTATGGTAACAACACATAATCTCGGGTTTCCCAGAATTGGGCGGAAGAGGGAATTAAAGTTTGCTTTGGAGAAATGTTGGCAGAATACAATTTCTAAAGATGAACTGGAATTAACAGCAGCGGATCTGAGAAAGCAGCACTGGCAGGATCAGTCAATGCTTGATTGGATCCCGGTCGGTGATTTTTCATTATACGATCAGGTATTGGATACCAGTTTTATGCTGGGCAATATTCCAGCACGGGTTAGTGCATTGCCCGGCGATGAACTGGATCGTTATTTTCGCGTAGCGAGGGGACGATCTACCACCGATAATTCGGCTTGTGGATGTATTCATGCAGGCGAAATGACAAAATGGTTCGATACCAACTACCACTATATTGTTCCTGAGTTTGAGAAAACGACACAATTTTCGCTGAATGCGAGTCGATTGGTGCAGCAAATCAGAGAAGCTCAGTCACAACATTTATCGATCAAACCTGTTATTCTTGGACCGGTTACCTATCTGTGGCTGGGAAAGTCAAAAGATGGCTCAGATAAGTTAAATCTGTTGGATGCCCTGATTACAGCGTATGCACAGTTATTTCTTGAATTGGAAGCGCTGAGTATCCAATGGGTGCAAATTGATGAGCCCATATTAACCATGGAGCTTTCACAAGTATGGCAACACGCGCTGAGAAAAGCATATTTTCAATTACGCGCAACGTCCATTAACCTGCTATTAACAACATACTTTGGGCAACTACAGGACAATTTACAGTTGGCATGTGAATTGCCGGTAAATGGCCTGCATCTGGATGCTGTGGCGGCAAAGGATGAAATAGCGAAGGTGATTGATTGGTTACCCAGCCATAAGATTCTCTCGCTGGGTGTGATTAATGGGCGAAATATCTGGAAAACAGACTTGACTGACATGCTGGATTGGCTCGAACCGATTCATTCTCGATTACAAGATCGCCTTTGGTTGGCGCCTTCCTGTTCTTTGTTGCACGTACCCATCGACTTGAGTAGTGAACAAGGGCTGGATGAGGGTATCCGATCCTGGCTGGCTTTTGCTGTCCAGAAACTGGATGAACTCAATATTCTGGCGAAGGCATTAAATCATGGGCGTGAAGCTGTTGCCGGAGCGCTGTTGGATAATGCCAATGCGATGAGCAGTCGTAAACAATCAAAGTGGGTGCACAACGCGGCGGTAAAAAAACGTGTGCTTGATATGAATTACGAAACGGGTATGCGCCAATCGCCTTACCAGCAGCGTGCTGTCATCCAGCGGGAGAAGTTAAAATTACCGCTATATCCGACAACAACGATTGGTTCTTTTCCTCAAACGCAAGAAATCCGACAAGCGAGACAGGATTTTCGTACCGGCAAATTATCGCAACAGGAATACCGCACAGCGATGCAGCAGGAGATCAGTGCGTGTGTGCTAGAGCAGGAAGCATTGGGGCTGGATGTATTGGTGCATGGCGAGCCGGAGCGGAACGATATGGTGGAATATTTCGGCGAGCAACTGACCGGCTATGCGTTTACCCAGCTTGGTTGGGTGCAGTCCTACGGATCGCGCTGTGTCAAACCGCCTATTATCTATGGCGATATTTCACGACCGGAGACAATCACGACAGAGTGGATCCAGTATGCGCAATCCTTAACGGACAAACCCATGAAGGGTATGCTGACAGGACCGGTTACCATGCTGAACTGGTCGTTTGTGCGTGATGATCAGCCCCGTGAGGAAACCTGCATGCAACTGGCGTTAGCCATACGCGATGAAGTGCTGGCGCTCGAACAGTCAGGAATCCGCATTATTCAGATTGATGAAGCAGCTTTAAGAGAGGGATTACCGCTAAGAAAGACACAATGGGAAGCTTATCTTGAGTGGGCAATTCGTGCATTCCGCATGACAGCCAATGGTGTCAAGGATGAGACGCAGATTCATACCCATATGTGCTATTCAGAATTTAATGACATCATGGCGGCCATTGCAAAGATGGACGCCGATGTTATTACCATTGAAACTTCCCGTTCAAATATGGAATTGCTGGATGCATTTGATCAATTTCATTATCCGAATGAAATTGGTCCGGGAGTATATGATATTCACTCACCTAATATTCCTTCTGTCGCTGCAATCGTTGATTTAATGCAGAAAGCCACGCAGCGTATTCCAGCGCAAAGATTATGGGTTAATCCGGATTGTGGATTAAAAACCCGCAGTTGGGAAGAAGTAAAGCCAGCATTGCGCAATATGGTTGCCGCGAGCCGGCAATTGGCAAATTTCACTGGCGCGTAATTTAATTAGATCTGTGCCAGGTAAATACGATTATAGGGGTACCTAAATTTGACTTGCTGGTATTATTTAGCGATGATATACAGCACTTTTTATTCATCTCTGTTCAAAGGGAAAAATCATGACAACCAATGCGACGTTAAAGCAAAAAATCAATACCATTATTGGGGCAAAAAGCTTACTCAAACATCCTTTTTATGTTGCCTGGACCGAGGGTAAACTGACAAAAGACCAGTTGAAGCATTATGCAGAACAGTATTTTTATAATGTACTGGCTGAACCCACCTATTTAAGTGCAGTGCATTTCAATACGCCGCATATTCATTCAGAAGCAAATAGCGGTGACATCAGTGTACGGCAGGAAGTATTAAAGAATCTGATTGATGAAGAACATGGTGATAAGAATCACCCTGCGCTGTGGAAAACATTTGCATTTGCGTTAGGTTCGAGTGATAAAAGCCTGGCGAATGCCAAAGCACTGCCCAATACAGAGAAGCTTGTTTCAACTTTCCGCAATATTTGCTTGAACCGTCCTTTCTATGCCGGATTAGCCGCGCTGCATGCATTTGAATCACAGGTACCGGAAATAGCGGCTGTGAAAATTGATGGATTGGCCAAGTTCTATGGCATGAATGACGCGAAAGATTATGAATTCTTTACAGTGCATCAGAAAGCGGATGTCTATCATTCACAGGCTGAATGGGCGCTGATTGAACGATTTGCTGATACTGCGGAAAAACAGGAAGAAGTATTGGCTGCTACGAAAGAAGCCTGTGATGCTTTATGGGGTTTTCTGGATGGCATACATGAAACCTACTGTGCTGACCTGATGTGTGCAGAAAAGGAAGCTGCGACAGTTCATTAAAGCATTCAAGAGTCATATCAAGCCTGGCAAGCTCCTGTTTAGGGAATTTGCCAGGCTTTTTAGTTTCTACGGATTCATTCCTCGCTGCTTTCAATGGTGTTCTATTGTTTTAATGAACCTTCAATCGCATCAATCATCATTCCTGCTACATTGAAGCCTGTCAGTTTCTTGATTTCCTGCATGCCGGTAGGGCTGGTAACATTAATTTCAGTCAGATAATCACCAATCACATCCAATCCAACCAGCATTAAACCCTGGTCGAACAGAACAGGGCCGAGAGATTCTGCGATTTCCTTGTCGCGTTCTGACAGTGGTTGTGCAATGCCTGTGCCGCCAGCAGCCAGGTTGCCGCGCGTTTCTCCGGGTTTTGGGATACGTGCCAGTGAATAGGGAGCTGCTTTGCCTGCGATAAGGATAATTCGCTTGTCGCCTTGAGCAATCTCTGGAATAAAACGTTGTGCCATGATGGAGCGCGTGCCGTAGTTCGTCAGTGTCTCGAGAATGACGGCGATATTATGGTCGGCATTATGCACACGAAATACACTGGCTCCACCCATGCCATCCAGCGGTTTCAATATAATATCTTGATACTCTGAGAGAAATTCACGGATCAAGGGTATCTGGCTGGTGACCAGGGTGGACGTGATAAATTGTGGAAATTTGGTGATGGCGAGCTTCTCATTATGATTGCGAATGCCGCTCGCACTATTGATGACATATGCGCCTTGACGCTCAGCCAATTCAAGTAAATAGGTGCTGTAAATATATTCCATATTGAATGGTGGATCCTTGCGCATCAATACGGCATCAAACTCACGCAGTGGTGTGGTAACGACTGATCCTGTTTTATACCACCGTCCGTCTTGATTGAGATTCTCCGTTAATGTCAATGCGCATGAGAAACCTATCACGACGCCATTTTTCCAGACAATGTCTTCCTGATATAACACATGTATTTCATGATTCCTGCTTGCCGCCTCACAGATCATGGCGAAACTGGAATCTTTGCTGGTTCTGATTGATTCCAATCGGTCAATAATAAAAGCAAGCTTCATGGTGACGTATGTGTCGGGATTGGGGTTGATGTTTTGGCATTTGGATCGCTTTGCTCCAGTTCTAATGCAGCAGCCAGTAAAGCCAGACGAGCGACAACACCATAGGCATAGAAACGATTTGGGATAAAATCCGGCTGTGCCGAACAGTTTGGTAATAAACAGGTTGATTCAAAAGCGAGCGGTACAAAATGCATGCCCGGCGCATTCAGGTTTTCATCAACGCCACGGCTTGTGTGGACCCGATAAAATCCTCCCACGACGTAATGGTCAATCATATAAATAACAGGTTCCGCAACTGCCTCATTAATAGTTTCGAATGTGTAAACGCCTTCCTGTACTAAAACATTTGAAACCGGTAAGCCCTCTTTGATCACAGCCATTTTATTGCGTTGCTTTCTGTTAAGCTTATAAATATCATCGCCATCTTTGACCGTCATGATGCCCATTCCATAGGTGCCGGAATCTGCCTTTACAATGACGAATGGATCTTCCTTGACACCATATTGTTCATATTTTTCCTTAAGGGCTGAAAGGATTCGATTGGTCGCATTGGCGACACAAGTTTCCCCTTTTTTCTCACGGAAATTAATTTCACCACATGAAGTAAATTTTGGATTGATCAACCAGGGGTCAATTCCGATTAAGTCAGAAAATTCTTGGGCAATCTGATCATAAGCCGCAAAGTGTTTTGATTTGCGCCGTGTTATCCAACCTGCATGTAAAGGTGGAATAACAACTTGATCGAGATTTCTCAAAATTTCTGGAATACCCATTGAAAGATCATTATTAAGCAGCACGGCGCACGGTTCAAAATTTTCAACACCCAGTTGATTGTTCTTGCGTGTGATAGGTTCCAGCGTAATGGTTTTTCCATCCGGAAGATTGATATGGGTCGCCGTCGTGATTTCTGGTAATAATGATCCAATACGCACGTTTAAACCAGCGTGTTGCATGATATTTTGTAATGTCGCAATATTTTGCAGATAGAAGATATTGCGTGTGTGATTTTCCGGAATCAATAATATGCTATGCGCGGTGGGGCATATTTTCTCGATCGCATTCATCATTGCCTGCACACATAGCGGGATAAATTCCGGATTAAGATTATTAAAGCCACCGGGATATAAATTTGTATCAACGGGTGCCAGTTTGAAGCCGCTGTTGCGTAAATCGACAGAGCAATAAAAGGGCACAGCATGTTCTCGCCATTTGCCGCGCAGCCAGTGTTCAATCATAGGTGTGGCATTAATAATGCGATTTTCTAGATCAAGAATTGGGCCGCGCAGGGCGGTTGAAAGATGAGGTACCGGCATTTCTTAAGATATATGAGGGCAATATTATTATAGATTATGTATTTTAGCGGTTATTGTGGATCAAAGGCAGATATGACGTAAGTAATAAAATGCATGATGGGATTTTAAAGCTGATAATTCAGGATTGGTGATCGATGGATAATATTTAAGAGTATAGGGCGGTTTAGTCATCTTGTATCGTATATGCTAATAAATTTTAAGAAATATAATGATTAGATCTTTATTCAAGAATATTGCTATCTCCATATCCTATTATTTATTTAACTTTATTTCATATTATCCATGACAGATCCGCTGCAACCTATATTGATCTTGTTAGCCATCGCAGTATTAGCGGTGGTTGTATTTCGTTCATTGCGTTTGCCACCAATGTTGGGGTATTTGCTGGCGGGAGTCATTATAGGGCCGCATGCGTTAGGATGGATATCTGAAACCGATGAAACTCACCATTTGGCCGAATTTGGCGTGGTGTTTTTGATGTTTAGCATCGGATTGGAATTTAGCTTGCCTAAGCTTGTTACCATGAAACACATTGTGTTTGCATTTGGTTCATCACAAGTTGCAATTACGATATTACTTGTCATGGTGGTGACCTGGATGATGGGTATGGATTGGCGGATTGGGCTTGCGCTGGGGGGGGCATTGGCGATGTCTTCAACAGCGATCGTGATTAAAATGTTGGCGGATCGTCTGGAGCTCAATTCGCTTCATGGCAGGCAGATAATTGGTGTGTTACTTTTTCAGGATCTGGCAGTTATACCTTTGCTCATTATTATTCCTGCTTTAGCAACGACTGTTGATAATGATACAGCTGATTATGGCGTGATGTTTGCGACTGCAATATTTAAAGCGCTTGTTGTACTTACGTTAATTCTATTTTTAGGGCAGAAAATGATGCGCCCCTGGTTTCATCTGGTTGCCAGACAGAAATCATCCGAGTTGTTTGTGCTGAATGTACTGCTAATTACTCTGGGCCTTGCATGGTTAACAGAAATGGCTGGATTATCACTGGCATTGGGCGCATTTCTGGCGGGCATGTTAATTTCTGAAACTGAATACCGGTATCAGGTCGAGGATGATATCAAACCATTCCGTGACATTTTACTGGGTCTGTTTTTTGTAACCATCGGAATGTTGTTGGATATACAGGTGGTTATTCAGGATTTTCTGTGGGTTATTGTATTGTTATTGGCATTTATTGCGATCAAATTGATATTGATTGCAGGGTTATCGCGACTTTTTGGAGCCAGCACCAGCGTTGCTGTTAGAACCGGTATGAATCTGGCGCAAAGTGGTGAATTTGGTTTTGTTTTATTGGCATTAGCAAGCTCAATTGGTCTGGTTGATAATGTAATTCTTCAACCGGTATTGGCAGCCATGGTGCTGTCAATGTTTATTGCACCATTTATCATCGAGTATAGCGAACAGATGGCTCAACATTTTTATCAATCTGAATGGATGCATCGGGCTATGCAAATCACAACCATTGCCGCGCAGACAATGGTTGAGCAGAATCATGTCATTATCTGTGGATATGGACGAAGTGGGCAAAATATGTCACGGCTGCTGGAAAAGGAGTCAGTCCCATTTATTGCATTGGATCTTGATCCTCAGCGTATTCATGAGGCAACAAGCGCAGGAGAGTCAGTTGTATTTGGAGACGCGGCACGACGAGAAGTGTTGATTGCAGCCGGCCTGATGCGCGCTAAGGTATTGGTTGTCAGCTATGCTGACACAGTATCCACCTTGAAGATTCTCAGTCATGTACGGGAATTACGGCCGGAATTATCGGTTGTTGTGCGGACGCGAGATGATTCTGATATTGATTTATTAAAAGATGCGGGTGCTACCGAAGTGGTTGCTGAAATAATGGAAGGAAGTTTAATGTTGGCGTCTCATGCATTGATGTTTGTCGATATTCCAACTAGCCGTATTTTACGGCGTCTGCGTAAAACCCGTGAGCAACGATATAAGCTATTTCGCGGTTTTTTTCACGGCTCAACAGATGAAATGGACGAAAGTAATGAAAAATTATTTCCACGGTTATTAACGATAAAAATTATTCCAGGTGCGGCAGCTATTAATAAAACACTGGAAGAAGTTGATTTAACGAATCTCTCGGTTGAAGTGACAGCGATTAGAAGGCGTAATATACGAGGCTTATTGCCGACTAATGAAACACGACTGGAACTTGATGACATACTGGTTCTTCGGGGTACGCAAGAAAGCCTGGCTGCGGCAGAGATTCGACTAATGCAGGGGTGATTTTTTGAGTAATTATCCAATTGCTACAATAAAATCGAGAGTGTGTATTTTTATTCATTTTTGCAGTGGCTAGTCATGGACAGTTTTGTTGCAAAAGTGTATAGTCGCCGTTCCGCCCTTTGCTCTTTTGAAAAAGGGCAGGTGCTGATGTGATCAGTTACTGGTTACGCAGCAGAAATAGAATGGCGCATAAAAAGAAGCGCAAAGTTCATCATTTATGGAGGGAGATATGATTAAAGCTGTTCATGCAGTAGTAGGATTAGGATTGCTTTGTTTCGGTGCAACACAAGCTGTTGTGGCCGCTACAGACATTTCTAAATTGCCACGTGTAAAACAAGAATTGGTGGCTCCACCAAATGTGCCCGTGCACGATCAGGTTTCTAAAGGACCAAAAATTGTTGAAGTTCGTATGGAAACCCAAGAAAAACTGGTGGAAGTTGCACCAGGTGCAAAAGTCTGGGGTCTGACTTTCAATGGCAGTATTCCTGGCCCGCTCATCGTAGTAAATGAGGGCGACTATGTTGAATTAACATTAGTTAACCCAAAAACCAGTACATTAGCACATAATGTAGACTTTCATGCATCTACAGGTGCATTAGGTGGAGCTGGTCTGACACTGGTACAACCTGGTGAAGAAGTTGTTTTGCGCTGGAAAGCAATTAAACCTGGCGTATTTGTTTACCACTGTGCACCAGGTGGAACCATGATTCCGTTCCATGTTATTTCCGGCATGAGTGGTGCTGTTATGGTATTGCCAAAAGATGGTTTAAAGGATGCAAAAGGCAAGCCATATAAATACGATCGCGCTTATTACATTGGTGAACAAGATTTCTATCTGCCAAAAGATGCTAGTGGGAAATTCAAGACCTATGGTTCACCAGCTGAAGGCATGGCAGACATGCTGGAAGTTGCCAAAGGACTTATTCCAACCCACGTAGTACTAAATGGTGCTGTTGGTGCGCTTACTGGCGACAATGCACTGAAAGCAAAAGTTGGCGAGAAAGTGCTGTTTATCCACTCACAAGCTAATCGTCCTTCTTACCCACATTTGATTGGTGGTCATGGCGATTTGTACTGGGTAGGTGGTTCATTCAGTGATACACCTTTAACAAGCCAGGAGACATGGTTTGTTCCAGCTGGTTCTGCAGTGGCTGCGGCATATGAATTCAAACAACCAGGGTTATACGTATACCTCAGTCATAATCTGATTGAAGCTGTATTGCTGGGTGCTGCTGCTCATATGAATGTTGAAGGCAAATGGGATGATGACCTCATGACTCAGGTTAAGAAACCAGCAAGTTTTGATGCAAAAGCTGCAATGGATCACTAAGATCTAATTTTAATAGCATCAAAGTTTGTACAAACGGCTTCAATCATTAAAGATTGAAGCCGTTTTATTGAATAAAGTACCCTGCCGCAAGCAGCGAGGTATTAAAAGCGCTCTTCAGACTGCTGGTTTTCAACCAGCCCTCGCTCCAAGGGGCGAGGAATTAAACCCGGAAGAGATTAAATATTTGTAAGCTAGTCAGAATATTTCTGGGAGTAATGTACAGCTTATGCCGATTAAATCTCGTATCCGAACAATTCCAAACTATCCACATCATGGAATTATGTTTCGCGATATTACGACTTTATTAAAAGATCCTGTTGGATTGCGAACAACTATCCAGGAAATTACAAAGCGATATCAAAATACCAAACTTGATAAAGTTGTTGGAATTGAATCAAGGGGCTTCATCATAGGAGCACCCGTTGCCTACGAGCTGGAAGTAGGTTTTGTGCCAATACGAAAGAAAAATAAATTACCTGCTGAAACGATTGGACGTGACTATCAGCTTGAGTATGGCAGTGATCGTATTGAAATTCATATTGATGCAATTCAGAAAGGTGACCGTATTCTACTTATCGATGATCTGATCGCAACTGGTGGTACAGCAGAAGCTGCAGTGAAATTAATACACGAAGCCGGTGGAGAAATAATAGAATGCTGTTTTGTAATTGATCTGCCAGATGTAGGGGGGAGAGTTCGTCTAGAGAAAATGGACTGTAAAGTTTTTTCTTTATGCGAATTCAATGGTAACTGAACACTGAACGGAGGTTAGCTGTGTTAGATGTTTAGTCCCACGGTGTGCTGGTGTAATATACGGCCAGCTACGGAGGGAAGATTTATGGGACAGATACTGCACGGAAGCGCCCGTACGACAGAGGTCGTGCGTCGAGCAATACAAGATAGT
>Ga0255338_1000660_pt1 | contig 92589 bp, 94 predicted proteins | sample MeOH1_35cm_T4_19_FD_203715 | JGI IMG/M metagenome (GOLD analysis project Ga0255338, IMG submission 203715) | Sandy soil microbial communities from University of British Columbia, Vancouver, Canada - MeOH1_35cm_T4_195 | ecosystem: Engineered > Artificial ecosystem > Sand microcosm > Unclassified ... | reverse complement strand
GGAGGAGTTGGAGTCGGTGTAGGATAAGGAGTCGGAGTCGGTGGTGGAGGCGTTGGCGTCGGATAAGGAGTCGGCGTTGGTCGAGGTGTCGGCTTCGGAGTGGGAGTAGGCTTTGGCGGATAAGGTGTTGGCTTGGGGGTTGGTGTTGGATGCGGATAATGTTTCGGCGGCGGAGGCTTCGGATTGTGTCCGTGGTCGTTATTTCCCCCTGCGAAACCGGTTGAAGAAACAAAATACAGCAATGCAAAGATCACTCGAGCGTGCACCATGGTGAGACTCCTACAACATCTTGTTGCGATTCTGGTTGTTTGTAGGTGCAAGCTTTGTTTAGCTTTTTGAGGACATCAAGCGAGATTTGTGGACATACGTGAAACATCCAAAGTCCGCCACTCCTTGCGACGGACTCATCACAACGAGCGGATAGGATGATCAATTTAAGGATCGAGTTTCAGATTCGCCCTTATCATTGATCTGAACGACTTTGTTTTTTGAAACACGAATGACCGGTAGTTCGGAAGTGTCTGCTCCTTTAGCTTTCATCTTTTCGACTTCGAAAGGTACAAGCTGCTTCACACCTTTTTTGCCAGGGTGAAGTTCGTATTGATAAGCGCAGTTCTTAGAACAAGTGTCTTTTCTGAATTCTATGTGTGAGCAAATTTCACAGATCAACTCTTGGGTATCACAACGAGCGCAAGTGATTTTGATTTCACTCGGTTGTCCACAGTGAGGGCACAGTCCGTACTTCGTGCTTGGTTTTAAATCCTGATCCAAAGCTACGCGATGATCGAAGACAAAACATTCGCCTTCAAACTTGTCGTTCGGCTTTTCTTTAATATAGTTTAAAATACCGCCTTCGAGCTGATAGACATTGTCATAGCCCTGTTTCTGCAATTCCAAAATACCTTTTTCGCAACGGATTCCGCCGGTGCAGAAGATCAGCATTTTTTTATCTTTTGAAATGCCTTGGGACTCAATGTACTGAGGAAACTCCGTGAACTTTTCGATGTCTGGATTCAGCGCGCCTTTAAAGGTTCCGATTTTGTATTCGTACCAATTGCGCGTATCAATCATGACAAAGTCATTTTCTTCTTTCAAAACCTTGTTCCACTCTTCCGGAGACAGGTGATGATTTTTTCCTTCTGGTGGCATCATTTCAGGAATGCCGGTCGTCACGATCTCCTCGCGGATTTTGACTTTAAAGCGGCGGAACGGAGCTTTCTCTGAAACTGAGTCCTTGAAAAACAAATCCGGAGTTCTAAAATACTCACGAATGAACTGCTTCCAAGCTTCGAGAGTTTCCGAGTCGGCAGCAGCGCAGGTCGAGTTGAATCCTTCTTTGCCCAGAATAACGAGGCCTTTGACATTCAGCTCATCGGCTTTGGCTTCGAGATCTTTTTGGACGAGTTCAGGATTTTCGAGAATGAGGAATTTGTAAAACGCCGCTACGAAGTAGTTCTTCGGACTTGTTTGCATAGGGACCTCAATTATCCATCCTGGGCTCCAAACCCAGAGGAGTTGAAAGTTATAGGGCCTTTATAGAGGACTGAACGCTCAAGGTCAATGGTGCAATATGATCCCGTTTTGAATAAAAAAGATAGCGGCATGATCCTTGCTAAATATCCATAGCTTTTATCGAGAACACCATGCTAGGTCCACAGGGCCTTATTGAACTCAAAGGGGATTTACACAGTGAAGAAGCTTTTTGATTCGTCTTTAGGAAGAGATTTTTGGAACTACCGTCTAGGCCAAGTAGTGTCGCTGCTAGGGGACTCGTGTAGTAACATCGCCCTCGCGTGGTGGATTCTCGATAAGACCGGATCCGCTGCCGCAATGTCTTCCGTCCTAGCGCCGGCAATGGTGACAAGAATTTTTTTGATGCCCCTCTTCGGGCCGATCGCGGATAAATACTCACGTAAAAAGCTGATTGTCTTTGCCGATCTCTGGCGATTTGTCTTTACACTTCTTTTGGCGTTCATGGTGTATTCCGGCTCATACAGCACGCCCGTGGTTATTGTCTTGTTCATGCTGATCTCAATGGGTTCTGCCATGTTTTCAGCTGCAGCCGGTGGAATCATTCCACAGATCGTTGCCCGCGAGCATTTGCAAGCGGCCAATCAGCAGACTCACGCTATCAGTTCTTTCGCCGGAATCATCGGCGGTATTCTTGGAGGCGTCATTGTCTCCACCATCGGGCCGTTGGGAGCATTCGTATTTGACGGTGTTTCTTACCTCATCGCCGCGATCAGCACCTCGAGGATCAAAGCAGACACGACCCCGGTGCGCGAGCCGGCGAGCGAAACCATTCATCCCATGCGGGCTTGGTTGCAGGAGTTAGTCGGTGGATTCAGAATGCTTTTTAAGATTCCCGTTCTGTTCTGGATTTGTGTAGTAGCGATGTTCATGAATCTGTCGTTGTCGCCTTTAGGTGTGATCTTGCCCGTGCTGGCAAAAGAAAGTCGCAACATGCCGCCCTGGTTCCTCGGTGCTCTCGAGAGCAGCATTAGTGCCGGCGCCATCATCGGCGCGATGAGTTTCGGCTATCTACAAAAATATCTCAAGACGTCTTTGATCGTGATTTTGGCTCTCGCCATGATGGGGGTTGGAGTCATGATCCTTCCATGGGTTCCGAATGCGGCCCTCCCTTTGAGTGTTTTGTTTTGGGTGGGAATCGCAAGTACCTGGGCGAACATTCCGATCGGCACGCAGGTTTCTCTATCTGTTCCTGATGCGTATCGCTCACGCATTGGCTCGATCATGAGCTTCATGTGCACGGGCATCAGTCCCCTCGGAGTTGCAGCAGCGGGGTTGCTGATTTCCAATTTGGGTCTTACGACTTCCTTGGTTTTCATGGGCGGGTTCTTAGTTTTGCTCACGCCATTGATGTTCTTGATTCCAAAGTATCAAGACTTTATGACGGCCTCTCCAAAAGAGGCCGGGGAATTTTTCGATACTCACTATGAAGGAGTCTTTGGCGAGGCCTAGCGCTGCGACGACGTTTTCCAACCCAGTTTAAATAATAAAATCAATGTCGCCGACGCCGACGAAGTCTTCTGCTGTTGCAGATAAACGAGCCCCTCATTGCAAATCTTGAGGGCTTCATCCATGGCCTCAACCGGGCGAAAACGCGTTTTACCATTGCTGACTCCGGAAAGAACGATGTTCGCGAGATAATTCAGTTCCAGCAATTGCCGGGCATGGAGCTCTGGTTGAGTTTCGCTCAATTCGCGCAACCAGCGACGGATTGGCAAGCCTGCGGCACCATCGCTCAGTAACTTCGGTGCTTTTTCACGGATCACTCTTTGAGAATGCAAAAGCCCGAGGAGTTCTTGGTTTTTCGCATCCAGTGGTTTGACCGGGGTGCCTTTAAATCCACGGAAGTACATTTTACTAATGTGGTCTTCTTCGCCTTCGAGAATTTTTTCAAGGGGTGTTTGTTCGATCAGCCGCAAGAAGGATTTTGCCGAAGACGGCGAGACAAATCCCTCTTGTTCGCGACGTTCTTCACGATCAGCAGAAGCGTCACTTTCAAGCATATCTCCCTCTGAAAGCACGGTGAAAAGTCCGCCATTGTCATTGATCAGATCCATCGAAGCGTAATAACAGCGCTTGAGAATTCTTTCGAGAACAGCGGGATGAGCCTCATCGAGGGCCATGAGCAAACTAGTGACCGCCTCCCAGCCTTTCTGCTGGCGTGCCACGAGGATGTAATTGCCAAGCTCCTGGGTGAGAGTACCATCCAAAACTTTTTCAAAGACACCGAGCGAGTCTTCTTCTTCATGCCGGCGAGCCTCATCAGCGACTTCATCTGTGTCCAGCGCAAAGAGCAGTTTCGAAAGACCAAGTGTCACTAAATCCTCGTCCATCTCGGCAACTCGCTGAGCAGCAAACGCCGAGCCCACCTCCAGCAAGACTCCGAGCCAGACGGCGAAGCGCTCGTCATTAAATTTTTCTTCTTCACCGGGCGCAAGATTTTTCCAGAGATCTTCATCAAAAATCTCCTGCAGCTGCGGCGTACTCGCAAGACTTACAAGATCCGCAGAGTCTTCGAGTCCCACATGCTGAATGATCTTGCGAAATGTTTTGCCATCGAGATTTTGCACGGCCTCGACCAAGTTCGGCTTCTCCAAAATTTGCACCAAAATTTTGTACTTCATCCTCACTCCTTTGCTTTTGAGCCATTGTGAGGGGAGGGAAGTGCAGGCACCTAGAACTTTTTTGAAGAGCGAAAATAAAGTGGTGAAAAAGACGGTTTTCTTTGACTCTTTCAGAGGGAAAAGTTAGGGTATATGTATAAGCCGCGAGATTGTTCTGAATCTCGCTTTTTTATTCCCGGAAACCGGAGATTTTAAACTCTAACGTTTTTCGCCTCTGTGTCCAGAGTGTCGATGTGTGGGGCGCTTCTGTGCTCGCGGCAGGTGGTGCCGGATCGCAAGGTCCTGATCCGTTTTCATTTCGACTTCTTCGAGGCCACCGGGAGTGTTTCTAAAAGCGGCGCCCAGTTCGCTTCGCGGACTGTCCTCGTAGCCCTGGTTCTGCAAACCCCGTATCGACGAGTCCATTGCATCCGCCGCGCGATCCATTTGTTCTTTCACATCGATTTCGCCTTCGAGGAAGGCGTCGGGTTCGTCGTCTTCGAGCTCATCCAAGGACTCCGATTTGGCGCCCATGTTTTCGTCATCGGCCTGGCTCAGTTTTTCTGTCAGGTCCTGATCGGCCAGAATATCGGCTTCATCGTTTTCATCTTCGGAAGCGCCGCCCGGAACCGCCCTCGTGAAACCGGGTACGGACACGGGACCACCTTCTTTTTCGGGAGCCTGTTTTAAGAATGGAGTAAACAACAACATAAAACCTCCTCAGACTAAAGATCACTCTCCATTAACCTCCTGATCCTCGAGACGGGCTAGATGTATTTCACCATATGGGATTTGAGAAATTATGCACTACAGCAACAGAGCGAAAAGCCTGCCTCCAGTCCAAATCCCTTGTCCCAGTAATTCCCATCATTTATAACGATTTTTTCGCTTAAAAAGTTGAAGGATAAACATGCTCGCAACCCCTCTCGTTCAAAAAGAAATCCAAAGACGTCGCACTTTCGCGATCATCTCGCATCCCGATGCCGGCAAAACCACGCTCACCGAAAAATTGCTTTACCACGGTGGCGTGATTCACGAGACGGGCGAGGTCAAGGGCAAGCAAGGCTCCAAGGCCGTGACGTCCGATTGGATGGAACTCGAAAGACAAAAAGGGATTTCGATCACGTCGTCTGTGATGACTTTCGATTACAATCAGCTGCGCGTGAATCTTCTCGATACTCCCGGCCATAAAGATTTCTCCGAGGATACGTACCGCGTTTTGATGGCGGTGGAGTCCGCATGCATGCTGATCGACGTTGCCAAGGGTGTTGAGGAGCGAACCAAAAAACTTTACGAGGTTTGCCGCCTTCGTCACATTCCGATTTTCACTTTCGTGAACAAGCTCGACCGTGAGGGAAAAGACCCGCTGACGTTGATTGATGAAGTTGAAAAAACGCTCAACATGCAATGCTATCCGGTGACCTGGCCCCTCGGTATCGGTCAGCGCTTCCGTGGCATTTACAATCGCATGACCAAAGAACTTTGGATCTATGACCAGCGCCGCGAAGAAGTGGAAGACTACAAAGTAATTCCTTTCGAGCCAGGCAAAGACGACGCTATTTTGTATGACTATCTCGATAAAGAATCCGCCGAACAAGTGATCGGCGAGCTCGAACTCATTGAAGGTGCCTTGCCGCCGTTTGATGTTCAGGCCTTTCTCTCTGGAGAAATTTCCCCAGTGACTTTCGGTTCCGCGAAACAAAACTTCGGTGTGGATACGTTTTTGAATTTCTTTACCCAGTACGCACCCGGCCCGCAGCCGCGCAAGACCAAAGACGAAAAAACGATGGATCCACTGGACGCGAATTTCACCGGTTTCGTATTTAAAATCCAAGCCAACATGGATCGCCGTCACCGTGACCGTATCGCTTTTATCCGCATTTGCTCGGGCAAATTCGATCGTGGCATGAAAGTACAACACTCGCGTCTAGAGCGTGAGCTGCGTCTCTCGTACGCGAGTCAATTCATCGCTGCTGATAAGGAAACCATCGAAGATGCTTATGCCGGAGACATCGTCGGCGTCGGCGACACCGGCAACTTCGCCATCGGGGACTGCGTTTCCGCCAGTGGCAAAATCCGCTTCGAAGATATTCCAAAATTCGCACCCGAGCTTTTCGGGAAGCTCTCAGTGCGCGATGCTTTGAAACGTCAAAAGATGCTCGAAGCCCTGAGGCACTTGTCGGAGGAAGGCGCCATTCAGCTTTTCTATGATCCCACCTTCGGTCCGCAAGATCCCATCGTCGGTGCGGTCGGGGAGCTTCAATTCGAAGTTTTAATTCACCGCCTGCAAGATGAATACAACCTTGAAGTAAAACTGAATCGTCTGCCGTTCACCGTGGCTCGTTGGCCGCGGGTTGAAGGCAAAGCGGTGGATCAGCTCAATGGCGGTTTCACGATTTATCGCGATATGATCGAGCAGCCGGTGATTTTGCTCAACCAAGAGTGGGATCTTAACTGGGCTCAGCGGGAAAATCCAAAAGTCGATTTCGCAACCTCTATCAGCCGGGCCCGCTAATCATGACGCTTCCACTCGAGATCCAACATCTCAAAAAATCTTATGGTCCTGTGGACGCCGTTCGTGACGTCAGCTTCGAGGTGCGCCCTTCCGAAATCTTCGGATTGCTGGGGCCGAATGGAGCCGGCAAGACCACGATCATTTCCGTGGTGACGACATTAGAAAAACCAAGCTCGGGTGTCGCCAAAGTTTTTGGTGAAGATGTCTGCGCCAATCCGATGTTCACAAAACGCCAGCTCGGGGTGGTTCACCAAGAAGTGATCAACTCGGGCTACTTTGACGTTGAAGAAATTTTGGAATTCCAGTCGGGCTACTACGGCCTTCGCAAAAACACCGAACACATTCATTTTCTTTTGCATAAATTGAATCTTTTTGAACATCGCCGCAAAAAAGTAAAACAACTTTCGGGCGGAATGAAGCGCCGTTTGATGATTGCCAAAGCGCTTGTGCACAATCCTAAGTTATTGCTTTTAGACGAGCCCACAGCCGGCGTTGACATCAGCCTGCGAGAAACACTTTGGGATTTCGTTCGCGAACTCAAAAAAGAAGGCATGAGCATCTTGCTCACGACTCATTATCTCGAAGAAGCCGAAATGCTCTGCGATCGCGTCGGCATCATCAATCGCGGCAAAGTGGAAACAATGGGTCCCACAAAAAGCATCATCAAAGATTTCACCCAACGTGAAATGATTCTGACTCTGAATCGCGATATCACCGTGCCAAAGGACATGCTGCTTGAAAAAAATGAGCATACCTACAGGCTGCTGGTTTCGTCAGGCACCCATGTCGGAAAAGTGCTGACGGATCTACAGGTGGAAAGCGCGATGATCGTCGATCTTGAAATCAAAGAGGGCAGCCTCGAACAAGCTTTCTTGCGGGTTCTCAACACACCGGAAAAAAGTGTGAAACTGAAGGAGACCCACACATGATGAGCGCTGGCTTTATCACTCTTTTCACGCGTGAAATTAAACGCTTCATGAAAGTCATGGTTCAAACGGTCGTGACTCCCTTTGTGAGCTCCTTTTTGTACTTGCTCGTTTTTGGCGTGTCCTTAGGCTCGCAAGTCCAGGTTCATGGTGGAGTCCCTTATTTGGCATTCTTGATTCCAGGTCTTATGATGATGGGGCTCATGAACAACGCTTTTCAAAATTCCTCTTCATCGATTGTGTCCTCCAAGTTCTCAGGAGATCTTGAGGATATTCGGGTCGCACCTATTACGAATCAGCAAATCATCTGGGCGATGAGTCTGGGCGGAGTTGTTCGCGGCGGACTTGTGGCGTTGGTCACTTACGTGGTCGGCGCCTTGTTTTACTATTTCCAACAGGGCGAGATCCTCTTGATTGAGCATCCGCTGGCATTGATGTATTTCGTGATCATGGGCGGCCTGATCTTTGGAATGATCGGCATCGCCGTTGCTTTTTGGGCAAATAGTTTTGATCAACTGAGCGCATTTAGTGCTTTTGTGTTGTTGCCATTAACCTATTTGGGCGGTGTCTTTATCTCTGTGGAGAGTCTCCATCCGTTTTGGCAAACGGTCGCAAAGCTCAATCCATTGCTGTACCTGATCAATGGTCTCCGTTATGGTGTCCTCGGCGTCAGTGATGTTGAGGTCTCCCATTCGGTCATTTTAAGCATGGTGGGCTTTGTGGTGTTTTATGGAGTCTCTCTATGGGCGCTTCGTAAAGGCTCTTTCCAAAGATGGTAATAGCCGGCTGCATTAGGAAACGATTTAATGAAAACCCACTTGGTAGGGACGGAAAAAAAGTTTAAGTCCTAAGTGATAGAGGAAAACATGTTCGAGAATCTGTCTGATAAAATCATGGCGAGCCTGAAAAAGGTCCGCGGCCAAAACAAAATCTCTGAGAGCAATATCGAAGAGGCGATCAAAGAAATCCGTTTGAGCTTGCTCGAAGCCGACGTGAATTTCAAAGTCGTGAAGACTTTCATTGATAAAGTGAAAGCACAAGCTCTCGGTCAAGAAGTTCTCACCAATGTGAATCCGGGCCAGCAATTCGTCAAAATCGTCCACGACGAGCTCGTCAATGTTCTTGGCGGTGGTGCGGTCGATGTGAACGTTCGCGAAAACCCGAGCGTTATTTTTCTTGTGGGTTTACAAGGGGCGGGTAAGACCACGACCTCAGCAAAACTGAGTCTTTACATTCGTCAGAAGCTCGGAAAAAAACCAGGACTTGTACCAGCTGATATCTATCGTCCTGCTGCGATTGAGCAGTTACAGACGCTGGCAAAAGCGAATGGCGTTCCATGCTTCCCTACTCAAGCAGGTCAAAAACCTGAAGAGATTCTCGAGCAAGCGAAAAAGTGGGCTCGTGATAATATGGTCGATGTGGTCATCGTCGATACCGCAGGTCGTTTGCAAATCGACGATCAGTTGATGACGGAGCTACAAAATTTAAAAAATATTTGGGCTCCCCAAGAGGTCTTGCTCGTGGCTGATGCCATGCTGGGCCAACAGTCTGTCAACGTGGCTGAAGGTTTCCATCAACGCCTGGGCCTCACGGGTCTTGTTCTCACAAAAGTCGATGGGGACGCGCGTGGTGGTGCTGCCCTCAGTATTCGTGAAGTCACAGGGATTCCAATTAAATTTCTGGGAGTCGGCGAAAAAGTGGCGGCCCTCGAAGTCTTCCATCCGGATCGCTTAGCCTCCAGAATATTAGACATGGGTGACGTTTTGTCCCTGGTCGAGAAGGCTCAGGAAGTCATCGATGAGAAATCGGCGCGAGAAAGCGCTCGCAAAATGGCAAAAAACGAATTCGATCTCGAGGACTTCCTCAGTCAGATTCAACAGTTAAAAAAGCTGGGCGGTATGGAAAGTCTGCTGAAATTTTTACCGGGCATGGGCGAGCTTTCGAAGCAGTTAAAGAACATGACTCCGCCGGATCAAGAGATCAAAAAGTTGGAAGCCATCATTCGTTCGATGACCCCTCAAGAACGAAAAAACCATAAGATATTAAATGCTTCGCGTCGCCAACGCATTGCCAGTGGCAGTGGCACTCAAGTACAAGATGTGAATAAGTTGATTAAGCAATTCGAAGACGCTAAAAAAATGATGAGTGGACTCATGAAAATGGGAATGGGCCGGGGTGGAGGAATGAAGTTCCCATTTTAGACTTGATCTCCTATTATAAAAAAGGTAGACCAGTCGACTTGTTAATTGTTTTTTCTATAAATGTTTGCTAAATATTTAGCTGTTTAAAAAAGTTGATGAAGAGGATTACATGGCAGTTGTTATTCGTTTGGCTCGTACTGGTGCAAAACACACCCCAAAATACCGTATCACAGTGGCAGATTCTCGCCGCTATGTAACTGGTAAGCACCTCGAAGTTATCGGCACTTACATCCCAACACCAAAAGGTGCTGATCAAAAAGTTAAAATCGACATGGAAAAGTACAACGAGTGGGTTAAAAAAGGTGCTCAACCTTCTGACCGCGTAAAGCACGTGGTTAAGCTCGCTCAAACTGCAAAATAAGTTTAAAAAATAACCAGGTCCTATTATGGGGCCTTGGAATGTTATTGCGGACACATGATGTGGAGGAACTCATGGAAAATCTTAAAGACCTCGTTGAATTTATGGCGAAATCTTTGGTTGATAAACCAGAGCACGTAGAAGTCGACGAGATCCCTGGACAACAAACTACTTTGTTAGCTTTGAAAGTTGATAAAGAAGATCTGGGTAAAGTTATCGGTAAGCAAGGTAAGACGGCAGCTGCAATGAGAACCATCATTCGCGCAGCTGGTACTAAGCTGAACAAACGTTACCACCTTGATATCGTTGAGTAGCATCTAGTTTTTGCAACAAGGTTTAAGAGAAGTTAAAAAGGGGCTTAAGGCCCCTTTTTTATTTTAAAAAGATTTCGAAAATTCTGCTCACAGATTGCGAGCACGCTGTCAACGTGGCATATGCTCATTATGCAAATGGATTCACTTATGGAAATGAAATTAGTTGGAAAAGTGAAAGATGCCCATGGACTCAGAGGAGAACTCTACGTTCTGATTTTCTCTGGGGAAGCGCCTTGGGCAAAGAAGCTGAAGAACTTCGAACTCCGCTCGCCAAAAACAGGTGAGACCGTCGTGTTTGATGTCGAAAAAATGAAACCTTTCAAACAAGGTCTGATTTTAAAACCGACGACAATGGCAGATCGCAATGCCGCAGAAGCAGTGAAGGGTTTTGAATTCTATATTCCCTCAGACATTTTTGTTTCGAAGCCAGGTGAGACCATTTACCTCAATGAAATTCTTGGTTTCATGGTAAAGAATCCGGCGCAAGAAAACATTGGCTCGATCAAAGCCTTTTCTTCGAATGGCGCTCAGGACTTGTTGGTTGTCGAGGCTGAAAAAGGCTCTGTTGAAATTCCTTTCGTGGAAGCTTTCATTAGAAAAATCGATTTCAAACACAAAACCGTAGTGATGGATTTGCCAGAAGGTCTTCTAGACATAGAGAATCTCTAATGGCTTTTCGCTTTCAAGTGATCACGGTTTTTCCAGAGATGATTCAATCCGCGATGTCGGTCGGGGTTTTCTCGCAGGCCGTGAAAAGCTCCTTGCTGAATTTGTCTTGCATCAATCCGCGTGATTTCACGACGGATCTTCATCGCACTGTCGATGATCGCCCTTTCGGCGGTGGCGACGGCATGATTATGCTGCCGGAGCCTCTGGAGAAATCCATTGCCGCTGCAAAAGAGCAGCAGCCCGAGGCTAAAGTGATTTATCTGTCGCCACAGGGGCAACCGCTGATTCACAAAAAGGCGCAAGAGCTTTCGCAGAATGCGGGCTTGATTCTCCTCTGCGGTCGTTACGGTGGCATTGATCAAAGAATTATTAACAAGTATGTCGATGAAGAGATTTCAACCGGAGACTATGTGATATCCGGAGGAGAACTCGCCGCTTGTATTGTGATGGATGCGGTTTCCCGTTTTATACCAGGTGTGCTGGGACACAGAGATTCTGCAGATAAAGACAGTTTTGCACAGGGACTTTTAGAACATCCGAATTTCACGCGCCCGCGCGAGTATCAGGGGCAAGGCGTTCCTGAAGTGCTTGTGGGTGGAAATCATAAAAAGATCAACGAATGGAAAGAGCTTGTTTCTTTTTTGGTCACTTTGCAAAAGCGTCCGGATTTAATTAACAAATCCGAAGATCAAAAAATGCTGACTGCGGCCTTCCGCCTGTGGAGCTCTATGAGTGTAGAAGAGCGGGATCTTTTGGGGCTCGGTCGATTGAGTGAAGGGGACTTTCATGGCTGAAACCTATGTACCGCGACTTGCGATTGGCCTTGTTCACTATCCAATTGAAGACAAAGAAAAGAATATCGTGGCGACCAATATCACCAATTTCGATATTCATGACATTGCGCGTGCCGCGCGCATGTACCAAGTAGAAAATTATTACTTGATCCATCCGATGCGCGAACAATTGATGTTCGTGGAACGGGTGCTAGATCACTGGAGAACCGGTCAGGGAGCGAAGTTCAACCCCTCCCGAAAACGGGCTTTAGAGCGGGTCAAAACAGCTGAAAGTTTTGCGGCGGCCTTTAAAGACTGGAATGTGCCGGAGGCCATGACCGTCGCGACCCATGCACGCCCCATAGAGGGGGTGGAAACCCTCAGTTTTCGCGGTATCCGCGAACGCATGTATGATGAAAAAAAGCCCTGTTTTCTACTATTTGGGACAGGTTACGGGATGACGGAAGAGTTCATGAAAGGCTGCTCGGCTATTTTAGAGCCTATTAAAGGAGCTCCGCCGGATGACTTCCGCCATCTTTCAGTTCGATCTGCTGTAAGTATCTGTCTTGACCGTATCATGGGGGCATGGTAACACCTTCCTTTACTTTTATATCCATGGGGAAAGTAGGATCGATTAAAATGGCTAAAGCTACAAAGAAAACAACTACTAAAGATGTTAAAGAGACCAACCTGGTTCGCCGTGTAACTCAACGTGCTGCTAATAAAAGCATCAACACGTTCAAGTCTGGTGACACAGTGAACGTGTATGTAAAAGTAAAAGAAGGCGAAAAAGAACGCGTTCAAGTCTACAAAGGCGTTGTCACTAAGATCCAAGGAAACGGCGTTGCTAAATCCTTCACAGTTCGTAAAATCTCTGCGGGTGTTGGTGTTGAAAGAACATTCCCATTCGTAAGCCCTGCGGTTGACCGCGTAGAAACAGTTGCTCACGGTAAAGTTCGTCGCTCTAAATTGTACTACCTCAGAGATCTTGATGGTAAAGCTGCTAAGATCACTTCTGAGCTTGCAACTAAAGAGTCTGTTGCTGCTGAGTAATCTCAATGAAATCCTTCGAGCCAATTGATTGGCGAAGCTTCTGTACGAAAGACCCCGAATTCAAAATCATCGGGGTCGATGAAGTCGGCAGAGGTTGTTTGGCGGGCCCGGTTTACGCGTCCGCCGTTTCTTTTAATTCAGATCTTCTTTCTGATCTTGTCACTGATTCGAAACTCTTGTCCGAGAAACGTCGGACCGAACTTGCTATTGAAATTCAAAAGCATCATCACGTCGGTATTGGCTTTGCATCCGTTGAGGAAATTGACGAGCTCAATATTCTTCAAGCCTCACTGCTAGCAATGAAGCGTGCGGTGGAAAGTCTTGGCTTTGCGACTGGGCACCTTTTGATTGATGGTAATCAAAAGATCCCCAATATGGCCAAAGGCTTTCAGCAGACAACGGTTGTAAAAGGGGACCTGCGAGTAGCACCGATTTCCGCAGCTTCGATTGTTGCGAAAGTGACGCGTGATGAACTCATGAAGAACTTGGGCGTTGAATTCCCACACTATGGATTTGAAGCGCACAAAGGCTATTCTACAGCCGTCCACAAAAAATCAATCGCCGAGCACGGGCCCTGCATCTGGCACCGTAAATCCTTCTCCGGCGTCAAAGAATACATCTCTTTGTAAGGCACACGCTCGAGGCTATTGGGCCGAAGAGCGGGTCGCGCAATATCTTCGCAGCAAACATTTACGCATTTTGAAAACTCGCTGGCGCACGGTCTATGCTGAAATCGACTTGATCGCCGAAAGTACGCGTGGAGAGATTTGGATTTTTGAAATCAAGACGCTGAGTCACTTTGATTTTTTGACGGTCCGTGTTTCGCGCAAGCAGAAAGAGCGTCTTAAGCGTGCTCACATGTTTGTGCAAAGTAAGACCGTCAAACCTGTACGTCTTGCCTTGGCTTTTGTTGATAAAGCCGGAAACGTTATAATTTTTGAGAATTTCTAGAAGCCGTAACTATCCAAAATTTCAGGTGGCAATGCCGGTTTTGTCGTTCCGTCGAAGTTGAAAACAAAATCGACAAAGATTTTGGTTTTAGCGGCGGTCGGTAGGTACTGAGTGATATTGATCGCCCAACAGTCGCCCGGTGGTTTTATTTGTGCGACATAAGCCCACGAGGTGATTTTGTCTTTAGACTCGGTATTGGCCCAGTTCGCATCGTATGTGAACTTTCCCATGAAATTGAGGTAGCCCGACTGAAATCCAGCACCAAAAGTGTAGTTTTCAACGCGCGATTTTTCGATGTCTGTGACGACCGGCTGGCCAGGTTGGAGCGAGGGATAAGTTCTGGTCCACTGAACTTGAAAAAACTGACCAAATTCATTCGAAAGACGGACACGGGAGTTCACGTTCATGACTTGCAAGTCTTGGAGATATGTAAAAATACTATAGGTCTGAAACTGAGGAAAACGTAAATCTAAGATAGCAGTTAGGTCCGACCATGGTTTACGAGTGCTGTCACGCAGGCTGGCTTGATAAGAATCGTAAGATTGAAAGATCTTAAAGCTAGCGATCTGCAGATATTCTGGATTATCTCCGACCCATTTTTTTTGCACGATTTTATTATTCAAAACAAAGGTGATGAGGCCACGATCGTAAATGCGATCGTTATAATCGAATTGTACGCCGTGGTTGCCGAAGACATCGCTGTTAGAAAGAAAATCATTGTAATAAAATGTCGGATCTGGATCGTCGCTCGTACCAAAGAAAGGATGGCTTGGATGATAGAGCCACGGAATCGTTGTGCCAATCACCTCGGGAATGATTTCATGTTTGTACTTATCGGCTTTGGGATCGTCGCCGGAAACAAAAACTCGGTTCATTGACGTTTTCGCTCCCAAACTCGCGCGGACATAGCGGCGAGCATTGCTGCGGTCGTCGCCGGCATTGAACTCATAATCTGTTTCACGATAGGAAATGGAGGGGAGTAAGTCCAGATAGTCGCCGATTAAAATCGGCCGGCTGATGGTTCCACTTAAATCCAGACGCTGGCCTGTTCTGAGAAGATCCGTATTGGGATCAAAAACGCCGTCGCGAACTATTGGACACTTTGGGTTCGCATCATAGTCGCCAGGTGCTGAACAGTCGGTCGATCCGTTGCTGGTAATAAAACGCTCACCACTGGCATTCTTCGTCATATTGTCGTAGCCCTGGCCTGCGCGAGCAAAGTTCACGTAGTTCAGGTTATAGGAATACAAAAACTGTGAGTTGGCGATTTTTTGCTGAGTTTGAGAAAGACGAATTTCTGGAAGGCGATGGACCGCATTTTCATTCGATGCCAAAGGATCCGATTGCATCATGTTAATATAGTAAGACGTGTCCACACTGAGATGATTTGCAAAGCTGTTCTTGGTTAAAGAAACCCGATTGTCCATTGCGGGATCACCGTAATTAAAAGTTTCTTCGGGGAAGTCTTTTGGATATTGCAAATCACTGGCGACATTGATTTGGGCTCGCTGAATATAACCACCAGGCATGTCGTAGTAGTGGTCATACTTTGCGTACCAGCGGGTGATGTCGTGTCCTTGGTTTCCTGGAGATTCATAATCTAGGACACGCCTATCGTCACTGAAAGCGCGGTCGACGAGAGCAGCCCCCGTGAGGTTGCCATAGGAATTTTCATTCAGCATGTAGCGGTATTCACCAAAAGCCTTGAGACCCCGTCGGTCGTAGCTTGTCAGGCCTAAGGTGGCATCGGTGCTGTGGGAAAGGGCCCAAAAATAGCTTTCAGAAAAGGCGATACCACCATCGGGGTCTCCTAACAGTCGTGGAGGCAGAAGGCCAGACTGGCGATCGCTCTTGAGTGGAACAATCAAGTAAGGGAGCCAGAACACAGGGACCGAATAAATTTTCAAGAAGGAGCTTTTAATGTACGCATAGCCGCCGAGTTCCGCACGGATATTGCTGCCGGAAAATCCCCAGGTCGCAGGGCAGTTGGTACATGTGGTGTAGTCTGCATTTGAAACATAATACTCATCCTCGCTGACTTTTTGCAGAAGGGCGCCGGAGAAAACGACGGGGCCTGATTGCACATAGCCATCATAAATCACGCCCGTATTGTTTTCGTAATCGAGAGTGGCCGCAGTGCCGCCCACGGTGGTTTTTGGTGAGACGATTTCAACGTGACCCGTCAGTTCGGCTTGACGAGTGCGTAGATTGACGTGGGCTTTGTCCGCTTTGAGATGTTGGTTTTGCAAGACGATTTGGACGTTGCCTTCTAAGTCGACAACTTCGTTTTCACTGTCGCGGGACATTGTATCGGCATTGAGTAAAATGCCTTGAATTTTTGCAGAGGCTTGGGCGCGCGCAACTCCCGAGAATAAAACTCCCGAAAGAAAGAAAATGCCTATGATGAAAGTCCTTTTTGCGAACCCTGTTGTCTGCACGTGTCGTCTGCCAAATCCGTTTTAGCTAGATGTTTACTTCAATCAAAGCCAGATTCTAGGGGGCAAAAGGACGATTGTCGAGGTTAATTCTAGCCCATCGCCCTCTCGAGAGAATCACTTTGCCAACCGAAAAAGATGAACATTGCTCTCGAAGGGATTTTCATGGAAGCGAAGTTCTATCAAGAAGGTGACGTCACCATCGTTGCACTCAGCGGCCGTCTTAACATCGAAAAAACTCCAGCATTTAGAACCGCATGTTTACAAAGTCTAAAAGGAAAAAAAGTTCTTTTTTGTATGAGGGACTTGAACTTTGTCGGTTCTACCGGCATTCAAAGTTTTTTTCAAGTCATCCGCGAATTCAATCAGAGCAAGCATTTCGCGGCGAAGATTTCTGATTTGAAACCGGATTTTCACCGCCTGCTGGCGTTTGGTGGCGTGAGTGATTTGGATATTTGTGAAAATATGGCAGGAGCCCTCTTGAGCTTTCGGACTCCTGCTTTGAATATGGCTTAAGTGTTTTGCTGAGTTCTCAGCTCATTCACTTTCTGACTCAAATCCACATTCAATCTCTCGAGAGACTGAATGGCGGTTTTGAGTTTTTCTGTTTCTTCGACCTTTGCATTCCACATATAGCGCAGACTGTCCAATTGTTCCGCGAGATCCTGTTTTTCTTTTTGCAAAGTTTTGATCTGTGCTTCGTTGCTTAGTGCCAATTCTTGAAGATCTGCATGCTCAATTTCTAGGCGCTTGTTGCTGCGATGAAGTTCGTTGGCTTTGTCTTGAAGGCGCAGAACTTCTTGCTCAAGGCGGGCCTTGATTTCTTCTTTAGAACGCATGATTTCAACGACTTGATTTTCAAGTTCGTCTTGCTTCTCAAGTGCCTTGTTTAGCTTAATCGCTTTGACCTCATACTCTTTGTTGAGCAAATCCATGTTTTGCAGCTCATTTTTTTGGCTCTCGATTTGCGCTTCGTAGAAGTGAACCATCTCTTGAGATTTCTTCTCGTGAATCTCGATTTGCTGACGAGACACTTTGGTTACTTCCATGATCTGATAGCGAAGATCCGCCAGTTGCGCTTCTTGGCGAGAGCTTTGTTGAGTGAGTTGCTGAGTTTTCTCCTCAAGGCCGCGCGAATATTCTTTGAGCTGATGAATGTAAGGTTTTACCTGAGTCTTGATCCGATCATGGTATTTATGATAGCGGTCGGATTCTGCGGAAAGCTTTTCCACACGCGTTTGCAGGGCAAGAGCTTTCTCGAGCTGAATGTCTTTTTCTTTTTCAGCATGTTGGAGCTTTTGCTTCCACATGTTGTCTTTTTCTTTGTAGATCAAAATCTGATCGGCCACGGCGGTTTGCGAAAGGCGGGCGCGGCCCGCTTCTTCAGACAGCTTCTGATTTTCGTTCTCAAGCAAAGCCAAGCGGCGCAGAGCCACTTTCAAGCGGGTCGCAAGATCTTCGTTTTGTGAAATGAGGCTTTCCACACTGGAGGATTTGAGAATTTCTTTTGGCAGGTGAGAGTAATTGAAAGTCGCCGGCATTTCGTCGGGAAGGGGAATGTTTTCCACGCCACGTTGAACGGGCTTTGAATTTCCGGCTTCTTCCTCGAAACCTAAATTCTGAATTTTGACATTTTGAAAAGACTCAAAGTCCATAGAAACTCCTCCATGAGATCCAAGGCGTGGTCCTTAGTTTAGTTTCGCAAATTTGCTAAGAAACTGTCAAAACTTTAGGCTGGTTTGGGGGCCGAACTGGACTCAAAGCCAGGTATTCTCGGGACCTTCGGAGGGGTGCTTAAGGTCTTGAAAAACCTGCCGAAAAGAAAGACATGGCGATTGTATTGCACGAAGATAAACAGAAGGAAGAAGCCAAGTTATTTAGCGATACCGGGATCGGGAGTACCGATTTGGGGGAGCCAGATTCCCTTCGTTATCGCGTCCTCACCAGGGTCTTGGACGAACGCTATGATGGGGCGATTGAAGAGTTGAAGGAGTTCATTGATCAACCTTCGGAATACCCGGATTTCAAAGAGCGAATTCATCGCTTTATAAATCACTGCATTGATTTGATTTATGCCATTAAAGCCAAGAGAAGTTTTCCAGGCATTTCCTCTTTAACGCGAGCCAAACAGCAAGAATTGCGCGAAAAGTTTAAAGAACACTTAAGAGAACTTCAGTATTCGCTTAAAAAGATTGAGAAAAATCAAACAGATTTGCGCGTGGCTGACGCCCGCTCAACAATCTATGTCGTGCGTGCGACATGGTATTCTGTTGTGGCTATAGCGGCGCTGGGATTCTTTTTGGAAGTCTCAAATGGACTCGCAAAGACAAGTTTCATCGTGATTGATGATGTCGTTACGAAGACAACGGAGTGGTTGCTCCACTTCGTAAATCTTTAAACTAATTCCTTAAGTCTTACTTGTTGATCGCTCTGTAAGTGCTTTCAAGTACTGGAGGAAGTTGCCCGCCTGGCAAAACTTTGCTGTTGAGGAAAATCGCTGGCGTTCCACTGATCTGAGCTTTTTCGCCTTCGCTGGCCATCTTTCTTACGGCCTCGTGAATCTCTTCCGTGTTCATGCAAGTCTTCACTTGTTCGCAATCAGATCCAGTTGTTTTACAGATATCTTCAAGGACCGCATTCATTGGTTTTGAGAAAATGGTCTCTTGATTATCGAAGATATAGTGGTGAGCATCCCAGCCCTTTTTATTGAGCTTCTCGATGCAAAGAGTAGCGTAACTTAATTCACAACGTTTGCCATCACCTTTATGGGTGACGGCCGGATTGCAAACGCCATCGAGGGGGAAGTTCTTGAAGACAAGCTTCACATCCGAGTGGGTCTTTGTGAAGTTATGGAGCACTGGGTAAGCCGCCTTACAGTGCGAGCATAAGAAATCGGCAAACTCCACGATGACGACTTTGGCCTCGCCTTGACCGTTTTGAAATGTCAGGCCGGTTTGCAGGTCGAAGTTTTGCGCCGGTGCATTTTGCCATGTAGAAAGACTGGTTTCGCTCACACGTTTGATTTCTTGATAGCCGTAGCTGTCCAAGATCATGCCGTTGACGATCAGAGCTAAAACAGGAACAGCCGCCAAAAGGCCCAAAACCCATTTTTCGCTGGCGAAGATGTCGCGGATATCATCCGGCAAGCGGTTGAGGGCGGGTTTGTAGGCCATCAAAAGAACGACCCAAGTCAGAAAAGAAAGGACGTAGGTCGCCATGCAGAACGGGCAGCCGACCTGGATGATCAAGAGGGAAATTCCACCCATAACTAACGAAACGAGCAAGATGAAGCTTGAAATATAAAAAGCGAAGCGTTCGGTGCGCTCTGTGTCCGCAGTCAGACTGTAGCGGCCTAAGAGTACAAAGATCAAAAGAAGGCCGTTCATGAAGGCGCCTAAAAGGGCTATTGGGACGCCAAAAAGTTCCGCGTAACGGCTGGAGGCTGCGGCGTCGCAGTTGAGTTTTTCGTTTACATTACAGACGCTGTCGGCAGCAGAAACACCCAGCTTGAGGTCAATGTGGTGTTTATTCAGGTAAAGATGCACGCCGATGGCTGTGAGGGTGAAGAGAAGAGCCAGAAGAACTAAAATCTTTTTTTGCGCTGTGTTTTTCATGTTTTCGATTAGACCTCACAATCCTACTTGAAATCAATGGCTTTTATGCAAAAATAAACTCTCGCGTTGGAGAGAATGTTGACAGGTTTAGCTCGGGATTTACAGAAATGGATTCGCATCCGCAAAGAGCTCTATCGCCAAATGGAGGCGCAGGTTCAAATCCGCCTTGGAGGCGAGGATAAAGAACTCGCGACCTATCGCAAAGAATACAATAAAGAATTTAACCGCAAGTGGAGAAGTTCCACCCGTGATGAACTCTACCGGCGCCTGCAGCTTTCTCGTTTGGTTCTCATGGGAGACTTTCATGCACTGGCGCAATCGCAGAAAACGCATTGGCGGGTTCTTAAAAATTTCTTAACGGACCGACCGTTAGTTTTGTGTTTAGAGTGTTTTGAAGCAGAGGATCAAGCGGCGCTGGATAGGTTCATGGCCGGCAAGATGTCAGAGCGCGAGTTTTTAAAAACGATCGAATGGGCGAAGAAGTGGGGCTTTCCGTGGGATCACTATCGCGCCATGATCCGTTGGGCACAGTCTAAAAAAATTCCCGTCTACGGCATTAATCGCAGTATGAAAAAGCGCACGGCCGCCAGTCTGAGATCGCGGGACACCTATGCGGCTCAGAAGATCCATCATATTTTGCGCAAACATCCGAACGCGATAGTTTTTGCAGTCTATGGTGATTTGCATTTGGCTCAGAATCATCTGCCGCAACAGATAGTGAAACTCGAAGGGCCGGCGTTTAAGAAAAAAATCTTCCGTTTGTTTCAAAATGCCGAGAAAATTTATTTTCAGATTTTGGAAAAAGAACTCGAAAGCAGTGTCGACGTGGTTGAGCTTTCCTATGATGCTTTTTGCTTGTTGAATGTTCCGCCGTGGGTGAAGTGGCAAAATTATTTGATGTACCTGGAGCATACTTACGATCCGGGGCTAGAAGACGAAGAAGAGAGTGTCGACTATACCGATCATGTCGGGAGTTACGTTAAAATTATTTCTGAAGAGCTCGGTGAAGGGCTGTCTTGTAACGACTTGTCTGTCTACACAGCTCAAGATCAGCAGTTCTGGGCGCAGTTGCAGCAGCATTTCAATGCGAAAGAATTGCGGTGGATTGAAACCCTGATTGAAGAAGGGCAGTCGTTTTACCTGCCGAAACCGGGGATTGGCTATCTTGCGCGGCCGACGGTGAATCACGCGGCGACTTTGGCCGCGAAATATGTGCACGCGAAATTCAGCGGCACGACTGAAAGTTTTTTTGAGATGCCGCGGGATTTTTTGCGGCAGATTTGGATTGAGGGGTTGGCGTATTTTGGTTCCAAAATTATCAATCACAAACGCAAAACCGACACGGTGATGGATCTGCGCACAGCCGTGGCTTCGCGAGGGGCGACAGGGTCAGAAAAAGAACCGATGATGTTAGCGCTGTCGCAAAAAATGCATGAGCTGATGGTGATTTCTCATCGGCCGCAGGCGCGACCGATTTTGCAGCCAAAGAAAAAACGCAGTTATCTGATCGCTAGTACTCTGTTGGGTGGGATGATGGGTGAGCGACTGTATGGAGCTTATCGTAAAGGGTTGCTCTCGAAGGCGACCGTTGTGAGTTTTTTGAAAAAATCTTTGAAGCACGATAAGTTTAATATGGCTTACTATGAAATGATGGAAATTGTGGAAGCTTTGCCGGCTCCCTTTCGCAGCAAAAAGGAGAAGATGTGAGTTCTTGGTATTTTAATAAAAATCTCAAACCACAAGGTCCTTTAAGTTTTGAAGACATGAAAAAGAAAATCATGCGCGGAGAAATCGGTCCGGGCGATTTGATTTGTAAAGAAGGCGAGAACTGGGAGATGGCCGTCGAATGGAGGGATTTTCCACGCGAACTTTTTCCCGCATTTCAGCAAAATTATTTTAAAGCCACTCGCCGTGATGAAAAAGAATGGATTGTTTTGCTGTTCAATCAAGCAAACCCTGAAGGACTTCAGCAAGGTCCGTATTCCATCGAGGATGTGAAAGCTCTCTTGAAAGACGGGATGGTGAGTTCCGAGGATTATATCTGGCGAAGCGGGCTTTCTGGCTGGGTTCATATCAAGGACCGAGCCGAATTTGCGGGTCCTGCTATTTCACCTGCTCCTTAAATTCTTTTCCGGGCTTGAAGCGCGGGACGCGGCTCCCGGGAATTTGCACGGAGGCGCCGGTTTTAGGATTGCGGCCTGAGCGCGGTTTGCGCGTGGTGCGGGAGAAGCTGCCAAAGCCAACGAGTTTTACTTCATCCCCTTTAGAAACGGCTCTCTGGATAACTTCCAGAGTGGCATCCAAAATCTCTTCAGACTGCTGCTTGGTGGTGTGAGTGAGTTCCGCGACTTTTTCTACGAGTTGTGCCTTATTCATAGGGGGCTAGAGATACTCAAAATACTGATTCATGTCACCGGATTTACATTGGAATTGACGCGGATTTTTGGTAGTTTTTTGGCATGATTCAAACCGCCAAAACCCAGATCGCAAATCTTCTTCAACCCTTAACGCTGCTTCCGGTGGAAGATCTGCAGAAAACTCTTGAAAAGCCCAAACTGTTTGAGCATGGTCACATCGCGTTTCCAGTGTTTGCTCTAGCAAAGACTCTGCGAACAGCGCCGCCACAAATCGCTGGCGAATTAGCGACAAAAGTTCAAGAGAAAATTCAAAGCGGAAGTGTTCCTTTTTTGGAAAAGGTCCAGGCGGTCGGCGGCTTCCTTAATTTTACGTTCAAGAATCAATATCTTCAGGATATTTTGTTTTCAAGCCTGGAGAAGCCTCATGTGGGTTTTTCGGAAAACGGCAAAAACAAGACCGTCGTTATCGACTATGCTTCGCCGAATGTCGCAAAACCTATGCACGTGGGTCACCTCCGAGCGGCGATGGTTGGCCGTGCGATTTATAATTTGGCGGTTTCTCAAGGCTATAATGTCATCGGTGTGAATCACTTAGGTGATTGGGGAAGTCAGTTCGGGAAATTGGCATGGGCTTATCTCGAGTGGGGGAAAGAATATACCTTCAAAAACCCCATGGACGACTTGGTGAAGATGTATGTGCGCTTCCATGATGAAGCTGAAAAAAATCTGGAGCTGGAGCTTAAAGGCGCTGCGACTTTCAAAAGACTCGAGGATGGTGATCAGGAAATTCGAAAAATTTGGCAAATGATCGTTGAATATTCTTTGAAGGACTACGATCGTCTTTTGAATGGCATGCTGGGGATTCAGCATGACGCCGTTTTGGGCGAGTCTTTCTATACCGACAAAATGAATAACGTCGTTGAGCTATTGAAGAAAAAGAATTTGCTCCAAGAGAGCGAAGGTGCTCAGGTGGTTTTCTTTGATGAAAAAGAAAACATGCCTCCTTGTATTATCAAAAAAAGCGATGGTGCTTCGATTTACGCGACTCGCGATTTGGCGACGGCGATCTATCGTCATGACGTGCAAAAGGCCGATGAGTTGCTTTACGTCGTTGGACAAGATCAGACTTTGCACTTCCGTCAGGTTTTCAAAGTGCTTGAAATGATGGGCTTCGAATGGTCGAAGACGTGCCATCATATTTCTTTCGGGATGTATCGTTTTAAAGAAGGCAAGCTTTCAACTCGTGCAGGTCGCGTGATTTTGTTTGAGGACGTGGTGACTCAAGCGATTGAGCTCGTGCAAAAAACCATCGAAGAGAAAAATCCAGGACTCGAAAACAAAGATCTCGTGGCAAAGCAAGTGGCTTTGGGCGCGGTGATTTTTAACGACTTGGTCAATGATCGTGTCAAAAATGTGGAGTTCGACTGGGATCGCATTCTGAGTGTTGACGGGGATAGCGGTCCTTACGTTCAGTACACCGTCGTTCGTTGTAAAAGTATTTTGCGTAAGTATGGTAAGCCGGCGCCAAAGGTGGCGAAGCTGGAGTTGTCACATGAGGAAGAACGCAAGCTTGTCTATCAGCTTTTGCAATTTGAAGATATCCTGACGGGTGCTTATCGTCAGTACAAGCCGAATATCGTGGCTCAGTATCTGTTGGAAGTGTGCGGAACCTTCAGTCACTTCTATCACAAGTGCCGCATTATCGGCGAGGCTCCGGACGTTGAAGCTTCCAGAATTGCACTGGTTGCGGCAACCGAGCGTGTGTTGATTCAAGGTTTGAAGATTTTAAATATCGAAGCTCCCGAGGCGATGTAATGAAAGTTTTAGTTTTGTTTTCTTTGCTGTTTGGTTTTACTCTGGCTCACGCAGAAACTGTGACAGGCGAAGTTTTTGAAATGAAGTCGAACTTCAGTAAAAAACTTTTCACTATGGACATTCAGGTCGATACTCAAGATGGAATGAAAAAGACCTTAGCAGTTTACAAAGACCTTCAAGGGCAGCCTGCCGTTGAAGAAAAAGGTGTTGTCAAGGGGACTGCAGAACTTGTTTCATTTGATGTCGATCAAAAGCAAACCGGCGAAAAAGGCCGTATTGAAGTTCAAGACGATAAGGTTCTTTTTACCTATGAAAAAGACGGTAAAAAGAAAACGTCCGATGAGAAGTTGAAAGGACCCGTGGTGACTCCTGCGAATTTTAATTTTTATATTGGCGATCATTGGAATGAGATTTCTGTCGGTAAGGAAATTGAAATTCGCTTTGGTGTTTGGTTCCGTCTTGAAACCGTGGGCTTCAAGATTTTTAAAGTCGGTGAGACGCAAAAAGATGGGCGTAAGTTGATACAACTGCGTATGAAGCCGAGCAGTTTTGTGATTGCGGCGATCGTGGATCCACTCAATCTTTGGTACACGGAAGATGGGAAAAAGCTCGTCGAACTTTCTGGACGAGTGTCGCCGAAGATTAAGAAGGGCGATTCATGGAAGGATCTGGACGCGGATGTCCGGTATTTACACTAGATTAGAGGCTATTTAGGATTAGTACAAAAGCTTGGTGGCTTTTGAATTGCTGAGGCATCTTCAAGCCAATTGACGTCAGCGCAGCGATCGTCCAGATTGACGAGAAACATCTTTAATTTGAAGTTATACGCTTTGATTTCGTCTGTTTGAGGCTCGACTTTGCTGAGCTTTTGATTCAGCTCCAAAATCTCTTTTCTTGTGAGATCTTTTCCTTTACTAAGAAGCCCCTGAATCTCCGAATCTTTGAGGCTTTTGAGTAATTTTTCTTTATCTTTGTTGAAGTATTCAAAGAAGTTATTCTTAATTTCATTGAAATAAACCAAATTCAACAACTGGCCCAATCCAACATCCGACGTCTCTGTTTTAAAGACAGAGCCGCTAAAGCAGTAGGCATATTTGTTAGCCCAGGGATAGACTACAGTCCGAATAGGATTTTTTGCAGGTGTTTTAGATTCGGGATGGCCCAGCGGCAAAATTTCCAGCTCGCCTTGCCAATAACTTTGGAGCGTTTTTTGATAGTCTTTTTTATAGTCACTAGCAGCAGACTTACATTTTCCTCGATCTGTGAATTTATCAATTGTCGAAAGAGTTTTCTTGCCGCCTTCGATGTAGTCGATGGAATAGTAGAAGTCGTCAAATTTTGCTTGATCACACTGAGCCTTTCCAAAGATCGCTGCCGTCACTAAGTGGAGATCTGAAGATCCGGGCACAAGCTGGGTATCCAAAAATTTTTTAATTTCCTCAAGAGATTTCATTTTCTCTAACTCAGACTGATGTTCCAAAGCCTTTTGTAAGTACTCGACGCCAATGCCTTGGCTGCTTAAAGGTGATTTCAAATTATAGCCGAAGACATAGTTTAAATTCGGGAAGGACTTGAGCCATTTCTCGAGCTTATCAACATTGTTGGTATAACAACCCCAGAGGTAGAGGTTTTTAACCTTTGCTTTGGTCTTAGGGTACTGGTCTAAAAGGTCGCTAATTCCGCCGATGGTCATTTGGAAGTTACTCCCCCAAAATATACCAAATTTGTGGTGACCCGACATAATCAAAGAAGAAATTTCGCCGCCCTGGGAGTCAATTTTTTTAAGAATAGAATCGGCCTCGTCTTTTGATGTGGCCACATAAAAGTTTTGGCATTTTCCTTGAGCGCTTTGCCGGGCACCTTCGACTTCTTCTTTTGATTTGTTAAAGTCAAAGAAGACCACGTTTCCAGATTTCTGAGTGCAATCCGCCCAAACCTTCGCTGGCAAAATAAAGAAAAGACATACGAGGAGCGTCCTCACTGAGGGCCTCCAAGAGCGCTAGACGCTTTTGTAAGGGCTTGAACGGGTAGCTTAGGGTATAGTTTCTTCAATCTCTCCAAGGGAAGTTTTTTTAGCCTTAAGTAGAGAACGTTTTTTTCAACTTCATCGAAAGAGGTAAGATTCGGGCCAAAGCCAGCTTTTTCAAAGAACTTATCCCGTTCGGCACTATCGATCGGCCCTTGGGATTTTGGAATATACTCAAAGCCAGGCTGCGATACTGCAGGCTTGTCACTATTCATCATTTGAACGGAGACTTCCTCAGCCTGAGCGGGAAGAAAAATTGAGAAGCTGAGAAGTGTTAAAAGATATTTCATCATAGAATTTGTCTTCTATTCCAATTCGATTTTTTGCCACACAGAGCATATTTCGTTGACTGAAATTACGTTTACTTTTCCATCATTTGTTTTCTGAGCAGCGTCCAAAGCCTGCAAGAAGTTGAGTCGGTCCGCATTAGGCTCAGAGCTCTTTAAGTACCAAAGAAGTTTTGGAGCGAGGTTTGCCGTTCTATTTTTTGGCTGCTGGGAGAGCTCATAAAAAAGGTAACGGTAAAGGTGCTCGCGTGGAACTTCCGCGAGATTTTTCTCATCTACTTTTGAAAGATCCTTACTAAATGGCCACTTAGTAGGAGTGCAATTTGCGACCTGATTTGGTTTGCGCTTACTTTGCGAAGCGGATTTTTTATCCTTGGCTTTTGCGAGGCTAGAGGAAGAAATCATAAGAACGATGAGAAGTGTTGTTATTTTCCGCACGTTCCACCTCCAAAGTCGATGGCATAGCGATCTGGTTTGTCAAATTCCCGCAAGAGGATTTTATCACCTAAATCGTTGAGGCGTTTAGTAACCCAAAGACTGGGCATGTAGACGCGTCGGATGCAAGGATTTGATTTCACTAAATCCTCAACAAATTCAGCAGTGACATTCGGGCAGAAACTTGTTTTGTCCGGAGAGTATTCCTTCATTCCTCGTCGCATAAGGGCCGTATTGTTATTTGCATTAGGTACTGCTTGGCCGAGTCTTTCGCCGTAGGCTTCGAGCCTGTTGTTGATTTCGTAAAGAACCATTTCTGGATATTTGTCTGAATATTGGCCGTAAACTTTTTGGCTGATGACATTCATATCCTGAAGATTAATAAACTTAGGTGCGCCCGTGCAAGTAATAGGATTTTGCGAAGCATTCTGCTTCCCTTCGAGGGCGTTGAATCTGGCTGCGCAGAATTTTCCCATTGAAATGAAATTGCGCTTTCTCTTATCGAAGTCACCAGTGTCTAGTTTTTCTGCAGCGTCGACGAAGGCCTTCATATCAAACGGAGCTCCATAACCGCCCCAGCCCCATCCAAGGCCACCCTTCATGGTCACCATGGCGGTACTACTTGAGTTGTTACCAGGTTGGAGTGCTTGCATCTTCTTTTTTAAGTTTTCTTCGAAATTGTTTTTGCGTTCTTCGCATTCTTTGAGAGAGGTGACAATGGTATCTCTATCGTACTTTGAAATCTCCTGTTCGGTCGCGGCGTAATAGTCACTCGTAATACGTTTTGCCGAATCGTTGACTTGGACGATGGTTTTTTGCAGGTCTTCCATTTGGTTGTTGGCGGATTCGAGAGAGGGATCTTTCTCAAAGCTTAACTTTTTTATAGCGGCCAGTAATTCAGCTTCCTTTTCCAGAAACCCACCGCAATGCATGTTCTCTGATTCTGAGGATGTGGCACATTTTTGGGCCTTCATCGCCTGCATATTGAGTAACGATGCCGCACTATTATAAGGATTCTCAGGAGTGTAAATGTCGATTCTTGAAATTCCTACAGCCTTTTCCATTTCCTTGAATTTGTCATCAATTGCCCGAACGATTCGTCTAGCTGCTTGCGCTTCGTCCTGCATTTCTTTTGCTGACGGTTGTGTGGCTGGTTGGCTTGTACTTGGCATTTGATTGATACATCCTCCCGACGGTGTACAAACTACAGCGGTCCCATTAGAATTGACGTAGGTGGAGGTACCAACAGCGCGCGGATTTTCCTCCGCTTTTTTTCCATAGCTGCAGGACTCATCTTCTTGTTCAAACCCTGCATTGGCTGCAGACGCATTTGGTTTTAGGTACAGAAGTCCTTTTTTTGTATCGAGCGCTCTGTCACCTACGGCTTTTGTCACTGCCGTTTGGCACTTTTTGTCGGTACTATTGTCGCTACAAGCAACGTCAGGTACTAGAGCTTTTTCCTTATTTGCTTCCAGAGTCTCTTTTTTTATCCAGCCTTCAACACCGTTATCGCCTCGAACTAAAACCCATGAGGTCGTATTGCAGCCAAACTTAGTGCTAAGGACCTTAAAGCCATTTTGTTTTTCTAGCACACCGGTGGCAATACCAGCTTGATAATTTTTATACTTGTTTCGCACGTCTTGCCCATAATCAGATTCTTTGCAGGAATCAGGGGAGTTCACTAGTGGAAGAGAGATGCTTGCGACTTCTCGTAAGCTTGTTTTGACATTGGATTTTGCAGCCTCAACAGGTGCGGCAGCTGTAGCTGGTACCGAGGAAGGAGCCACTGCCGCAACAGGTGCCGCCGGAGCCGTCGCTGTCACTCGCGATGACGTACTCGCAGTGGGGGCTGTTTTCTTACCAATCCCGGTAGATGCTTGAATTTCTGGCGCGTACTTTTCAACGAAGAGGCCAAAGTAATTTGCTTGGGGTAGGGTGCCACTTTCTTTTGATTTTTTTGCACGTTCTTCAGTTTTTCCTAAGTTATACAGAGTTGCGAGGATTTCTGGTTTATTGGAGATATCAATTCCTTGCGCTTTGTAGTCGTCCTGGGCTTTACGGATGATTTGCGCTGCGACCTTAATAGATCCCTCGGTGTCTAGAATTTCTTTAGTCATTTCATCTGACGAACGGGGCGCGCGGTTTTCAATTTTTGCGATGTATCTTTCGGCCTCCATAGCCGCAGGCAAGCCAATTTGCCCCAGGCCAACGGAGAAACTGTGGCTACCTAACTTCGTTATACCCATTTTGGAGGCCAAGAAATTCTGAACGCTGTCTGCAACTCCCACATTGAGAGAATTTTCCGCGGCGATAGCTCCTGCGATCGCAGTTGGATCCACTTTGTATTTCGCAGCTGCGGATTTAATATAGGTCTGAACTTGTTGGTCTTTTAAGAGTTGATTGATTTCAGGCTTAACACGCATCCAAGTGCCATCTGGATTTTTGAGTCTCCTGCAATATTCTTTATCCACTTGACAGACTTCTTTGTATCGCGCTTCCCAATCAACGGAAAATGCGGCGCTTGAAACAAATAGTAATATTAAAAGTATGCGGAACTTCATGTCCTTATCATCGGCGATAAAAACTGAGAACTGAATACGATGGGGTTTGGTTGCGACTTTGGTCTGGTTCTTTTTCTCATTCTGAGATCGTCTCAATTTTTTCATGGCATTGCCGATAAGCAACCTATGAAAAGAGTTTCTAATTCTTTATTTGTCATAGTTTGTTTAAGCATTACCGTTGGCTTGTTGTGGGGTTACAACGAGTTTACAAACTACTTCAATCAAGGAAAAGAATATCAAGTTCAAGTACATCAGTTGCGCGAACAGATTGAAAAAGAAGAGTTTAAGAATACTCTTTTGCAAAATCAGCTGACGGACTTCAAACAGAGTGTGGCCGCGGTTTTGCCGCCGAATTCAGAAATTCGAAACGATGTTGCTAGTTACGAGATGAAAAACTTTGCAAGCGCCTTGCGCGTTCCTGCGAGTGAAGCTCAGCTTGATCTTTCAGGCATTATTTTTGAAAAAGGTAAAAAGCTTTTCAAAGAGCAGAAGTACGATAAATCCATCAAAGAGTTCCGCAGGATTTTGGATGAGTATCCGCTTTCTCGCTTTAAAGTTGAAAGTCATTTCTTTATGGCCGAAGCCTTCTTCCTGCAAAAGGACTACAAGAGCAGTCTCGATCTGATTGACCAAATGTTACAGCAATATCCAGACAATGACCTGACGGGTTTTGTGATGTTGCGTATGGGTCAGATCAGCGAGTTGAATAATCGCTTGGAAGAAGCTTCTGAAGTCTATAAAACTGTCCAAACTCATTTCAAGAATGAACAGCTGCGAGCTCAAGCCCACAAGCTGTCTGAAGGCGTTCAGGTTGAATGATGAGAAAGCTTGCGCATTTGTTGTTATTTATAGCTGCATTTCAAATGGAAGTTCGAGTGCGCGCTTCCGAATCCATGAGTTTTCCTGAAAATTGTCTTGGCAAAACAGTGCCATGCTCGTTTAAAGTGACGACGGATAAGTGGTCTTTTGAATCCGGAAATATCAAACTCAATGCAGGTCAAGGCGCGATTCTGATAGCGCAAGATGAAAAATCCAAAGAGTGGAAACTCGTGTCTGGGACTTTGTGGGCACAAAACGCGCCCTCTGTGAAAATCAAGACAGTCAACGCCGTCGCTGAAGGCAGCAGTGGTCAATACTGGGTCTTGGCTGAGAGTGACGATCGCGTCGTCTTCCGCAATATCACCTCCAAATTGGTACTGACTTTCAAAGATCAAACCAAGTTAGAGGTTCCGCGCGGTTTTGAAGTTTGGGTGGGGGGTATAAATTCCCAAGCAAAAACCGAACACGGCATGGTGGAGCCCATCAACCTCAAGCAACACTTGAAGGCGTGGTATGAACTCTATCCTGGAAGCCGCACCCAGTTTGTTTCCGAGGTTCAAGACCTGAAAGATCAGTGGGCGGATCTTATTGAGCAAAGTGGCGACATCTACAAAAAAGTCGCTGAAAGAAAGCTTGCTGCGCTCGACGAGAAAAAGCGCCAGCTCATGGAAATCAAGCGAAAGCAGGAAGAAGAGCGTCAGCGTATTCGCAACGAGTTCCATAAGCGCGTCTTTGACCAGTAGTTGGCTTTAAATCCCGACCTTCCGCGAGCTACCTAAGTCCTGTTTTCCCCTCTAAAAAGAGCCTTCGAGTCCTCACCAAATGGGCTTTGTGATAACCTAAAATTAGGTTTTTGTAGATCTTTTCGTAAGGAGGACAGGGATGTCCAGTATCAGCTCTTCAGACAATAAACGTCAGAACGATCGCGTTCGTCAAACGCGCGAAGACTATGAAGCACGCGAAACCGAAAATCAAAAACGACAAAAAGCGGAAATGGAAAGCTTGAATGAAAAGCACTATGCCGAGATCAATCGCCTGAACGCGGAGTTCAATCGCGAGATGGAAGCACTCAAGAGTCACTATCGCGAAAATCTCAGCGAGCGTGATCAGGAAAACATGCGCAGAGTCGACGAGGTTCGTAATATCTACAAAGGCCAGCTCCGCAAAAAGAGTGAAGAGAATGAATCAGATCGCCGTCAAATGCGAAATGCCTCCGAAGGGGCTTTACAAAAGCAAAAATCTGTTTCGCAAACTCAGCAAGAGGGTCTGTTAGAACGTCATCGTGATGAGATGGCAGAGCAAAGTGAGAAGTTCGAGGAGCTGAGTCGTCGTAATCAGGAAGAAATGAAAACGGGCTTGCATAGTCACGATGAGAAATTGAAAGGTGCGCATGAGAAAGAAATGAATGCCACGGTAGAAGACCGCGATACGCGGCTTGCAAACAAAGATCGTGATAATCGCGAAATGCGCAAAGCCTACGATGGTAAGCTTGCAAATGAGCGTCGCCAGCGTGAGGCGGAGGTGTCTCGTTGGAATCAGAAATATAAAGATACAGTGAACAACTACGAAGAGCAAAACTCCGACAACATGAAAACCCAAGGCATGGTATTACGTGGGGAACTCACTGAGCTCAATCGTAAGTACAATAATGCTATTGATAAGAAATACGAACAGTTGGATAACTCAAATCAAGACTTGCGTGATTCCGTCAATGACCGCCTCAACGGTCAAGTTCGGTCCAAGCAAAGCCAAATCGAGCGTCTTAATAGCAAGCTCAATAACGAGATGATCAACGGTGAGCGCCTCCGAAATATTGAGCGCCGTGATTTGGAAAGCCGCTATACTGAGCAAATGGACCTTCTCGAGCGTCAAAAAGAAGGCGCATTGGACAACATGAAGGTGCAGAACAATAAGCGGATCAATCAGATGGTAGATCATACCAGCAAGTCGCTGCGAGATTCGAACCGTGAACATCGCGGTGAAATGGATATGCTCACGCAAAGAAATCGCCAAGACCGTGAGTTCCTAGTGCAGCAGCACAAGGACAGTGTGGATCTTGTGACGAGTAATGCTGAAGACCGCGTGAAGAAAATCACGAAGGTGTCAAGAGACAATCAAGATGCCTATAGCAATTATTTTGATAACTCTCTCGACCAGATGAAAGACAATTTCGCGGGCCGTCTCGAAGGACAAAGAGAGAAGAACACCGATGATATGGTTCGCTTAAACAAGGCGATGACTGAACGCTTCCGTGGCATGGAGAGAGGTTTCAATCAAAAGATGGAAACTTTGACGGCGAACTATGAGAATAAAATCAATCAGATGAAGGATAATCATGAGAAAGAGCTAAAACGTATTGAAAACTATTATGCTCAACGTTTGGACAACAAAGACAAAGAACAAAAGCAGACAGCCTCGTCGATCGAGATGAAGTACGAAGCGAAGCTGGCGCAGTCGAACGAGTCTCATCAAGATCAGCTCGACAGAATGAATAGACGTCACCAGGAAGATATGCAAAACTTATCAACGAGAATGAGTAACTACAGCAAAAAGGCGTAAACTTCATGTTAGCAGACCGTAGAGCCAAGATCGTAGCAACCATCGGCCCTTCCACTCGCGATGAGGCCTCCCTCGAAAAAGCAATCAAAGCCGGGCTCAATGTAGCCCGGCTTAATTTCAGCCATGGCAGTCACGAAGATCATCTCAAAGTCATTCATACAGTTCGTAAGCTGTCTCGTGAATTGCGTGCGCCGGTGACGATTCTGCAGGACTTGCAGGGGCCGAAGATTCGTGTGGGTAAGTTTGAAAAGGGTTCGATCCCGCTCATAAAGGGCGCCAAACTTGTGATTACGACGGACAATGTTCTTGGTAAAGAGGGCTTGATTCCGAGTGATTTCAAGGAGCTTCCGCAGTCTGTTCAAGTCGGCACGAAGATTCTTCTTGATGATGGACTGCTCGAACTTAAAGTTTTGCAAGTGCGTGGCAATGAAGTCGATGTGGAGGTTGTTTTTGGCGGAACGCTGAAGGATCGCAAAGGCATGAATTTGCCTGGCGCCAATCTGCCCGTGGAGTGCATGACATCAAAAGATCTTGAAGACCTTGAATTCGGTTTGGCGAACGGTGTTGATTATGTTGCACTTAGTTTCGTTCGCCATCCACGAGACATCCGCAAACTTCGCGAAATTATCGAAAATAAAAAATCTCCTGCAAGAATTTGCGCGAAAATCGAAATGGCCGAAGCTCTCGACAACCTCGAAGAGATCGCACGCCTCAGTGATGCCATCATGGTCGCTCGTGGTGATTTGGCGGTGGAAGTCGGGCAAACACTTTTGCCGGGCATTCAAAAGAAAATCATTCACCTCTGCAATCAACTCAGAAAACCCGTGATCACGGCAACACAGATGTTGGACAGCATGGTTGAAAATCCGCGCCCAACCAGAGCCGAAATCACCGACGTTGCGAATGCGGTCTTGGATGGTTCCGATGCACTGATGCTCTCGGCGGAGTCCGCCAGCGGGAAGCATCCTTTCTTGGCCATTCGTACTATGCATGACATCATTGTCGAAGTCGAAAGAACCGAAGAGAAATACTACAAAATCTCGCTTGAAAATGAGTTCTTAAGCCCGCCAGCGGCGATCGCAGCGAGTGCCAGCTTGTCAGCACTTAAACTCAATGCTCAAGCGATAGTGTGTCTTACGACGTCTGGCAAGACTGCAAATATTATCGCGAGCTATCGCCCGAAAGCGCGTATCGTGGCAGTGACCGATCGCATAGATGTCCTAAATACCTTGGAGCTCACGTGGGGCATTCAAACGCTGACAATTAAGCCATACAAAACAATGGAAGATATTCTTGATCAAGTAGACACTCTGCTTGTGAATTATGGCCTTGCGAAGACAGGTGATCGTGTGATCTTTACGCTCGGTCAGCCGATTTCAGACGGCGCGAAGACCAATGCGCTCTTCTTGCACATTGTCGGTGCGGAAAACCAATCACGCGCGAAGGACAGCGAGCTGCCGCTGCGTTGTCAGGCTGATCCGCAGATTCAATAGTTTAAAAACCGTGGTGGAAATCTAGCGTAGTTGCTTCTTCAGATTGTTGATGAGGCTCCAGTTTTTCACTATTTTCGAAACCTCTGTTGGATTCACAGTTACAAAAATAGCCGATTCTTCCATGATTTTTTCAGAGACTAATTTCTTTTCAATCACGGGATTAAGTTCTTCAACGCGGATCAAACGGCCGAGATCTTTCATAGAATCATTTTGAATGTCGTTCAAATTCACTTTGTGAAAGCCTTTAGCATCGGCTTGAGTTTTCGCGGCAAAGTGCAAAACGCCTTCCATGATTTTGCATTCTTCATCACGTAGTGAAATCTTCTCTTTGTCGGAGCTGAAGAGCCATTCGGTGTACCAGTCGACGAAGTCAAACAAGTAATCGGCTTGTAGGTTGACCATCTTCTGTCGGCCTTCGCCGAGATCTTCGATGGTCATATAGCCGAGGGCTTTTAGGGCGGTCGTCATGCTATTCATCTTGTTGGTGGCCTCTTGGAACACTTGAATTGTGTAGCGGCGAAGAACGCCGGCGGGAACTGAGATGCCGCCGGCTTCAGGTTTGCCATATTTGTGACCGACGAGATTGATCAAAGAAATTAACTTCGTCACTGTGTGTGGTGGGAAGCGGTCTTCTTCTTGCCCTGCGGGGTTTTCGAGGATTTTGATTTTCTTATTGGCCTCCCGCAGGTTTTCGTTCATGGTTCTCATGATCGCTTTGACCCACACAGGGAGCGAGTCCATCTGAGAATTCAAACCCTCGTAGGGGAGAGAAATGACTTCGGAGTCTTTCATCGCTTTGACGTTGGCGCTGCGAGGTTTTTTATCGAAGATCGCCATCTCGCCGACCATGGAGCCGGGGCCGATTTCAGCGAGGACCACTTCGGAGGTTCCTTTTGTTTTGGTCACAGCAAGCATGCCGGATTTCACGATGTACATTGCATCGGGAGCGTCGCCTTCGCGGAACAAGTATGTATCTTTTGCGACCTTTTTGCCGTCAGCCACAGGGGTCCCTTCGCTAAAAAATCTTTACATAATTATGGCTTTATTCTTGAGTGGCGGCAAATAGACCTGGACTTAGGAAGGGACTGATAAAAGAGCTTTTAATTTAAATCTCCGCGAGGTTTTTATCGAGCTCCTTCAGGCTGTATTCGAATTTTTGATAGGTGTTTGTATAGCGAGCCAAAAACATCTCAATGAAGCTACGGCCAACAGGGTTGATGATGGCGTCAATCCCTTTCGGTCGCGTGATTTCAATATATTTGGCCGAACACTCGTCGAGACTTTTTACTTTGCAGGCTTCAGTCAAAAACTCCGGCTGCAAATCGGCTATCCAATTCAGAGTTTGTTGAGGACGAAAGAGCTTTCCACTCAAAAAGTTTTTAGCGCGATCGAAAGCAGAAGGATTTCCTCCCGCAATGTCTGTCATTTCTAGACCATACTTTCGCAGATCATCAATGGCCGTTGAAATCATCAGAAATTCAAATTGCGAGCCCGTGGCAAAAAGCTCTCTCGCGGATTTATGAAGTTTGAAGCTGGATTTCAAGCTCTCTGGAATTTTCAACCCCTCGTCCTTGAGAGTCTTTACAAATCTTGCATTGGTTTTTAGGCAAGCAATTGCGATGAGTTGGTTGATCAGCGATTGCGGAGTTCCCGCGATGTTCACCAAAAAATGGTTCGACTTCTCAAGCAAATCAAAAGCTTCAGCTTTTTTACCTTGTTTCACTTTTTGACTGACGAGAATCAAAAACATTTCGTGAGCCGAAAGTTTATAGGTCGAAAAATGATCGCGGAATTTCGCATTGGGATCGATCTCGACGCGTCCGACTTCGTTCGCTTTTAAAACGAGCTCTACGAAATGAGTATTTTCAGCAAGGGTTTGGTCCCATTTTGCTGGATCCGTTTTGTATTCTTGATAGTTTGAAAACCGGATTGCTGGGGGCCACTCCTTAAAATTTTTGAGGGAGAATCCTTCTTGAGCTGTGAGTTGCTTTAGCATTCCTTGCGTGTTTTCATGAATTTCTTCATCTGTAGCGTTGATGGCAAAGACGATAATGACGATGAGTAACAAGACAGCAAGAATCGAGATCGAAACTCGAGCCGTGGTTTTCATGAAAGACCTCCCGTTGATGTTAAGACTAGTGTTGTTTGCGGAGGCTAGCAAGGTGGGATTCGTTATTTGTGCAATAAGGTTCGCTTATAAATGTGGTTCCAAATTGGAGCTGCAATATGAACAATTGTTACCTTCACATTACGCTATTGACCGGTTTTTTAGCCTGTGAATATCTTTGAAATCCAGGAGGTTTCTATGAAGATGATATTTGCAATATTCGCTTTGTGTCTTGTCTGTTTCAATGTGCGTGCAGAAAATCTGACTAACAACATCAGCGAGTTCAATACTTGGAACTCCGTTTTGCCGAATCAAAAAAGATTTTTTAAAATTTACTCTGTAAAAGTTGTCAATTCATTCGTAGTTGGCGGTTTTAGTTCCGGGGAGAATTCTGCTCCAGCACCTTTGGATCCCAAAACAGCTTATGTCTTTAGAAAAGAAGAGATTGAAAAATTAAATTCGCTGCTGGCAAAGTTCGTGAGCCCTTCAGGAGATTTAGAGCAACCCAAAGTGAGCGGTCCCATTGTTACTGAGCGAGTGATTCAAGTAAAATCAGTTTCTGGACGGAATATCACTTATGGTGGCGGAAAGTTATCGGTCGAAGCTGAGGAAGCAACACAGCTTATTGAGAACATCCTCAATGAAAAAAATCGCCAGACCCTCGAGGACGCACGCAAGCTCTAGATTCACTAAACCACTTCAAAAACATCAAGGCATATGCACGCAAGCTTTTCCGTTCCAGAGCTGCTAATCATTTTGTGACTTTTCTCTATGGCCTTGCGGTACATCTTACGAATTTCTTCAAGGTCCTTTTCGTCAATGGTGAAGACCGAAGAAAAATGAATCGAGTCTTCGGAGTTGATGGCGATGGACCGGGCAGCGAGCTCTCGTCGTGAGAACTGCATGCTCGATTGCAGTGGCGAGTCTTTTGTAATATGAATGGAGCCGCGCTTGTAGACCCATTTCTTATCGGCGTATTCAATGAAGCCGACGTGTTCTAAAAATTTTAATGTCTCTTTGGTTTTTTTCAGCGGTATATGAAGTCGTTCGGCGATGGCCTCCGCTGTTTGAAACTCCGGGGAGCTTGTCAGAAGATGAACCGTCGAAGGAATCCAGGAATTAAAATAAACTCCTAAGTGCTGTTCGTCTCGCACGACTTTGTCGGCGTTCACTTGGCGCGCTAAATGGATGCTTTCTTCACGTGCGCTGTGAATAAGGCCCTTCAGATATTCGCGCAGCTTCGGAGTCCCGGCTTTTTGATAGCGCAGGAGCATCAGCAAGTATTCGGTTTCGCTCTTCACGAGGCCGAGGGACACGGTGATCCCCATCAGCTGGTCTTCTGTCAGGTGGGCCCGGCCCTTCAGAACCTGAGAGAGGTAAGAGGCTTGGCATTCAGCTGCGCGAGCGAGGCTCGCTCGAACGCCGCGCTCGGCGGAGGTATCGCAGACATCATTGAGATAAGGCCGGTAATCATCGTAATCGTATAGAGTCATAATGTGTAAAATTAATACATAAACATTGGCAAAAATAGATTTTTATTATATATCATTATGCGTTATTGATCGCGTATAAAGAGAGCCATCAAACAACCCTCTTCAAGGAGAAGAAAAATGAAAACAACGATCCTTACAGTGTTCATGATGGCTCTTACTCAAATTGCTCAAGCCGGTCCTTTTGTCAGCGGCGGAATGCCAGGCGCATTGAAATGTACTGACGCCAACAAGCTTTATAACGTTAAGATTGTCTATCTCGGTGACGACGTTGAGCTGAGCGGCACTCAAGCGGGCTACGGCGGACAAGTTCCTTTGAAATACTCTTGCGATGCGGTTCATGAAGCTGTGACAACAGCGATCGCAACAGAACTTTCGTTCGATTGTCAGTCGCAAAAAAATGAAGACAGTATTCAGGTTTATCGCAATCAGCAAACGCAGAAGACGTGGGCGATCGCAATGACTTACACTCAGAATGGTATTGTTAAACCGACCGTTTTGAAGTGTGAAAAAACGAGCCTTTAAAATATTTAAGAGTGCCGGAGTTTCAAAGGACTTCGGCACTTTGCATTTCTTGTTCTTCACTGAGTTGATTTCCTAGTTGTTTTCAGATCTATGGCAGTTCTATATTTCCACTATGAGCTTGAAAATCGGTGTGAGCGCTTGTCTCTTAGGGCGCACTTGCAATTTCAACGGAAAAGATCTGCTGAGCACTTTTGTTCAGCACCTTCCGCAATCTGTCGCGGTTGAGTTTGTTCCCTTTTGTCCTGAAGACTCGGTGTTCGGAACTCCTCGGGCGAATTTAAGAATCGTCGGTGGTGATGGTTTTGATGTTCTAGACGGCAGGGCGAAAGTCTTCAATGAAAAAAATGTCGACGTCACCGATCGGCAAATCGTCGGCGCACAAAATCTGTTAGCAGTTCTCAAAAATGCCAATGTGGATTGTGCCATCTTGATGGATGGCAGTCCTTCTTGCGGGTCTAACGTCATTTTGAAAGAAGAGGCTTGGCCTCAAGGTGGTTTTAAGAGGGGAGCCGGTGTAGCCTGCGTGCTCTTAAAAAGAAATGGCATTCAAGTTTTCAGTAGTTTCGATGAGCGCGCGGTGGTTGATTTTTTGAATACGAAATTTCCTGATACCCCCATTCAGGGAGGCTTTCGGGATTTGAAGGGTTCTCCGAAGTTCAAATCGCTCTTCGAAGGGTAACGCGAGGTTTATTGTGAGCCGCGGAGTAGGTGTGCGCTGTTGGTCGGTTTAACGGTGTTTTAGTGACAGTTGAGCGAGTTAAAAACATTCCTGAAACGGCCATATTTTGGCATGGTAAATGCTCAATTTCCTCTAATGTCGATAATGACAAAATAGATTCCCGAAGACGGAGGCTTTTGTGTTCAAGTCTTTTACACGCTCTGTAATTTTTATTTTTCTAGCGCTGGTTGCCACAACAGCGTATGCGGAGTCGATTTGTTCACAGGCACAAATGGAGAACCTAGTGAAGGTCGGTACTCCCGCATTCGCGAATGACGTCCTCACTAGTCAAATCCAGTCTAATAAAGTCTTCGTAGTTGGCGAAATTCATTTTTATACAGACCTAAAGCCTAGATTAGATCTTATTAGTGAGTATAGACGGCTTGCTGGTACCAATGCTTGCGTTGCATTTGAGCTTGCTGCTCGCCCGGTTGGAACTGAAGTATCTCTAGCAACCCTTAAATCTGGAATTGAAAGCCTTGAGGCCAATGAAGAATTTAAGAAAGTACCAAGCCGTGACGCCGTAATTTCTTCACTCAAGCAACTTTACGACTACTATTTTCCAATGGTCGATTACGTGGTTAAACTTGGATTAAAAGCACGCTCCGTCGATCATAAAGATCACTTTGATAAATCTCAAACTATGGAGGAGAGAAATCAAGCAATGGCGGAAAACATTTCTAGCCTAATTAAAAATGGTGATTGTAGTTCAGTCTTATTTTTTGTTGGGAAAGCGCACCTTTCAAGAAATCTTGACTCTCCAACAAGGGTCCAAGATCTTATTAGAGGCTTGGGGATTTCTACGGTAACAGCACACCTCCAAATGACTAAAGAGTCTCTTCCTGATGGAGTTAGATCTTGGTCAATATGCCCATTCGCTGCAAAAATTAAACTCTCCGACTATGCTGTAATTTCTAATAAAAGTCTAAATAACGATCCTTACTTGTTCCCGAATTTGATAGGTGATTTGACTAAATGGAAGGATTTTGATTTTTCTTTGCTAGCCCCATAGAACTATCTTTTATCTAAAACCCTAGTTAGTCGAGCAAATTCACTATTGAAAACCAAAGGCTTTTACCATGCAAACAACTCTTGAAACCGACCGCCTAAGATTGCGAGAGCTCACGCGAGATGACGTGGGACCTTTGCATTCCATTTTGTCTGACCCGGTGACGATGCAGTTTTGGCCTCAGCCTTTTGATCTAGAAGCCGTTGAGCGCTGGGTGCAAAGATCGATGGATTCGTACCGTGATTTGGGATTTGGTCGTTATGCAGTTCTGTTAAAATCGACGGGCGAACTTATTGGTGACTGTGGTTTCATGAAAGTTGAAGTCAATGGCGTTCAAGAAAATGATTTGGGATATATTATTGATAAGCAATACTGGGGGCAGGGTTATGCCGCGGAGGCTGCGAAGGCTTGTCTTCAATACGGTCTTACGAATTTAAAAATGAAACGTATCGTTGCCAGCATGGAGAGTAAACATCTCGCATCTAAGGCTGTTGCCGAAAAGATCGGTCTTTATCTCGAACGAGAGTTTATCAACACACGAAATAGAAATCTTCCGACATTCTTATTTTCAATATAGATTATTATACTCAAATAGCATGATAATCTATTTAATATGCATTTTATATTTTGCCATATTTGCGGTAAAACCTCCAAGTTCAATCAAAAAACTGGGAGGGTTTCTGTATGAAAAAAACATTGTTTTCAATTGTGATTCTGTTGGGCATGAGCGCAAACGCAGCGACAAAGCTTGCTTGCTGGGATAAGCGCAGTTCTTCACGTAAGCCGACTTTGACGGCGACCATTGTGAACGCGAAGACATTAACTGATGTTGTTGACTCTGAAAATGAAATCGAGGGTGTCTTGGTCGGCGAAACGAACGCGAAAGCGATTAAGTACAAAGGCTATTTGTACTTCAGTTATGGCGTCGACAACATCAGCATTGAAACGATCCTTCCAGCAGACTTTTCTCAGGCAGAAGGCTACTTTGATGCGGCCTCAAGAGGAACGGCTCCAGATGGTGGCGGCACTACGCAACTCCGTTGCCGCGTAAATTAAAATTTAGTTTTTAGATTTGTCCCGAGTCGCCTTCGATTCGGGACACTCATTTTTCTCAACAGCCGCCGAGGTCTAGTTTTCCTAAGCCCTTAGCGTCATGGTCCAGTCCTTTCTGTACAAGAAAATTTTAATTTCTATAATTTCTAGTAGATGAATGCATTTACCTTTCCTTATGAAGCGGTCGACCAGTGGATTAAAACCTTTCCAAAACTTCGTGTTTTGGGGCCGCTGACGCCAACATCGGCGGACTATGCCCGCGTTCTTGAGTTTCGTATGGAGTGGCACAAGAAGGATGCTCCGTACTTGATGGATGCCACTCAACTTGAAATTGAACAGACTTTGCAGCTCGACGAGCGCTCTTTGCATTTTGCCCTGGAGAGTGATGGCGCGATTATCGCCTGCGTGCGGGCGACGCCGCCGCCGTTGGAGCTTTCCGCCTTGTCAGAGGAGTTCTGCGTTCGTGCTGCTGCCTATTCGGGGTACTACGAATTCAGCCGCCTGTGCACGAATCGCAGCTTGGGACGCAAAGCTCTTTATGCCAGCATGTTGGTGGTGAAGGCCGCTCAGTACTTGTTTTCCAATCAGCTCGCGAAAGGAATCGTCGGTATCTGCCGCGATAGCCGTGTGACGTACATGAAACGTCTCGGCTTGCACAGCGATGGTTTTCCTGTTTGGCTCGAAGCACGCCAAGGCAACTACGAGTTATTGTACGCTTCAAAGTATGAACTTCTTAATTTTTACTTAGCTCGCCTCGGCGAAGTCTTAAACGAGAGACCAAGGGAGGCCCTCCGTGAACCTGAAACAGCTTAAAGAACGTCTGACTCAAGAGTTTATGAAATTGGGTTCAAGCTCTTACCTCGCACAAGTGATGGAGCCGGGTTTCGCAGATAGGCGCCTCTATGCTTTGTATATGCTGGAGACCTATCATTACACGCTTCACAATGCCCGCAATCAGGCGTTGGTGGCAACTCGCCAAGAAAAAATCGATATTCGCTACTTAAAGTTTTGCTTGAAGCACGCGGAAGAAGAAATGGGTCATGAGTTGATGGCCCTGCATGATTTGAAAAATCTTGGCTACAACGTGCCTGCCGAGGAAAGCCTGCCAAAACCCCTCGGCGCGACGGAGACTCTGATTGCCTATCTTTACCATGTATCGCGCAATGGTCATCCGTTGGCTAGACTCGGCTACAGTTTCTGGGCCGAGCAGTCTTATGGCTATATCCAGCCCTTGCTATCGATGGTGTCCTCTGGTTTCGGCATTCCGGATAAGGCGATGACTTTCTTCCGTGAGCACTCGAGCATAGATGAAGTTCATGCGAGGCAAGTTGAAGAGGTAATTGAACGTTTCGCTAAAACTCCAGAGGATTGGGCGGCGATCGAAGACTGTATGGTGAATTCTTTGATTCTGACGGCGCGAATGATGGATCAGGTCTTTGAAGAGTTCATGAAAGTCAAAATCGGCGAGTCGACGAGGGTGCCGTTTCTTAAATGAGAATTCCTAAAGCGTTAGAAACAATTTTTGCTTTTTATCCGGCGGTTCAATCGGTGCTGATTGCTGGTACAGCTCTATGGTTTATTCGTACTTTGGATTCCGCGGTTTTTGTATTGCTCTTTTTCTTTTCCTATTTGTTGTCGCCATTTATGTGGGTTTTGTTGAGAGTGATCTTTCGTCAGAAGGTGGAAGGCACATTTCACATTGGGAAGCGCACACCTCATGGGAATATTTGGTTTCTCTACTATCAGCTGCAGTCGGTGTATGCGCACTTTGTAATCTTCGAGCGCGCTCTTAAAATCTTTCCTGGTGCTTACAGCTCGTGGCTGAGACTTTGGGGTTCAAAAATTGGTCATGCAGTCAATTGGACGCCAGAATGTCAGATTGTCGATCGTGGGCATTTAGAGATTGGTGACCGTGTATTCATCGGCAACCGGTCTTATTTAAGTGCGCACGTTATTAAGAAAAGCAAAGACAGATATTTCCTCTATGTAAAACGAATTCAAATTGGCGCTGACACGATGATTTCTTATCAAGCGCACATTAGCCCCGGCGTGGTGATTGGCTCTCGCGTGCATCTTGAGCCGGGGGCGGAACTTTATCCAAATATGCGTGTCGCCGATGGAGAGACTTTCAAATATGACCGAATGGTTCGAACTTGAACAAGTATTAGAAGCGCCGCACTTGCCCGCGGAGCACGCTTTGATCCCGATTTTGGATCCGATGCTTGCTATGCGTGGAGCGACTCCGCAAAAGGCAGCGAAGCCACATCTTTGCTGGGGCGCTGAGCGCTTTGGTTTACAGAGATCATCGGCCTTTCGCGCATTATCCGCATCTGGTCAAGAGCAGATGCTTTTGCGATTGACGGAATTAAATCTAGCTCTTTCTTATTTTATTGAAAAATCCGGTCATCATTATGCCGCAAAGATGATCATGAGTTCGCCGACTCTCGAGGAAAAAACCTTTTACGCTTTGATGGCATCAGAAGAAGCAACTCATCTGCGGTTTTTTATGAACGCCATGTGGTTTCTGCCAACACTGAAAACGCATTTTCATCCGATGTTGCCGATTCTTGCTGAAACCATTCAGTGGGGGACGCACGATTGTCTGGTCTTTGTGATTCAAGTTTTACTTGAAGGTTTTGGCATAGCTCATTATTCCGCCTTGCGAGAAACTTGTATTGACGAGAATTTGCGAAACGATTTTCAGACAATTCTTCGCGACGAGGCCAAGCATCATGGGGCGGGCTTGGTTCTTTCGAAGGAACAGCGTTTGACTAATGAAACCAGTGATCAAATTTTTGAGCTTTCTCGAAAATTCATTCGTTCCATGGAGACGGCTCATTGGATTTCAGAGGCGTTTGGTTTTGCCGGCAAACCGCTGTCGAGTGCCGAGACTCAGACTTTGTTTGCGGAGCTTGGATTCCAGTCAACACTGGAAAGTCGCATGCAACGTCTGCATGAAATGTTTCAGAAAGTTAACTATCAAAGCATCCTGGATCGCCTCGAGAAAGAAAGCGTCTTTCGGGTTTCTTCGTTATAATTTTTAGGAAGTGAAAAGGAGTTCACTATGTTCATCAAGAAAAACACACGAGCCTTGTTAGGCCATTCGCTCATAGCACTCAGCTTTACCGCTTGTGTTCACAGTCAAGTTGCAAACAATGCGAACTCCGCGCAAGAGCGTGAGCCCGCTCAAGAAGATTCTTCTGCGGGTGTGAAGTATTCTGAAATGAAAATCGAAGAAGGTCACATTGCAGTTATTAACATTAAAGCTAAAAGCGTCGAGTCTCCAGTAGTTTCTCCGGATGGCCGTAAGATCATTGCAATCGGGGATCTTGGTAAAGCGCCGGTGGATATCATCGTGAAAGATCTGACCGATCCTAATGATTCTGGAACAAAATTAGGGCGTGGACCTTTTGATATTTTCATCAAAGGCGCCTTTTTAGCAAACGGCGATGAAATCGTTGCTTGTGAACTCGATTACAAAGTCGGAGCACTCACGAAAACCGTTGCAAACTACATGCAGTCAAAAGACTGGGATCCGATCGGTTATCGCTCGGTGATCAGTTTTTACAGCAAAGGAAAAAAGAGAGGTCAACTTGATGCCGCGGCGTTTGGTCTTCCGAATAAAACTTTCCTTCAACATCCGCGTGTTTCGCCTAATCAAAAATGGATGACCTTCTATGTGCAACCAGGCACAGAAGCGCCGACAACAACGACGCAAGGGGTGTACCTCTACAACTTTGCGACGAAGAAGACGTTTTATCTTGGAAACTATCCTGACAAACATCCAACTTGGGATGATAAGGGTGAAAGAATTTTCTTCCACGAGCAAGGTAAGATGGGAAATATCGAAGTCGCGCGTGTTGGATACTATGATTTAGACATTGATAATGAAAGCGTCCGAGTGAAAAACCGTATCATGTTCGCGGGCGCGGGCCATCCTCTTGGTGAGACCTATATTTACCAAAAACATCCGGCGTATCACAAAGGACTGAACTTGGTCTTCTTCCATATCAACGAAGGCAAAGATTGCGCGACGGACGGGCCGAAATGCCATAAGTCCATCGCGGCCCTTTCGCTCGATAATCCAAAGCATCCCCCAGTGGAGGTGAAGCTCACTTATAACGGCGAAAAAGTTGCCCACGCTCAACATACAGATGTTTCAGAGCAGGCCGACTCGCCATTGTATTTTGTAGGCCGCGTGAATGGCGAAAAAGAGGGAAAGCTGCTCAGTGTGGACTTCGGAGCTCTCCAGCAGATTCGTGATGAGTTGACTCGTCCGTAAGAAATTTAAAGAGCCAAAGATCGCCAATCAAGGTGAGGAGAAATCCGAGGACGAACAACGGAGTCAAACTCCTCACCGACGCGAAATAAGAAGCCAAGAAAATCAGCGACAGCACCATCATCATCGCGCTGACTTGAACGGACGCGGCTCCTTGCCGATGGACTCCTTCGGTCAAACCGGATCGGGGCGGGCTGGCAAAAAGATACTGAATTGTATTATCTCCTGAAAGCCCCACAATGATTGATGCAAAGGTGCAGGTCACGTAAGTCACCGGAAACTGAAAAATCCAGAAAACTGAGATCATCATGCAAGGACCCCACATTGCCGACACCAGAGTCGAAATCGTATGGGCATGGCCGCGCGCTCTCAGAAGATAAACGATGGCACAGGAAACCAAAATTAGACTTACCGCGAGGCTCTCCAGAAGAGTCGAGAGAACTCTGTCGCCAAACTCCGCGTAGGAAACCAGAGTGCCGGCGATATGACAATGTTCTCCGCAAAGTTCTGTGGTCTTCTGCTGAAGCAGCGCCATCGAAGCGGTGTCGGTCTTTTTTAAATAGATCAAAGCCCGTGCGGTTTCACCCTCAGTGGCGAGTCGCTGGGCTGCTGGAGTTGTGCGCCACAGATCCCGCACCAAAGAGGCGTGCTCCTCACTGAGAGGTTTTGTCAGATAATCTTCGACATCATAGGGGCTTTCAATCGCCGCGACGTTCGATTCCTGACGAAGTGTTGCCAAGACGGCGCGATTTTGTTTCTCTCTGGAGAAATCATTAAATACTAAACTGACTTGCGATTCCCAGCCGCGACTTTTTTGAATAAAATCAAGATCGCGACTAAGAATGTGATTCTTTGGAAAAATATTTGCAGGCGCATCGCTCACATGGAGATGGGAAAGCCCAATAGCCGAAACGGCGTACATGCCTAACAAAGCAATGCAAACAGGCCGCGAAACTCTGTATCGAGTCGCAGCCTCGAGCCATGAGCGAAGACGTGGACGTGCGGAAGGATTGGGTGTGAGCCATGCGCGGAACGAGGGATAGCGATTCAATAGTGCCGGTAAGAAAACAAAAACCAACCCCCATTCTAAAATGGAGGCGATCGCCGCAAAGACCCCAAAGCGCCGGATGATCGCGAGGTCCGCCGCATACAGAGAGATAAATCCAAGCGCCGTCGTAAACGAGGTGAAAAAACCTGGCATCAGCAGCCGGCGAAACGGCCGTTTCCACGAGCCACTTTCATGAGACCAGTTGTAGTGAAGAATAAAAAGAAAGTCCTCGAGCGAACTCAGGACTAGCATCAGCGTGAGAATGTTGGTCAAAATATCGAGGGGACAGTTAAAAGCAGCCATGAGCCCATAGACGATCACGCTGGAGATAATGATGGTTGCGCTGAAAAGAACTCCGGGCCGGATATCGGCAAAGAAAAGCCAAAACAAAATCAGAACAATCGCCGGCAAAGCTGCATTGATCACTGTCGTCTGATCCAGGCCCGCTTTCAAATAATACTGATGAAGAGCGACGCCAGCAAAATGAGCTTGTAAGTCGGGAATGTGTTCGGTGACTGCATTTTTGAAACTTTGCATCACGTGGCCCACGACATCGACGTCGAAGTGACCATATCGGGACGGTTTTGGACTATCGTTGAGGTAAAAACTGATAGCGATATCCTGCGCCTCTTTGGAAGTGACGGAAGCTCCCCAAGGAGAGTCCTGTAGCTGTCGCAATTCGGTGGAGATATCCGAAACGGGATTTTGTTTCTCGCACTGGGGATTCAGGACGCTTTCGATGTGCCAGCTCTTGCCTGTTTCGAGCGAGCGTTGAACGCCAAAGGCGCTGAACATTTTGCGATAAGGCTCCCGCCCATCGACCTCATTGACGAGCCAATTTTGAACGGCGCACAAGTCGGAACGATTTAATGTGCGGTCCTTCGCCGATACCACCAGGAATAGGTCGTTTTTATCCGAGAAGGCCGAGTTTAATTGGCGGAGATTATTGTAGGTCTTGAAGTCTGGATCGACGAGGTCATCAATAGAGAGCAGAACCTTTAACTGCGTTGCATAGACGGCACCCAGAACGGTGAGCACGCAAATCATGACCAGCCAGACCCTTGACTTTCGATAAGCGGATCGATGTAATTTGAGGAGGCCCATTTGAATAATTCTCAACGAGCGCGCAGCCAGCCCCAAAGGTTTGGATGGTTTGGCTGACATGCTCTGATGTGCAGATTTGAAAAAACGCATGGATGAAGTTTACTTCAATTAGCGTAGGGCTGAAAACGAAATATAAATGAATGTAACTCACGGAAAGAGAGAACACATGAAGATTCTTGTGACCGTCGCTTTGATTGCAGGTTCTTTGATGAGTAGCGCTCACGCAGCTCCATCACCGAACAAAAACAAAAAACCAGTCATGACCGAAGCTGGGACTCCGCCCGATGCGGGCACACCGATGACCTATGAAGAATTCGAAAAAGCGGTGAAAGACGCACAGACACGTGGCGCTCGCGGTACAGCCAACGTCGATGTTGCCTTGGAGTCTGCATTGAGCGATAGCTTCCGTAATCTTCGCAATGAAATTATCGGCGGTCCTAAATTTGCCGATGGTAAAGAGACCGGTGAAAAATTTCCTGGGATCACAACGCCGACTCAACTTCATGATTTGTTGAAGCGTCTGAATGATGATAACTACTATAACAAACTCAGCCCGGATGCGCAGTTCGCCGCTGCACAGATGACGCCATTCATCGCTATGCGTGCGATCTTTAATCGTGCGATGCGGTTGATTGAGCCAAGCCCGTTTAGTCATTTGCAAAGCGTGACGGCTCTGCGTGCGATGGCCACCGGCGTGATGGTTTATTTGCCAACGAAGCAGTGGGAAGCGGGCATTCAGTACATGGTCGTGCCTTCTGATGATATGGGTAAAGACATCGCGGACGAAAATGCTCTTCATAGATATTTTGAAGAAGAATTGGTTCAAGTCCTCGCGAAGATGGCGACGCGCCTTGAACAATTAAATTTTGCTTCAAAACCGATCTATTTTGACAACAAAGTATTTTACGGAACTGCGGAGTTCACCAACCAACAAGACCGGTACGTTCGCCTCGGCGAGCCGGAGCGCCGTTTGGCCTTGGCAAATGCGTACGCGACTCTTTCGAATTTAGAAAGTCTCAATGCTTACAATCTTAACGGCTTCTTCAAAGCCGTCGATGCCCTTGCAAAAAATGCCGGTTTGGCTTCGGCTTTGGGATTTAATCCTGACCGTACGACTTCGAAGAAGCGTTTTAGCATCATCCGTGGCATCAACAACAGCGATGGCCTTTTCAACCTCCGTCCGGGCGGTAATGTTTGGATGGTCAATGCTTACACGAACTTTACAAAATCAGTCACTAACGGAATTCTTGCATGGAAAGAGTTGCGCGCCCGTGCCAACGACAGCAGCTCAGTGAACAGTGCATCGAATGCATATGGTGTTGCGTTGGATCCACGCGCCGTTTTGGGTGCGGACCGCGTTCTTGCCATTACAAGTTCAAACTTGGGCTATATCGTCACTGGTAAAGGCAAAGAGCGTCTTGGCAGTGCGGTAGTGAACAGCGAAGGCCGTCAGATCTCTCTTTACAATTTCTTCGGTAATCCGCCGAAGAGTTTGATTGATTTGATGCCAGATAAGTTTGATGAAACTCCATACAATCAAACTGCACAAATCAACGGCAAAGCTCGCACATGGCATAACTATCTTGCAGGTCGCCCTGTTGGCTGGCCGGTTCAGGAATATCAAAAGATCTTCCCTGAAGTCCGCACAAGTGCAGACATTCCATTCACAGCACGTGTTCTATCACAGAGCTGGGGTGGTTGGGTGCTCGGCATCCCAATGTCTTCAGTTTTGCTCTAAGATAGAAGAGTTGACTTAGTTCAATTTCAAAGCCCACCGGGAAACCAGTGGGTTTTTTAATAGGACTGCCACTCATATCCTTGGTTATAAAAAACGTGGAGAGCATCCGCTTTTTCATTATCGTCGAGTTGGTATTCTATGAAGTTATAAAAGGCTCCATCCTTCATATAGCCTAAGCGAATGGAGTAAAGCTGTTTGAGCAACTGGTCTGTGCGGGTCAGAACATCCTTGGGCCAGCCGTCTTTTTCAATGAGCGAGTGACTGATTTTACGTGCGGTATCGCCACTAAAGGCAATGCCATACATGTTGTTTTCGTAATCATTAAGAGCCACAACACACTCTGCAGTGAATCCTAAATTCTGCAAATCGATAGCGCAAAACTTCGCATCATTGCTGATGCGGACGGTTCCCTTAATTTCCGACGCATATTTGTGTCCCTCCATATCTTCATACCGGGCTGAGGTTGTAAACTCGGATCGGAAAAAAGTTCTAGCATATGATTGCGAGGTGGCTAATAAAACAGAGACGAGACTTACTAAAAATGTTTTCATAGGGGGCCTTTATTGATACTTAATAAATTTTTACGGTTAATTTTAGAACGTCTGAAATTTCCTCGTCATACATCTGCACTCGATTTTTAAAAGCGTACCCGTCTCCAGTAATTAAGAGAGGGCTTTGTAAATGGTTTTTCAGGATCGTGCGGATGCGCTCTGCTGTTTTTTCCGGGAGTTGAGGATCAATGGCCGCCGAAACAATTTCTCCGAAGTCCGTTAAGTCAATCTTCAGCCAGGCCAATTGATCCACGGCTGCGCGAGCTTGGCATTTGTAGGTTTTTTGATTCACCGTGAAGGCACAGGCGAAGTGATCGTCCGTGCGGCGAAGTGTTCCCTTGATGAGGCCCGCAGGAATTGTGGTTTGATCAAAATTGCTATAGGACAATTGCACTTCGAAATTGGCGTCTATGAATTCGCGCGCAAAAGCAACGGGCGAGGCGAGAAGAACATTTAAAAGACAAGTCGAAAGGAGTTTGAACTTTTTCATGAATTACTTTTCCGTTAATGTGCAGGTTTCATTTTTCAGGTAATAGAATTTCGGGGTTTTGGGGCCATACTTACTTGCAGTGATGATATAATCATCATCTTTCTTAACTGCTTGAATATCATAAGTGTCTTCCCAATTTCGGGAGCTGCATGAGAATCCAGACATGGTCTGTGAACAGTCGTGATAAGACGCGTACTCGATGACTTTGTCGGGATTGCCGTAAATTTTCAGCAGGGCACCCTCGACTCCGTTGGAGCGCGGGCCGTATTCTACGTAATACTTGAAACTATGAGTGCCGTTCTCGGTTTTCACAATATAGCAACTGAAGCCATGAGAGGCCGAGCAGACGAGCGTCGCTAAAAAAACAGTGCTGAATAAAAATATTTTCATAAGATGGACTCTTTTGTTTTAGACGTGTTTTCATGAAATAAAATAACGAGGGCAAATATATGACCTTTAAAAGTGACACATCAACAGATAAAGTTTAGCAAGGAAGTTAAAACTGTTTTTCGATAGCAAACACCGGAGGTTGACAGCAATAGAAAAACTAGATTTTTTAAAGCAAAGTCTCAGCCTCGATCACTTACTAGAAGCATTGCGCCGACAAAAAAGTCTCCTTTGTGAATTGCTTTGGCACTCTTGTTGCTTTAGCGTTCTTAAGAACCACAAAGGAGACACAATGAAACCACTGTACGTAGTACTTTTAATTTTATCAGCGAGCCCCGCATTCGCAGATTCCTTCAAAATCATTCGTGATGGTCAGGAGTACACCTGCACTCCGTCAGGTCCATCGAATCCAAATCCTGGTGGTGTCATTGACTGCGTGGATAAGGCCTATAAGGGACCATTCACCCGTGATGAAGCGATGCGATTGTGCGCTGGCGCCATCGGTGTAGGACCCGCAGATTGCGCCATCGAAGCTTATCGAGGTCCTTTTACCAAAGACGAATCGATAGATCTTTGCAAGAAAAGTGGCACCTTGGCGAACGCCGAATGTGCGACCAAGGCATATCGTGGGCCGTATACAAAAGCTGAAGCGATTAAACTTTGTAAGAGTGAGCCGCAGTTGATGATGCGTTCTCTCAATCTGATGCAACAGTCCCGAGAGGTCCAAGAAAAAGTGATCCAGCTGAAATTAGAAAATCCTGCTCTCCAGCAATAGTAGAATAAATAGTAAAAAACCCGCCTCATCAGCGGGTTTTTTATTCAGCACAATACCAAAAGCTACTTCTTTGGCAGAATGCAGGCAATGGTTGTTTCCACGCCACGGAATTCTTCGGTGACTTGGACGACAATTTTACTTTGCGCGAACTGTTCAGAAATAGCCGCTTCTTCGTGTCCATCGCAAGTAATTGTATCGAGGTGAGAGGCTCTCTTGGTTTTCTTCAAATAGACGCCGTAGCCGTCAAAGTGAAGAGTGGACACGTTATTTCGAGCTGTTACGACTGAGAAGCCCTCTTCGAAAGAGATTTCTACGGAGCAAGCTTCGCCCTCAGGAGTGAGGCCTTGCAGGCTTGCTGCATAACTCAGGTCTTTTTGAATTTGCAGCGCCACTTCCTGATTGGTTTCGTTTGCCAGAGCTTGAGCGCTCATGCCGAGGATAAGTGTAGAGATTAATAAACGCATAAAATGTCCTTTCAATATTTTGTTTCTTTTGTGGGGAAGGGTTATAGCTCAAACCAACGGAAAACAATATGGGATTTATCGGAAATTTAATATGCGAGATGCGCATGGTCCCAGCGGGCAAGTGGGGGATCGCTTTTGCGGGTCTTATCGAACGGGGGAGGAGCTTAAAAGATTACAATATTTGACATTTCGATGATGAAGCAAATAGGATTCCCTCGAGTTTTCAAATTTGGAGATGAATATGTTCAAAGCATTTATCACGATTGTTATTCTTTCAACATCCGTGGTGGCATCGGCTAGTACGATCGGCAACACAATCCGCGACGCCAAGGGTAATTTAGCAATTATGAATTACGAAGAGGCGGCAGCTTTCTGTGATGCAAGGCAAGCTCGATTACCAACCGTGCGCGAATTTGCTTCTCTCTCCACGGAAATGGGCGCAAAGGGAATTCGTGAAACTAAGTATCTGAATCTAAGTTACAATGACTCCGCAGTTCAGAGAGAAGTCGACGCAAATAGTCTGGATCATTTTTGGTCGATTACAAAACCTGGCCCAGCCGGTGAGCCGGTCATCGACTTTTACTATTCCCACGAAGGTTATAATTTTCAGAACCCTGAACAATGGAGCAACCTGTGGTTCTGGACGTCTTCTGTTGCTCCAGATATTTGGGCTCGCAAATCTTGGAAATCAATGTGGACTTGGACAAGTGGTACTGGAAGTGTTGTTTCCGAGTGGCGACTTCCAGATCGCAAGTTGGCGGTTCGTTGCATCTTCGATTAATGCGAAGTATGTAATAAACCCTTAGTTCTTTGCTGAATGAAATTTAAGATTTTACTGACTAAGCCAGCGGCGCAAAGCCTCTGGCTTTTTTTATGCGTAATTCCGACCAGGAGCTTTCGGTCAACCTGGGTGACTCTTACTCTGCTGGTCATGAAACCCTCAAGAACGGCCTTTTAAGGCAGGATTTGCTACTGCTGACGGCCCAGCTCATCGAAAGGATTTGGTTTTAATCATGATTGCGAAACAGGTGGTCATGTTGTAAACCTCATTCCGAATTTCAGGAGATTAAATATGAAAGTTTTTATTTTGAGCTTCTTTTTTCTAATTGGCAGCTTTGCGTCCGCAGGACCTCGAGAATGTTTCAAGGAGGTTATTAACTCGACAGTGGGGACCGTCTACTTTGATTCCGATCTAACAGCTACATTATGTGCCGGCGCTAAAGGAGGCAGCGATCGTTTATCTTGTTTTGAATCGGTCTATAATACCATGGCTGGATCAACTTATATCAGTAAAGAAATCGCGGCGATTCTTTGTTCTGGCAATGGATCAGCGACTGAAACTCTGAGTTGTTTTAAATCAACCGTTAATTCATACATCGAACAACAATATATAGAAGCAGTGCCAGCAGCAAAACTTTGTTCTAAGAGATAGCCTAAAAATCCCGGTTATGTTTTTTATCGTTGCTTGAGCGTGGCTGTTTGAAAAGTAACGTCCGGCCACCACTGATCATCTGATCAGCAGTTTCATCGAAAGACACTGACTTAACGACGGGATCTAAAACATCTGGCTTTAAAATAAAAAACCCGCTTCATCAGCGGGTTTTTTATTAACTGCAATACCAAAAGGAAGGCCGTACCTTCAGAATTTCATCGGTTTGACGTCGGGGGCGATGGTCATCTTGCCTTCGGTTGCCGCGAGGACTTTTTCTGGGGTTAGGTCGGGGGCATATTCGCGTAAGACGAAACCATTTGGTGTTACGTCGATCACTCCAAAATCAGAAACGATTTTTTTGATGCAGTTCACGCCTGTGAGCGGGAGTGTGCACTTTGTGCGGAGTTTGGAGTTTCCTTCCTTGTCCGTGTGCTGCATGGCTACGATCACGTTTTTTGCACCGGCTACGAGATCCATTGCGCCGCCCATGCCTTTGATCATTTTGCCTGGGACCATCCAGTTGGCGATGCTGCCGGTTTGGTCGACTTCCATTGCGCCGAGGACTGTGAGATCCACGTGGCCTCCGCGGATCATCGCGAAGCTGTCGGCAGAGCTAAAAAAGCTCGCGCCTTTCAGAGCGGTGACGGTTTGTTTGCCGGCGTTGATCAGATCGGGATCGACGTCTTTTTCGAAGGGGAACGGGCCCATTCCAAGAAGACCGTTTTCACTCTGTAACATAACGGATTTTGTCGATGGAATAAAGTTCGCAACAAGTGTCGGGATGCCGATACCCAAGTTTACAGTGTAGCCATCTTCAACTTCTTGAGCGATTCGTTGAGCAATTTGATCACGATTTAATGGCATGGCTTAGGCCTTTCTTGTTGTCATTTGTTCGATGCGTTTTTCATAGCCTTTTCCTTGGAAAATGCGCTGAACATAAACGCCCGGAGTGTGAACTTGATCGGGATCGATTTCGCCCACTTCAACAAGTTCTTCCACTTCGGCGACGGTGACTTTACCAGCAGTGGCCGCCATCGGATTAAAGTTGCGAGCGGTTTTTCTGAAAACCAAGTTTCCGAACTTGTCGCCCTTCCAAGCTTTGACCAGAGCAAAGTCACCCACGATGCCACGCTCAAGCACGTAATCACGGCCATCAAATTTTTTAATTTCTTTTCCTTCAGCGACCAGAGTGCCCACGCCTGTTGGCGTATAGAAGCCAGCAATGCCGGCACCACCGGCGCGAATGCGCTCAGCCAATGTGCCTTGAGGGCAGAACTCGAGTTCCAATTCACCGCTCATAAACTGCTTTTCAAACGTCGCGTTTTCACCGACGTAAGAAGAAATCATTTTTTTGATTTGATGGGAGTGAAGAAGAATTCCCAAACCGAAATCATCCACACCCGCATTATTAGAAACGCAGGTGAGACCTTTCACACCGAGCTCTTTCAGAGCTTTGATGCTGTTTTCTGGAATTCCGCAAAGACCAAAACCACCCACGATGAGGGTCATGTTATCTTTGATGCCTTCAAGCGCCGACTTGGCATCGGCGTAGACTTTACTCTTCGACATAAAATTTCCTTACTAAACTTTTTCTACGATCACAGCAACCGCTTCGCCGCCGCCGATGCACAAAGTAGCCAAACCATAACGTTTGTTTTTAGAGTGCAAAGCGTGCACGAGAGTTGTCATGATACGGGCGCCACTCGCGCCAATCGGGTGACCGATTGCAACCGCGCCACCATACACGTTGACTTTTTCAGCCGGGATTTCAAGCTCCTTCATCGCCACTTGTGTGACAACTGCGAACGCCTCGTTGATTTCCCAAAGATCGATTTCAGCCGTTTTCAAGTTTGCTTTTTGGAGGGCTTTTTTAATCGCGCCCACAGGAGCTGTCGTAAAGTATTTTGGATCGTGTGCATAAGTTGCATGAGCCAAGATTTTCGCCAGAGGTTTTGCGCCACGAGCTTTAGCTGTGCTTTCAGTCATCAAAACCATTGCAGCAGCACCGTCGTTGATCTTAGACGCATTTGCCGCCGTGATCGTGCCGTCTTTTTCAAACGCTGGGCGAAGACCTGGAATTTTATCGAAGTTCGTATTGAATGGCTCTTCGTCTTTATCGACAGTGACATTGCCTTTTTTAGATTCAATTGTAACAGGCGCGATTTCGTTTTTGAAAGCTCCAGAGTTGATAGCTGTTTGCGCTTTTTTGTAAGATTCGATGGCAAACGCATCTTGCTGTTCGCGTGTGAAGTGATTTTCTTTCACACAGATTTCAGCCGCACTTCCCATGTGGAAGTTATTATAAGGATCCCAAAGGCCGTCTTTGATCATTGAGTCAACGATGGTTGCTGGACCCATGCGGTAACCCGCGCGGGAATTTTCAAGCAAGTGCGGAGCCATTGACATGTTTTCTTGGCCACCGGCTACGGCGATTTTTGTATGACCGAGTTGCAGAGAGTCCGCCGCAAGCATCACGGCTTTCAAACCAGAGCCGCAAACTTTATTGATCGTCATGCACGGAGTAGAATTTTTCAATCCTGCAAAAAGAGCCGCTTGACGAGCCGGCGCTTGACCTACACCTGCAGTGAGAACTTCACCCATGATGCACTCGTCGATTTCATCCGGAGAAACTTTCGCGCGGTTCAGAGCTTCTTTGATCGCCGTTGCGCCTAATTTTGGGGCAGGTAGAGAGCTCAGAGCTCCTTGAAAAGAGGCCACCGGTGTACGCACGGCGCTAACAATCACAACGTTTTCCATAAATTCTCCTTTGATTTGAAAGAAACTGTAGCTATAGCCGAACCAATCTTTTATATTTTCATTACAGAGTCAAATAGACGCTTTTAGATTAAACGGAGTGACACAATGAAGTGTAGCTACACGCAATTCAGCCAACAATCGAAAAGGAATTTTTCTGCCTTAGTTTTTACCCTCGTATTCGCCGCAGTTTTTACTCAATTTGAACGTGCTGAGGCCGCCTTAGTCTTTGACGTCAACGTCCAGGATCTTGAACGCATTGTTGTTGTTGGTTTAGAGGCCCAGGTTCAACTCGTGGCCCAACCAAATGCAGCGAAATTACGTGTTTCCGGCATTGATGAGACCAGCGATCCGGGCAACTTCGCTTTTGAGAAAAAAGACCGGGTTCTGTTTATTAAGATGCAGGAATTTTCCGACAAAAAGGAATGGAAAGAAGCCATCAGCAAAGCTCCTAAAAAGAAAGTTTTAGAATTTGTCGGCGCCCCGATTCCTATGGAAATTCAGTTGCGTGAAGGCCAGGTGAGTAGCCAAAAATGGAATAAAGAACTTAAAGTATCACTTGTAAAAGGGCGCGTGACTGCAACAGGCGGCACGGCTTCTTTGAGTGTCCAGTTGCAAAACGGCGACGTGTCGATCCAGGATCAAACTTCAAAAGTGGTGGCGGATGTTTACAAAGGCAACCTCGTGGTGAAGAACCTGCAGGGCGATCTCGACGGCAACGTTTTTGCCGGGACGATGACTGTCGAAAAATCCAAAGGTGTTTTGACTGTGAGTACGACTCAATCCACGGCCAAAATTCTGCAAAGCTCTGGCACATTGCAGTTTGAAAACGTCAAAGGAACGATTGTGACTCAACAGTTTGTCGGTCGTGTGGACGGGCAGACGGGGGAAGGTGCGGTTAGTCTGGGCATCATGCCTGACACGGACGTACATGTGAAAGCGACATCAGGCCGCGTCTCGGTTCTGACGGTGGCGGGATCAGGTGCGATGCTGAATCTTCTCAGTACGGACGGGGAAATCACTGTGCCGGGCGAGCTCAAAGTCAATCGCAGTGCGACTGAGAAGTCAGTGCGTGGACGTCTTAAAGGTGGCGAGCAAAAAGGCAGTATCGTCGTTCGCTCTCAAGAGGGAAATATTGTTGTTAAATAATCAGTTGACAGCTCCTTTGATATCATTCAAGGCTAGCTTCTATGGCAAAAGCTAAAAAGAAACCAACTCCCGCAAAAAGTGCTTCTAAAAAACCAGCGATAGCGAAAACTGTCGCAAAACCAGCAGCTAAAAGCGCTGCAGCAAAAAAGCCCGCAGCGAAGGCAGCGGCGAAACCTGCTGCTGATGCAAAGCATAAAAAGCCTGTAGCTGCGAAGCCGGGAAAAGCTCCGGAAAAGGTGGCGAAAAAAGCTGCTCCTGTGAAGGAGAAGGCAAAAGCTTCGGCACCTGCACCTAAAAAAGCAGCTGTGCCTAGTAAGCCAGAAAAAAAGGCCGCGGAGAAGGAAACTAAAAAAGTCACTCCAGAGCCTGTGGCTGCGAAGGGGGCGCCAAAGAAAACAGCGGCGCCGAAAAAACCTGGAAAGCCCAAAAAAGAAGAGGCCGAAGCTGAAGACGATTTTGTCAGCGATGATGACTTTGCCGGTGCGGATGAAATCGGTGAGTATGAAGAGGAGTTGAAGGCCGTTGAGGAGCTCGACGAAGAAGCTGTAGACGACGAAGCTTGGGCCGCAGAAACTAAAGACAAAGGCGACGAAGAAGTCATTTTGACGGATGCGGAAGGTCGCCGCTATTGCCGTTCCCGTGATTGCGATCAGGTGGGGATTGTTGATGGCTACTGCCGTTACCACTACCTCCTCTTCTGGAAGAAAATCCAGGTTCGTAAGAAAATCCTCGCGGATGGTAAGCTCGAACGCTACGTGGAAGAACTCACAGCTCGTTACCCAGATAAGTTCTTGGAGATGATCCGTCGCGATCTTCGTACCGAGAAAGACTTCTTGGCGGCGATTCAGGAGCTCGAAATTGACGAGAGTGCTGGAGAGAACGAGTTCGAAGAGGATACAAATGCCTACATCGAAGAAGTTCGCGGCATGGGCGAGGGTGGTTCTGCCGGCGTCGATGAAGAGGAATTCTAAATTATTTTTTATCAGACTATGGAGAGCACTCCATAGTTCCACGACAAAAGATCTAAGAATGGGACCGAAAGGTCCCATTTCTTTTTTTCCTTCCTGACAGGCGTGCTTCTTTGTAGAATTTAGTGGAAGAGGACGTTATGAATTCACGATTCTTCCCATTGCTCGCCGGCCTGTTGTTTTTGTCCTTCCCCTTGGGGGCGGCAGAGAAAACTTTCTCGTGGTCCGAGATGATTTCAAAAGTGAAACAAAGCAACGAAGAACTGCTGTCAGCCCAGCGAAGTTTGCAGTCATCTGAATATCAAGTGAAGGGTTCCTACTATAATTACTTTCCGCAAATCGCAGCCTCAGCCTCGGGCTCGCGAGGGACCACCGAGGAGTATGGCGTTTCATTAAGCGCAACTCAAAATGTCTTTTCCGGTTTTCAAGACTCTGGAAAAATCGCACAAAATAAGGCTAACTTTGAGATTTCGCGATCGACCTTGCAAAGGACGGAGGCTCAAGTCAGCTACGATTTAAAGTCGGCGGTGGCAGGTCTTATATATGCGCAAAATTACGTGAAGCTCTCTCAGGGAATTATTGAGCGCCGGGAGTTAAATCTAAAAATGGTCCAGCTGCGTTTTGACGGCGGCCGCGAGAACAAAGGGTCTTTGCTATTATCCAAGGCGTATTTAGAAGAAGCTCGCTTGGATCATCTGCAGGCGACGCAGGACTTGTCGGTCGCCCAAGCGAAGCTCGCCAAGATTTTGGGCGAAGACGATTTAGGAAGTTATAAATTCAACGGCGGGGTACCGGTGGCGTTGCCTCCTGTTGATGCCGGACTGGATTTTCAAAAAATGGTTTTAGAAACGCCGGTTTATAAAACCGCGATCGCGCAAGAGGATTTGTCTAAGGCGACGCTGACTCAGTCTGAGTCGGGCTTTTATCCTACATTGGGCGTGAGTGCCAACACGACTCAGTACGGAACCTCTTGGTATCCTGATCAGAATCGCTGGTCGGTCGGAGCGACTTTGAGTGTGCCGCTTTTCAACGGCGGTCGAGATTATTTTTCCACTCGGAGTTCTCGCGAATCTTTGAAGGCCAGCATGCTGAATAAATCCAGCACGCTCAAAGATCAAGTGGTGAAACTAAAGGATGCATACAACAACTACGTCCAGGCTGTGCAAAAATTAAAAGTGGACAGTGCCTATGTTGAAGCCGCTGAAGTGCGCGAGAAAATTTCTCGTCAGAAATACAATAACGGACTGTCGACTTTTGATGATTGGGATATCATTGAAAGTGATTTGATTAAACGACAGAAAAGTTTTTTGACCAGCGAACGGGATCGAGTCGTCTTTGAAGCTGCGTGGGAACAGGCTCAAGGTAAAGGGGTTTTATGAATACTCGGAAAAAATCCAACACCAAAATCCTTGTAGGCCTTGCGGTGATTGTTTTAGCAAGTGCAGGTGCCGGTTATTATTTATGGAATAAAAATAAAAATGAAGCCGTCACTTACAAATATCTTCCCGTCAAGCGAGGAGATATTGAAGTCACCATTCTTTCCACGGGCACCGTCCAGCCGGAAAATCGCTTGGAAATCAAAGCGCCTGTGGCGGGACGGATGGATGAGATCTATGTGCGCGAAGGCGAGAAAGTGCGTAAAGGCCAAACCATTGCCTCAATGAGCTCCACCGAGCGCGCCGCGATGCTGGATGCGGCTCGCGCGAAGGGCAGCGAAGAATATCAATCCTGGGCCAAGATGTATTTGCCGACACCGATCATGGCGCCGATTGCCGGGACGATCATCTTACGCAATGTCGAGCCCGGACAGACTTTCACCACGACCGATGCCATCTTTACGATGTCGGATCGCCTGACAGTGAAAGCGCAGGTGGATGAAACAGATATCGCTCAAGTAAAATTGAAACAAGAAGCGCAGATTGTTCTAGATGCGTACCCGAATAAGAAAATCAAAGCGCATGCAGATCAAATCGCATTTGATTCTAAAACTGTGAACAGCGTCACTACATATATTGTTGACGTCTTACCGAGTGAAACGCCCGAGTACATGCGCAGTGGGATGACTGCGAATGTGACTTTTTATGTGGAAGCAAAAAAAGACGTGTTGCTTGTGCCGAATGAAGCGCTGAAGGTTGAGCGAGGACAAACTGTGATTATGGTCAAAGGAGCTGATGGCCAACCTCAGACACGAGAAATTCAAGTCGGAGTTTCCGACGGTAAAAATACGGAAGTGATGGATGGTGCGGACGAAGGCGATATCGCCATGGTTCCCGAAGTGAAATTGAATCGTGAGAAAAAAGGCGTTAATCCGTTTTCCCCTATGGGGAGCGGCGGGCGACGTCAAGGTGGCGGCGGCCGCTTTTAGGAAATCGCTATGATTGAGATCAACCAAGTTTCAAAATCTTATCAAATGGGGGAAACCCGAGTCGATGCCCTGAAGGGGTTGAGTCTGACTATTGAAGATGGCGACTTTGTTGCGATCATGGGGCCTTCAGGCTCTGGAAAATCGACATTGATGCATATTCTGGGGCTGCTTGATGTACCAACCAGTGGGAGCTATAAACTCCATGGCCGCGAAGTTTCAAAACTCAGCGAAGATGAGCTGGCGATTTTGCGCCGGGATGAAATCGGTTTTATCTTTCAGCAATTTAATCTCTTGCCGCGGATGCCGGCGTGGCAGAATGTTTCGCTGCCGTTGTTGTACTCGCAAAAAGGTTTTGATTTTGAAAAAGCGCAAGCTTTGCTTGAAAAAGTTGGCCTGGGCTCGCGCAGTGATCATAAATCCAATGAGCTTTCGGGTGGACAGCAGCAGCGCGTGGCCATTGCACGATCGTTGATTAATACACCTAAAATTATTTTTGCCGATGAACCCACCGGAAATCTCGATTCTAAGAGTGAAAAAGAAATCATGGATATTCTGAAGACCTTGAACAGTCTTGGAATTACCATCGTGGTCGTGACTCACGAAGAAGAAATTGGCGAGCAAGCCAAGCGCCTCATTCGCATGCGCGATGGTGTCGTTCAATCCGACGAAAGACGTGAGCCAATGCCAAAGACTATGGCGCCGCATGAATCGAATCAAAATCTTTCCTCCAGAATGCGTTTTAGTGAAATCCTTGAGCACTTTCATCAGGGTTATAAAACTTTGGCAGCTAACAAAATCCGTTCAGGTCTTTCCATGCTGGGAATTCTGATCGGTGTGGCGGCGGTTGTGACGATGCTGGCGTTAGGTCATGGAGCTCAGCAGGCGATTGAAAATCAGCTGGCCTCGATGGGTTCGAATTTGCTGATCTTGCGGGCGGGTAATGTGCGTGTCGCCGGCGTCGCTCAAGAATCCGGCGTGCGAGTGCGCATCACCACAGATGACGTGGTGGCGATTCAAGCTCAAGTGGTCGGAGTTAAAGATGTTGTTCCGACGGTGCAGGGGCGTGGCCAAGTGACCTATTTTAATAAAAACTGGAACACGACTGTGATGGGTGTCACGAATTCTTTTGAGCGCGTGCGTTCGTCAACGCCTGTGATGGGACGATTTTTTTCAGAATCGGAAAATCAGCGCCGGGCTTTGGTGGCTCTGATTGGGCAAACGGTTGCACACGAGCTTTTTGGCGAGAAGTCTCCGATCGGAGAAACGATTAAAATCAACAAGATTAATTTTCAAGTGATTGGCCTTCTTCCTGAAAAGGGCGCGGCGGGGCCGCAGGATCAGGATGATCGAATCGTCATCCCCGTGCAGAGCGCGATGTATCGCGTGTTTGGGCGGGACTATGTGGACTCCGTCGACGTCGAGGTGGCTCAAGCCGATCAGCTCGAAGAGGCTCAGGACTCGATCAAAGAAGTTTTGAACAAACGCCATCGCATTCCGATTTCCGCGCAAGAGGATGCTTTTCAGATTTTTAATATGGCGGACCTTCAAGCGGCGATTTCTGCGAGCAGTAAAACGATGTCGATGTTGCTTTCGTCGATTGCGGCGATTTCGCTTTTGGTGGGCGGGATTGGTATCATGAATATCATGCTTGTTTCCGTCACCGAAAGAACCCGCGAGATCGGTCTTCGTAAAGCCATCGGCGGGCGCAAAGTGGATATCCTGATGCAGTTTTTGGCAGAGTCTGTCGTGGTCAGCGCGATTGGTGGACTTATGGGAATTTTCCTCGCTTGGGGAGTCACTTTCGGCATGACGAAAGCCACGGGGTGGGCCATGAGTATTTCCTTGGATTCCATCTTTCTTTCATTCTTTTTCTCGGCATTTATTGGGATTGTTTTTGGTCTTTACCCAGCGAAAAAAGCCTCGGAGTTGCATCCCATCGAAGCTCTTCGCTATGAGTAACCTAGATCTCATTCTGAGACACTCCATGAACATTACATATTGGCACGACTGTTAGCGCTTTTCGGCACTGTCTCGCTTTAGAACATGCCAAATGAATCCTATGCGCTCCTAGCGTGCCAACGCGAGCATGGTTCTTGTACTACCTCAAAGTATAGAGATTCAAAGTTTTAACAATGAGGTTATATATGAAGAACAAATTATTCACTCTTATGTTGATCGTATGCTCTTCGTTATTTTTGGTGAACTGCGCGAAAAACAACAGCAGTGGCACCGTTGCCGGGACGGCAGCAGGCGTGGCAGGAACTTGCACAACAGCAGGTTATGTTTACACTCAATATGGTTGCGCGCCACAAGCATCGAACTGTCCCGCAGGTTACGGCTATATTAATAGTGGCTGCTACCCTCCAGTATCATCAACAGGACTGAACGGCTCTTGCGGTGCTGGTCAGACTTACACGCAACAATATGGTTGCTTGCCACAGTCTACAATGTGCGGAGCAAACTACTTGCAATACGGCTATTACAATGGCCAGTGTATTCCTGGTACGACAACAGCGGGTGTTGGCGGAACTTGCCAGGCTGGTTATGTTGGAACGCAACTCGGTTGCCTCCCACAAGGTAACTGCCAAGTTGGTTACGGATACTACTACGGAGTAGTGAACGGTCAAACCGGTGCATGGTGTATCCCACGTACTTACTAAGTAAATAACGGTCACTGGATGTGACCTCAAGATTAGAGGCTCAATAAAAAGGCCCCGCTTCATCGGCGGGGCCTTTTGTTTTTTAAGGAACGTTTTGGGACTCAGGTACTTTGGGGGGATATTGACTGAAAAGGGGAGGGGGAAACCTTTGTTTTTCAGTCAATGATCCTGTGTGCTTGCCGTTGTGGCGGTAAGCTCCTTGAATATCTTACGACGTTCTTTGGGGACGATTATTGAGGGACGCCGGCGACGAAGCTTTCAAGCAGAGAGTCGACTGTAATGCCATCGGTGCGGTTGAGAATCCACTTGGACATCCCAAACGGAACTTTCGAAACCCACACGGTGCCTTTGCCTTGGCTGTTGGAAATCGGAATGGCACAAGAAGGAAGATCGCCGGCCGGAGTGGTCACGGTTTCAGAAGTCCCGTTGCGAGCGGCGCAATTGGCAAGAACGCTATCGATGGTTGCATCATCGAGAAGATCGGAAGTTTGCACCGTTTCGGTCTGAGTTTGCTTCTGACCATTGAAATCCGTGGTAGAAGTTTGAGTCCAAGTTCCAGCTGCTTTGTCATAGTTCGTGAGCTCAAAAGTCACTTTCCCGGTCATGCTCTGCGCTCCTTTGGAAAGTTTCACATTAAAGACGGCCTTATCACCGAGAGCGGGTGTCGCTTCAGCAAAAACGGCGGCCAAGGTGAGCGTTAAAATAACAAGACTGCTTTTCGTTAAAAAGTTCATTCGATCCCTCCATGTTGGATGTGAAGTCAAAAGTCTTGGAGAGATTCAGCAAAGAAGCAATTCGCTTTCCGTGGCGGAAGTTGGAAGATTTGGTCGCACGCGGTTGGGCCGCACGGCTCGGGGGTCATGCAGTGGAGTGTTTGTGGAGTGAGAGGATCCAGTCGTTGAAGGCGTTGAGGAATTGTTCGCGAGCTTTTTCACCTTTCTGCGCTTGGATGCGGTTGGCTTTGAAGTAGCCTTTGAGTTGGAGGACTTCGTAGCTGGTTTTGAGGACGCGGGTGAAGGCGAGGCCTTGCCAGAATTTGTTTTGTTTGTGCTTTTGTTCTGGGAGTTTGTTTCCCTTTTTAGTGTTGGTGATCTTTCTTGCGATGAGGCTCGTTACTGAGCGTAGGAAGTTCTGGAAGCCTTTTCGGTATTTGAATTTAAGTTTGATGTGCAGGTGATTGCCTACGTTTGCGACTTCTGCGATTTTTACTCCCCATTTTTTGGATTTTTCTTTGAGGATTTCTCTGATGATTCGTTGGTTTTTTGGTGTGAGAAAGCTCCAAGGGCCTTTGGCTTTTTCTGATTTTAGGGTGAGATGGGTCCACTTGTTTTCGGCAAGCGGGCGGTATTCTTTTCTTCTTCCTTGTGATTCCATTCCGCCATGAGTAGTTCTTCCGTACTTGCGCTTTGTGCGTGGAGTTTGGTGGTAATCGAAAAGAGATTGTTGTTTTTGTTTCATTCGAGGGCAATATAATAAATACTGAAGATACCTTCAAGGATGAATGCGGTATGTTGATGATTTTTATTGGGAATCGGGAATATTTTTTTGATCCTGAGTTTTGTGTTTTCGAAGGGAGTCAGTCCACTGCGGGTTTTGGAATTCTTTTTGGCTCCGCACTTCTTCCTGCATCCATGCAATCGGGGCCTACAGCCCCGAACCCCGTGACTTCTGGCCATCGTGGCCAGAAGTTCGTCGAATGGGAATACAAGTGCTTGGCCCGAATTCCTGAGTGGCTTGCGCCGTAAGTTTTTTGAGAGTGGTAACTGTCTGCTATGAACGCACCCGATGCTGTCCGCCAGTAAGGGGAGCTCGAGGGCGACATAGCCCTCGATTCGCATGGATGGACACAGGTGTGCGGTAGCCAGTAACGAGCAAAGCGCCACTGCGGAGCCAGCAAGCACGACGGGAACCGGCAATATCCAATACATTCCATCTGATCAGGAAAAGCGAGCTGGTACCTTTTCCTACGCAGGATAAGTACACTCCGTCGCCGGAGTCTCTGCCACGGTGACTCGCACAAGCTGCGGCAGCACCACGCGGGCCTTATCATACAGCCACTTCGCCAAGAGCTCCGAGGTCGGATTCTCTAACCCCGGGACTTCATTCAGTACGCGGTGGTCGATCAAATCCAGAATCGGCTTCATCTTTGCTTGGATTTCGTTGTAATCGATCACCCAACCCACGGCCGGGTCCAAAGGGCCCACCAAAGTCAGGATGATTTTGAAACTATGACCATGCATGCGTGAGCAGGGATGCGTTTTTTCGAGCTTTGGTAAAAACCGGGCCGACTCGATTTGAAAGTGCTGTTTGAGTTCGAATTTCATGCTATAGGATATACTATGTCTGAAACCACCTTACAATTGGCAAAGCAAAATTTTAAGTTCTCGAGCGCGCATTTCCTGATTTTCGATGCAAAAAATGCCGAGCGTCTGCACGGTCATAATTACCAAGTGCGCGTCGAGATCGGCATCCCCAACCAAGAGGCTATCAAAGCTTCCGGCTTCTTTGTTGATTTCAACGTTTTTAAAAAATACATCAAGTCGGCTCTGGATCGTTGGGACGAGATGGTGATTCTGCCGAAGGATCATCCCGATATGAAGTTCAACTTTAAAGGCCCTAGTCTCGAAGTCAACTTCCGCGAGCGCTTCTATACTTTTCCAGCGAATGAAGTGGTTCTCTTACCTGTGACCAACACGAGTGTGGAGCAGCTTTCACGTCTTCTGGCGGAAGATTTCATGCGTGAGTTTAAAACTCATCAAGTCAGTTTTGTCAGTGTTTACGTTGAGGAAACGCAAGGGCAGGGAGCGACCACAAAGGTTCTTGCGTAAGCTTTAGCGGGGCAAGTTCGTGCGCGGAAACTTCGCGCAGCACGCGATAGCTCCAAAAACAAATCGTGCCGCCCGTTTCGGTGAGCCAAGAATTCAAGCGCTCTTCGACAATTTGTGGATTGCCATCGCAGCTGATGTGAGCAAAATCGGCATAGTTTTGCGCCTCTTGGACTTGCCAAGACCACGGTGCTCCGTCGGCGGAATTACGATTCACTCCCGCGAAGGATTTTTCAATTCGCGCCACCAGCAAACGGGCCTTGTCGGGCTGAGCAATTTGATCCAGAGATTCCTGAATCAGTTTTGCATTTTGCATGGGTACAACAAACGTCTCATGGGTATCAGGATCGGATGAAGCAAAAAGAAAATAGCGAGTGCCCGCAAGAGGGCCCGGTAGACTCGCCCGTTCTTCTGTTAATTTTAAAATCTTCCCCTGCGACGAAAGCACCTGACCATTCCAGCGGCCTGGAGCTCGCATCGAAAGCGATTTCGTTCCTGGTGGAAGTTGTAAAACCTGAGTCATGTCGCGAAATTCAGGATCGAGGGGGACTGTTTGTGAACCTAATTTCCCCCAGTAACTTTCAAAAATAATTTCAACAGAGTTGGCTTGTTGTGAAAGGTTCGCCAAGTGTAAAGTCGCAGAACTTTCTTGTGGCGAGACCGCCAGCGTCTTCCATGGCGAAACCGTGGCCGTCAGATTCCATGTCAAAGTGCTGCCTTTGCAGCGCGCTTGAAAGGAGAGGTTTGGAGTATGCGTCTTCACAGCGACAGCGGATTCGTTGGATCGATAGTAGTCCGTCAAGGGGATGCTCAGGCGTCCGTGGGCTTTGACCTCCACATAGGTTTCACGAAACGGACTTGTTCCCAAGCTTTGCAACCAGAAGGGTTGTGGTTCTGTGGAGGTGTTTTGCGCCTCTAGAAAGGCGTCTTCGATAGGGCACAAGAGGGGGGAGTAGTAGTTTTCAGCCTGGGCCGTCGAGGCCAAAAGGGATGTCACCAAACCCATAAACATCACGGAATTGCCAAACCAAAGAAGTGATTTCATGCCTTTTAGATCGGTATTTGGTCGGGAAACTGAAACTTTAGCCGAGGGACAAAAGGAAACTAGTTCTAGGTCTTGGTGTTTAGTTTGGCAGGGGTATTCTCAGTAGATTTTCAAGTAGCCCTCCGGATATGAAAGCGCTTATCAACTCGGCGCGCGGGGGCTAACTAAGGTAAATGATGACACTTCTCAATTACGTCCAAAAACACTCTCAAGCTGAAAGCCTCGAAATCGTGAATTTCGAGGGGGCTCCTGCGATTTGTGAACGCCTTCATGAAATGGGTTTGCATAAGGGGCTGAAAATCAAACTCCTGGGACGAGCTCCTTTGAAAGGTCCTCTTCTTATTCAATTCGGGACGAGCTTTATCGCTCTCCGCGCGGAGGAAGCACAATGTACTTTGATTCAGGCTCTGTAAAATCGCTTTCCGTCGCCCTCGTGGGCGCGCCGAATTCTGGTAAGACCACTCTCTACAACTGGCTGACGGGTTCGAGTTTTAAAACCGTCAATTATCCCGGCGCGACCGTGGAGTACTCGTTAGGCCGCTTAGCGCCGCACTTGCGCGCCGTCGAAGACGAGAAACTTCTCGTGATGGACACGCCGGGGACCTACAGCCTTCACCCGAAGAGTGCGGATGAAGAAGTCACTCTCAAAGCGATTTATAAAAATCCTGAGCTCGGCCGTGTGGACTTCATCGTGGTTGTCGTCGACGGCACTCAGTTGTCGCGCCATATGCAATTGGTTCAGCAGGTGAAAGAAACGGGCTTTCCGTTCGTCGTGGCATTTACGATGGCGGACTTGCTTCGTAAGCAAGGTCTTCGGCCTTCGTTGGAGATTCTTGAAAAAGAATTCGACTGCAAGGTTGTGCCGTTTGAAGGTCTTTTAGGCGGTGGCCTGAAAGAGATCGTCGCTGCTTTACGCGCGCTCAAGCCCGTCACGCAAGTCCGTGAACCTGCCGTGTGGAACTTTGAACAAAGCGAAAAGAAAATTAGAGAGTGCGAAACTCTTGCGAATCGTGTTCTGCATGAGAGTGACAAAGACGCTCGTGCAAAGATGCAGGGCCTTGTGAAAAACACGCGCCGATTGGATCAGTTTCTTTTGCATCCTGTTTTTGGTTTGTTGTTATTTTTTGTTATCATGGGGACGCTCTTTACGAGCATCTTCTGGGCAGCCAAGCCACTCATGGATTTGGTCGATGGGGCGTTTAGCGCCGCCGGCAACTATGTGCATGCCTTGGATGAGAAGGCGCTGTGGGCGGACTTCGCAGCCAATGGCGTGATTGCAAGCTTCGGTGCGGTGTTGGTATTTGTGCCGCAGATTTTTATTTTGTTTCTGGGGATCGGCATTCTTGAAAGCACCGGTTACCTCGCACGGGCGGCGACGTTGATCGACCGTCCGTTCTCGATGCTCGGAATGAGCGGTCGTTCCTTTGTGCCGATTTTGTCGGGTTTTGCTTGCGCGGTTCCGGCGATGATTGCGACCCGCAATATTTCTTCGGCGCGCGATCGTTGGATCACGAATTTCATCGTGCCGTTGATGACGTGCTCGGCGCGTTTGCCGGTCTATGCTTTGTTCTTGGCGTTCTTGTTTAAAGATCAGCCGGCGTGGAAAGCCGGATTTGCGATGGCGATTTTGTATTTTGCCGCGGCGTTTGTCGGCGCGGTCGCCGCGGGGATTGTGAATAAGTTTTTGCCTCAAGGTCAGAATGCGTTTTTTATGATGGAGTTGCCATTGTATCGCCGTCCGCGCGTTCGGGTTTTGTTGCGTCAGTCACTGACTCGAACCATGTCGTACGTGAAACGTGCGGGACCACCGATTTTTATTTTTGCCGCTATCATGTGGGCGGCAACGACGTTCCCGCACTATCAAATGGAAGATGCACAACAAAAATTGGAACAGAGCTATGCCGGTCAAGTCGGGCATTTAATAGAGCCGATCGTTCATCCGATGGGTGTTGATTGGCGCGTGGGTGTGGGTTTAATTTCTGCCTTCGCTGCTCGTGAAGTATTTGTTTCGTCCCTCGCAGTCACGTTCAATATTACCGACGAGAACGCAGAATCGGCTCAAGCTAGCCTGCTGACACAAATGGCAACGGCGGTGAACTCTCAAGGTGAGAAGATCTTTACCATTGCCAGCGTCACTGGACTTTTGATTTTCTTTATGATTGCTTTGCAATGTATGTCGACCTTCGCAGTCTCAGCGCGCGAGATGGGTTCGGTGAAGTTTGCCCTGACTCAGTTGGTGGCATTTAACATTATTGCTTATGCCCTGGCCATCGGGGCTTTCCAGGGGCTGAAAGCTCTCGGATTTGGATAGGGGATTTTCATGATGAAGGGCTTTGGACTCATTTGTGTGCTTCTGCTATCAGCTTGCAGCACATTACGAAAGCCCTACCTCTATGAAGCTCGAAAGCCTTCCAATACGTTTTATGTTTTTGGTACGGTTCATATCGGTGTTCCGATTCAGGATCTCCCATTGAGTGTCATGAACCGCTTTGATGACAGTCAGACCTTTGATATGGAAGTCAATCTTCATAATTACGAAACAGAGCAAGCCTTCGAAAAAGAAGTGGCCACTCGAAAAAAAGAGAGCATGGCGCTGCTAAAATCTTTGCATCAGAAAAATCCTCATCAAGCAAAGTCTTTGGGAAAGATACTGGTGTTAGATTATCAGAGATCGAAAGAAGCTCTGCCGGAAGCGCCGAAGAAACTCAGTCAAAGACTGACGCCCACGGCGTGGCAGTATGTTCATGAGTACTTTAAAGATGCAGATGTTTCTGTCTTAGAGCAGGTGTCTCCGGACACGATTTCTTATATTTTGACGGAGGCTCATCCGCCGATGGTGAAAGCTAGCAAGAGTTTTTTTACGCGGATGGATCCAAAGTATTCCATGGACCTCAATCTTTTGTCGCGAGCGCGTGATCAAAGAAAATCTGTTTATCAATTGGATGATACTGAAGTTTTAAGTCCGGAGTGTTCGGATCTTTCAGAGTCCGAGAAAATCATAGGCGTGTTTAAAAACCGCGATGCAAACGCGATTCTTGAGCGCTATAAAAATCTCGAAAGGCTTTATCGCAGCGGCGATGAAAATGGCATGATCGCCTTTCAGGCCCATGAAATGTCGCCAGCGTTAGATGTTTGTCTGTTGGATGAACGAAATCAGAAATGGGTTCCACGCATTATTGCGGACTCCGAAGGTGCGGCAATGCGCGGGCAGCCGCCGATGTTTGTCGCTGTGGGTGTGGCTCATCTCTTTGGTAATGGCGGTCTTTTGGCGTTACTCAAAAAAGAAGGCTACTCCATTCAGCGGGTGGAACCTTAGTCCGAAATTAACGACCCCGTTTTAAATAAAAATACTTACGATACCAACTGGAAGTTTTCTTGCGTAGCTGTGCAGGTCCGTCTTCGGGGAAGATGTTGATGCGGAAAATCGCATAGGGGTTTTCTTCGTGATGAAGACCGCCGGTGTCGGTGTTGACGGCAAAGTCGTAACCGGCTTCTTCCGCGAGCTCCGCAGCCCGTGGACTGGTAATGCCATAGGTGAAAGCGTACGTGGAGATCGGGCCGAAATCTTTTTCTAAAACATTTTTAGAATCTAAAAGTTCCTGAGAGGCTTCGGCTTCGTTCATCTCGGTAATTTTGCGATGACGGAAACCATGAGAGCCAATCTCGTAGTTATACTTCAGCAATTCCTTTTTTTGTTCGAGACTCATGAGCGGCTGCAGAGGTTCTTTGCCGTCTTGGTCCCAAGAGTTGCTTTCGAGGCTGTGATCGGCAAGCAGGAAAATCACAGCCTTCATATTGAACTCTTTCAAAAGAGGAGCCGCGTTGGTGAGGTTGTCCACATAGCCATCGTCGAAAGTCAGAATCAAAGGCTTTTTTGGAAAATCGCGAAAGTCTTTTTTGCCAGAGCGATAGTCTTCGAGGTCTTTAAAGTGCAATGTCGTGAAGCCGCGCTCTTTAAAATACTGAAGGTGAGATTTGAAAGTGTTTTTGGTCACAAAGATGCGATGCTGACTCTGTAAATTTTGATCGGGGACTTTGTGATACATCAACACAGGGATGTGCTGTGTGTGGTTTTTCAAAAAGTAAGCCGATTTATACGTATTCAGAATTTTTTGGCAGACGGTTTCCTGGTTGTAATTGCGATTGACGATATCGCGGATGCCGTGGCGTTCGGTTATGGATAAAGCTCCAGGATTTTTTAGGAACTCCATCACTGATTGAGTCAGCTTTTTAAAGTCGATGGGGCTAGTGGCTTTGCCATCAGCGCCGATGTCGCCGAAGTTGCTGGTCATGGCGCGATCGAGGCTCTCGACAGTGACGAGGCCTTCGGCGTTGTATTCGCCGATTGCATAGGTAGGAATTCCGCGCATGAGAGAACTGATGGCGACGCGGCCAGCACCTAAGACCATTTGGAACTGAGCTAATTCCTGATCCAAGTTATCGAGGTGCGTGTGAACGTGCAGGCGTCCGGGATACTTTTCTTGCAGATTTGAAACTCGCGCAAGAGTTTCATTACCCAGCAATTGCGGATTGCCGCCGATGACTTCAATTTGCAAATCCGGGAAGGTTTTGAGAAGTTCGGGCACAGAGTCTTTGATGAACTCTTGCGCGCGTTCTCCTTTGGGGCCGGTGAAGCGACCGATCCAAGCGATCCGTGATTTTGCGGAAAGGTCACTAATAAATGGCAACTTGTCGGCATCGACGGGGTTGCGGATCAGGCGCATTTTTCTTTCACTCATGCGGAGTTTTTGCGAAAGCTTCGTAGTGAGGTTTTCGCAAATGCAGATACTTTTCTCGCCGTAAATATCCAGGAGCTTTTTCGACAGCGAAACCGGCTGACGGCCGTGAATCGTCGATACGACAGCGACCTTGGTGCCTCGAGTGGCCCAATAAGCTAGGCGGGCCGCCGCACGCGAATGGCAATGGATCACTTGAATATTTTTTTCTTTCAAAAACTTTCGTAAAAATAACGTGCTTTTGAAGCGGGTGGCGGCGCCTTTTTTGTGAACAGCAAGCGGAATGTAGGGCTGACGGGGTTTGACGTGAATCCGGTCGGAGATAATGGAGACCTCATGGCCGTGATCTGTTAGCCAATTGGCCAGGGTGATCGCGTAGGCTTCGGACCCGGTCGGTTGCATCTGTGAAAGCAATTGAAGAATGCGCATAAGGTTCCCGTACCTTAACATAGAAAACGCACGAAAAGCATCTAGATCCTTTTAAAAATCAGCTGATGATTTATGCTTAAAACTTAAAGGAGATCTTTACATGACAAAGTTCGGGCTTTTACTGGGTGTGCTATTCGTAAGTTTACAGCTTTTAGCCTTGCCTAAAGCTTCGGACTTTAAAGAACTGGGCACGGAGGACGAACACGAGGAGACAGCCGCGACAGCGACGAGCGCGGCGGAAAGCACTAAACCGGCCACTAATGAGAACGAAGAGCTAGTGTCGGGCACAGTCAGAATCATCCGCAAGATCGAGATGACGGAAGTATTTTTCAAGGACCTCAAGGACAGTTATTTTATTCCGAGCGGGGCCAACTACGGTTCGATTTATAAAGCCTGCCAAGAGAGCGAAAAAAAGGGCTCCCGAGTGGGCCTAAAAGTGAACAAAAAAACCCGCCGAATCCTCTCAGTAGAATCCTCAGCAATAAAAAACCCCGCAACAAGCGGGGCTGAAACAAAATCTTCAGGAACTGCTGGAACGAAATAATCAAAAACCGTCCGTCGTACCGACTTTGCCGCGGCCGTTGCTGTCTTCCACTGCGTCCTCGTCCTCATCAAACGGAATCACGGCCGCCGCTGCGCTTTTTGCAATCGCGGCTTTCTTGAGCCCAAATGGAACCACATTGGTATTCTTGTTCTTCCCAGAAACCGCCACCTTCGCGGAAACTTTGTGCTGCGTTTTCACAGCGGCTCTCACGGGTTCTTTCGTAGCGGAAGAACCCGGCGCCATTTTCTGAATCTCCTGGTAGCCGACGATCACCGCGTTCAACTCAACAACTTTTTCCTGCATCATTTGCGATTGCTGCAGGATCTCTTCAGCGGAAGCGGCAATTTCTTCGGCAGAGGCCGCGTTGGTTTGCGTCGACTGATCCAGTTGATTCATCGCTTTACCGACCTGAGTGATACCCGTGGATTGCTCGTTGCTGGCAGCCGAGATTTCATGATTCAAATCTGCCACTTTTTTCACCGAAGTTACGATGTTGTTTAAAACGGCGCCGCTGCGATCGGCGGTCTTTGTGCCGATTTCAACTTTCTCCACCGAATCTTTGATCAGAACCGTGATGTCTTTTGCGGCCAACGCGCTTCTTTGCGCCAGGGTGCGAACGGCGTCGGCGACAACGGCAAAACCTTTACCTTGCTCTCCGGCGCGAGCGGCTTCAACTGCGGCATTCAGAGCCAGCAAGTTTGTTTGGAAAGCAAGATCGTCGATCACAGTAATAATGTCTTCAATTTTACGAGAAGAAGCTGAAATATCCTTCATGGATTGAATCAAACTTTGTATTTCTTTTTCGCCTTGCTCGGCGGAATCGCGAGAAGACTGCGACAGAGCCGAGGCCTGTTTCGCGTTGTCGGAGTTCATCTTCACCATGGAAGACATTTCCTCCAAAGACGCCACGGTCTCTTCCAGGGAAGCGGCCGCCGAAGTTGAAGACTGGGAAAGGGTTTGGCCCGAAGCGGTCAACTGTTGAATGGAGCTGACAACATAGCTGCCGGCCGTGCTCAGAGCAGAAGCGATGCTCTCGACAGTGCGTGAAATTCTTTGTGCCATCCACATCAGAATTCCCAGCAACGCAAAGATCGCACACGCAGAGGCAAAGATAGTGATATTTAAGTTATTGCGATAGAGCTCATCTTTATGGATCGAATTTTTTTTCGAAGCTTCTTGATAAATAGTAATATTTGCTTCTGTAACTTCGGTGATCACTGAAGCCATGTTTCGCCATTCAGTATTGTAGATTTCACGCGCTTTGAGATCTCCCTCTGGAGATGATTTCTCAAATTCGGCGATGATGTTTTGAGTTGCTTTAGCGAAGGCCTCTTTTTGGTTTTTTAGCTTTGTATAGTTTTTTGCTTCTTCCTCTTCAAACTCAGTGTCTTCGTAGGCTTTTTGATATTTCGTGTAATCCTCGAAAGAGGTTTTGAATTTTCCAAGATGATCTTTGCGAAAATCTTTATCTTCGGGATTGGCAAGAATCGCCCAGAAGTGATTCGCGAGAGCCTGACGGTTTGTCGTCATATGGCCTAGGTCATCCAACGACGGAATGACTTTCGTGTAGGCTTCATTCAGCATTTCGCCCATTTTAGAAAGGCCGTTGATATTCAGCGCGGAAATAGCGATGAATGCAAAGACGGGGAAGATAGCCGACATAAGAAGTTTGCCGCGAAGTCCGTGAATCCAACTTTTTAATTTATTCATGATGCCTCACAAATTTTTGTAGAGCTTACGAACTTCTTGTCGTCGCTTTTTTATTGAAACTTAACAAGGTCGACGATGGTCCTGTGCTAAAACGGGACAGTGGTCACCGCGTCTTGACCCCTCTGCGCGAAATCCTTACTTTGAGGGCGTATGGCAACGAGGATTATTAGCGGACACGTTCAGACTTTGTTGGGGCATTTGATCCCATCGCCGAAACTCGAAGGCGTTGGCGAAAAACATTTTATTGAGCTCTCTGACGGCGATAGACTCGTAGGCTTTTTGCACAAAGGTTCGTCGGATGTTTTGATCAGTCTTTACCATGGGCTTTCGGGCGATATCGAGTCGGATTACATGCAAAGAACGGCGATTCAGTACTTGGCAATGGGCCATAGTGTTTTCTTGGTGAATCATCGCGGCGCCGGGGCGGGTGTGGGGCTTGCGAAAAACCCCTATCATTCCGGGCGTGCAGAGGATGTTTCGCAAGTAATACATTACTTGCGTGAGCTCTTCCCAAAGAAAAAACAAATCACTGCGGGATTTTCGATGAGCGGAAATATCGTTTTGTATTTGCTCTCAGGACAGAAGGGTGAGCATCTGCCAGATGGCGCGATTACTGTGAATGCGCCTATCAACTTGAGCTCCTGTGCGGTGGCTTTAACCCGAGGTCTCAATCGCTGCTACGATTTACGATTCGTACGACGTTTAGTGCAGCAAAAATCGCTGGATGTTTCACCGTGGAGTACATTGATGGCCATCGACGATGTCTACACGGCTCCACGCAGTGGTTTTAGAGATCGCCATCACTATTACCAAACCTGCTCGGCGAAACCCTATGTGCACAATATTAAAATTCCGGCCTGCGTACTGACGGCGGAGGATGATCCCTTTATTCCAGTTCAGGATTATCTCGAGGCTCCGTGGTCTTCCTCGGTGGAGCTTAAGATCCAGCCATGGGGTGGGCACTTGGGATATATGTCGGCCAAAAAAAACCGCTTAGGCAATCGCCGCTGGCTGGATGAGTATATGGTAGAAAGCCTCCAGTCGCTAATCCAACGACTGGAGTAGGGAAAATCTACTTCTTCTTTGTTTTTGATTTCTTCTTTTCTGCCTTCATCGCCGGAAGTGCCGTCTGCAGAGACGTAAACGTCGTTTTCCCATCAAGATCCTTAAACGCAAGTTCCCAGGCGCCATCCGCGGACTTCGTCATCGTTGCATAACCAAAGCTGTGCTCACTCTTCGTATCACTAAAGAAGTCCTTCACTTGAAGCGCGCCGATCTTCTTGCCAACAATTTTCTCACGAGCCATCAGCTCTTTGCTCTGGTCCAGGGCAGAACCGCTATTGCCGACGACGATTTGTTTCGGAAAGCCTTCCGCTTGCAAAAGCTGCGTATTATGAATGTGGCCTGCGATCATGAACTCGATCTTCGATTTCAGCCCGCTCTTTAAAAAAGCCTTTTGCAAATTCGGATTGGTTGTATCGACAACACCTTTGTCGTCGACAACAAGACCAGTGACAGGTTTATGGCTAATCAACCAAACCTGTTTGGTCGAAGTCTCAGCCAGTTTCTTCTCGATGTCTTTAAATTGCTGTTCCCAAAGAGCTTCGTTCTCGGGTGTTTCAGCGCGGTCACTAATGGAAGCTGTATCCAGATTCACGAGCAACAAATTCCCGACCTGAATGTACTCGGTCTTTTCGTAAGCGAGACAGTTCTGCCCCCATTTTTGTTCCGTGAGCAGTTTGTATCCGGCGAAGGCGCGTTTGCAGTCTTCGTGATTGCCACGAATAAAAATCCAAGGAGCGGTCGCAAAGCCTTTTTCAGAAGGTGCAAAGAAATCCGCTTCCCAGGATCTCCAGCCATAGCCGATGGTGTCTGTATAATTGCGGCAGACTTTTCCTTCGCTGCAATTTTCCCGATAGTGGTAATCACCAACGTGAATAATCAAATCCGGTTTCTCAGCGGCGATTTTTTCAACCACGGAAGCGTAACTCCACTCTTTGCTGTCTTTGCAATTTTGATAGCTATCGCCCCATTTAGATTCTTTGAGGCGGCAACCGGTGTCGCCGATCAGAACGATTTTCTGAATGCCATCGGTTTTTTTGTCGGGCTGAGGAGTTTTGTGCGTCTCGAGGTTTTCGAAGCCGCCGTCGTTTTGAAAGCCCTTTTCTTCTTTGAGGACCTTCAGGGAGTTGCCGGTAAAGCCCTTTTCAGAAAGGGAGGTCCAGTGATACTCCTTCTTGGGCGTGGGCGCTTCGTGGGCGCAGGCCAAGACAAAGAGAGGCAAAAGCAACACGTTTTTTTTCAAAGTTATCTTCATAGAGCGGCTCCTTAAAGTTCAATTCCTAACGAAAAACTGAGAATCAATATGGCAAAGACAAAAAAAGCGATGATCGCTAAGACCTTTTCTTTTTGCTTTATAAAAAGAATGGCGGTCATGAGAACTCGCAACAGCGGCAGGCTAATTAGAAGCGTCAGGCCTGCATAGGCGATCAAGAGTCCCCACTGGTGACTGTCGATGGCCGACTGCAAGCTCTGTTGTAAGCTTTCGTTTTTATAATCGTGGAAAGCCAACAGAGGATTTTGTGAGAAGTCCAGAAAGCTCAGCCAGCCGATCGCCATCAAAGCGCCAGCCATCAGCACGCCCCAGCGAAGCAGTTTGGAAATTTTCAGTTCGAGACTGTGGAGGTTGTCTTGAATCATGCAAGCCCCTTGAGAATCATTTGAATAGAGACAATTGCTAAGACGGCAACGAAGATTTTGCGAATGAGACTCGCCGGCATTTTCACCATCAGATGCGCGCCGATCCACGAGCCTATAATAATGCCGACGGAAACCGGAGCTGCGATTTCTGGGCGGATGTCGCCGCGGAGAAGAAAGGCGCCGGCACTTGCCGTAGCGGTGACGCCAATCATAAAATTGGAAGTGGCCGAAGAAACTTTCATCGGGAGCTTCATGGCTCCATCCATAGCAAGCACTTTGAAAATACCGCTGCCAATTCCAAGCAAGGCCGAAAGAATGCCGGCAAAATACATGGCGCTGAGTCCCAGTGGCACGTTTTCAACTTTGTAATGACGGAGCTCGCCACGTTCGCTAGGAAAACTTCCGGCAAGGCCCAGTTTCTGCGACCAGGGATGATCTTGGCTCGAAAGATGTTCGCCGCGTTTGCGCAGCATCATAAGCGCGGAAAAGAAAAGAAAAACGCCAAAAAGCAAAAATAAATACGAGCTCTGAATTTTTCTAGCGACAACAAAACCCGTGATAGCGCCCGTCACCGTGCCGATTTCCAGCAAAACAGCGACGCGCAAGTTCGTGAGATTATCTTTTAAATAGCTGGCGGCGGCCCCCGAAGAGGTTGCCACGATCGAAATCAGACTTGCAGCAATTGCATAACGGATATTCACGTGAAACAACAGAGTGAGTGTGGGAACGATGATGATCCCTCCGCCCAAACCGAGCAAAGAGCCTAAAAATCCAGCAGCGATGGAACAAAAGAGCAGGATAAATTCGTACATGAATTCCTTTTAAACCCACTCCGTACCTGGGTAAACCTCAGACAATCTTCTGACATGTTGTGACGATTTCTTAAGAACAAACAAAAAAAATAATGACACAATCTTTATGATTTGCTCTGCTTTGGTCTGGGTCAACCTAACTAGACCATATTCACAATGAGGGGAACAACATGGATCTATTTTCTAAGATTGCATTGGCATTTGAACACGGCGGCTTCTGGATGTGGCCGATTTTAGCGATTCAAATCGTATCAATCGCAATCATCATCGAAAGAACCTATTCACTTTTCGTCAAACGTAAGATGAATCAGCATGCAGTGATTGCTGGTTTTGAAGACAACGTTCGTCGTGGTGAGTTGGATACAGTGATCCAAAAAGCTCAAGCTCTCGAGGCGACAGCTCCAGTAGCTCGCGCTGTTGTGGCGGGTGCGAAAGCAGCAAAGTTCTTGGGTGGTAAAGAAGAGATCCAAGGTAAAATGGATGAAGTTTTGATTCACGAGAACGCGCTTCTTGATCAAAGAACCGGCTTCTTGTCGATGCTTGGGAACGTTGCGACCTTGACGGGTCTTTTGGGTACCATCACTGGTATGATCAAATCCTTCGCAGCGGTTGCTTACGCCAATCCTTCTGAAAAAGCGGCATTGTTGGCATCCGGCATCTCTGAAGCGATGAATGCGACGGCATTCGGTTTGATCGCAGCGATTCCAGCTCTTGTGGCTTATGCGATTTTGCAAAACCGTGCGAACCGTTTGGCGGATGACATGAACCATAGCGCATTGAAAGTTTTCAACTGGTTGTCTTTCTCTTATGAACCAATTGGCTTCAAATCTTTCAAAGGTGCTTCAGTTCACTCTGATAAAGCTCACGCTGAAATGAACAGCTAATAGGTGTTTTATGCGTAAGCACAATAAACACTTAGATTTTGAAATCAACCTGATCCCTTGTATCGACTTGCTGTCAGTCTGTATCTGTTTCCTATTGCTGACGGCGGTGTGGTTGCATGTTGGATCAATGAACGTCAAACAAGCAGTTGGCGGCCAGTCTCAAGCGGAAACGCCAAAGAAACCTCTTCTTTGGGTTTACATGGGACAAGACGGTCAGCTGACTCTGAATGTTCAACAATCTTCTTTGGTTCCAGCAGCTCTGGCGAATATGAAACTGCCAGGTCTTGATGGCCACGCTAACATCGAAGAAATGAACAAGGTTTTGACTCAATTAACGACTAAAGATCCCGAATTGAAAACAGCTCTGATTCAACCCCAAGCTCAGTCTTCTTATGAAGAAATTATTGCGCTGATGGATGAGTTTAAAAAGCTGGGACTGACGGATCTTGGTGTAGCTCCACTGTAGGGAGGACTTTCATATGTTAGCCAGTCAAAGTGTACTTCATGAAACGGCCCTCCAGACGACGATTGGATCACAGTCATTAATCAACCCAAAACACGGCAAGTGGAAGAGAAGCATCGTTGCGGATCTTCTTTTGACGGCTTTGATCGATGCGTTTTCCATTCTGGTGATCTTTCTTTTGATGAGTTTCTCCAGTGCCGGCGACTTGCTGTCGATCGGTAAGGGGCAAGAGTTGCCGAAAGCTTCTCGCGCCGACGTGCTCGAGAGAAATCCAGTCGTCAAATTGGAAGAGGGCAAAATCTTCCTCGAATCTAAAGAATTAACTCAAGATGATCTCGTTCCGGCCCTTTTGGATTTGCGCAAGCAATTCTCAGAAAGCCATCCGGGCGAAGAGTATCCTGGAGTTCTGACAATTCAAGGGGACCGCCGTTTAAAATACGAACAATTGAATCAAATTGTTCTTGCTGCCTCACACGCAGGATTTAGTGATATCCGTTTTGCGGTTGTAATGAAATAAGACCGCAAAACTTAAGTAAGGATTACTTATGTTGAAGAAGGTTTATCTCCCATTGATGATGAGCATCGGCTTTTCTTTGCCGGTGCTGTTTTCCACAGCAAATGCTCAGATGGATGACGGCAATCGTAGCTTGTTGATCGACAAGCTCGAAAACGTTTATCAGCATTTGGCTCCGAAAGATTCCTCGAAAGTGGCTGTGACTCTTCGTCTGGCTGACTTGTATGCGGAAAGAGCCCGCACCGAATCGATGAAAGAGCTTGATCAAGGGTGCACGGTTTGTAAAGCCGGAGAGGCCGACCGTAAAAAAGCCTTGCGTTTGTACACCGAGGTTTTGGAGCGCGCTCCTGAGGCCGTGCAAGGTAAGGTCATGGTTCAAGTTGGTCACCTGTATCAATTGACGGGGGATGAGGCCAAGGCCATCAGTTTCTACAACAAGATCCTGCAAGAAAATAGTTCTGCGGAATTGAAGGCCGAAGCCCAGTTGTCGCTGGCGGAAATTTATTTTAAGCGCCGTGATTTTGCAAAAGCGCAGGGCTTTTACAGTGAGGTTTTGAAAAATGCCTCTGCGGGTTCCAAAGGTCTTGCAGCTTATCGCAGTGCTTGGTGTTCATTCAATATGGGGGACATCAATACCTCAGTTACGCAAATGGAAAAAATTCTGAAGACGCCGGCTCTTCTGACTCGCAATGGTTCGGGCCCATCGCAAGTGGATCCTCAATTCCACGAAGAAGTCAGTCGCGATTACGCCACCTTCTTGGCGAAAAAGAATCTTGAGAATAAAGACTATGAAAACCTCTACAATTTGAGCCCGGAAAATATCCGCGTGCAAAACGTTCAGAGCTTGGCTTTGGACCTTGAGCGCATCGGCAAGAAAGCGGATTCCTTGAAAGTATGGAATTACGTTTTTGGCTATATGAGCAAGCCGGAAGATCGCCTCGCAGCGAAGATCTCCATGGCTCAGCTTTATTTTGATTTAAACAATAAAAAGGAAGGGGCTGCGGCGTTTGAATCCGCGATGTCTTTGTGGAAAGAGTTGAAGGCTTGTCAAAGCAATCAATGCGAAGAACTTCGTCGTCGTTCACGTCAGTTTGTGGTTAGTTGGAATCAGCTTGAAAAGAAAACGCCAACCCCCGAATTGTTAGCGGCTTATCAGGTTTTCTTGGCGAACTTCCCCGAAGATGCCGACATGAATCTCTATGCGGCAAACTTGGCGAAGGAACTTAAGAACTGGGATGCTTCTTGGAGCTACTATAATAAGACACGCGAAATTCTGCTAAAAGATCCAAAACAAGCCGATAAACTTGAAGTCACTTTAGTGGCGATGTTGGATGTGGCTGAAGACTCAAAAAATGAAAAATATGAAGTTCAAGCCTATGATCTCTATCTAGAACAAAGCCCTAAGAAAACAAAGGCCTTTGAAGTTCAGTATCAAAAGGCTCATCGCCTGTACGAACAAGGTAAATACGCGGAAGCTTCTCAGCAGTTGCGTGCTTTGGCTTTAGACAAAAAAGGCGATGCAAAGATTCGCAAACAAGCAGCGGATCTTTCATTGGATGCTTTGGTCTTGATGAAGGATGAATCTAACATCAGCACTTGGGCGGCAGAATACGCAAAAGTGATTAGCGAAGGGGCAGCTGAGTACTCACAAATGGTTCAAAAGGCCGTTTTGACGAGGTCAGCGACGGTCGCGGGTAAAGACTCTGCGGCTGCCTATGAGGAGCTTTCTCAGTTCAATCCTTCGCAGGCGACGACGGAAGATAAAATCAAGTTTTATAAGAACAAATTGATCTTGGCAGAAAAGTTGAACAAGTTCTCGGAGGCCCAATCGGCGGCGGACAGTTTGTTGCAGCAGCCAGGTCTTTCTGCAGATGATAGAGAGTTTGCATGGTCTCGTAAGGCTTACATGTCCGAGATGACTTTGGATTTCTCTGCGGCTTTGATTGCCACCGAGAAAGTTCAAAAAGGCATGAAACCGGAAGAGAAGATGTTGAAGCTTGCGATGTTTGCGGAATTGTCGGGACAGAAGAGTGCCAATTATTACAGTCAGTATCTTCAAGCCTCTAAAGATGACGAGAATAAAAAGCTCGTTGCTGCGGAACTCGTTAGAAAGTCCAAAGTGCCTGAAAAAGAGATCGAGCTCTATCGCCCGATCTTAGGAAAGTCACCTCAGTTGATGGCTCAGCTTTATACTGAGGCTTTTGCGAAGAACTCCAGCGATGCGATTCTTAAAAAAGTGACTAAAGATCCTGCCATGAAGACGACAGATTCTGGAAAGATCTTGTCACGAGTGGCGTTCTTGAAGGATTTTGATGCTTTCAAGAAAAACTTGGTGAATCACAAGCTCGACACTAAAAACGACAAAAAACTCGCAGCGTCGATTAAAGCTCGCGCAGGACTTCTGGATAAATTGGAAGGTTTTGCGAAGCAGGCGATCGAGGCCGGTGACTGGACGTCTCAGCTCGTGAGTGTGGATTTGCTCGCGAAAGAAAGCGAACGTTTCTATACAGAGCTTCTTTCAGCGCCGATGCCACATGGCTTGTCGGATGAAGAGCAACAACAGTACATGCAACTTCTTTCAGCTCAAGCGACTCCGTTCCAAGCGAAATCGGTGGAGGCGAAAGCGAAAGTGGAACAGTTCTGGAAAAATCCGAACTGGCAAACAGCTTTGAAGAACTCTTGGCAACAAGCGGATCTTCGCAGCGTGCTTGTGACTGAGATCAATGCTTTGAAAGAGATTGCACCACAAGAACACCAAGCGATGCTGGCAGAATTGGTCGTGACTAAAAAAGACACGACTGTTGCAGCGGTTCGCCCAAGTCTGAAAGAGATTCAGGCGGCTCGCAGTCAAGTTCTGCAGAATCCGTTTGATAAGCAATCTTTGCAAGCCTTGCTAGAGCTTGAAAAGAAATCTGAGAACACAGCAATGACTCAGTATTTGCAAACACGTATCGACAACCTCGGGAAATCTTCTGAGAAAGGGGCTCTGTAATGAAGTCAATCGTAGTCATGTTATTGATGGTGGGCTCCGTGGCATTTGCAGCCAAAGAGACCAAGAACAAAGCCCCGCAATCAGCAGTGCCGGCGGCTCAGAAGAGTTCGGAAAGTACATCTCACAACTTTGAAGACCTTTTGGTTCAAGGTAAGTATCACTTTTCGGATGAGGCTGTGACAACGGTTGAGGAAGACAAAGTTTTGGATTCTTTGATTGGCGTGCGTTCAGATTTTAAAGATCGTTTGAAAAGTTCAACAGGAAGTTACTAGAGGAATTCATGGAAAAACGACTGGTATTGGAAGACCATAACGGAACGGTTTTAAGAGCCTTCAACTGGAACGGGGAAGCGGGCGAAGTCATTCGTCGCGGCGATACTCGCCGGCTTGAAGTGGTTCCGACGACAGCTCACTTAACAAAGAAAAAGATTCCTTTTGAATCCCTCGGTCAGCTGACGAAGAACGATTTGCAAAACAAGCCGTTCCTCGTCGGAAAACTCGGCCATTTAAAAATGGTCGAAGAAGTCGGTGAGACTCTGAAAGATGAAGCTGCCGATCAAGAAAGTCAGCGTCGTTGGTATATGATTTTGGCGACGATGCTGCTTTTGAGCGCTGTTTTCATCTCTTATGTTCGCACTTTGCCAACGATGACAGCGAGGATGGAACAAAACCTCAAACAAGAGGTTGTGAAAATCATTAAGAGCATTCCGCCAAAACCAAAAGCGGTTGAAGTTCAGAAGGTCGCGGATGCGCGCCAGCCAGAAGTACAACCAACAAAGACTGTGAAGACGACAAATACTTTAAAACGTATGGGCGCTTTGTCAGCTCTGGGAAGCTTGTCGAATAGCAAGCAACGCGGTGGTTTGAATTTGGGTGCTGTGAATACGAGTGCAGGTCCCGGTCTGGGTGGAACTCAAGGCAGCGGTGGCGTGCAAACGTCTCTGTATGCGAAGGGTGTTGTGGCGGCTCCTCTCGGTGCTGGTGGTAACATCCAAGGCGCTGGCGGTTACGGCACAAAAGGAAAAGGCGGCGGTCAAGCGGGCTACGGTAAGCTGAGCCTCGTCGGTTCTGCGGGCACAAGTTCCATGGCACTCGCTCAAGAGGCGACCGTGGCAACGGGTTTGGATCGTGATCAGATCGCGGCTGTGATCAACAAAAATCTCGGTCAAGTGCGTTTCTGTTATGAGCAAGGCTTGCAAGGGGAACCAAACCTCAACGGCCGTGTGGCCGTGGCCTTCACGATTGGTGGTAACGGCGCTGTGAAAATGGCGAACGTCGACAGCACGACGATGAATTCAAAAACGGTAGAAGATTGCATTGTGATGAGACTTAAAACGTGGCAGTTCCCGCTCCCGCAAGGGGGCGTGGATGTCAAAGTAACGTATCCTTTCGTTCTAAGAAGGGCAGGTCAGGGTTAATATGAAAAACATGAAATTTATTTTAAGCAGCGTTTTCGTTATGGCCGCACTCTCTGGTTGCGGAAAGTGGAATCAGGATCCTTTGGCTGATAAAGACGGAGCCTTCAAGGATGGACAGCAAAATCCGACGAAGGATGAGAAGCCAAATGCAGAGGATCCTAAGGATATTCTTTTGGATTCGGTGGATATGTACACCTTCCAAGAAGGGGTCGATAGACAATTTTTTAAGATAAGTGGCCGCATTCTCAAGGCCGGATACACGGCAAAGATTTTCATCGAGAATATGTCGGACTTTCCGGATGCGAAGTTTGACGATGTTAATGGGGAGTTCAAGTGGAATCCGGCGGTCGGCACGGTCTCTGGGGATAAAGGGCAGCTCGAGTTTCGTCCTTTGCACGTACGTGTAGTGGCCGTTTCCACGGCTCCCGGCGCAGCGGATATGTCGCGTGGTTTTACCATCGACGTTCGTATCAGCAAACAGTTGAATGCCCCTCTCATCTACTCGGTTTCAAATAGCTATTTGTCCATGCGCGAAGGGGACACCCAGTACATCACTATTAATGTACGTGATAAAGATGCAGGCACGGATGTGAAGAACGCGCCGATACCGTTGATTGTTCCACTCTTGGGCGCGGGGAATCTTTCTTCGCGGGTGACGGTAGATAGAGTGCTGGCGGCAGGCAATGGAGAGTTCGTCGTAACGTTGTTAATCGATTTGTCAGGCCAGGAGTTGACAAATTCTATGGATCGTTTTGGTTTCAATATCCAAATGATCTCGCGCTTTCAGCAGGCGAGTAATCTGCAAGCAGTCACCGTCGATGTCGTGACCTCTTACTCAGACCTTCAGTCCACTTGGTTTGATCCTATTGAAGTGACAGCTGGAGTGAAAAATAATGGGTTCCAGTTCATGATCTTTGATCCAAAAGGCGAACTCTACGTGAATAAGCCGGTCTTTTCCGGAATGCCAATGGGTGCCGTCGTCAATTGCAATGGCGTGAATGTCACTCGCCAATTGTGCTCGATGACTTGGACACCACCAGCATCTCTCACTCCAGGGGATTACTCTTTCACAGCGAATGTGAGTGCGCAAAACCAAAACAGACAAGATACTTTGGTGAAACAGTACAGCTTCCCGTTGAAAATTCGTGTTGTAGCTCCTCAACCTCAGCTTACTTCCATCAAAGGGGGTAAATAATGAAAAGACTTCTTTTGACTTTGACAATGTTGTTCGCGGTTTCGGCTCTTGCTGCAAATCCGGAAGCGGTAAAAACAGAGAGCACGGATGCGGAATTTGATTCTTTGGGTGGCAATAAAATTTTGCTCGACAAAGCAAAGGCCCTTGAGCCCGAGAAGAATGTCAGCATCGTTCAAAACAGAACAGTGCCCCTCGAAAATCGTATTGAGATTGCACCGGAATTTTCTGGAACCTTTGGCGGTGATACTTACTCTCGCACCAAGAGCATTGGTCTGAATGCGATGTTTCACTTTAATCCTCGCTGGGCGATTGGTGCGAAGTACAACTATAGCTTCAACAATCTGACTCCAGAGGGCGAAGCCTTGGTTAATAAAGCCTATGAAGAATACCAAAAAAATCCAGCAAATCCTTCCATTGGCTTTCCAGAAATGGACTACCAAAAATCTGAGATGCTGGCATTGGTGAACTACTCTCCGATCTACGGCAAGATGAATTTGTTTGATAAAGGCATTGCGCACTTTGATTTCTACTTCGTAGGCGGCTACGGAAACGTGCAATTGTATTCGGGATCGACTCCGACCTACACAGCGGGTGGCGGTCTTGGTTTCTGGATCAATCGTCATTTCTCGACTCGTGTAGAAATGCGCTATCAGAATTACACAGCAAAATACTTCGACACCGAAAAGACTATGGACTTGGCGGTGGCGTCGGTTCAAATGGGATGGCTGTTATGAAATTAAAACATTTAGCAATCCTCGGGGTTTCCATGACTTTGGTTCATGGGGCTTTCGCGGCAGATCTAGAAAGTATTTTGGATGAAGGGGCTCAAGTCACAAAGCCGACAAAGAAGGCGGCGGCGGCTGCCGTGCAAACGTCCCCTTTGATTCAGGCGATGACCAAAGCGATTGGCAAGCTGAATTCAGAGCAAAGTATTTTCATGCGCTATCTCGAAGCTGCAGATTGGGAAAAAGCAGTTTTGCAATTCCCGAATGCCTTTGAGGGCACCGCTTTTCAAAAATCGTCTAACGGTCGGGCTCTTCAAGGTTACGTCCAGTTCCAAGCAGGTCTTCCTGTCACGGGACTTCAGACGCTTTTTATGGCCTCCAATCCTAAGGAAATCAGTCCGACTCTTCGTGATGAGTGGCAAAAGATTGTACCGGCAGATCATTTTGCTTGGGATTTAGCGAAAGTAGAGTGGCATAAGTCTTGGGAAGAAGTTTTTGGCGAAGCCATGGAACTTCGAGTGAAGACCGTGGAAGCTTTGGCAACGACCAACAACGTCGATCAGCTTAAAAAACTTTCTGCTCAGGCAGCTGTCGGCAGCAAAGAAAAAGCACAGATCGACTGGCAGTTGGTGATCGCGTATTCATTGAATGATCAAGCGGATCAAGCGGCGAAACTTTTGGCGAGCTTAATGAAGTCATCGTACGCGCCTGTAAGCAAGGACTTGATGCAGATCACGGCGGCTCGGTTGCTTTTCCAAAACGGTTACTTTGATGCTTCTGTGAAGTACTATGAAAAAGTCGCTAAGAACTCAGACTACTGGACTGAGGCTCAAGAGGAAATGGGATGGGCTTACATCCGCAAGGGTGAACCGAATAATGCGATGGCAGTCAGTCAGTCTTTGGTAACAAATGGTCTGAACTATCAAGTCAGTCCTGAAGCCTTCTTTGTGCGTTCTCTCTCGCAATTAAAAGTTTGCGATTACACAGGCGTGACAGAGACTTTGCAAGTCTTCCCGAAACGGTTCAAGGAAAGAACAAAGAATTTGGAAGCCATGTCTTCGCAATCAGCGAATGCAGAAGTGGAAAAAGCCATTGCGCTCTTGAAAACCAAAAAAGTTGTTGTTCAAGATTTGGGTAAATCGGCGCAAAATCTGCCGCGTCGATTCGCCCATGACGAGCGTTTGTATAGCTTTGCTCAAGCACAAAAGCATCTTGAAGACGAAGCACAAGTGGCTGAAAAACTTTACGCAAAATCTTTGGCACTGACGGGTTTGCAAGGAAGCTTTGAGAAATTAAAGCAAAACACTTTGCAACGCGCGGAAATGGCGAAGACCTCGGCTTATTCCCGTGTCAAAGAACTCGCGAAAGAAGAAGTGGCCGAGACCAAAGAAATTCTTCGCAAGCTCCACATCGTCGAAGCCGAGGTGATTCAGCAGGTTTCTCTTGCAGAGAAAATTGCAAAGAACGCCAAAGGCAATGAAGAGAAAAAAGGCGTGACAGGCTACAAAGGCACTGCGGACGCGATGCGATTCCCAGCGGAAGAAGAAGTTTGGTTTGATGAGCTCAGCAATTATCGTGTGGACGTAAAAAAGGCCTGCACAGTTAAACGCTAAAGCACGTTTTTAGAGGGGATAAATATGGACTTCAGATATTTGTTAATTTTAGGAGCGGCGGCTCTAGGGATCGCCTCTTGCTCTCCCGAGACGCCAAAAGCGTTTCTAAGACCCATTCCTCCTGATGAAAAAGTCGTACAAGATAATAACAACATCCAATACTTTGATCCTAGAGTAGATATTTTGTTTGTTGTCGATAACTCGGGAAGTATGGGAACTCATCAAGCGAACTTAGCGGCGAACGTGACACAATTTACGTCGACGTTCACGAAGTCTTCGGTCTTGGATTACAACATTGGTATCGTGACGACGGACATGGATAACTACGGCGGGAATGATTGTTGTGGCCGTCTGACGGGATCACCGCGGATTGTGAATAAGGCAACACCTAACGCAGATACGGCTCTTGCGAATAACTTCCTTGTTGGGACGAGTGGATCTGCCATTGAGGCAAGTTTTGATCCAGTGGTTTCGGCCCTGTCGTCTCCGAACGTGACGGGCTGGAATGTGGGGTTCTACCGCCCCGATGCGACTTTTGTGGTGATTTTCATAACGGATGCCTCGGACCAAAGCAGAACAACGACGGATCCGCGGGATCTCTACAAGTTCTTGCTCAATCTGAAAGGTGGCAATGCCAAGAAAATCCTCGCATACGGTGTGATCGTTCCGAGTGGCGACAGTACCTGTCCTCGAGATAGTGGGAACCCCGTCACGACGGAGGCCTTCCTGGGGATGGTTCAAAACGGTGTTGGTGGTAAGAACATCATGAATATTTGTGACCCGGACTACGGTTTGAAGTTGGCAAATATGGCGAAGGATATCGTCGACAAAGTCGGTAATGTGATATATCTGGACCGCCCAGCAGCTTTGGAAAGTATTCGTGTGACCTACGGAAGTATCGATCTTCCAAAAGATTTCGAAACGGGTTGGTCTTTCGATCCAAACAAAAACGCGATCATCCTAGGATCCAAAGTAGACTGGAACTCTCAGCCCTCAGGCAGTAAGGTCAAAGTCTTTTATTCCGCGGCAAAATTTAAGTAAAAAAGGGAGGAGAAATCCTCCCTTTTTCTTTCAGGCCAATCCGATAGTCCAGGCGAGGGTCTCATTTTGAGAATACGGCGTGTTTTCATGGGCCTGATCTCAGAATATAATGAAGCTTACCTCAAGAAGCACCGATAAGTTCTTCATGAGTAAAGGGTTGAGCATTCCAGAACACAAGATGATTCGCGTTAGTAAAGAGCTCTTTACTGACGGCTTGCCTTTACCCGCAGAAGTTTTTACCCGCCTGCCTTCAGGGCAGTTCATTCTGGTGGGAAAAAAAGCCGACACCGGCAATCTTTCCAGTCTGCATTTGATGCAAGATAAAAACGTCGAACTGTTTGTGCGCGAAGAAGACTACTCGAACGTGGTGAGCTTTAACGTCAATCTCATCGAGAAAACGATGAAGAACGATGGCGTCAGCGTCAACCTGAAGATGAATCTGCTTAAGGGTGTTGCCGAAACCACGATTTCGGAACTCATGAAGAAAGATCTTTACGTGGGCTCGTTTGAGCGCTGCAAGCAAATAGTCTCCTTCGTTCAAGAGACCGTCGCGCAAATCAAAGATTTCGATAAATTTTTGGATGCTTTCAGCAAGCTTCCGGGAGATATGGTCAGTCATTCGCTGGCGACGTCCGTGGTGTCTTTGTTGGTCTGTGAGCAGATGGACATCACGATGAAGAGCACACTTGAAAAAGTGGTTATGGGGGCCTATCTGCACGATATCGGCATGAAGGAACTTCCCAAGGAGTTTCTGACAAAACCACGTCTGCAGTGGACCGAGGCCGAAGTGCATTTCTTTGAGTCGCACACTTTGCGTGGAGTGGAAATCCTTCGCGATATTAAAGAAATTCCGTCGGATGTTTTAGCCATCATTCTTGAGCATCATGAAAATGCTTTGGGGCTTGGTTATCCTCGGCGTATTAGGGATATTAAAATCAATCCTCTCGCGCGGATTGTGGCTGTCGCAGATTGCTTTGTCGAATTGCTTTATGACTCTGGTAAGGAGGGCACTCAGCGCACTCCGGAAGAGGCTGTGTCGTACATCGAAAACTCGATGGGCCAGCCTTTCAATAAGCCTGCGTTCTTGGCATTGAAAAAGGTCATCCATCTGACCCACGTGCAGAAAAAGCTCAAAGGACAGATTTAAACGTCCTGCTCTCGAACGCTTTTTAGTTTGTATCAAGGTAATCCCCACCTTAGGTCTATTTAATAAAAACCACTATCTGTCGATAAAGATGACAGGAGAAAAGTATGAGTAACATCATTCATCCTACAGCCATCATCGATTCGGGTGCGAAACTCGGCAAAGATAATTTTATCGGTCCTTTTTGCTACATCGGCCCCAACGCGGAAATAGGCGATGGGAATCGGTTTGAGGCCTACGTTTCCGTCGGAACTGCGGCTGAGCATCGCGATTACTTCAGAACCGAAGCCGGGCCCGTCAAGATCGGCAGCAATGGTGTTTTCAGAGAATTCGTCACTATCAACGCCGCGACGGTGGGGCTGACTCAGCTTGGAAACAACGTCACGATGTTGCGTGGCTCTCACATCGGGCACGATGCGATCATTGGCGATAAAGCCAATCTTTCTTGCAATGTATTGATCGGTGGTCACAGTATTATCGGTGAAGGTGCGAATTTAGGATTGGGTGCTGCTGTTCATCAGTTCCGAGTTATCGGTGCTTTTGCCATGGTTGGAATGAACTCGACGGTCACTAGAAATGTACCGCCATTTGTGGTGGCTTTCGGCAGTCCGTGTGAAGGACAAAAGGTCAATCGCGTAGGGCTTCAACGCTCTGGCGTGCCGGATGCGGATTTGATTATTTTTGAAAACTGGTTTTTCCAAAACAAAGATCATCTGGATATGCCGGATACGATCAAGCACATCTATCAGCGCTACATTGAGCGTTTTAAGACGGATTGTCATCAGCACTTGGTGGCTCACAAAAAAGCTGCTTAAAGACTCATTTTGAATTTAATTAACTGAACAAGACTCTTATATCCATCTTTGAGGATGGATATTTTTGAATTGCGGGTGTCGGGGCGAAGTGTGATCGGCATTTCTGTCACTTTTCCCGCTTGCTCGGCATAGAAAACGATTTCCAAAGTGATGAAATAATCTTCAGATTTGAGTTTGCCGGCCATAGCTATTTGATCGCCTCGTAAAAACAAGCCGCCCTGAGTATCTTTGGTTTTCACATTCAAAATGATCCTCCGAGCAACCTCAAAAATCATCGAGCCGAAACGGCGCTTCCAGTTACGTTGAACCGCAGAAAGCGGGTGGCGTTTGCTGCCAACGAAAAGAACGTTCTCTTTCCAGCCTTGGGGTCCCATTGCTAAAAATGAATCCAGATCGCTAAAGCCGAACGGGAGGTCAGAGGCGCAAAACATGATCCAATCCTCTTGCGAAAGTTTTTTGCTTTGTAGTTCTTTGAGGCCGCGTCTAAAAGCAACGCCCATGCCTTTTTCGTGATTCTGATAGGCCGAGACCCAAGCGGAATTTTCAGTGGCCAGCTTTTGCGCGATCGTCCAAGTGCGATCGTTGCTGCCATTCACAAGGATCAAGACTTCGGAGCCAGGAAATCTTTGAGGTAAAACGGAAAGTTCCTCGATGGTTCTTTCAAGAACGGTCTCTTCGTTGTATGCGGCCACTAAATAGTAAAATTTCATGTGCTCGTTCTTGTAAGACCTTTGGGTGATTTCACTATTTTGACTTTGTAGGGGGGTATTGACAAGGTTAAAGATAGCCTTACTAAGGTCCTGAACTGGGTGTGCTCGAAAATGGAGATTCTCACAATTTCCATCATACTATGAGAAACTGCAAACAGATGAGTTTGAAAACCACCAATAAAAGCATTCTTGTTCTTTTTCTTCTGCTGATTCTCGGTTTCTTGCACACGTTGCCACTTTGGAATTTGCGCGAAAATCTTGCCGCCGGCTACGGAGATCCGCTGGCTCATGCGGGGATCGGTTCTTGGTATTGCAGCAATGTCCTTGGGGGTCACTCTCAATCTCAGCAGTTTTTAACCCCGATTGGTGCCGATATGGCGGGGGCTTACGACAGTCCATTTCCATTTGTACTGACGTGTCCGTTTTATAACAATGGCAGTCTCTTTCAGTTTCATCTGTTCACGCTGTTTCAGATTTGGCTGGTGCTGATCGGGGCGTGGCTTGTGGCGACTCATTTTATTAAAAGTCCTCTCAGGCAGTTTGCTTACGTCTTATTTGTGTGGTGGTGCGGGTTTTATGTTTCCCGTTCGCATCAGCATGTGACTCTCCTGTCGATGATTTGGGGAGTGCAGTTTCTTTTTTACGCCTTCATGAATTTACGACCGCGCGATCTGAAGAATGTTCTGGGGTGCGGACTTCTGGTGGGATTGAGTCTTGTCGGTACTTTTCAAAATATTCCAGCGCTGTTTTTGCTAGGACCTGCACTTTTAGGCTACAGAATCTGGCAAAGCCCTCGGGAGTTTGTGGAGAGGAAAGCGATTTTGAATTTGCTGAGCGGCTTGCTCGTTACGTTGGGCATTTTCCTGCTGATGTGGTGGCCGATGATTCGCTACACGATGGAGTTTGGCCCGGTCA
>Ga0255338_1000659_pt1 | contig 92885 bp, 86 predicted proteins | sample MeOH1_35cm_T4_19_FD_203715 | JGI IMG/M metagenome (GOLD analysis project Ga0255338, IMG submission 203715) | Sandy soil microbial communities from University of British Columbia, Vancouver, Canada - MeOH1_35cm_T4_195 | ecosystem: Engineered > Artificial ecosystem > Sand microcosm > Unclassified ... | reverse complement strand
GCGCCGATGGAATAGCCACGAAAGACCGTGCCGTCTGCAAGCGCGAGAATGGCGGACGGAAAAGACGGTAACACGGGTAGGCTCCTGCTGGACTCACCCCGTGACCGACCTGCTCAACGCCTCGTGCTCCGTAGCCCGGACCCCTGGCGCACCCCACGCGGCTCGCGCGAGGTTGGGCAGGATCGGCTGGCAGCGGCTTGTTCGTCACTTTGTGCAGTGCACGAACAGCGCGCGCGGATGGAGCGGCGGAAGGTGGAATACGGTAGGCGCTAGGGTGAAGGGTTCTGAAAGCGAAACTTTCGAATTATATCCCGTGGCGCCCAATTTCTCAAGTTTTCAAGGACTTGCGATGGCAAGTCCCGCCGCCTTCGACCCAGTACTATGCCGCGACTATGCCGCCGGCACGACCGCGGTGACCTCGATCTCCACCTTGGCGCGCGGCTCCACCAGGTCCGCCACCTCCACGGCGGTCATGGCCGGGAAGTGCCGGCCGATGATGTCGCGGTAGTGCTGGCCGATTGCCTTGTAGGCGCCCACGTACTCGGCCTTGTCCTTCACATACCAGGTCATGCGCGCGATGTGCTCCGGGCGCGCCCCGCCCGCCTCGAGCACCGCCACGATGTTGCGCAGCGCCTGCGCCACCTGGAGCGCGAAGTCGTCGGTCTCGAACTCGCACTGGCCGTTCCAGCCGATCTGGCCGCCCACGAAGATCAGGCGGCTGCCCACCCGCATCTCGGCGAGGATGCCGTTGGCGTAGCCCCTGGGCGGCGCCCAGCCGGGCGGTTGCAGTGTTTTCAGCATATTGATGATCCGTTGGTATGGGAATCCGGGAAATAGCGCGCCATCGCGGTGCGGACCGCGTCGGGCAGCGCCCTTGGTGTCATGGTTTGCGTATCCACGCACACGAGCCGCTGCGTCACGGCCAGGCGCGTGTCGCCGGCGGCGCCCGAGAAACGGACCTCCACCGTGAAGCTGCTGCGGCCCACGTGCGTCACGCGCAGCTCGCGGGTCAGCCGCTCGCCCAGCCGGCTCGGCGCGGTAAAGCGGCATTGCAGCTCGGCGGTCGGCACGCCGGCGTGGCCGGCAAGGTGCATGGCGTCGAACGGCCAGCCGAGCCCATCGGCAAACCAGTCCTCGATGAAGTCGTTCAGCATCTCGAAGTAGCGCGGATAGAAGACGATGCCGGCCGCATCGCAATGCTTGAAGCGCACGCGCACCGTGTTGCGGAAGACCTCGCCCATCCTGTCATGCATGCTTTGCCGCCTCCGCTGCCTCCGCCGCCAGCTGCCGCAGCCGGAAGCGTTGCAGCTTGCCGGTCTCGGTGCGCGGCAGCGCGGCCACGAACTCGATGCGGCGCGGGTACTTGTACGGCGCGATCTCGCGCTTCACGTAGTCCTGCAGCGCAGCGCGCGTGGCGTCGCTGGCCTCCACGCCGGGCCGCAGCACCACATAGGCCATCACCACCTGCCCGCGCTCGGGGTCGGGTGCGCCGACCACGCCACATTCGGCCACGGCCTCGTGGCGCATCAGCGTGCCCTCCACCTCGGGTCCGGCGATGTTGTAGCCGGCCGAGATGATCATGTCGTCCGAGCGTGCCTGATAGAAGTAGTAGCCATCGGCGTCGGCCATGAAGGTGTCGCCGGGCAGGTTCCAGCCTTCGCGCACATAGTTGGCCTGGCGCGGGTCGTCCAGGTAGCGGCAGCCGGTGGGACCGCGCACGGCCAGCTTGCCCACGGTGCCGGGCGGCACGGGCTGCATGGCCTCGTCGACGATGCGCGCCTCGTAGCCGGGCACCACGCGCCCCACCGCGCCCTGGCGCACGTCGGCGCCCGCGCTGGAAATGAAGATGTGCATCATCTCGGTGCCGCCCAGGCCGTCGGTCATCTCAATGCCGGTGGCCGCGCGCCACGCCTGGCGCGTGGCGTCGGGCAGCGCCTCGCCGGCGGACACGCTCTTCTTCAGGCTCGACAGGTCGAAGCGCGCCGCCAGCGTGGCCATCTGCCGATAGAACGTCGGCGCCGTGAACACGATCGTCGCGCGATGGTCCTGGATCAGCTTCAGCAGCGTCTCGGGCGTGAGCTTCTCGGCCAGCGCCGTGCTGGCCCCGATCCGCAGCGGAAAGCAGAGCATGCCGCCCAGGCCGAAGGTGAACGCCAGCGGCGGCGTGCCGCAGAAGATATCGTCCGCCGTCGGCTTGAGCACGTGGCGCGGGAACAGGTCGCACATCGCCAGCACGTCGCGGTGGAAGTGCATCGTGCCCTTTGGCTGGCCCGTGGTGCCACTCGTGAACGCGATCAGGCAGATGTCATCGGCGGCCGTGTCGCACGCATCAAACGTGTCCGGCTTGCCGGCCATCGCGGTCTCCAGCGCGTCGGCGCCGGTCCCGTTGAAATAGCGCACCGTGGTCAGCGACGGGCAATGGTGCTCGCCGCCGGCCTGCTGGTTGGCGTCAAGCTCCGCCTTGAGCCGCGCGTCGCAGAGCGCCGCGCTGACCTGCGCCTTGTCGATCACCTGCTTCAGTTCCTTGGCGCGCAGCAGCGGCATCGTCGGCACCGCGATCAGCCCCGCCTTCAGCGTGGCCAGCCAGCTGGCCGCCATCATGAGGTTGTTCGGGCCGCGCAGCAGCACGCGGTTGCCGGGCACCAGCCCCATGTCCTCCACCAGCACGTGCGCGATGCGATTGACCAGCGCGGCCAGCCCGGCATAGCTCACGGTCTCGATGCGGCCATCGCGCTCATGGCGGATCGCCACGCGCGCACCCTGCCCGGCCGCCACATGCTGGTCCACCAGCGCCACGGCCGCATTCAGCCGCGCGGGGTAGGCCGTATCGGCATTGAACTGGAATACCGGCCACGCCTGCGGCGGCGGCAGGCGGTCACGCGCGAACGTATCGGCATGCGCGGTAGGCGACGTGGGAACGGCGGGGGCGGCCATGCTTGTCTCTCCTGTTTTCGTCGAATTACGACTGGCTACGTGCGGCCGAGGCCAGCGTCTCGCGGGCGATGATCAGCTTCTGCACCTCGGTGGCGCCTTCGTAGATCCGCAGCGAGCGGATCTCGCGGTACAGGCGCTCCACGCGCGTGCCCACCTTGACGCCCAGGCCGCCGAACATCTGCACGGCGCGGTCGATGACCTGCTGCGCGTTCTCGGTGGCCACCATCTTGGCCATCGCGGCCTCGCGCGTGGTGCGCGCGCCCCGCACGTCGCGCAGCCACGCGGCGCGATAGGTCAGCAGCGCGGCGGCGTCCACGGCGGTGGCCATGTCGCCGATGGCGGCCTGCGTCAGTTGCAGGTCGGCCAGCACGCCGCCGAACATCGGGCGCGACGTGGCGCGCGCCAGCGCGTCATCGAGCGCGGCCCGGCCGAAGCCGAGCGCCGCGGCGGCCACCGAGGCGCGGAAGATGTCGAGCGTCATCATCGCCACCTTGAAGCCCTGCCCCGGCTCGCCCAGCCGCTGGCCCACGGGCACGCGGCAGTTGTCGAAGCGCAGCGTGGCGAGCGGATGCGGCGCGATCACGTCGATCCGCTCCGCGATGCGCAGGCCCGGCGTATCGGCATCGACGACAAACGCTGTGATGCCACGCGCACCCGGCGCCTCGCCGGTACGCGCGAACACGCAGTAGAAATCGGCGATGCCGCCGTTCGATATCCACGTCTTGGTGCCGTCCAGCAGGTAGTGGCTGCCGTCGCCGGACAGCCGCGCGCTGCATTGCATCGCGGCCACGTCGGAGCCGGCCTCGGGTTCGGACAGCGCGAACGCGGCGATGGCCTCGCCCCGTGCCACGCGCGGCAGGTAACGCTCGCGCACGGCGTCGCTGCCGGCCAGCGTGATCGCGCCGGAGCCGAGCCCCTGCATCGCGAACGCAAAGTCGGCCAGGCCGTCGTGGCGCGCCAGCGTTTCACGCAACACGCACAGCGCGCGCGAATCCAGCGCCGGCAGCGCGCCGCCATGCGCGGCCGGCACGCAATAGCGCAGCCAGCCGGCCTGGCCCAGTTGGCGCACCAGCGCGCGGCACGCCGCGTCCGTATCGCCGTGGTCCACGTGCGCGAGCGCGGTGCCGCACCACGCATCGAGTTCGCGTTCGAGCGTGCGGTGCGCGTCGTCGAAGAACGGCAGGTCGAGGTAGGTCTTGTCGCTCATCGTATTTCCCTTAATTTTCCTCAATTTGCCTCAGTCGCCTTCGAACACGGGTTTCTGCTTCGCGACGAACGCGTCGTACGCGCGCCGGAAGTCCCGGGTCTGCATGCAGATGGCCTGCGCCTCGGCCTCGGCCTCGATGGCTTCGTCGATGCCCATGTTCCACTCCTGGTGCAGCAGCTTCTTGGTCACGCCGTGGGCAAACGTCGGCCCCGCCGCGATCTGGGCAGCCAGCGCCTGGGCGGCGCCGAGCACCGCATCGGGTGCGTGCAGGGCGTTGAAGAAACCCCACTGCATGCCTTCCTCGGCACTCATCGCGCGGCCCGTGTAGAGCAGTTCGCTGGCGCGCCCCTGCCCGATCACGCGCGGCAGCAGCGTGCACGCGCCCATGTCGGCGCCGGCCAGCCCCACCCGCACGAACAGGAACGCCGTCTTCGCCTGCGCCGTGCCCAGGCGCATGTCCGACGCCAGCGCCATCATCGCGCCCGCACCGGCGCAGATGCCGTCAATGGCGCTGATCACCGGCTGCGGGCACGCGCGCATGGCCTTGACCAGGTCGCCGGTCATGCGCGTGAAGTCCAGCAGTTCAGGCATGGTCATGCGCGTGAGCGGGCCGATGATCTCGTGCACGTCGCCGCCCGAGCAGAAGTTGCCGCCGGCGCCGGTGACCACCACCGTCTTGATGTCCGAGGCGTAGCAGAGCCCGCGGAACAGGTCGCGCAGTTCCGCGTACGAATCGAACGTCAGCGGGTTCTTGCGCTCGGGCCGGTTCAGGGTGATGGTGGCCACCTTGCCGTCGCCCGACACCGACCACAGGAAGTGCCTGGGCTGGTAGCCGGCAAACGCGCGTCTGTGGTGGCGCATATCCAGTGCGATCTCGCTCATGGGTTGTCTCGCTATATATATAGGTATGGGTTCAGCCGGCCATGACCTCGCCGCCGGCCACGGGCAGGGACTGCCCCGTGATCGCGGAGGCCGATGGCCGGCACAGCCACGCCACCGCATCGGCCACTTCGTCCGGCTGCACGAGCCGGCGCTGCGGATTGCGCGCGGCCAGTTCGGCACGCGCCTGCGCCTCGGTGCGGCCGGTCTTGCCGGCGATATTGGCCACCGCGTCGCGCACGATATCGGTCTCGGTGTAGCCGGGGCAGACCGCATTGACGGTGATGCCCTTCGCGGCCAACTCCAGCGCCAGCGCGCGCGTCAGGCCGATCACGCCGTGCTTGGCGGCGCAGTAGGCGCTGACATAGCCGTAGCCGGTCAGTCCCGCCGTGCTGGCCACGTTGACGATGCGGCCCCAGCCGTCCGCCAGCATGGCCGGCAGCGCGGCCTGGGTGCAGAGGAAGGTGCCGGTCAGGTTCACGTCGAGCATGCGCTGCCAGAGCGCGAGGTCGGTCTTGCCGAATGGCGCGCTGTGCGCCTGCCCCGCGTTGTTGACCAGCAGCGTAATGGCGCCGCGCGCCTGCGTGGCCTCGGCAAACGCATCGGCCACGCTGGCCGCATCGGTGATGTCCGCGCGCACGGCGCCCAGCGCGGCACCTTCCGCGACCTGCGCCCGCAGTGCCGCGACGGTGGCGTCGAGCGTGGCGGCGTCGCGGCCCAGCAGCGTCACGCTGGCGCCGTCGGCAAGCAGGCGGCGCGCAATGGCGGCGCCAATGCCGCGCCCGCCGCCGGTGACCAGCGCGTGTTTCCCGGCGAGGGTCGCCTCAACCATCGTCATGGTCATTTCCCCGGCGGCACGGCCAATGCCGCCGCGCGTGCCAGATTGGTCTCAAGCTGCCGCTTGCCGTTCAGGTACTGCTTCGGCCACGTCACATCGGGGTAGCCGAGCCTGGCGGCCTCGTGCAGCGTCCAGGCCGGATCGGCCAGATGCGGGCGCGCAAGCGCGCACAGGTCCGCGCGGCCCGCCGCGACAATGCTGTCCACGTGATCGGCCTCGAAGATCGCACCGACGGCAATCGTCGGAATGCCCGCTTCGTTGCGGATGCGGTCCGCAAAAGGCGTCTGGTACATGCGGCCGTACACGGGCGCCTGGTCGGGGCTGACCTGGCCGGACGAGCAGTCGATCATGTCCGCGCCGGCCGCCTTGAACGCGCGGGCAATCTCCACCGCGTCGTCGGCCGTGATGCCGCCCTCCACCCAGTCGTGTGCCGAGATCCGCACCGACATCGGCCTGTCCTGCGGCCACACGGCGCGCACGGCGGCAAAGACTTCCAGTGGATAGCGCAGGCGGTTGGCCAGCGTGCCGCCGTAGGCGTCGGTCCGCAGGTTGGTCAGCGGCGAGATGAAGCTGGACAGCAGGTAGCCGTGCGCGCAGTGCAGTTCCAGCCAGTCGAAGCCGGCCTCCGCCGCGCGGCGGGCGTTGGCGACGAAATCGTCGCGCACGCGCTCCATGTCGGCGCGCGTCATCTCGCGCGGCATCTGCGAGACCCCCGGCAGGTACGGCAGCGCCGACGCCGAGATCAGCGGCCAGTTGCCGTCGGGCAGCGGATAGTCCATCTTCTCCCAGCCAAGCTGGGTGGAACCCTTGCGGCCCGCATGCCCCAGCTGGATGGCGATCCTGGCGTCGCTGTTGGCGTGGACGAAATCGACGATGCGCCGCCAGGCATCGCGCTGCGCATCGTTCCACAGGCCCGGACAGGCCGGCGTGATGCGCGCATCGGGCGACACGCAGGTCATCTCGGCCACCACCATGCCCGCGCCGCCGAGCGCGCGCGCCCCCAGATGCACGAGGTGGAAATCGCCGGGCACGCCATCGACGGACGAATACATCGCCATCGGGCTCACCACCACGCGATTCTTCAGCGTGACGCCGCGCACGCGGTACGGCGTGAACATCGGCGGGGCGCTCGTCTCCCCGGGCGGCACGCCGGCCTGCGCGGCCAGCCATTGTTCGAAGTCCGCCACGTAGCCGGCGTCGCGCACACGCAGGTTCTCGTGCGAGATGCGCTGCGAGCGCGTGAGCAGCGAGTACGCAAACTGCTCCGGCGCCAGGTCCGCGTAGCGTTCCACGTTCTCGAACCATTCCGTCGAGTTGCGCGCGGCGTTCTGGATCTTGAGCACTTCCACGCTGCGGGTCGCCTCGTAGTGCGCCAGCGCGTCCGGCAGGCCGTCCACGCCGGCGGCGCGGGTCTTGCCGATCTCGTTGGCCAGGTCGATCGCATCCTCCAGCGCCAGCTTGGTGCCCGACCCGATCGAAAAATGTGCGGTGTGCGCCGCATCGCCCATCAGCACCACCGGCACGCGGCGGCCGTCGTCGAGCGTGTTCCAGTGGACCCAGCGGTGGCAGATCACGCGCGGGAAGCGGATCCAGTTGGCCGACCCGCGCAGGTGCGTGGCGTTGCTGATGAGCTTGTGGCCGTCCAGGTAGCGCGCAAACAGGCGCTCGCAGTACGCCACGCCCTCCTCCTGGCTCATCTGTTCGATACCGGCCGCGCGCCAGACGGGCTCGGGCGCTTCCACGATGAACGTGGATGTGGTGTCGTCGAAGCGGTAGGCATGCGCCTGGAACCAGCCGTGCGCGGTCTTCTCGAACGCGAATGTGAAGGCATCGAACAGCTTGTGGGTGCCCAGCCAGACGAAGCGGCACTGGCGCGTGTCGATATTGGGCGCGAACGTGTCGGCATAGCGCGCGCGGATGCGGCTGTTGATGCCGTCGGACGCAATCACGATATCAGCGCCATACTGCCGCGCAAGCGCCTGGTCGTCGGTGGCATCGGTCTCGAACACGAGCTTCACGCCCAGCGCCTCGCAGCGCGCCTGCAGGATGTTCAGCAGCCGCTTGCGGCCGATGCCGATGAAGCCATGGCCGCCCGAGCGAATGGTGCGCCCGCCTATGTGGACGTCGATGTCGTCCCAGTGGCTGAACGCCGCGTTGATCTCGCTCGCGCTCTCGGGATCGGCCTGCTTCAGGTTCCCGAGCGTGGCGTCAGAGAACACCACGCCCCAGCCGAACGTGTCGTACGGCCGGTTGCGCTCCACGACCACCACCTCGTTGGCGGGGTCCTGGCGCTTCATCAGCAACCCGAAATACAGGCCCGCCGGTCCACCGCCAATACACAGCACGCGCATATGCTCGCCTCACTACATCATGGTTAAATATTTGATGCTTAAAATATTAGGACGCATGATGGGCGATGGCAAGCGGAATCTGCGCGGCGGGCCGCGCAGATTCCCCCTTCAGTACTAGCTGGCGGCCCCGGTCATGGCCGATTTCACCTGTTCAAGTGCAGTAGGATCTTCAATTGTGGTCAGGTCGCCGGGGTCGCGGCCCTCGGCCACGGCCTGGATCGCGCGCCGCAGCAGCTTGCCTGAGCGCGTCTTCGGCAGCGTGTTGACAAAGAACACGCGCGCCGGCCGCGCCACCGCGCCCAGTTGCTTGTCCACCGTCTTCATCAGTTCGCCCTCGAGTGCCTGGCAATCGGCGGGCGTGGCGGTGCGGGCGGCGTCGCGCACGATGCAGAACGCCATGGCCACCTGGCCCTTCAGCGCGTCCTGCACGCCCACCACGGCCACCTCGGCCACGCCGGCATGCGACGACAGGCTTTCCTCGATCTCGCGCGTGCCCAGCCGGTGCCCGGCCACGTTGATCACGTCATCGGTGCGGCCCAGGATGAACACATAGCCGTCCTCGTCGCGCACGCCCCAGTCGAAGGTGGAATAGCAGCGCCGGTTGGCCACGGCGGACCAATAGGTCTCCACGAAGCGCTCGTCATCGCCCCAGAGCGTGCTCATGCAGCCGGGCGGCAGCGGATAGTCGATGGCCACCACGCCCTTCTGGTTCGGCGGGCATTCCTCGCCGGTGGTCTCGTTCACGATGCGCAGGTCATAGCCGTAGGCCGGCACGCCCGGCGAGCCAAGCTTCGGTGGCAACGCCTCCACGCCGCGCTGGATGGCGATGATCGGCCAGCCGGACTCGGTCTGCCAGTAGTTGTCCACCACGGGCTTGCCAATGCCGTCCTGAATCCACTGCGCGGTGGGTTCGTCCAGCGGCTCGCCGGCCAGGAACAGCAGGCGCAGGCTCGACAGGTCATAGCGGCGCAGCAGTTCCGGGTCCTGCTTCTTGAGCACGCGGATGGCCGTGGGCGCGCTGAACATGAGGTTCACGCCGTACTGCTCCACGATCTTCCACAGGATGCCGCCATCGGGCCGGATCGGCGTGCCTTCGTACATCACCGTGGCCATGCCCGCCAGCAGCGGCGCATAGACGATGTAGCTGTGCCCCACCACCCAGCCGATGTCCGACGCCGTGAACATCGTATCGCCCGGCTTGCCGCAGAAGATGTATTCCATCGACGTGGCCAGCGCCACCGCGTAGCCGCCGGTATCGCGCTGCACGCCCTTGGGCTTGCCCGTGGTGCCCGAGGTGTAGAGCACGTACGACGGCTCGTTCGATTCCATCCACACACACGGCACGGCCTGCCCCGCCACGCGCTCGCGCCAGGCGGCGTAGTCCTCGTCGCGGCCCGCGGTCAGCGGCATCTCCGCCAGCCCGCGATTCACCAGCAGCACCTTCTCGGGAACATGGCCCGCCAGCCGGATCGCCTCGTCGAGCAGCGGCTTGTACGGCACCACCTTGCCGCCGCGCGCGCCCGCGTCGGCGCTCACGATCACGCGCGGCCTGGCATCGTCGATGCGCGCGGCCAGGCTCACCGAGGCAAACCCGCCGAACACCACCGAATGCACGGCCCCGATGCGCGCGCAGGCCAGCATCGCGAACATCGCCTCGGGGATCATCGGCATGTAGATCAGCACCCGGTCGCCGCGCTCCACGCCGAGCCCCTGCAGGATGGCCGCCATGCGCGTCACTTCGCCGTGCAACTGCGCATAGGTGTAGACGCGCTGCTCGTCGGTCTCGGTGGACACGTAGATCAACGCGCGCTGGTCGGCGCGCGCCGCCAGGTGGCGATCGATGGCGTTGTGGCAAAGGTTGGTGCGCCCGCCCACGAACCAGCGCGCAAACGGCGGGCGGCTGTCGTCGAGCACGCGCTCAAAAGGGGTTTCCCAGTCGATGCGCGCGGCCTGCTCCGCCCAGAACCCTGCCGGGTCGGACAGCGATCGCGCGTGCAGGGCACGGCTTGCGGTCATGATGCGTCTCCTCCGCCTTGGTGGCGGCCGTTGTCTGAATGCCCGCGAGTGTGCCAGCGCGCCCGCCGCCGCGTCTATCGGGGACAATCGGGGGGCATTTTGCTGCGGCGCGTCAGGCTGGTGTAAGACACTTGGAGGTGGCGCGCGCGCCGGTGTGGCATGCGCCTCAATTCGCCGGGCCGGACGCGCGCAGAGGCATCATGGCGCGCGGCGAATCGACCATCACGGCGTCCATGCCCAACCGTTCGGCCTCCCGCAAGGCGGCCGCATCGTTGACCCCGAACGCCACCAGCCGCACGTTGCCCCCCTTGCGGAAGCAGGCCACCGACGCCGGGGTCCACAGCAACGCGTGCACGGGCGACCGGCCCTCTCCAAGGGTGATGGTCTCCACCACCTCGACCTTGCGGCGCACCTCGAAGCCCGCCCATGTGCCCGCCGCCGGCAGCCGATCACATTGCCGCGCCAGCGCCACCCCCACCAGCCGGTCGCGCGTGGCATCGCGCGACTCGAACAGGCGCGCCTCGGGCCACGCCGCGAAGGCCTGCTGGTACGCGGCGTCGGTGGAATACAGGTACACCCGCTGCCAGGCCGTGTGTTCGCGCAGGACCGCCGCGACGGCCGCCGCCTGGGGCGCTGCCGGCACGGCCTTCATGTCGAGGATGACGGGAACGGTGGGGGGTATGGCGGCCAGCGCCTGGGCCAGCGTAGGGATGCGCACGGGCGCATCACGATAGGGGTACTGTGTGCCGCCGTCGGCGGTGGGCACGGCAAAGCGCCAGCCGGCGTTCAGCCGCTGCAGTTCGGCCAGCGTCAGGCCCGCCACCGGGCGGTCGTCGCCGTTGGTCAGCGCGTCGAGCTTGGCCGGGCGGTAGAGCACAGGCACGCCGTCGCGGCTCAACTGCACCGACAGCCAGATCATGTCCACGTTATGGGACAACGCGGCGCGAATGGCCTCCAGCGTGTTTTCGGGGGCATCGGCGGTGCCGGCGCGGTGCGCAATGACGGTCATGCGCGGCTGGCCGGCAAGCGTGCTGGAGGCGGGACAGGCCGACAGGCCGGCAGCCGCCGCGCCGGCAAGGGCCAGAACGGCCATCGCGCGGCACAGGGGGAACAGTCGGTATTGGGAAGGAAAGACCACGGCAGACTCCTGGCGATAAGGCAAGGGGGCGGCTGGTGGTCTCCCGAAACGGCTCAGTTGACCTTGCTCTTTGTCTTGGTGGCGGCGGCCTTGGGTGCCGGCGCCGGCTTCACCTCGCGCCCGGTCTTCGACGGCACGGGCTTGCCCGATGGCTTGGCGGCCCCCTTGCGCGGCGTGGCTTCCACCACCACGCGCTTGCGCGGCTCGGCCTTGCCCGCCTTCTCGGCCTTGCCGGCCACCGGCGCCTTGCCGCTGGCCCTGGCGCGCGCCGGCGCATCGTCAACGTCGCCGCGCTCGGCGCGGGCCGCGGCCGCCGAATTGGGCCGCACCATCAGTACCAGGCTCTGGCCCGCCACCAGCTTGCTGCCTGAAAGCTTGTTCCAGGACTGCACCTGGCGCGGCGATACGCCATAGCGCCGCGCCACCGACACCACCGTGTCGCGGCGGCTGGCGCGCACGACGATCCGTTTCGCGTCGGGCACGTCGGGCTCCACCGCCAGCATCGCGGTATCCACCAGCGACGCGCTGATGTCCTGGTCATGGCGCCCCGCCGAGCGCGGGATCATCACCGTGGACCCGGCCTTCAGGCGCATGCCCTTGGGAATCCGGTTGATCTCGCGCAGCGTGTCGACATCCACATTGAGCCGCGCGGCCAGCGCCTCCACGCGCTCGCGGTTGTCCACGGTCACCGCGGTCCAGCTGGACAGCCCGCCACGATACGAATTCAGGTTGTACTGGAAGCGCTCGGCGTTGTCGAAGGGCAGCAGGATCTGCGGATTGGCCGCGCCCAGGATCACGGGCCGGTTGAACGACGGGTTCAGCGCCTTGAACTCGTCCAGCGGCATGTTGGCCAGCTTGGCGGCCAGCGCCACGTCGATATCGCGCGAGGTGGTCACCGTGACGAAGTACGGGTGATCGGGAATCTCGGGCAGCTTCACGCCATACGCGGCCGGGTTGGCGATGATGTTCTTCACCGCCTGGAGCTTGGGCACGTAGTAACGCGTCTCGGTCGGCATCGTCAGGCTGGCGTAGTCGGTGGGCAGCCCGCGCGCCTGGTTGCGCGCGATGGCGCGCGACACGGCGCCCTCGCCCCAGTTGTACGCGGCCAGCGCCAGGTGCCAGTCGCCGAACATGTCGTAGAGCCGCGAGAGGTAGTCCAGCGCGGCGTCCGTGGACGCCAGCACATCACGCCGCTCGTCGCGGAACATGTTCTGCTTGAGGTTGTAGGACTTGCCCGTGCTCGGGATGAACTGCCACATGCCGGCCGCCTTGGCCGTGGATTCCGCCTGCGGATTGAACGCGCTCTCCACGAACGGCAGCAGGGCCAGTTCCGTGGGCATCCCGCGCCGCTCCAGCTCCTCCACGATGTGGTACAGGTAGCGGCTCGAGCGCCCCACCATCCGCTCCATGTAGTCGGGCCGCGTGGCGTACCACTGGGTACGGTCGTCCACCAGCGTGCCCTCGAGATCCTGCATGGCGAAGCCGCGGCGGATGCGGTCCCAGATGTCGGAGGAAGGGCCGCGCAGCCAGTCCACGCTGGCCTGGTCGACGTTGACGACGGTGGTGCTGGAGAGTGTGCCGGCGCGGCCGGTGCTGTTGAGCGTGTTGAGCGGGTCCTTGGGACCGGAATCCAGGGCGGTCGGCGTGCCGGCCATCTCGCCGGCGGGCGGGGTGGGTGTGCCGGCGCACGCTGCCACCAGCGCCGCACACGCAACTACCGCCAGAAATCGACCAAATCGCATTAAGTTCTCTGAAAGTGGCGCAAAAAAGTTGGCCTGATGCTATGGAAAAGCCCGGTTGGCGTCAATGAGATTTTCCCGCGCGAGTCTTATTTTCCGGCCACCGCAGGCGCTTTCCGAGCCGATCCCGCGTCAGCGAAAGTTGTCCTTCCAGCCCCGCAGCGCCCCGAAGGCCGCCGCGTCATTGCTCACATCGGCACCCTGGGCCTCTACGGCCTTGCGCACGGCGGGCTCGCGCGAGCGCAGGAACGGATTGACCGCGCGCTCGTGCGCCACGGTGGTCGGCACGGTCGGGGTGCCAGCCTCGCGCAAGGCGTCCACGCGCGCGGCCCATGCGGCCAGGTCGGGGTTGGCCGGCTCCACCGCCTGGGCAAAGCGGACGTTGCTGCGCGTGTATTCATGGGCACAATAGACGCGCGTGTCGCCGGGCAGCGCGGCCAGCTTGTCCAGCGAGGCCAGCATCTGCGCGGGCGTGCCCTCGAACAGGCGGCCACAGCCGCTGGCAAACATAGTGTCGCCGCAGAACACCACCGGGCCGGCGCCGGGCAGGTCGCCCACATAAGCCACGTGGCCGGCGGTGTGGCCCGGCACGTCCAGCACGCGGAAAGTGGCGGCCGGATGGCGCAGCGTCACGGTGTCGCCCTCGCGCACGGCCTGGGTGCGGTGGCCAATGTGCTCGCTGGCGGGGCCGATCACCGGCACAGGGGCGCCGTCGGGGCCCTGGCGGTGCGCCGCCAGCAGGTCCGCCACGCCGCCCTGGTGATCGCCATGGTGATGGGTGATTACAATAGCGCCCAGTGCCAGCCCGCGTTCGGCCAGGAAGCGCGCCACGGGCGCGGCTTCGCCGGGATCGACGATGGCGGCGCTATGCCCGTCATGGATCGCCCAGATATAGTTGTCCTGGAATGCGGGGATCGGCTCCACTTTCAACATGAGTGCTCCTATGTCCAACCGACCGATTATAGATTGGGAAGAATGGCTGGCCTCGCCGCCCGGGCAGTATGTGCTGCAATGGGAGGCCCGCCAGTACGACCAGGTCGTGGCGGACGTCTTTGGCTACCACGCCGTGCAGCTGGGCCTGCCCGCCATCGACACCCTGCGCGAGAACCGCATGCCGTTCTCGGCGCTGGCGCTGGACAGCCGCGCCGGCCCGCACGGGCCGCGCGAGACCCATCCCGACGCCCGCCAGTTGCTGTGCCGCTTCGACGAATTGCCGTTCGACACGCAGAGCATCGATCTCGTCACCCTGCCCCACATCCTGGAATTCTCGGAAGATCCGCACGAAGTGCTGCGCGAGGTATCGCGCGTGCTGATGCCAGAGGGCCGCATGGTGGTAACGTGCCTCAACCCCATGAGCCTGTGGGGCGCGCGCCAGGGGCTGAACCGGCTGGGCGCCTCGCCATTCCTGCCCAGCGATGCCCAGACTATCGGATTTGTACGAATCAAGGACTGGCTGAAGCTGCTCGGTTTCGATATCATTCGCGGCCGTTTCGGGTGTTACTGCCCGCCCTACCGCACCGACCGCTGGCTGCAGCGCTCGGCCTTCATGGAGAAGGCCGGCGACCGCTGGTGGCCAATCTTCGGCGCGGTCTACATGATCTCGGCGGTCAAGCGCGTGAAGAACATCCGCCTGGTGGGGCCGGCCTGGAAGAATGCCAAGTCCGCGCTGGCGCCCGTCTCCGCCCCGGTGGCCACGCCCACCGGCACGCACGGCAAGATGCCGCGCGACGCCGGCTGAACTCACATCGACACATGCAAGAAGTCACGATTTATTCCGACGGCGCCTGCAAGGGCAACCCCGGCCCCGGCGGCTGGGGTGCCGTGCTCGTTGCGGGCACCCACGAGAAAGAACTGTTCGGCGGCGAGACCCCGACCACCAACAACCGCATGGAACTGATGGCCGTGATCGAGGCGCTGCGATCGTTGAAGCGCCCGTGCCTGGTGAAGGTCTATACGGACTCGCAATACGTCCAGAAAGGCATCAGCGAATGGATCACGGGCTGGAAGGCGCGCGGCTGGAAGACGGCCGACAAGAAGCCCGTCAAGAATGCCGACCTGTGGCAGCTGCTGGACGAAGTGCGGCAGCCGCACAAGATCTCGTGGCACTGGGTGCGGGGCCACAACGGCCACCCGGGCAACGAGCGCGCCGACGCGCTGGCCAATCGCGGCGTGGCGTCCATCGCCAAATAAGAACCATGCTCCGTTAGAATGCCCGCCATGCGACAGATCGTTCTCGACACCGAAACTACCGGCCTGAACCATGCCACCGGCGATCGCCTGATCGAAATTGGCTGCGTGGAGTTGATGAACCGGCGCCTGACCGGGCGCCACCTGCACTACTACGTCAATCCCGAGCGCGACATCCACGAGGATGCGATTGCCGTGCACGGCATCACGCTAGACTTCCTGGCCGACAAGCCCAAGTTTGCCGAGGTGGTGCACGACATCCGCGATTTCGTGCAGGATGCCGAGCTGATCATCCACAACGCGCCATTCGACCTGGGCTTCCTGGACATGGAATTCCAGTTGCTGGGCCTGGCGCCGTTCCGCACGCACGCGGCAAACGTGATCGATACGCTACGCGAGGCGCGCCAGATGTTCCCTGGCAAGCGGAATTCGCTCGATGCGCTGTGCGACCGCCTGGGCGTCAGCAACGCGCACCGCACGCTGCACGGCGCGTTGCTCGATGCGGAACTGCTGGCCGAGGTCTACCTGGCCATGACGCGCGGCCAGAACTCGCTGGTCATCGACATGCTGGAAGCCGGCACGGCCGGCGCCGGCGCGCAGGCAGCGGCGGACCTGTCGGCGCTGACACTGCCCGTGCTGCTGGCGACAGACGCCGAGGTATCGGCGCACCAGGGTGTGCTGAAGGAGCTGGACAAGGCGAGCGGCGGCAAGACGGTCTGGCAGGAATCAGCACCGACGGATGTGACGCCGCAGTGATCCGCGCTGTCGATCCGCGCAGCCAGCCGTTTCTTCAAAAAAGCTGAAAAAAGGGCTTTACAAGATACTACGGCATCTGCATAATCTCGTTTCTCCACTGCACGACGTCAGGCAACAACGACGACGGCGCAGCAAGGGGTGGTTAGCTCAGCGGTAGAGCACTGCCTTCACACGGCAGGGGTCACAGGTTCAATCCCTGTACCACCCACCAGTTTCGGAAAAGCCAGCCTTGCGCTGGCTTTTCTCATTTCCGGGGGTCAGGACACGCTAACCTCGTTGAGCATATCCCTGGCTCAAGAGAATCGCTTCACCTGCTTCCCACAGCGCTGGCAACTTACACCCGCTTGCTCCCGGTCGTATTCGGCGGCCAGAGCACAACCGTATCTTCCGGTTCCAATGCGCGGCCGTCTTCGGAGCGCAACTCCAGCTTCCGGACTGGAAGGCCTTTCTTCTTGTCCACAAGAAGCACGTGGGCCTCGTCCGGTTCGAAAAAGAAATCCTCGCCCCATTGTCTAAGCGCAACGAGCAGCGGGAATAAACCGCGCCCCTTTGCCGTGAGCACATATTCCTGGTAAGCGCTGCCGTCGGAGGCAGGAACAACCTCCATGATGCCGTGAGCCACAAGATTGCGCAGGCGTACCGACAAGATGTTTTTCGCAAGTCCCAGACTCTTTCGAAACTCCCCGAAGCGGCGCGCGCCGCCGAAGGCATCGCGGACGATCAGCAAGGACCACCAGTCGCCGATCGCGTCGAGCGGTCTGGCGACACCGCAAAGTGAATCCTCGTGGGTAGTTCGTTTAACCATTGCTATTTCCTGTTTGCTCGACTGTTACGCGTGCCGCGCAACCATCGCCGCCAACGCCTCACAAGTGGTTGCAATATAAAACCTCTCCTGCTATAAAAGCAACTGGTTGCAATTTGAAACCAGTTGCTCTGGCCGAACACGGCCGCTTCTTCTTCGAGAGGAGATATTTCATGCCCCGATCCACCGACACGTTTGACGAGACGTTTCCGTATACGCCGCGGTTCACCGAAGCACCTGGTTTTCGCATGCACTACGTCGATGAAGGTCCAGCCGACGGGCAAGTCGTACTGTGTCTTCATGGCGAGCCGACGTGGGGTTATCTGTTCAGGAACCTGATTGCCGGGCTCGGGAGCACTTATCGCGTCATAGCGCCCGACCACATGGGATTTGGCAAGAGCGACACGCCCCAAGACCGCAGTTACTGGTTGCAAGACCACATCGATAATCTCGAGCGCTTCGTGCTGGCGCTGGACCTCCGCGCGATCACACTGGTCATGCACGACTTCGGCGGCCCGGTTGGCATGGGTTTGGCAGCGCGACATCCGGACCGAATCCGGCGGATCATCAGCACCAACGCCCCCACGCCATTCGGGCAGGTCACGCTGATCGATCGATTGACGGCGAATGCGGAAGTCTCGCCGTGGTTCAGGTGGATACTGAAAGCTGAGTCTGAGGGACGTCTCGATGCCGTGCTTGGCGAGCTCGGCTTTAACATTTTGAGTACATTGAAGCTCAACGGCTTCGAAAATCATGCGCTGATCAACGACACCTGGTTGCACGCTTACGGTTCTCGTTTCGCGACACCGGCGGACTGCGCGGGAGCAATCGGCTGGGCCAAGGGCTTCGCCACCGGCGCACATCGTTTTGAGGTGCCCGACGCGGCAACTACGCGCGCGATTCGGTCCAAGCCTGCTCTGGCAATCTGGGGGATGGCCGATCGCACATTGCATGCGGAGCATTTCCTCCCTCTCTTTAGCGAACTGTTTCCTCAGGCCCAGATGCACAGGTTGGACAAGGTTGGCCACTACAGCCTAGAAGATGCGCCCGAAACAATCACCGCGCGAATCACACCGTTCCTGCAACAGACCTGATACCAGGATCCCATTGCGCTGGCTTTTCTCATTTCCGGGGTCAGGACACGCTAACAGCGGTCTGTCCGAGCAGGCGGCGCAATTGGCTGGCCGTCTCCTCCGCCGCGGACAGCGGCAACAGCGGCACGCCAAGCCGACGGTGCCAGTCCATCAGTTCGGCACTGTGCGCATCGGCGAAGCTCCGGATGCCGCGACGCAACGTGTCGTGGCCGAAGCCCAGTTCCACCTGCAGTTCGCCGTCGCTGACGACGAGGTGGCCCGAATCGGGCAATTCCAGCAGGAACGGATCGTAGACCAGGATCGACAGCACATCGTTGCGGCTGCGCAGCGCCAGCATCGCGCGGCGCGTGGCCTCGTCGCTCCCGTCGAAATCACTGATGACGATGACCAGATGGCCGTGGTGCGCCAGCCGCACGGCGCGTTCCAGCGCGGCGTTCAGCGGCGCCGCGCCGCGCCGGGCGGGGGCATCGGCGCGCAGGCGCTGGTTGTGCCGCGCCAGCGCCGCCAGCCAGTGCAGCACGGCATCGCGGCTGCGGCGCGGGGCCAGGGTGTCCATCCGGGTGTCGCCGAAGACGATTCCGCCCACGCGGTCGCCATCGGACACGATCCGCCAGGCCGCCAGCGCCGCCGCTTCCGCAGCCGTCACCGATTTCATGGCGCGGCGGCTGCCGAAGAACATGTTCATGCGCTGGTCCACCACCACCAGCACCGGGCGCTCCTTCTCCTCGGCATAGACGCGCACATGGGGCTTGCCGGTGCGCGCCGTCACGCGCCAGTCCATCATCCGCACATCGTCGCCGGGCAGGTAGAGACGCAACTCCTCGAACGCCAGGCCGCGCCCGCGCACCCGCGAGCCATGCCGGCCAGACAGCAGACTATGTACCGGCTGGCGCGTCCGGAAGTGGAAGTCGCGCGCGACCGCTTCGAGCGCCGCCAACGCCGCCACGTCGACATGGACGCCGGGCGTGACCCCGGATCTCGGGGCCGGCGCATTGGCATGCGTGCGATCTCTGGCGGCGAAGTCCAGCGGCATGGCGCGTCAGATCATGCCACCGCCACACGCTGCAGCAGGCGGTCGATCACCGCATCGGCATTCACGGCGGCGGCATGCGCCTCGTACGACAGGATCAGCCGATGGCGAAACACGTCATGGACCACCGCCTGGACGTCCTCCGGCGTGACATGGTCCCGGCCGCGCAGCCATGCAAGCGCCCGCGCCACCTTGTCGAGGCCGATCGAGCCGCGCGGGCTCACCCCCACCTGAATCCAGCGCTTGAGGTCGTCGTCGAAGCGTCCGGCATCGCGCGTTGCCTGTACCAGCGTCACGATATAGCGTTCCACCGGCTCGCTGACAGCCACGCCGTGGATCGCATCGCGCGCGGAGAAGATCGCCTGCGGCGACAATTGCCCGCTTCCCGCGTCCGCGCGCGCCACCGCCGGCACCTCTTCGGCCCGCGCCAGGCGGATGATCTGCGCTTCGGCGTCGGCTTCCGGATAGTCCACGTTCACATGCATCAGGAAGCGGTCCATCTGCGCCTCCGGCAATGGGTAGGTACCCTCCTGTTCGATCGGATTCTGTGTCGCCATGACCAGAAAGAGCGGCTCCAGCCTGTGCGTATGGCCACCAACAGTCACTTGCCGCTCCTCCATCGCCTCCAGCAGCGCGGCCTGCACCTTGGCGGGAGACCGGTTGACCTCGTCGGCCAGCACGAGGTTGGCGAAGATCGGCCCCGCCTGGAAGCGGAATTCGCTCTTGCCGGCGTCGCTCACGTAGATGTCGGAGCCCGTGATGTCGGCGGGCAACAGGTCTGGCGTGAACTGGATGCGCGACAGCCGCCCGTCCAGATGCCGCGCCAGGCTCTTGATGGCGCGCGTCTTGGCCAGCCCCGGCAGCCCCTCCACCAGGAGGTGCCCGTCGGCCAGCAGGCCCAGCAGCAGCCGCTCGATCATGCGCGACTGTCCGACGATCGATTCGCCCATGCGTGCCTGGAGCGCGAGGATCTCGTCACGGGCGCTCATCGTGCGCCTCCCGTGAACCAGTTGTAGTACGGGTTGTCCGGATCGGCGCGCATGACGGCCGTGATATCTCGCTGCCACGCGGCGCGATCGCCGGCATAGGCGTCCAGGCCCGCGGCGTAGAAGGTATGCAGCGTTTCGCGTTCCTGGCGGATCTGCCGGTGGAGCGCGTCATCGGCATTGGCCAGCGGCGGATCGGCGGTCAGATCCAGCAGTTCGCGCAGTACGGGCGGGAAGTCCTTGCGGCGGACCCAGCCGGTGTATTCAATGCGCGGGCGGTCGTCGGTCACGGCCGGGGCATCGCCGGCGAACCAGTCGAGCCCGGCGCGATCCGTGACATAGGTGGCCAGCAGCGCCGCCGGCGACGCCACCCCCACGGCGCGCAGCGTTGCCGCGAGGTCGGCATCCGCCAGGCGCGCGCGGATCGTTGCCGCGTCCAGTTCCAGTGGCTGCGGCGAGCCCACCAGCAGCATCTCGTGCAGCTCCGTGGTCCACAGCATGGCGTGCGGGAATACATCGAGGAAGCTTCGCACGAGCGAGCGCGTGTCGTCGCGGTTCTGCGTCGGCAGCGGCAGCCATTGCGCCACGATGCCGCCCGGTTGCAGCCGTTGCGCGGCCAGCCGGTAGAACTCGCGCGAGTACAGGTTGACCACGCCGCTCGCGGACGGCGGCGGCGGCTCAAGCGTGATCAGGTCGTAGGACTGCGCGCTTTGCAGCAGTTCCCGGCGGCCGTCGCGCAGCCGGATGTCGATGCGCGGGTCGCGCCCGGCGTCGAAGTTGCCCTGGAAGTTCGGCGCCGCGCGCACCACCGCCGGCAGCAGCTCGGCTACCACGCGCTGCTCGAGCCCCGGATATTTCAACAGCGCGCCGGCTGTGATCCCCGTGCCGAGTCCGATCACCAACGCCGTCCGTGGCGTGCCGCGATGCACGATCAGCGGCAACAGCGCCTGCAGCCGCATATATCGCATCGATGTCATCGTGTCGCCGGAATTCGACACGCCCTGGATATAGAGCCGCCGGAACGCGCGTTCGCCCTTCCCCGCCGCCACCACGGCCACCGTTGCGCCACGGCTTTCCTCGTAGGCGACGAGGGCACCGTGGCGCGTTTGCGCCAGCAGCCTTGCCAGCCTGTCCTCGGGGGTGAAGATGGCCAGGACCAGCGTCGCCCCGGCCAGCAGCGGAATCGCCACGCGGGCGCGCCGCTGCACGCCGTCGCCGAACACGACGGTCGCCAGCGCCACCAGGCCGGCGCTCGCCGCCAGCACGCCCAGGGTATGGATGATGCCGATCGACGGCACCAGCACCACGCCTGCCAGCAGCGATCCGGCGATGCCGCCGAGCGTGTTGAGCGCGAGCACCGAGCCGAGCCCGCTCCCCACGCGCGCATCGTCCACGGACAGCCGCACGACGTAGGGAAACGCCGCGCCCAGCAGCAAGGTGGGCACGAACACCACGCAGAATCCCGCGAGCGCGAAGCTCGCGCACGACGCGGCCAGTTCATTACCCGTGGCTGCCTGCACGTGTTGCAGCACCACCGACTGCGCCGCCGGCAGCCATTCGCCCAGCCACGCGAACTCGACCAGCGCGACGAGGCCCGCGCCGACGATCAGCAGCCCGAAAGCGCCCCACGGGTCGCGCGCCCGGTCCGCGCGGCGCGCGACCAGCGCACTGCCGAGCATCAGCCCGGCCAGATAGGTCGCCAGCACCACGGCAAACGAGAACGCACGCGTGCTCAGGAACTGGACGATGGCCTGCGACCAGACCACTTCATAGCCCAGCGCGATACCGCCAGCCGCCGCGTACAGCCCCAGCGCGATGCGCCGCCGCGCGTCGGGGGACGCCGGCTTTGGCACCACGGCCGGGCCGGCGGCCTGCGCCGGCACATGGCGACCGAGCAGGATGGCGCCGGCGCCCGCCAGCAGGTTGATCGCGGCAGCCGCCAATGCACTGCCCTGAACGCCGAGATATGGGATCAGCAGGAAAGCGGCCAGAAGCGTGCCGGCAATGGCGCCCGCCGTGTTGGCGGCATACAGCCGGCTGCCCGCGGTGCCGAGCCCGCCAGTGGCAGGCCGCGTGGCGCGGATCATCACGGGCAGCGTGCCGCCCATGGCGGCAGCCGGCAACGCCATCAGCAGGATGGGCAGCAGCCACGCGAGCGGACCGGCCCGAAGCTCCAGCCAGGCGAATGGGGCGGCCGCATGGGCCAGCCCGAAGGTGACGGCCACGGCCAGCCCCGCGATCGCGCATTCCAGCCGGAGGTAGAGCCGCCAGGCAACCGGGGCGCGGTCCGCGAGGCGGCCGATCGCCCAGGCGCCCAGCGCCAGGCCGGCGAAGAACGCACTGACGCCGATGGTGACCGCGCGCACGTCCACGCCCACCACCAGGGAAAGCTGCTTGACCCACAGCACCTGATAGACCAGGCCCGCGGCGCCGGACAGGAACAGCAGCGCCGCCGGCAGGCGCCACGCCGCACCGGCCACATCCGCCGCACTGGCGGTGGTGGCCGTGGCGGCGTGGCGGGCGGCCCGCGCCGCCTGCCCCAGCTTCCGGTTGGCCGCCGTCACTTCTTGGACGGCGCCGCTTGCTGCTTCGCGAGCTGATCGGCAACCTGCCGCTTGATCCGTTCGCTGGCCTGGTCGATCGTGAAGCTGGCCGGCAACTGGCTCGGCGGATAGTCGACGAACGTCTGCAGGAAGTTGATCGCCCGGCGGTTGCCTTCGATGAAGAGGTACGGGTTCTCGGTCTCCAGCGCGTGGTAGTGGTTCGTCGCCCCGGTGTCGGCACGCTCGTAGGGGTCCATGCGCAGGTTGAAGTACTTGGGCGCGCGCAGGCACGTGAACGGCTCTTTCCAGACCATCATGGACCCTCGCTCGCGCTGCTCGCAGAACACCACCTTCCAGGCGGTAGGCGTGGTGGCGCCCGCCGTCAGCACGTCATAGCGCATGGCCACCAGTTCGGCATCGTCGTTGAAGTAGAAGAACTCGTTGCGCGCGCTCTTGTCGGTCTGCCCGGTCAGCATCGGCAACTGGTTGTAGCCGTCCAGGTGGACCTTGGCGCTCTTGCCGCCCAGCGTCGTGCCCTTGACCAGGCGGTCCTTGACGTCGCCGTCGCCGGCCGCCGCCAGCAGCGTGGGGAACCAGTCGAGCCCGGACATCAGCCCGTTCGAGGTGGTGCCCGGCTGGATGTGTCCTGGCCAGCGGATCATCGCGGGCACGCGGAACGCGCCTTCCCAGTTCGAATCCTTCTCGCTGCGGAACGGCGTGTTCGCGGCGTCCGGCCATGTGAAGAAGTTCGGCCCGTTATCCGTCGTGAAGATCACGATGGTGTTGTTCATGATGCCGCTGTCATCCAGCGTCTTGAGCAGCTTGCCCACGTTCTGGTCCATTTCCCACATGCCGTCGGCGTACTCGTGCCCCAGGCCAAGCCCCGCCTTGCCGCGATTCTCGGCGCGCACGTGCGTGAACAGGTGCATGCGCGTGAAGTTCATCCACAGGAAGAACGGCTGGTTGCCCTGCGCCTGCTTCTGGATGTACTGAATCGCCGCGCCCGTGGTCTCGTCGTCGATGGTCTCCATCCGCTTGCGGTTCAGCGGACCCGTGTCCTCGACCTTGCCGTCCGCCGTGCTGTGCAGCACGCCGCGCGGGTTGTAGTACTTGAGGAAGTCGGGGTTGTCCTTCGGCCAGAACGGACGCTCCGGCTCCTCCTCGGCGTTCAGGTGGTACAGGTTGCCAAAGAACTCGTCGAAGCCGTGCTTGGTCGGCAGGAAGCGGTCCTGGTCGCCAAGGTGGTTCTTGCCGAACTGCGCCGTGTTGTAGCCGAGCGGCTTCAGCGCCTGCGCGATCGTGATGTCGCGGTCCTGCAGGCCCACCGGTGCGCCGGGCAGGCCCACCTTCGACAGCCCGGTGCGAAACACCGTCTGGCCCGTGATGAATGTCGAGCGCCCGGCCGTGCAGCTGTTCTCGGCATAGTAGTCGGTCAATATCATGCCTTCGCGGGCAATGCGGTCGATGTTGGGCGTCTTGTAGCCGACCACGCCATGGCTGAATGCGCTGACGTTGCCAAGCCCCACGTCGTCACCGAAGATCACCAGGATGTTCGGCTTGCCACGCTGTCCCTGCTGCGCGCCGGCCGGCGCCTGCGCCACGGGCGATGTGCCCTGCGCAGGCGGGGGCGGCGCCACCGCGCCCGGCGACGCGGGCGCGGCCGGCGCCGAGGTCACCGGCGGCGCGGACGCAGGCGCCTGGGTCTGCGCGGGCTTGTTCTCGTCGGCCTTCTTGCAGCCGGCAATGGCGCAAACCGCCACCAGCGCGGCGGTCAGGGCGAGCCGACGCACGGGCGAACCCGTGGTCATGGCCGTGCGGTTCTTCTTGTTCATCGGGGGCTCCCATCGAGATTGGGTCACTGTTGGGCCGGTGGGTACACCTGCGCCCAGTCCTGCTTCATGCTGATGACGGTCCAGCCGCGCGCCAGCGCCTCGTCGAGGGCCTTGTCGAGCTTGCCGATCCTCGACTGCCGGTCGTAGGCGAACTCGCGCTCGGCGTCGTCGTGCCGCACCAGCACCGCCAGACGCGGACCGGGACCGGCCATCGTGTACTGCAGCATCTGCAGATCGCCATCGGAGTTGCCAACGGCCAGGATCGGGCGCCGGCCGATCTGGCGATAGATGCCCACCGGCTTGCCGGGGCCGTCATTCATGAATTCGAGCTTCGGGCCGCGCACCAGCACGGGCTGGCCGTCGCGGACCTCGTACGAGATCGACTGCGTGGAGCCCACCACCTGCTCCGGCGGAATGCCGTAGACACGCTCCGCCCAGGGCCGCATGAACTCGATCGTGCCGCCCGAGACGATGAAGGTCTTGAAACCATTCGCGCGCAGGTAGGCCAGCAGATCGAGCTGCGGCTGGTACACGAGGTCCGTGTAGCGGCGGTTGAATTTCGGATGGCGGGCGCTGTCCAGCCACGCGCGGATCGTGCGGTCGTACTCGTCGACCGTCATGCCGGCATTGGCGGTGGCGATCAGTGGCAGCAGGCTCTTCTCCTCGCGCATCAGCGCGGCCATGTCATTGGCCATCAGTGCACGGAAGGCGGGATTGCGCTGCCACTCCGGATGCGCGGGCGCCTTGGCGCGCACCTGGTCCAGCAGGAAGAAGAACTGGAAGTACAACGGCTGTTCGCTCCACAACGTGCCGTCGTTGTCGAACACGGCGATACGCTCGGCCGGCGGCACGAAGGTCGGCGCGTTCCGGTTCGTGACGTCCGACACGAACTTGACGATGGCCTGCCGGGCCGCGCCGTCGCGCCACGAAGGCAGGGTGGCGGCCGGCGTGGCGGCGCTTGCGTCCGACGCCGCCGGTGTGCCGCCAGCGGCGTTGTCCTGCGGCGCCGATGCGCATCCGCCCAGCGCCAGCGCCCCCGCCAACGCCGCGACCGCGAAACCACTCACCAGCCGGCGCCATTCAGCCCTGTCCCATCGCATGCCGCAATCTCCTTGTCGGGGTCATTGACGCCTTGCCTGTTCGTCGGCTGCCTGCATGGCGAGCGACGGCTGCCGCCGCAGTTCCGCCCAGCGTTTATCGTCCATCACCAGCCTGAAGCCGAGGTGCGACATGCTGGTGTACGGGTCGGTACCGCGCCGCGCGCTGGGGCGGTAGCTGAGGCAGAAGTCTTCGTTGCACAGGAACGATCCGCCGCGTGTCACCCGTTTGGGGGCCCGGACCGGCACGCCCGGCTCGGTCGGGTCCCAGGAATCGGCCGGGCCCGCCGGGTTCTGCAGTGCGGCCACCCGGGCGCCGGCCTGTGCCTCCGCCTCGCGCCGGAACTGGTCCGCCCGATACCAGTCAGCCGCCCATTGCCAGGCATTGCCTGTCATGTCATAGAGTCCGTAGCCATTGGCCGGGAACGTGCCCACGGGGCTGGTGCCCGCCGCGCCGCCGGCCTTGGCGCTAACCACGGGAAATGGCTGCACCTGCTGGCCCTGCCAGACATTGGCCATCTGGCGGCCATCGGGCGCGAACTGGTCGCCCCACGCATACGTGGCCTGCTCCAGCCCGCCACGCGCCGCGAACTCCCACTCGGCTTCGGTCGGCAAGCGCTTGCCGGCCCACTTGGCATAGGCCTGCGCGTCTTCATACGACACCTGCACCACGGGATGATCGTCCTTGCCGTCAATGGCGCTGCCAGGGCCCGACGGGTGGCGCCAGTCGGCGCCGGGAACGAAGCGCCACCAGCGCCAGTACTCGCGCAGCGGCACCGGGCTGGCGGTGCCGACGAACACCATCGCGCCGGCCACCATCGCGCTGTCTGGGGGGCGCGGCGTGCCGGGCGGCAATTGCACGCGCATCGTTTCCCAGTCCGGCGCGCGCTCGGCGGTGGTGACATAGCCGGTGGCGGCCACGAACTTGCGGAATTCGGCATTGGTGACGGGGTGCTGATCCATCCAGAAGCCGTTCACCCGCACCTGATGTGCCGGGCGTTCGTTCGCCTGCGCCAGCTTGTGGTCGCTGCCCATCAGGAAGTCGCCGCCGGGCACATGAACCATGCCCTGCGGGCCACGCACGCCGTCGCCGGCAATGACCGGGGTGCCGCGCACGCCCTGCCCGTCCCGGTGCGTGTACCAATAAGAGGCGCCCGCTCCCGCCAGCGCCATGGCTGCCACCAGCGCCATGCGCCACACGTGGCTGCGCCAACCGGCCCCGGTGTGGATTTTCGTGTCGGCCTGTCGCTTCCGTCCCATTACGCTCCTTGCCCCGGTACATCATCACGAATTCACGAAGTATGGTTCCCGCCCTCCTTATGGCGAAATGCAAACTTTTCCTTCGTGATCTGAATGATTTCGTCGTCGCGCGCCGCCTGCCTTGGCCACTATGGGTTCAGCGGCGGCAGTCCCCGGTGCAGCACCAGCCGCCGCAGCCACGCCATGGCGCGTTGCAGTCCGCCCGTCCATTTGCCGATCCGCCCCACGCGCCAGGCGAACAGCAAGTAGGCGATGCCTCCCAGCCCGGCGGCGGCAAACCCCGTCCTGAGCCAGTCGACTTGCGCCAGCCAGTCAATGAGGCGCCATGGCGCCCCGCCCGGGGCGAGTCCCAGTCCAGCGGCGGCACGTCCCACCTCCACCGTCACGGCCGGCGCGGCCGATTCGGCGCGCTGGCCCGATGCGGCGTCATACCAGGCCACGCGCACGGGCGGCAGCGTGTACCGTCCGCTGCGCTCGAACACATAGGTGATGGATTCCGTGCGGCGCCCGCCCGTGTCGCCACCCGGATCGGCCGGGTCGCGCGCGCCGTCCTGCAACCGGGGATCGGCCCGGAACTGCCGCACGCCCTGTAGCGATGGCAGGTCGGGGGGCTCGATCATCATGGCCGGCGTGCCGGGCGCAAAGATCGTGACCGTCCGCACCAGCGCGTCGCCGGCGCGCAGGTGCGCATCCCCTCCCTCGACCGGCCGGTCGAAGCGCTGCGTGACCGCCACCCGCCCGGCCGGCAGCGTGGCGGTGCCCGCGGCCTGCGTGCGCTGGGCACCGGCGCGGATGGTCGTCGGGGGCAGCGTCACGGTGCCGTCGCGCGGCTTGCCGTCGTCGCCGGCATAGGTGAGGCGGATCACGGGCGCTGGCAGCACGAAGTCCCCACCCGTCTGGGGCGTGAACACATAGGTCTTGCGGATGCCCGCGTAGCTGACGCCGTCAATGATCTCGGTCGAATTGACGCCACGATCGTCGGGCATGGTCACCACGGCGCCAGGCACCTGCAACGCCGGAAACGCGGGCGCCGACAGGAAGAAGTTCGGCGCGAGGATCGTCACCTCGACCTGAACGGACTGCCCCGCGACCACGGGCTGTTGGCCGATCACCCTGACGCGCGCCGTCGGCGCCGCCGCATGGGCCAGCGTGGCCGCGCACACGGCCAAGGCGGCAAGGCAGTGGCGCGGGGTCATGGCTTCGCCTGCTGCAACGCGAACTTGCGGGCGAGCAGTTCGGTCGGCGTGGTCTGGATCGCCCGCATCCACATCTCGGCGTTCTGCGCCCTGAGCCCTTGCTGCATCTTGTCGCCTTCACTTGGCGGCGGCGGCGGCTTGGCGGGATCGATCTCGACCTTGTCCGGCGGGATGTCTGGCGCTTCCTCGTCGTCCTGGGGCTTGCGCTGACGCTGCAGCATCTGCTGCATCAGCGCCAGGTTGTGCTGGGCCGGCTGCCAGCCGGGCCGCTGCTGCAACACCAGCCGGTAGCGGGCCGACGCTTCCTGGTACTTGCCCTGCCGCGCCAGCGCATTGCCGAGGTTGAACTGCGCCTCGGGCGTGTTCACCAACCCGAACGCCCGCCCGGCCTCGGCATACCTGCCGTCGCGGTAGAGGGCCACGCCGCGCCAGGCCGGATCGTCGAAGCGTTGCGCCGCCGTGGCGAAGTCGCCCTTCTCGAACGCGCGCCGCCCCTGCTGGTCATGCGTGAGCCAGAGATCCTGCCAGCGCCACGGGCGCGGCGCCTCCGTAGTCTCCACGGCCTGCGCGTGGCCCGGCGCGGGCGGCCCCTGCAGCGCCACGGCGGCCAGCAGCCCGGCGATCCAGCGCACGGTCCAGCCCTTGCGGAACCAGAGCGCCGCCAGCAGCGCAATCGGGATGGTCAGCGGCCAGCCCGCGTCGTGCCAGCGCTGCGTGTCCTGCGCGTGGGCCTGCTCGACGTGCGACTGCACGTGCCGCTGCACCCACGCCACATCGGCATCGCTGTCGGGCGTCACCGTCGCCAGCGGAATGCCGCTGTCGCGCAGACCGCGCAGCGCCGCGCGGTCCAGCCCGGGCGCCGCGCCGTCGCCCTCGCGCAATGGCCCGCCCGTTTCGGTGCCAATCGCGAGCACCACGACCTGCGTGCGCCGACTCGCCTTCAGCGCCTCGGCCGCGCCGGGTTCCACCGCGTCGGTCAGCAACAGGATCGTCCCCGGCACGGGCGCCTTGGCCAGCGCCGCGTCGATGGTACGCACCGCCAGCGCGGTATCGCGGCCCGGTACGGGCATGATGCGCGTCTGTAGCGCGTCGGCGAAGGTTTGGAGCAGCGCCGGGTCGTCCGTGAGCGGCAGCACCATGTGCGTGGACCCCGCGTAGGCGTACAGCGCGGTGCGGCCGCCGTCCCGGTGCGCGAGCAGCGCCTTGATCTTGAGCTTGGCGCGCTCCAGCCGCGTGGGGCTTACGTCGATGCCGTCCATGGTCGGCGTCAGGGCCACGGCAATCGCCAGGGGCGCCTTGTCGGCGAGGAACGGCGGGTGTTCGCGCTCCCACGCGGGGCCAGCCAGCGCGATGGCGCCGAGCGCCAGCAGCAGCGCAGCCAGGTGGGCCGGGCGAAGCCGGCGCTGACGGTTCTCGCCCACCACGAGCGCATCGAGCAAATGCGGCGCGATGGTGCCGCGCCAGCGCCGCCGCACATCGCCGTGCCGATGCGCGGCCCAGGGCAGCCACGCCGCCGCGATCAGTACCAGCAGCCAGGCCGGCCGCAGGAAATGGAACTGGGCGAGCGCGCCGAGCCAGCCGGTCATGCGGCAGGCTCCTGGCGCGCCCGGGGGGCCGGCGCGCGCGTGGCCCAGCGCGCATAGCCCGCCATGCCGAGCTGATAGGCCAGCACCATCAGCACCGCCGCCCCGAGCGGCCACATGAACAGCTCGCGGCGCGGGCGCCAGCTCAGCGTCTTCTCCGCGTGCGGCGTCACGCGGTCCAGCGTGGCGTAGATCTGCGCCAGCGCATCCTGGTCCGCGCCAAAGAAATAGCGCCCGCCCGTGGTGGCGGCAATGTCCTGCAGACTTTTGAGATCGACCTTCTGCTCGCCGGTCGCGGCCGGATCGCCAATCCCGACCGTATGGACCACCACCCCGCGCGCGTGCGCGATGCCCGCCGCCTGGGCGGGCGGCATGCGGCTCGCGGTGTCATTGCCATCGGTCAGCAGGATCAGCACCTTCTTGGTGGCGTGGCTGTTGTCGAACAGCTTGATGCCCAGCCCGATCGCGTCGCCCAGCGCCGTGCTGGCGCCTGCCATGCCCGGCACCATGTCGTCGATCAGCGTGCGCACCAGCGCGTGGTCCATGGTGAACGGGGCCAGCGGGTATGGCGCATCGCCGAACACGATCAGCCCGATGCGGTCGCCCGGGCGGCGCGCGACGAAGTCGCTGACCACCCGTCGCACGGCCTGCACCCGCGCCTGCAACTGGCCTGCCGGGTCCTTGAAGTCGCGTGTTTCCATCGATTGCGACAGGTCCAGCGCCAGCAGCAGGTCGCGCACGGGCTCTGACTTGTAGATCGGCGGCTCCAGGAACTGGGGCCGCGCCAGCGCCGTCACCACCAGCGTCCATGCGATCGGCGCCAGCACGCGCTGGACCAGGTTCCGGCGCGGGACGTGGGCGCCGGCAGCCGGTTTCAGGCCGGCCGCATCGGCCACTTCGCCGAAGAATGGCAGCCGCACCGAGGCGCTGCTTTCCCGGTACGGCGGCAGCCGCCACCACAGCAGCACGGGCAGCGGCAGCAGCACGAAGAGCCACGGGTAGGCAAAGACGATCATGGCGACGCGTGTGGCGCTGGCCGCTGATAGGCAGCGATCCAGCGCCGGCAGGCCTCGGCGGTGGCGCGCGCCTGGTCGGGTGCCCAGGCCGCCAGCACGGCCTCGCCCCGGTACTCGGCGTCATCGACCAGCGCGGCCAGCACCGGCACCACATCGGCTGCCGGGCCGGCATGGCACAGAAGGAATCGGTGCCAGGCGGCGCCGGACAACGGCGCCACGGCGTCGCGCGGCCACTCCGCCAGCGCCACGCGTTTGAGCAGTTCAGCCAGCGCCAGGAGTGCCGCCGCGCGGCCGCCCCCCTCATCGCCCGCTTCGTCGCCCGCATTGTCGCCGAGCCGGTGTTGCAGCCGCGTCACTTCCGCCAGCGCCGCGCGCCGATGGCGATTGGCGTGCCAGCGGCGCACCAGGTGCCAGCCAAGCCACAGCAGCCCGATGGCGATCAAGACGCCGAGCACCAGCCAGCCGGCCGTCCGAGGCACCCAGGACGGCGGGACGGGCATGACGATATCGGCCAGATCGGACATGGACAATGGCCCTCCGCGAAGCCGGATCGCCGGCATCGCGGCAGGTTACGTCAGCGCCGCGCCAAAACGAATTCAATGTTTTCGAGATGGCGGCATAAAGAATTTGGGGGGCAAGCTGGAGAGCACCGTACGCCACCAGGGAATCGGAGTCGACGACGCCCCGGTGGTGACGGAACAGATGGAGCGCCGGCCGACAGTTGCGTCAGCACTTCAGCGACGTCGATTGCAGATCAGGATGCTGATGCAATTGGGGCGGCTTTGCATTGCCGCCATTCATTTCGAGGAACCGGCAAGCGCTGATGATGTCGTCGGCCAGCAGGCCCGCCACATTGTGGTTGATGTGCGGACGCACCACCACGCGCAGGCTCGTCACCGACTCCGCATTCGGCGGCATGGTGTACGCCGACAACACCCACCCCTTCTCGCGCACCTTGTTGGAGACGTCGAACTCGTTGAAGTTGGTGAACTTCTTGTTGAGCGTCACAGCCACCACGGGAATGCGCTGGGTGGTGTTCATGATGTCAAAGTAGCCGCTGTCCACAAGCTGCTGGCGCAGAAAAATGGCGTTGTCCAGCGTGTGCCTCATGACGCGCGTGTAACCCTCGACACCCAGCCGCAGAAACTGGTAGTACTGCACAGCCACCTGGAAGGCATTGCGGCTGAAGTTCAGCGTGGCCGTAGGCATCTCGCCGCCGAGGTAGTTCACATAGAACACCAGATCCTCGTTGAATATCTTCCGCTCACGGAAGATGACCCAGCCCAGCCCCGGCGGGGTCAAACCGTATTTGTGGCCCGACGCATTGATCGACAGCACACGCGGCAGACGGAAGTCCCATTTATAGTCGGGGTACAGGAAGGGGTTGACGAAGCCCCCTGAGGCGCCATCGATATGCATCGGGATCGAGACGCCTGTGCGCTTTTCATAGGCATCCAGCCAGTCGTGAATGCCCTGAATGTCGTCATCCTCGCCGGTGAAGGTCTGCCCGGCGATGGCCACCACGCAGATGGTGTTCTCGTCGACATACTTGTCCAGTTCCTCGGCGGTCAGGCAGTAGCTGCCGGGCTTGAGCGGAACAATGCGCGGTTCCACGTCAAAGTAACGCAGGAACTTCTTCCAGACGATCTGCACGTTGCCGCCAGTGACCATGTTGGGGCGCGACACGTCCTTGCCATCGGCCTGGCGCTTCTGGCGCCAGTTCCACTTGTGCGCAAGACCCGCCAGCATGCAGGCTTCGGATGATCCCACCGTGCAGGTCCCGTACGGCTCAACGTCCTTCGGACCGTTCCACAGCTCATGGAGCCAGTTCACCATTCGATGCTCCATGGCAAAGAGCCTCGGATACATGTCGTGGTCAATGTAGTTCTTGAAGATATTGCGCGACGCGACTTCCCTTGCCTCGGGCTCGGCAAATGTCGTGACGAACGACGACATATTGAGCATCGGATTGGTTTCGGTCCATTCGTCGCTGATCACGATCGCTGCCGCGGCGTTGGCCGACATACCTTCGCGTGGAAAGATGTCCTCGGGAACCTCGTAGTTGAACTGGTCGTACGGCGTGGCCTTTTGCTCCTGAAAGTCGCTCATGGATGCCCCCTCGTTGGTTGGCATTTCATTGACTGGCGACCGGCCACCAGACCCGTGCACACGCGGGGGGATTGCCTAGCAATCTGGTCACTGCTGCGGCGCGGAGAAAGGAGAACGGGCGCCGGGTTGAACCGTGGCCCGGGTCACGACGGGGCCTTGGGGCGGCGCGGCTGGAACGAGTATAGTTCCCGCCCCCGGGACCGGGCCGAATTCATGGACCACTATTAAAGTGATCCATGGGATACCATCATTTGCGATTCTTATGGGTTCGGCGCCGCCTGCGGGTTCAAGCCACCGCAAAGAAATGCGTCCCGTCGCGCTCCAGTTGCGCGATGAGGCCGAATTCCCAATCCAGGTAGCCCTGCATGGCCGCCGCCGCGTTATCCGTGCCTTCGTACGGCCGGCGATACCGGTCCGTGCGCGGCACGGACAGCCGGGTCTCGCCGCTCTCCAGCGGCAGCCCCGCCGCAATCCAGGCCGCCGTGCCGCCTTCCAGCACGGACACTTCGGCGGAAGTCAGCCGCTTCAGATCCGCCGCCGCGAACCGCGCCAGCTGGCTCGTCCCGCACGTCAGCACGTAACGCCTTGCCGACGGGATCGTCGCCAGCGTCTGCACCAGTTGGGCGCGGATGACGAACCAGGCGCCAGGAATGTGGCGCTTCACGTAGTTCACGCTCGCCGTGACGTCGAGCACCGCGATGTCGCCCTCGCCCGCCGCATCGAGCCATCCGGCCAGCGTGGCCGGCGAAACCGTCTCCACGGCCTCCGCCTCCGGGGCCGGCGCGGCCGGCGTGCCGCGTTCGCCACGGACACCATCGGCCACCGGCTCCACCACGAACACCTCCCAGCCCATCTGCGCCAGCCATGACCCGGTCATGTCCGCCCGCACGCCATCGTCATCGGCCAGCACGATCCGCGCGCCGCGCACCGGCGCGCTGTGGTCGGTCTCCTGCACCAGCTGTCCGCCCGGCGCACTCGCAAAGCCGGGCAGGTGCCCATCGGCATATTCCTCGGGCGTACGCACGTCAAAGCGGTACAGCGTGCGCCCCGGCTGTTCCAGCGTCGCCAGCGCGTCATGCCCAATACGCCGCACGCCGGCCTTCGCCGCAATCGCCCGCGCGCCGTCGCGCGCCTGCTGGCGACGGGCCGCGTCCACTTCCGCCGGCGCACGGCGGCTGGCGCCATGGTCGAGCGCCTGTCCGGCCAGCGTCCAGCCGATCGTGCCATTGCGCAGCGCCGCCACCGGATTCGGCAGTCCGGCGTTGATCAGCGATTGCGTGCCGATGATGCTGCGCGTGCGTCCCGCGCAGTTCACGATCACCCGCGTGCGCGCATCCGGCGCCAGTTCGCGCACGCGCAGCACCAGTTCCGCGCCCGGCACGCTCGTCGCCGTGGGAATGCTCATGGTCTGGTATTCGTCGAAGCGGCGCGCGTCCACGATAACCACGTCGGCCTTCGCGTCGATCAGCGCCTGCACCTCCTGCGCGGCCAGCGACGGCGTGTGGCGCTTCGCCTCCACCAGCTCGCCGAACGACTTGCTCGGCACGTTGACATCGCGGAATACCTCGCCGCCGGCAGCGATCCACGCCGCCAGGCCGCCTTCGAGCAGCGATACATCGGTATAGCCGAGCCCGCGCAGCACCGCCGCCGCGCGCGGGGCCAGGTCCGTGCCGCCGTGCTCGCCGTACACCACGATCCGCGTATCGCGGCGCGGGATGCGGCGCCATGCCTCCAGCTCGATCTTCGACAGCGGGAAGTTGCTCGCCCAGAGCGGATGCTGCTGCGCGAACGGATCTTCCTCGCGAACGTCGACCAGCGCGATCTCGGTGCGGCCGAGCAGCGCCTGCCGCACGGCCAGGCTGGTCACGGCGGGAAACTTGTATGGCAAATCGGTCATGGCGCGACGGGGTCCTTCGAACGGTCCCAGGGATTGGGCAAGGTGGTATTGGAATAACCGGAGATGAACGGCTTGCGCTCGCCCGCCTCCGCGTAGACGTGGCGCCTCACCGCGCCGATGTTCGCGCCGTACACGTGGATGCTGATCGAGACACGGTCGTCATAAGCGTTGTACACGCGGTGGATGTCACCAACGGTGGGCGACACGGCTTCCACGTGCCCGGCCTCCAGCCGCGTGGCATCGCCCTGCGGCTGCGGGCGGCCTTCGGCATCGAGCGCGTAGGGCTGCGCGTATTCTGCCCCGCGCAACATGCCGATCAGCCCCCACACGGTATGGTCGTGGATCGGCGTGCGCTGCCCCGGCCCCCAGACAAAGCTGACGATCGAGAACCGCTCCGCGGAATCGCAATGCAGCAGCATCTGCTGGTAGTACTCGGGGTGCGGATGCGCGTAGGCGTCGGGCAGCCAGTCGTCGCGGGCCACCAGCGTAGCGAGCAGCGCCCCGCCTTCGGCAAGGATGCGGGCCTCGTCGGGCTGCTGGTCGAGCAGCGCCGAGAAGCCGGTGATGAACTCGCGCAACGGCGTCAGCGTGCGCGCGGCGGGTATCAGGGGGTCATGCATCCCGTGTCTCCTGGAATGTCCATACGTTCGGCCGTCTGTTGAGTGGGCGAATCCTCGCGGCGAATCGCCTCAAACATAGCACGACGGGGCGCGGCGCGCGGCGTCAGCGCGCCAGTGCCGCGCGCCCGGCGGCGGTCAGGATGGCGTCGTTCTGCGGGGTGTGGATGCGGCTGCAAAGCACATCGCGATAGTAGCGCTCCAGAGGATTGCTGCGGCTCAGGCCGTGATTGCCCGACAACTGCAGCGCCAGCTCCACCGCGCGGATCGCATTGCCCGTGACCGTGTACTTGACCAGCCCGCTGTCCGTGGCCGTGGGCGGCGCACCGGCATCGGCGCGCGCGGCGGCATCGTCCAGCAGGATCTGGTTGGTGCGCAGCAGCGCGGCAATCTCGCCAATGGCCTCCTGCACGCGCGGCAGCGTGGAGAGCGGCGCACCCAGGCTGCCCGGCGCGCGCTCCCGCAGGAAGCCGTGAATCCAGTCGAAGCCCGCGCGCGCCACCGCATCGTAGAGGCTGCCCAGCAGCACCACCATCCATGCCTGCTGGTCGGTATTGCCATCCACGTCGGCCTGGCTCGCGCCGGCCGGCGCCCAGGCGTCGGGCGGGCGGATATCCACCGCATGGTCGAGCGGGATCCACACGTCATCGAACACGACCTCGTGGCTGCCCGAGGCGCGCAATCCCAGATGATTCCAGCTCTCCACCACGCGGATGCCCGGGGTATCGGCCGATGGCTTCGGCACCAGGAAGACGCCCACGCGCGGCTCGGGCTCGTGCGTGCGCCCCCACACGGCCAGCCAGCGCAACGCCGGAATGCCGGTGCTGTAGAGCTTGTGGCCGCGCAGCCGCCAGCGGTCGCCCACGCGCGTGGCCACCGTGCCCGGCAGCCCGCCGCGCGCCGGCGAGCCGAGTTCCGGCTCCACGCGCAGCGAATTGATCAGCGCCCCCTCCTCCACCGCGCTCGCGAACACCTGCCGGCGCACCGCCTCGGGCCAGCGCGAGTCGGCGCGGCCGATGGTCCGATGCTGGAGGTAGGTCATCGTCAGCACCAGCGCCGTGGCCGGATCGCCCGCCGCCACGGCCGCCACGATGCGGCGCGCCTCCGCCAGGCCGGCCCCGCCGCCGCCATGGCCGCGCGGCACCACCTGCGCGATCAGGCCGTCGGCGTGCAGCCAGGCGAAGTGCGCGTGCGGAAAACTCGCGTCGGCGTCGTGCCGGGCGGCCGTGGCGGCCAGGCGGGCGGTCAGTGCGGCCAGCACGGCGGCCTGGCGGGCCTCGCTGGTGGGCAGACGGCGCAGGGGGGTGGAAGACATGATGTGGAGTCCTGGTGCGATGAGGTGCCGCATAGCGTACCGGCGGCGCGCCGCGCTGATAACGACGCATATCGCATATCGAGCGGCGGTTTTTGCTGAATATGGAGCGGCGTTTTTATTCGTTTGGCGGCATTCGGCGCGGGCGTACCGTGATCGTCATTCCTGACACCCATCGCAAGGAGGCCCGTACCATGAGCGTCGATTTCATCGGCATGATCCAGAGCCAGAAGCAGTCCGAGATCCACCCGCCATCGGGGCCGGTGATCGACCGCGACTACGTGCGCACCTTTGCGCAGGCCCACGAGCAGGCGGGCTTCGACCGCATCCTGGTGCCCCATCACTCCACCGGGCCATCGGCCACGCTGACCATCTCGTATGCGGCCACGGTGACCGAGCGCATCGGATTCATGCTGGCGCACCGGCCCGGCTTCACCTCGCCCACGCTGGCGGCGCGCCAGATTGCCACGCTCGATCAGTTCAGCGGCGGCCGGCTGGCGGTGCACATCATCTCGGGCGGGTCCGATGCCGAACAGCAGCGCGATGGCGACTACCTGGACCACGACCAGCGCTATGCGCGCACCGACGAGTACCTGGGCATCCTGCGCCGCATCTGGACCGAGGACAAGCCGTTCGACCACGACGGCCAGTTCTATCGCTTCACGCAGGGCTTCTCCGAGGTCAAACCCGCCCAGGCGCCGCATGTGCCGATCTACTTTGGCGGGGCGTCCGGGGCCGCGCTTGCCGTGGCCGGCAAGCATGCCGATGTCTATGCACTCTGGGGCGAATCGCTCGACCAGGTGCGCGAACTGACCACGCGCGTGCGCGCTGAGGCCGCCAGGCACGGCCGCGAGGTGCGCTTCTCGGTGTCGTTCCGCCCGGTGCTGGCCGAGACCGAAGAGAAAGCCTGGGCGCGCGCCGACAGCATCCTCGAACGCACACGCGCCCTGCGCGTGCAGGCCGGCTACAGCCGTGGCGGCCCGCAGCAGAGCGAAGGGGCTCGCCGGCTGCTGGCGGCAGCCGGGCAAGGCGACCGCGTGGACCAGCGGCTCTGGACCGCCATCGCGCGCGAGACCGGCGGGCGCTCCAACTCCACCGGCCTGGTCGGCACGCCCGAACAGGTGGCCGAGGCGCTGCTGGCCTACTACGACATCGGCGTCACCACGTTCCTGATCCGCGGCTTCGATCCGCTCGAGGATGTGGTCGGCTACGGCCGCGAGCTGATCCCGCGCGTGCGCGAACTGGTGGCCCGGCGCGATGCCGACGCCAGCCGCAAGGCGGCCTGAGCCCGCCGCGCCAACCAAGCCAACAACAACGAAACGGGGAGTAGAAACGCCATGAGCCAATCGAGCCAAACGCGCCAATCGCGCCATCCGCAAGCCGGCGTGCGGCGGCGCGATGTCCTGCGCCTGGCCGCCTCCGCCGCGATGGCCGCGCCGGCGCTGATTCTGGGCCGCCAGGCGTGGTCGGCGCCGCGCAAGCTCACGTTCGCGTGGAACCAGAACTCGTTCTGCCTGACGCCGATCGTGGTGGCGCAGGAGCGCGGTTTCTTCGAGAAGAACGGCCTGCAGGTGGACCTGATCAACTACAGCGGCTCCACGGACCAGCTGCTGGAATCGATCGCCACGGGCAAGGCCGATGCCGCCGTGGGCATGATCCATCGCTGGCTCAAGCCGCTGGAGGCGGGCTTCGACGTCAAGATCATCGGCAGCTCGCACGGGGGCTGCGTGCGGCTGGTGGGTGCCAAGGCGGCGGGCGTGACCAGCCTGCAGGCGCTCAAGGGCAAGACCGTGGGCGTGAGCGACCTGGCTGCGCCGGGCAAGCACTTCTTCACGATCCTGCTGGCCAAGCACGGCATCGATCCCGACAAGGACATCACCTGGCGCCAGTACCCGGCCGACCTGCTGGGCGTGGCGGTGGACAAGGGCGAGATCCAGGCCATTGCCGATGGCGATCCCAACCTCTACCTGCTGGAAAAACGCACCAACGGCGCCTACGTGGAACTGGCCACCAACCTGACCGGCGAGTACGCGCGCAAGGTCTGCTGCGTGGTGGGTGCCCGTGGCGACCTGGTCCGCAACGACCGCCCGGCCGCCGCCGCGCTGGCGCGGTCGATCGTGCAGGCCACGGATTTCGTCAACGAGAACCCGAACGAAGCCGCGAAGATCTTTGCCAAATACTCGCCCAAGATCCATCCGGACGACCTGCGCAAGCTCTACGCCACGCTGACCTACACGCACCACCCCACCGGCGTGGACCTGCAGGAGGAAATAGCGTTCTATGCCGACGATTTCCGCCGCATCGGCGTGCTGAAGAAGTCCACCGACGCGAAGCGGCTGGCCCAGCACGTCTACGCCAACGTACTGGGGTGATGCCATGACGACGAGTCAATCCGCTTTCGATTCCCGCCTCGATTCCCGCCTCACCAGCCAGGCGCCACGGCAAGCTGGCGTGGCCCGGCCGGGCCGGATCTGGCCTGCCGGCCTGGTGGCGGCGCTGGCGTGGGCCGCGTTCGGCGGGCTCACGTGGCGCTGGCCGAACCAGGTGGCCGGCTTCAGCGACTGGGCCTATACGGCGGAACTTGGCTTCGCCGCGCTGGGGGCCGCCGCCGCGCTGACCCTGCTGGCGCTGGCGGGCGCGCGGGTGGCATCGCTGCACCGGCCGGTGGCCACGCTGCGCCGCGCCGGGCCGTGGCTGGTGGCGCTGCCGCTGGCCTTCCTGGCCTGGGAGATCCTGACCGCCAAGACCGCCCTGCTGCCCACGCCGTTCTTCGCGCCGCCGCAGGCGCTGATCGAGGTCTACGTGGATGACTGGCGCCGGCTGGGCGACAGCCTGCTCAACACCATCCGCCTGCTGGGGCTCGGCGTGGCCTATGGCGGCGTGGCGGGCTTCCTGATCGGGGTGTCGATCGGATGGTCGCGGCGCATCGGCTACTGGGTCCATCCGGTGCTGCGCGTGCTGGGGCCGCTGCCCTCCACCGCGCTGCTGCCGCTGACGTTCTACTTCTTCCCGTCGAGCTACTCGGCCGCCGTGTTCCTGATTGCGCTGGCCACCGCGTTTCCCGTGGCGGTGCTGACCTGGTCGGGCGTGGCCAGCGTCAACAAGAGCTACTACGACGTGGCGCGCACCTTGGGCGCGTCGGGCTGGTTCCTGGTGCTGCGCGTGGCAATCCCCGCCGCGCTGCCGCAGGTCTTCGTGGGCCTGTTCATGGGGCTTGGCGCATCGTTCTCGGTGCTGGTCACGGCCGAGATGATGGGCGTGAAATCGGGCCTGGGCTGGTATCTCACGTGGGCGCAGGGCTGGGCGTCGTACGTCAACATGTATGCCGCGCTGATTGTGATGGCGCTGCTGTTCTCGGGCGTCATCACGCTGCTCTTCGCGGTCCGCGACCGCGCGCTGTCGTGGCAGAAAGGAACCGTCAAATGGTAGCCGTAGTGGAACAAGAGACCGGGCCGGTGACCGACACCGGCGCCGGGGCCCGCATCGACATCCGCAACGTGAGCCATGACTTTGGCGATGCCGGCCAGCGGCTTGCCGTGCTCGATGGTGTGAACCTGAGCGTGGCGCCTGGCGAGTTCGTGGCCTTGCTGGGCCCCAGCGGCTGCGGCAAGTCCACGCTGCTGCGGCTGGTGGCCGGCCTGGACGCGCCCACGTCGGGACAGATTCTCCAGGACGGCACGCCGATCACCGAGCCCGATCCGTCGCGCATCGTCGTATTCCAGGACCCCACGCTGTACCCGTGGCGCCGCGTGCGCGACAACGTGGCGCTGGGCCTGCAGGCGCGCGGCATGGCCCGGCGCGAGCGGCATCGCGTGGACGACGCGCTGCGGCGCGTGGGGCTGGAATCGTTCGAGCGCGCCTTTCCGCATCAGCTCTCGGGCGGCATGGCGCAGCGCGTGGCCCTGGCCCGCGCGCTAGTCAACGACCCGCGCCTGCTGGTGCTGGACGAGCCGCTGGGCAAGCTCGACTCGCTGACGCGGCTGGCCATGCAGAGCGAGCTGGTCGATCTGTGGCAGCGCGCGCGGTTCTCGGCGCTGCTGGTCACGCACGATGTGGAAGAGGCGCTGTTCCTGGCGCAGCGCGTGATCGTGTTCAGCCAGCGGCCGGCACGCATCCAGGCCGAGCTCCGCGTGGACCTGCCCTACCCGCGCCACCGCGGCGACCCGCGCCTGACCGCGCTGCGACACGAGGCGCTGCGTCATCTGGGGCTGGATGCCAGCTGGTAATGCCCGTCCCAGCCTGGCTCGATACGCTGCTGGCATGCCTCCAGTACGCGCAGCTTGCGCTGCTGCGCGCCGGGCACGCACTGGGACTGACCGGCGACAGCCACGGACAGCCCGCCTGGCCGTGGGCGCGCCGCATTGCCGGCGAGACGCTGCGCATCGATCCCGGCCTCGCGCGGCAGTTGGCGTGGAGCCTGGCGGCGGTGGCGTTCGCGCTGCTGGCGCTGGTCGTCGCGCTGGCATGGCGGCGCGCGCGGCTGCCGTGGCTCGGGGCCGGGGCGCTGGCGCTGCTGCTGGCGCCGTGGCCTGCGCCGGCACTGCTGTTCGGGCCCGCCGCGCCCACCAGCTTCCATGCCAGCCCTACCCGCTTTGCCGCGGCCTCCATCGCGCACGGCGAGCGCATCTATACGCAACATTGCGCGGCCTGTCATGGCGATGATGGCCGGGGCGAGGGGCCGCTGGCAGCCTCGCTCCCGCGCTGGCCGCCCACGCTGGCCGGCCCCCTGCTGGGCCGGCGCGCCGATGGCGACCTGTTCTGGCATATCGCCGCCGGCATGCACGACCCCGACGGGCACCCGACGATGCCCGCCTTCGGCAACGCGCTCGGCGATACCGAAATCTGGGCCGTGATCGACTACATGAACGCGCTGGCGGCCGGCACCGGCGCCGCGCTGCGGGACGCGTGGCCCACGCCGCTGCGCCTGCCCGAGGTGACGGTGCGCTGCGGCCGCGCCGCGCCGCGCACGCTGGCCGACTGGCGCGGCGCGCAGCGCGTGCGCGTGGTGGCATTCGACGGGAGGCCGGACGCATTGCCGATGGAAGACCCGCGCTTCCTGACCTTGCTGGTCACGCCAGACGGCCGTGCGCCGGCCGACGTGCCGCAGTTCCGCGCCGGCTGCGTGGCGGCATCGCCCGATGCATGGCGGGTCATCGCGCGCATTGCTGGCGTGGCGCCAGCCGCCTTGCCGGGCACCGAGCTGCTGGCCGACACGCAGGGCTGGCTGCGCGCACGGGGCATGCCGGGGCGCGGGGCGTGGCGCGCGTCCGACCTGCTCTGCGCATCGGGCCAGCCTGAAACCCCGCGCCAGGCCGGCGGTGCCACGGCCGACGCGCTGACGGCGCTGCTGCTGCGCATGGATGCCGAGCCGGTGCGCTTTATCAAGGGCGGGCTCGTGCATTAGCGTACGGTTGTCCCCGCATTTTTCAGAATCGTCTCAACGACTTGCGCCGGCACGGCCCGTACCGTGGGGATTCACCAATCCGCCACGGACCGCCACCCATGTCGCTCGACGTTCTTCCCGCTGAAATCACCCTGCAGGCCGCCTCCGGGCTCGCGCTGACGTGGACGGGCCACTACGCCGCCCCGGCCGCGCTGTTCGAGATCCGCCCGCCCCGCATCCCGCGGGACGTGCGTCCCGTGTTCGATGAAGACCTGGACTGCATCATCGGCTATCAGCGCGGCTTTGGCGAACGCTATCACCTGTACGACCTGAACGGCGACATGATGGCGATCTGGGAGGGTATGAAGGACTCGCTGCCCGCCGGGAAACGCGACCCGCTGCTGGTCGTCGGCGGCCTGTGGGCGGCCAATGTGCGCGGGATCACGGCGCTGGCCCTGCCGGGCACCGGCTCGGCCATGGCCGCGACGACACTGGCGCTGCTGCGCAAGCGCTTCTCCGGGCTGTCGCCGGCGCCGTTGCTGTTCACGGCGGCCGGGCACGCCACCATGGACGATCCCAAGCGGTTCGTGCCCGTGCACATCCTGCGGCTGGCCATGCGCCATGGGGAGCGCATCAAGCCGCCGCCGGACCTGCCCGGCGCGGCGCGCTACCTGGCCAGGATGACCATCCGGCGGCGCCCCTACATGCTCGACGTGGTGACGGCCAACGCCAACGCCACCATCGTCCAGTTCGAGTACTGGGCCTATGCGGACACGTTGCCGGCAGCCTGATGCGAAGCCTCGGGCCGCACCGCCAGTTTTGGCGCCACCTGGTCGATCGCCGCCATCACCGCATCCACCGGGGGCGGTGCGCCGTTGTCGCCCAGCGAGACTGACTGGCCCGGCTTCTGCACGCCAAAGTGGCCGCACGACGTGGCCGTGAAGATCATCACCGTGGGCTTGCCCAGCGCGTCGGCCAGATGCACGAAGCCGGTGTCCATGCCCACCACCAGCGCGGCGGCGTTCACGCGCTGTGCGCACTCGGTGATCGACATGCGCGGCAGCACCTCGGCGTTGGGGATCGCGGCAGCCAGCGCGCGCGACTCCTCATGCTCCTTCTCGGAGCCCCAGGGCAGCTGCACGCGGAAGCCGCGCGCGGCGAGCGCCTGGCCCACCTGGATCCAGTGGGCCTGCGGCCATTTCTTGATTTCGGCGGACGTGGCATGGAACAGCATCGCGCGCGGCACGCCATCGGCGTTCAGCGGCGTGGCCGGTGCCGGCACGCGCAGCGCGTTGGTCTCGTGCGGCTCGATCTCGTAGCCCAGCGCGTTGGCCACCACCAGCCGCATCTTGTGGCGGCAGGTGGCGTCGCCGTGCGGGCCGAAGATATCGGTGTAGGCGAATACGGCTTTCGGCTCGCCGAGGAACTCGGCGGCATAGCCGAAGCGGCGCGGCGCGCGGGCCAGCCGGGCGACGATGGCGCTCTTGTAGACGCCATGCACATCCACCACGACGTCGTACTTCTCGCGGCGCAGCTCGCGCACGGCGCGCAGGATGCCGCGCAGGTCCTTCCACTTCCTGCCGTTCTTCTTGAACTGCCGCAGCGGAGGGGCGATGACGCGGTCCACGCCGATGGCCCAGCGGGGAATGTCGGCGCACGAGGCGTCGGCCACCCAGTCGATGGCGGCTTCGGGGTACGCGCGGCGCAGGTCGGATACCAGCGGCAGCGTGTGCACCATGTCACCCAGCGAGGTGATCTTGATCAGGAGAATGCGCTTCATGAAATCCGGGGCGTAGTCAGGCGCGCGAGCGGGAACGCTGTCGCGCGAAGGCGCTAGTATGCCTCACGCATTCCACTGGCGCCGCCGAATATGTAATCAATACGCCATTTTCGCGCCCCGGATTCATGACATCCGCTCAGGCTTTCCAGACCGATGCATCGGGCACGACCGTGGCAAACCGGTCGTTCAGCGCCGCCAGCGTCACGCGGTGGAGTTCGGCGGCGGCCAGAGGTGCTCCGCCGAGCGGATCGGGCAGGTCGCGCGTGGCGCAGGCGTTGGCGACCAGCGTCACGCGATAGCCGTGATCCAGCGCCGAACGCACCGTGGCGCTGATGCACATATGTGTCTGGAAGCCCGCCACGATCAGTTCCTTCCTGCCCAGCGCGGCCAGCTTTGCCGCCAGGTCGGTGCCGGCGAAGCTGTTGGGCAGCTGCTTGACCACGGTCTGCTCGCCGGGCAGCGGCTCCAGCCCTTCGATGATGGCGGCGTACGGCCCCGCCGGATCGAACGCCCCACCCGCCCTGCCGTGATGCACGACGTGGATCACGGGTGTGCCCTGCGCGCGCGCCAGCGCCAGCAGTTCCGCGCAGGCGGCCACGGCCTCGGGCATGCCGGTCAGCGGCAGCCTGCCGTCTACATATTCGCGCTGGTGGTCCACCACGATCAGCACGGCGGCGTCCCAGGCGGACGGCGTGCGGCTGGCGCCAGCGGCATCGAGCAGGGTAAAGGGCGTGGACATGGGATGGTTCTCCATATTGTGAGCCATGTGAGCTATGCACACATCGTAGGGCACGCTATGCTGTGCGCCAATTAGCCACCAACTCACACTCGCTGTGCAAAAAAGCACAATCTCCTGGGACGATCTCCTGACGCTTTCCACGCTGATCCGGGCCGGCAGCTATTCGGCCTGCGCACGCGAGCTGGACATTACCCATGCCACGGCGATCCGGCGGATCCGGCGCCTGGAGGCGGCGCTGGGCAAGCCGGTGGCCACGCGCGCCGACGGCACCTTCGTGCTGACCGCCGTGGGCCGCAATGCGCTGACCGCCGCGCGGCAGATGGAGCAATCCGCCGACCGGCTGCTGCGCGAGATGGAAGGCGCCAGCGCCGGCGTCTCGGGCGTGGTGCGGGTGGCGGCCACCGCGGCGCTGGGCAGCGATTTCCTGGCGCCACGGCTGGCCTCGCTCTATGCGGCCAATCCGGATGTGGAGGTCCGGCTCGAGGTGGACAACCGCGTGGCCAGCCTCGCGCGGCGGCGCGCCCATATCGCCGTGCGGCTGGCGCGCCCCCAGGAGGGCGACATGGTGGCTCAGCGCGCCGGCACGCTGCGCTTCGGCCTCTATGGCGCGGCCCACGGCCCGGTGGGCGACGACGCCCCGCTGTGCGGCCTGCTGGACGAGGGCTTTGCGCTGCCCGAGGTTGCCTGGCCGCAGTCGCTCGGGCGGCGCTTCGCCTTCCAGTCGAACAGCCAGCTGGCGGTGCGCGCGGCCGTGCGCGGCGGTCTGGGTATCGCCCTGCTGCCCCATTTCATCGGCCGCGACGATCCCGCGCTGCAACTGGTGCGCGAGGTTCCCGAGGTCATCCGCGAGATCTGGCTCGCCTACCCCGCCGAATTCCGAGGCGCATCGCGCTTCCGGCCCGTGATCGACTGGCTGGCCGACAACCTTGCGGACTGTCCCTGAGCGGCCAGGCCACCGGCCCGCCGCATTGTCACCATCCGGCGATGTCGCGCGCGGCGCATGCGTCACCTCATGTGGGATGTCGCACGTGTTTCGAACGCTACTCCCACGGCGCGGCGGCGTGGTTCTGCTACGCTACCTACCGGTTGCCAAGAAAACGGGCGGGGTCGAATTGCAAAGCCCCGGCGGCCGATATACGGGTTAAGAGACGCTATCAAAATGAAGCGAAGCGGTTCTGGCTAGGCGCGCGGCCGCAGACAGTACAACTGGTACGGCAAGGCCGCGCAACGACGCCAGAATCAATTTGATAGTGTCTCCAAGACAAAGAAGAGATTCATGCGGCACTCATTGAAGTACCGGATGGCGATCGCCACGGCGACCGTGGTCACGCTGATTCTCGTGATCCGCGCCACGTTCGCCCAGCTTTATGCCTATGACGGCCTGAAGGCGCTGCTTCAGGCCCAGCAGGACACGCTGGTCACGCTGGTCGCCAGTCAACTCGACGAAAAACTCGAATCCCGCGAGGTGGTCCTGCGCCGCCTGGCGCGCACGCTGTCGCCTGCCTTGCATCAGTCCCAGAGCCAGTTGCTGCGCATCGCCACGGACGCGGTGGACTTGCCCGAGGACTTCAACGCCGTCTTCATGGTCTGGCCGGATGGCACGGTGGCCTTCGGCACCGCCGTGCCCGAGGGCGTCAACATGACCGTGGGCGAACGCGACTACTTCCAGGCCATTCAGCACGGCGCCTCGTTCGCCGTGTCCGACCTGCTGCAGGGCAAGCACTCGGCCGCGCCCGGCGTCATTCTTGCCGTGCCGCTGCGGGGCGCCGACGGCGAGTTGCGCGCCGTGGTGGGCGGCGTGCTGAACCTGTCCGCCGGCAACTTCCTGCGCGAACTGGCACATAGCCGCGTGGGCGTGACCGGCTACTACTGCGTGGTGTCCGCCGGTCCCAATCCGCGCTATGCGCTGCACCCCAACGCCGACCGCGTGCTGGCGCCCGCCCGGGCCGTGGGCGAATCCTGCGGCGCCGAACGGTCGGCATCCATGTGGGAGGCGCTGGCGCCCACGCAGCCCATCGTGGCGCGCCGCCTGCTGTCGTCGAACGGCTGGGAAGTGGTGGCCGTGCTGCCCGCGGAGGAAGCATATGCCCCGCTGCTCGACGTGCGCCTGCGCACGCTCGTCATCGGCATTCTTTCGCTGCTGGTCACTGCCACGCTGATGTGGTGGGTCATCCGCCGCCTGCTGGCGCCGCTCGAGCACCTGCACCGCACCGTGCGCCAGCTGGCCATGCGCCCCAACGCGGTCTCCGACCTGCCGGTGCGGCGCGACGACGAGATCGGCGAACTGGCCGGCTCGTTCGCCGAGGTCCTGCATCAGCTGTCCGAGCGCGAAGCCGCACTGAAAGCGGCCAAGGATTGCGCCGCCGCGAGCGAGAAACGCATCGAGGCCATTGCCAATCACGTGCCGGACTTCGTGGCGTTCATCGATATCAACGAACGGTTCGCGTTCGTCAACCAGGCCTATGCGCGCCATTTCGGGCTGCCCGCCGACCAGGTCACCGGCCTTTCGCTGCGCGAGCTCTGGGGCACGCCCGAATACGTGGCCAACGCGCCCTACCTCGAGCGCGCGCGCGCCGGCCAGGCCATTACCTTCACGCGCGAGGCCGCCGACGGGACCGCATGGGAAGTCACCTACCAGCCTGCCTGGAACGATGCGCAGGACACCGTCTCGGGCCTGCACATGTTCGCGCGCAATGTGACCGGCGAGCGCCAGAAGCTGCGCACGCTGGAAGCGCAGACGCTGTCGGACCATCTCACCGGCCTGCTCAATCGCAAGGGCTTTGACCGGCGGCTGAACGAGACCATGGCGCGGGCCGATGCGGCCGGGCATCGCGCGGCGCTGCTGCTCGTGGACCTGGACGACTTCAAGGCCGTCAACGACACCCATGGCCATCCGATGGGCGACCGCCTGCTGGTGGCGTTTGCGGAGCGGCTCACCGCATGCGTGCGCAAGGGCGACGCGGTGGCGCGGATCGGCGGCGACGAATTCGCGGTCATCCTCGACCACGTGACCAACCCCGCCACCGTGGCACGCATCGCCCAGACCGTGGTACAGGCCGCGCTGCGGCCATTCGAGATCAGCGGCCACAAGCTGGCAGCCACCGCCAGCGTGGGCAGCGCGATCCATCGCCCGGACACCGGCTCGTCGGTGAGCGAATTGTTCATGCGCGCGGACATGGCGCTCTACGAGGCCAAGCGGCGCGGCAAGGCGTGCTACGCGGCGCCGACGCCGGCGCCTACCAGGTCCGAGGCCTGACAGCGCGGACCGGCAGCCGCTTCGGCACAAGAATGGGGATCACGCCGGCGCTCAGTCCGCCGTGATCTTCGCCGCCGTCGCGATGCGGGCCCATATCTCCGCATCGCGCCGCAAGACCGTGGCGAACGCCTCGGGTCCGAGCGTGCCGGACTCCAGCCCCTGCTCGCGGATCGCCTTCTCCAGATCGGGCTTCGCCAGCGCCGCCAGCACGGCGACCGACAGCTTGTCGCGGATTGCCTTCGGCGTGGCCGCCGGCACGAACAGGCCGTACCATCCGTTCGGCTCGAAATCGCGGTAGCCGAGTTCGGTAAAGGTCGGTACGTCCGGCAAACCCCGCAGGCGGCGTTCGCCGGTCACGGCCAGCGGCCGGACCTTTGCGGAGCCCATCGCCGGATGGTAGCCGGAAGCGTCGACGAAGCCCGACGTCACCTGGCCGCTCATCAAATCCTGTACCAGCGGCGCCCCGCCCTTGTACGCCACGTGGGTCAGGTCGACATGCGCCTGCATCCGCAGCAGTTCGCCGTGCATATGTGCCGACGTGCCATTGCCGTACGACCCATAACTGTACTTGCCCGCTTCGGCCTTGGCTTTTGCCAGCAGTTCGCGCACGCTGCCGATCTGGGCCGATGCCGGCGTGGCGAATACGTCGGACGACAGCGCGATGCGCGCGAGCGGTGCGAAGTCGCGGAAGGTGTCGTACGGCAGCGACTTGAAGACGGTCTGCAACTGCACCAGCGGCGTGGCGCCAAGCAGCAGCGTGTAGCCGTCCGGCGCGGCCTTCGCCACCGCGCCGGCGCCGATGGTGCCGCTTGCGCCCGGCTTGTTCTCCACCACCACCGGCTGTCCCCACATCGTCGACAGTTCGCGCCCGAGCAGGCGCGCGATGATATCGGACCCGCCGCCCGCCGGAAATGGCACGACGAGGCGAAGGGGCTTCTGCGGGTAAGCCGCCGCCGCGTCACCCGCACCGGCGGCTACAGGCAGCAAGCCCCCTGCGGCGATGGCCACGGCCACGGCGGCCAATGCCACGCGGCGGCGCGGCGTACTCGGGTCATGCATATCGTCCTCCCGATTGGTCTGTCTGGCTTTTATTCCACCAACTCGAACTGCGGCAGCGTGATCTCGTCCGTTACCTTCTCGAATGCCACGCGAACGCGCTTGCCGATGGCCAGATCTGCGGGATCTGCGCCGAGGATGTTGGCCATCATCCTGACCCCCTCATCCAGTTCGACCATGGCCACGACGTACGGCAGCCGCGTCTTCATGAAGGCGTTGGGCGCACGGTAGTTCACCGTGAACGTGTAGAGGGTGCCGTTGCCGGACACCTCCTGCCAGGCGACGTCCTCCGACTCGCAATGCAGGCAGAACGGGCGGGGATAGAACTGCCGGTGGCCGCAGGCGGTGCAGCCTTGCACCACGAGCCGCCCTTCATGCGCGGCACGCCAGTATGGTTCGGTCAGGGACGTCGGCTGGGGCAAGGGACGCAGGGATTCGCTCATGTTCAGACTCCGAGGATCATGGTGGTGTTGCAGGCGAAGACGAGGCCCGGCGCATGGCACAGCGCCAACTTCGCACCGGGAAGCTGCCGGGCGCCGGACTCGCCGCGCAACTGGCGCACCGCCTCGATGACCACGAACATGCCGAACATGCCCGGATGGCCATAGGACAGCCCCCCGCCCGATGTGTTGATCGGGAAGCGGCCGCCAGGCCCAAGCGCCCCGTCGGCCACGAATGCCCCACCCTCGCCCCGCTTGCAGAAGCCAAGTTCCTCGAGCGACTGGATCACGCCGATCGTGAAGTGGTCGTAGATCTGCACCACGTCGATGTCGTCGCGCGTCACGCCGGCCATCCGCAATGCCGCGTCGGCCGTTCCGGCCACGCCGGTGTCGAGCCAGTCCGCCGTGTTGAACGGCGTGTAGTGGTGCGTGTGGGTCTCGGCGACGCCCATCACGTAGACCGGCTTGCTGCGCAGGTCGCGGGCGCGCGCCGCCGAGGTGATGACCAGCGCGCCGCCGCCATCGGTCACGAGGCAGCAGTCGCGCTGGCGCAGCGGTGCGGCGATGACCGGCGAGGCCATCACCTCGTCGATGCTCGTCGGCTCGCGCCGATAGGCTGCGGGGTTCAGTTCCGCCCACCGGCGCGCGGCCACAGCCACCTCGGCGAGGTCGCGCGACGTGGTGCCGTAGCGGTGCATGTGCAACTGAGCCACCATCGCGTAGTAGCCGATGGGGCTGAGCTGCCCATACGGCGTCACGAACTGGCCGCGCGGAGACGCCGGGCTGTCAGCCGCCACCGCGCCGCTCTTGCGCGAGCCATCGGACAGCTGCGTGCTGCCGTAGGTCACCAGCGCCACCGAGCACATGCCGGCCGCAATGGCCGCCATGGCGTGGCGAATATGCATGATGTTGGACATGCCGCCCACGTTGGACGAATCCACATAGCCGGGCCGGATGCCGAGGAACTCCGAGAGTTGCAGCGCGGAGAACTTGTCGTCGGTGTGGGCGAACACGGCATCCACATCGCGCAGCGACAGGCCGGCGTCGCCCAGCGCCCGGTGCGCGGCCTGCGCCTGCAATTCCAGCGCGGTCTTGCCGGGCACCTTGCCCAGGTCCGACTCCGCCACGCCGGCAATGGCGACAGAGCGGGAGAGATTGTTTGTCATCGTCAGGTTCCGTCAAATAGGGTCACAGTGCGCGCGCGATGACCTCGCGCATGATCTCCGACGAGCCGCCGTAGATCCGGTTGGGACGCACGTCGGCATAGGCGCGCGCAATCGGGTACTCGCGCATGTAGCCGTAGCCGCCGAAGAACTGGAGCAGATCGTCGATGTTTCGCGTCGCCTCGCTGGCCCAGAGCTTGGCCATGGCCGCGCCATCGGGCGTCAGCGCGCCGGCCAGGTACTGGGCGAGGCAACTGTCCACGAAGGCGCGCGTGGCGCAGGCGTGGGTCTTGATGTCGGCCAGCCGGAAGCGGATGTACTGGTTGTCGATCAGCGCCTTGTCGAACGCGCGCCGCTGCCGCACATGGTCGAGCGTCCATTCGATGGCCACTTCCAGCGCGGTGGCGCAGCGCAGGGCGATCAGCAGCCGCTCACGCACCAGGCCGCTCATCGCATAGCCGAACGCCGCGTTGGGCTCGCCCACCAGCATGTCGTCCGGCACGAAGAGGTTGTCGAAGAACAGTTCGGCCGTGTCCTGCGCCTTCTGGCCGATCTTGTCCAGCAGCCGGCCACGGCTGAAGCCCTCCGCCGTGGCATCGACCCAGAACAGGCTGATGCCGCGCGCACCCGCGTCCGGGTCGGTCTTCGCGAACACCAGCACACGGTCCGCATGGTAGCCATTGGTGATGAACACCTTCTGCCCGTTGAGCCGGTAGCCGCCATCAACCTTGCGGGCGCTCGTGCGGATGGCCTTGAGGTCGCTGCCGGCGCCTGGCTCGGTCATCGCCAGCGCGCCGACCACGTCGCCGGACGCCATCCTGGGCAGAAACTCGCGCTTCTGCGCCTCTGTACCGAATTCCAGCAGGTAGGGCGCCACGTTCTCCGAGTGCGTGGTGAAGCCGGTCACGCCCGTGGCCAGCGCGCGGGCGATTTCCTCGACGACGACGGCGCTGTACAGGAAGTCGCCACCGCCGCCACCGTACTCGTCGGGAATGGCGGGCAACAGCAGGCCCGCGCGGCCGGCGTTGCGCCACAGCTCGCGCGGCACGAGGCCATCTTCCTCCCATTCGGCGTGATCCGGCATGACCTGCTCGGCGATGAAGCGTGCAACGCTCGACCGGTACAGCTCGTGGTCTGGCGTGAACATCGGGCGCGGCGTGTGAAACGTGGATGCTGATCTTGTCATGGGACTGTTGTCTGGTGCGGACCGCCGCCTAGTGGGCGATGCGGCTATCGGTGGGCCAGTACTGCGCCTTGACGGCGCGCTTGAGCAGCTTGCCGGTTTCGGTGCGCGGCAACGCGGGCACGAAGTCGACGGTACGGGGGCACTTGATCGCGGAGATCTGGCTGCGGCACAGGGCGATCAGCTCCCGCGCGAGGTCATCGCCGGCAAGGGAGGGATCGTGGAGCTGCACCACGGCCTTCACCTCCTCGCCAAACTCCTCGTTCGGCACACCGACCACCGCGACGTCGGCCACTGCCGCGTGCGTCATCAGCACGTTCTCGGCCTCCTGCGGATAGATATTGACGCCGCCCGAGACGATGGTGTTGGCCAGCCGGTCGGTCAGGTAGAGGTAGCCATCGGCATCCAGGTGGCCGACGTCGCCATAGGTCGCCCAGCCCCGCGCGTTGTAGGCTTGCTGCGTCTTCTCCGGATCGTTGTGATAGGCGAAGGTGCCGCCGCCCGAGAAGTAGACGACACCGGTCTCGCCCGGCGGCAGTTCGTTGCCGGCGTCATCCACGATGTGCACCTTGCCGAACTCGGGCTTGCCGACCGACCCCTGGTGCGCCAGCCACTCCTCGGAGCCGAGCGAGGTTCGCCCGACCAGTTCGGTGCCGCTGTAGAACTCGTAGAGAATCGGTCCCCACCAGTTGATCATCTGCTGCTTGACCGACACCGGGCACGGCGCCGCCGCGTGAACCGCCACGCGCAGGCTGGAGAGGTCGAAGCGGATGCGCTCGGCGTAGTCCAGGCGCAGCAGCCGAATGAACATCGTCGGCACCCACTGGGCGTGCGTGACGCGAAAGCGCTGGATGGCATCGAGCGCCGCCGCGGGCTCGAACTTCTCCATCAGCACGCAGGCGCCGCCGGCGCGCATGGCGGCCATGTTCCAGCGGACCGGCGCGGTGTGATAGAACGGCGCGGTGGAGAGATAGACCGAGTCGCGGTCGAAGCGCTTCCAGCGCGTGCGCGGGTTGTCATCGGCGTTGAAGAAGGCGTTGGCGCCGGCCAGCGGACGCTTGATGCCCTTGGGCATGCCGGTGGTGCCGGATGAGTACGAGAAATCGGTCCCCTCCTCGGTCCGCGGCAGCGTGACATCGTCGGGAAACTGGCCGATCCATGCCTCGTAGGCGGCAAAGCGGGCGCGCTGGCCGCCGACCAGGATGCGATTCAGCGGCAATGCCTCGAGCGCGCCGGGCGCCATGTCGGCCAGCGTCTCCGGCGAGCAGAACAACGTCTTGGCTCCGCAATCGGCCACGATATAGCGCACTTCGTCAGTCTTGAGGTGCCGGCTGATGGTCGTGTAGTAGAGCCCGATGCGATGCGCGGCCCACAGGATCTCGAAATACCGGACATGGTTCTCCAGCAGCACGGCAATGCCGTCGCCGGCATGATGGCCGGCGGCCAGCAGCGCCGCTGCGCACTTGCGCGAGCGCAGTTCCAGTTCGCGCCAGGTCACCGCCTGGCCGGAGGGAACCATGGTATAGGCCACGCGGTCGGGCGTCTCGCGGGCGTGGCGTTCAATCGGGGACATGCGCTGACTCCTCGGTTTCTGGTTCAGGACTGGCGAAGGCCGGCCACACCGTGGCTCAGCACGACGATGCCGCGCTCGGCGGCAACCACGCGGAAGCGCACGGCATCTTCCACCCGCCACAGCTCCGCGCGCAGCGTCTCACCGGGCATGACCGGCGCGGAGAAGCGCGCGGCGATGCTGGCCAGCCGTGCGGGCACGTCATCACAGGCCAGCCGGAGGATCGCGCGGGCAGCCATCCCGAAGGTGCACAGGCCGTGCAGGATCGGGCGATCGAAGCCGGCCTCGCGTGCCGCGGCCGGCAGTACGTGAATCGGATTGCGATCGCCGTTCAGCCGGTACAGCAGCGCGGCGCCCGGCAGCGTTGGCATGGCCATGACCATGTCCGGAGCACGCTCCGGCACGGCTGGCAGCGGCAAGGGCGCGGCATCGCCTGCACCCGCCTCGGTGGCAAAACCGCCGTCGGCGCGGCAGAACGACACGTGCTCCACCGTTGCCAGCAGCGCGCCCGTGGCCCGATCGCTGACCTGCCGCTCGGTCACCACGAGCGCGCCCTTGCCCGCGCCCTTGTCGACGACGCGGCTGACGCGCGTCTGGCTGACCACGGCGCCGGCGGCGGGCGGCGCACCGTGGAATGTCATCCGGTGCTCGCCATGCAGGATCCGCATCCAGTCGATGCCGGTGCGCGGGTCCGTGGCCCACGCGCCGGGCGCGCCCACCGTGGCGAGGAACGTCGGCACCACGCGGGTATCGGCTTCATGAACGTACGGCAGCTCGCGCTCGTCCAGCGGATCGCCGGCAATGCCCAGGCTCAGCGCATAGCGGATGCAGTCGTTCTCCGTGTAGGCGGAGACGTCGGTGTCGAAGCGCCACTGCTTCAGCGTGTGATAGTCGATCGCCATGATTGCCGCCTCAGACCGGGTCCCAGGAAAACACTTCCGGGGAGCGCTCCAGCGGCGTGAACGCGCGATGCACGGCGGGCACCGCATGCTCCGCCAGGGTCTCCAGCGTCCAGCCTTCGGCGCGGTGCACCGAGGCCACGGGCCGGGGCTGGCTCATGACGATCAGCTCGTTGCCGCGCACCACCAGCACCTGGCCGTTGACGTCTTGCGACGCCGCATCGGACAGGAACACCGCCACGGGCGCCACCTGCTCCGGCGTCATAGCCTGCATGCGGGCGAGGCGCTTCCTCTCGGCCTCGGTCTCGCTCGGCAGCGTGCCGATCAACCGGCTCCAGGCGAATGGCGCGATGCAGTTGGAGCGCACGTTGAAGCGCGCCATGTCCAGCGCGATCGACTTCGACAAGGCCACGATGCCGAGCTTGGCGGCCGCGTAATTGGCTTGCCCGAAGTTGCCGATCAGCCCCGCCGTGGACGTCATGTGGACGAAGGTGCCGCTCTGCTGTTCCTTGAAGAACGGGGCGGCGGCCCGGCTGACGTAGTAGGCGCCGTTCAGGTGGACGTCGAGCACCGCCTGCCATTCCGCGTCGGACATCTTGTGGAAGATGCGGTCGCGCAGGATGCCGGCGTTGTTGATCACGCCATCCACGCGGCCGAACGCCTCGATGGCCGTGCCGACGATGGCGTTGGCGCTCTGCGCCGTGGCCACGGAGTTCGTGTCCGGCACGGCCGTGCCGCCAGCGGCGCGAATCTCCTCGGCCACACGGCTGGCGGGGCCGCTGTCGCTGCCGTCGCCGCTGCCGCTCGAGCCCAGGTCGTTCACCACGACCTTCGCCCCCTGCCGGCCCAGCATCAGCGCGATGGCGCGCCCAATGCCGTTGCCGGCTCCGGTGACGATAATGACCTTGTCCTTCATGCTCTCCTCCTGCTGATTGAAATGCCCCCGCGCGGGCTGCCGTGCGTGGACGGCTATTCCGGCTTGATGTTGCCGGCCTTGATGACCTGGGCCCAGCGCGCTTTCTCCGCACGCACGAAGGCATCAAACGCCTGCGGCGTGCCGCCGATCACCCTGCCGCCCTGTTGGGCGAGTTGCTGCCGCAACGCCGGGTCCTTGAGCGCCTGGTTCACCGCCGCGTTCAGGCCCTGCACGATGGCCGGCGGCGTTTTTGCCGAGACAAAGAGCCCGAGCCAGACGGACACATCGAAGTCGGGATAGCCCGATTCGATGACGGTGGGCGTATCGGGCAATTCCGGGCTGCGCTCGCGCGTGGTCACGGCAATGGCGCGCAGCTTCCCGGCGCGGATCAGCGGCAACGCGGATATCAGGTTGTCCACCATGAAGTCGACCTGACCGGCCACCAGGTCGGTGAGCGCCGGCGAGGCGCCACGGTAAACCACGTCAACGGCTGCAATGCCGGCCCGCTGCTTGAGCAGGTCGCCGGCAAGGTGACCGGAGGAACCGCTGGTCGACACCGCCATCGCCAGCCCCTTGGGGCGGGAGGCCGCGTACGCCTTCAACTCGGCGACCGTGCGCACGGGCAGCCGGGGGTTCACCACCAGCACGTCGGGCATCGACAGCACGTGGGCCACCGGGGCGAGATCCTCATGCGCGTAGGGCAGTTTGTCGTGCAGCGCATAGTTGGCCGCGTTGGGGCCGAGACTGCCCATGACCAGCGTGTAGCCATCCGGCGCGGCGCGCAGCATGGCCTGGATGCCAATCACACCGCCCGCCCCCGGAAGGTTCTCGACGACCACGGGCTGGCGGATGCGCTCGGTCAGTGCCTTGCCGAGCTGCCGGCTGGTCAGGTCGAGGATGCCGCCAGGGGAGCTCGGGGCAATCAGCCGCAGCGGACGCGTCGGCTCGAATCCGGGCCCACTGGCATGTCCGTACAGCGGCGCCAGCAGAACGAGCGCGGGCAGGACCGCCCGCAGCAAGCGTTGTCTATCCAAGGTCGTCTCCTTTGTGATCTGACGGTCTTATTGGCACAGAATGACCGCCTAGCGGACGGTTAAGACCGTCTGGCGGATATTTAAGGCCGATAATCTTGTTATGTCAATGACTTTCCGGAGACCGTCCACCGCATGGCGGATATTTCAAAAAAGCGGGGGATCGGGGAGAATTCGGCCCATGGCAAATACAGACAACGAAGGTTTCATCCGGTCCTTTGCGCGCGGCCTGGCCGTGATCGAGGCGATGGGCCGCAACGGCACGCACACGGTGGCGACGGTTTCCGCGGCCACGGGCCTGCCGCGGACGGTGGTGCGACGCATCCTTCTCACGCTCTGCGAACTCGGTTTCGCGGCGGAATCCGAGGCGAGAGGCTTCCGGCTTACGCCGAAGATTCTCAATCTGGGCATGACGTACCTGACATCGCTGCCGTTCTGGGGTCATGCCCAGCGCGTGCTGGAAACACTGTGCGCGCAGACCGGCGAGTCTTGCGCCATGGCGGTGTTCGATGGCGAGGAGGTGGTGCTGGTGCTGCGCATCCCGTCGGCCAAGATCATGTCGCTGCAACTCGGCGTGGGGAGCCGCCTGCCGGCCTATGCCACGGCACCGGGCCGCGCGATGCTGGCCTTCCAGCCTCCGGAGTTCCTTGCGCACTATGTCGACACGGTGTCATGGCGCCATTACACGCCGCGCACGGTGGACGGCAAGGCGGCGCTGATGACCGAACTGGAGGCTGTTGCGCGTGACGGCTATGCGTGGGTGGACGGCGAATTCGACCTGCATGTGAGCGGACTGGCCATACCGGTGCGCGACGAGCAGCGCAAGGTCGTCGCCGCGATCAGCGCCAACCTGGTTTCCGGGGAGATCGACCGCGACAGGGCCGTGCGCGACCTGCTGCCCGCGCTGCGTGGGGCCGCCGAACAGTTGTCGGGGCTCGCGCCGGCCTTCCTCGGGCCGGGTCCGCGGCCATTCCCGCGCGCGACGACGGCATCCGCCAGCCGGGGTGCGGACGCTGCCGAACCGGCCCGCTGACAAAGTCCCCCGGAATCGGACCCTGCATCACCCCGGAACCAATCTGGCGTGATTCAGCGCTTCAGTGAACCTGCATGCCACGCATGGCGTGGATGCGTTCGTGATACTTCTGCATGCTCTCGTACTGACGCATGACCACCGAGCGGATTTCCTCCGGCATGTCTTTCATCAGCACCGAGCGGTACTCGCGCCTGGCGGCTTCTTCCTCGCGTTCGCACAATTGCAGCACCGCGTCGTCATTGTGCGGTGCGATGACGTGCATCACTTCCATCCAGGCGCGATGCATCGTGCCGGTCATGGTGCCACGGTCGCGCGGCACGGCGCCCAGGGCGCTGACAAGGGCCTGCAATTCAGTCACCGAGTTGCGGCAGGTTTCGGCGGTGCCTGCCAGGATGCTGCGCAGCTCGGCGTTGTGCACTTCACGGGCGCCGGTCAAGCAGCCGAGTTCGCCATCCTTGCCGACTTCGATGAGGTGATTCAGGGTAAAGACGAGTTGTCCTTGAACGTTGTCCATGAAATTCTCCTTGCGCTATTGGCGTGCACCACCGTCGAGCGCGAGTCTCGCACTCTCGTAAGCTCAGTATAGAAGCAGGGTCGTTTCCTGAAGCGGACGCGGCGCAGCCATTGATTGGGCGCTTGGCCCTGCCGTGGCCTTCTGCTATACCTCCAGACGTTGTCACGCAGGAGGTGCCCATGCCGCTCATTGTCCGACCTGCAAGTGCTGACGAACTGGCACGCGCCGAAGCACTGGTGACCCGCAGCATCAATGACTTGACCGTCCGCCACGGTTTCGGGCCGATCGCCGCGTCGCGGTCTCCGGATTTCCAGGCCTTCTGCCTTCTGGACGATCCGCGCGGCGTGTGGCTGGCAGAGGATGATGGCGAGATTGTCGGCTTTGCCCTGAGCTGGGTCTGCGGTCGGCTCTGGTTCCTGGCGGAACTGTTCGTTGCACCCGGCCGGCAGGGACAGGGCATTGGCAACGAACTGCTGGATCGCACCATGCAGCATGCGAGCCAGGCCGGTGCGACCGAAAAGAGCCTGATTACCTTTGCCTTCAACGTCGTGTCCCAGGGGCTGTATGTGCGGCACGGCTTACTTCCGCGCCTGCCCATCCATTTGTGCAGCGCCGAGCGCGAGTCATTGGTGCGTCATGTGAATGATCACGCACTTCGCGCGACGCCCATCCGGACGACAGCCGTGGATCTCGAAATGCTGCGGCAGCTCGACGTCGCAACCCTGGGGGTTTCCCGAGAGAAGCATCACCGGTACCTGCTGGGTGATCCCAGGATGGAAGGCGTTTTCCTCGAAGATGCTGGCCAGCGCGTCGGCTACGCGTACGTTGCCGCAACGGGCCACATAGGTCCGCTGGCGGTGATGCACGCGCATGCGATGCCTGGTGCATTCCGCGCGGCGCTGGCGATGGCCGTCGCGGGGGATGCAAAGCAGATCTCCGTGTTCGTTCCGGGGACGAGCGATGCCCTGGCGATCGCGGCCAGCCAAGGCATGCGATTCGCACTGCCGATGGTGCTGATGTCGACGCGGAACTACGGCGACTGGACGCGCTATCTCCCGCGAAACCCGGGCTTCATGTGAGGCGCTTCGGGCACCGGGACCCGGGGCTGGAATATCCGAAATGAGTCGATTCGCGCCCGAATGCCGTTTGCCCGTCACCGGACCTACGTCGCATCGTCGACGATGCCGCACGCCGCCCGGATCTTCGCAATCAGGTCGAGCAGCAGTGGCGCATACCGGGCCACGTCACGCCTTTTCTCGCTGGGCTCGTGCGGGAAGCTGATATTGAGGCCGTACCACTGATGGTCCGGGCCGCGAAACGCGGCGCCCACTGCGGTCAGGTGCCCGGGCTGGTAGTTTGCGGTGCAGTAGCCCAGTCTCTGCGCCTGGCCGATGCCGCGTGATAGCGCCTTGCTCACAGCCGGCCAGTCCTCACCCATTTTCCGTTCGATCCGCGCCAGGAATTCGGCACGCACCGCCGGCGTTTGGGAGGCAAGCCAAGCCATGCCGATCGAGGCCTGCTCCATCGGGATGCGCGTGCCGGGCGCCACGCGCCGTGTACGCGAAACGCTATCGCCACTGCAGCGCACCGCAGCCAGGTAGACCATCGCGGTCTGGTCCGGCACGGCAAGCCCGACATTGACCATTTCCGTTTCGGCAATCCTGCGCATCAATGGCAAGGCGATCTCTGGCACCTCGACGGCATGGTAGAAGGCGTCCGCCAGGCTGACCACCACGGCGGCCAGACGGTAGGCGCGTTCGGTGGTGTCGTAGCGCAGGAACCCGCTGTCCACCAGCGAGCGCGTGAGCCGGCTCACCGTCGGCCGGGGCAGGCCGGTGCGCGCGGCAAGGTCCGCATTGGTCAGACTCGAAGACCCGATGCGAAATGCGCGCAGCAGCATCAGGCCGCGCTCCAGCGACTGGCTGCCTTCGGTCTGCCGCGTGAAGCAGCCCGTGCTGTGCGTCAGTTCGCGGCTCGACGGCACGGCCGCATCGGCGGCGCGCGAGATCGGGCGGGAACGCGGCGGTGAGGCGGATCGGGAGGTGGGCATGACAGGGAACGCGACGCCGCGACGTACACGTCCCGCAGCACCACAAATAATTTCAATATCCGAAATTGAAGTGTAGCGCAGCCGCGCGGGTCAGCGAATACTAGTTGCGTTCTTCACCACCCGGAATGCTTCGACATGACCTCTGATTCTCCTGTCATCACGCTGAGCCGTGACGCGCACGTCGCGCAGATCGAGATATCCCGCCCTCCCCACAACTTCGTCGATGTCGACGTCATGCGGCAGCTCGCCGAGGTACTGCTTCAGCTCGATGAAGATGACGGCTGCCGCGCCGTGGTACTGGCTTCCGGCGTCGGCACCTTCTGCGCCGGTGCCGATTTCAGCGGCGCCGGGAGTGTCTCGCGCGACCCGTCGGCATTCTATGCGCAGGCGATGAAGCTGTATCGCAACCGCAAGCCGATCGTCGCGGCGGTGGAAGGGCCGGCAATCGGCGCCGGCCTGGGCCTTGCACTGGTTGCCGATTTCCGCGTGACCTGCCCCGAAGCACGTTTCAGCGCCAACTTCAACCGCCTCGGCTTTCATCCCGGCTTCGGCTTGAGCGTGACGCTGCCGCGCCTGGTGGGCGAGCAACAGGCTGCACGCCTGTTCTACACGGGCGTCCGCATCGGCGGCGAGCAAGCCGTACGGATCGGCCTGGCCGACGAACTGGTAGCGAAGGAAGCGGTGCGCGCTCATGCCCTGGCGCTGGCGCATGAGATTGCAACTTCGGCGCCGCTGGCCGTGGAAAGCACGCGCGAGACGCTGCGGCTGGGCCTGGCCGACCGCATTATCGAGGCCAACCAGCGCGAACTGTGCATTCAGCGTGTGCAGTTCGCCACCGCCGATTTTCGGGAGGGCGTTGCCGCCATGGCGGAACGCCGCACGCCCGTGTTTCACCATCACTGAGGAGGGATCGATGCAAGCACGGAAATCTGCCTGTGCCGGCCCGCTCGATGGCATCCGCGTGCTGGACCTGACGTCGGTCGTACTCGGGCCGCTCGCCACGCAATCGCTGGCCGACCTGGGCGCGGACGTCATCAAGATCGAAGGGCCCGAAGGGGATCTGATGCGTGCCAACGGCGTCTCGCGCAACGCGGGCATGAGCTCGATCTATCTGGCGCTGAATCGCAACAAGCGTTCGGTGGTGCTGGACCTGAAGACCGAAGCGGGCGCGGCGGCCCTGCGGCAATTGATAGCCGGCGCCGACGTCTTCATCCACAACATGCGCGTGGCCGCCATCGAGCGCCTGGGCTTCGGCTATGACGCCGTGGCAGCCCTGAATCCGCGCATCGTCTACTGTGTGGCCACCGGTTTCGGCCAGGACGGCCCGCACCGCGACAAGCCTGCATTCGACGACATCATCCAGGCTGCGTGCGGTCTCGTATCGCTTGGCGCCGCCGCCGGCAGTCGGCCCGAGTACGTGCCGAGCCTGGTCGCCGACAAGACCACCGGCATCGTCCTGGCCAACGCGGTACTGGCCGCGCTGCTACATCGTGAACGCCATGGCGAGGGGCAGGCCGTTGAAGTGCCGATGCTGGAGACAATGGTGAGCTTTGTGATGGCCGAGCATCTTGCCGGGCTGACCTTCGATCCCGCAACGGGACGGGCCGGCTATGCACGGCTGCTGGAGGGCGGCAGACGGCCGGCGCGGACCGCCGATGGCTGGATCTGCGCACTGCCCTATACGGATCGGCATTGGAAGGCATTCTTCCGCGCCGTGGACCGCGAAGACCTGGCCGAGAAGTACAACATCGCCAGCCGCGCCGAGCGCAACACTCACATCCGCGCGCTGTACCAGCACTTCGGCGACATCACGCCCGGCCGCACCACGGCGCAGTGGATGGCGCTGTTCGAAGCGCTCGATATCCCCGCCACGCCGATCTATACGCCCGACGAACTGCCATCGCATCCACATCTGGAAGCGGTGGGGCTGTTCCAGCCCACCGTGCATCCCACCGAGGGGCCATTGCGCGAAATGCGCCCGACGGCCCGGTTTTCGGCCACGCCACTGGCCCTGCGCCGACACGCGCCGCTGCTGGGCGAGCACACCGCGGAAGTGCTGCGCGAGGCCGGCCTGGCGCCAGGCGATATCGAGGCGATTGCCGGCACCCGGGCTACGGCCTGACGCCACGAAATTATTGAAAGAGGAGACCACGCATGCACTTCGTACTCGATGAAGAACACCAGATGCTCAAGGACCTGGTGGCGCGCTTCGTCCGCGAACAACTGATTCCGCTCGAACCGGCCGCGCTGGCGCGCGAGGCTGAGGGCGGCCAATGCACGCTGACCCAGCAGGAGCAGGACAGGCTCGACGGGATGTCGCGCGAACTGGGGCTGTGGGGGCTGGACGCCCCCGCCGAGATGGGCGGCGCCGACTTGCCCGTGGTGGCGATGGTCGGCGTCAACGAAGAGTTGGGCAAGACGATCACGCCGTACGAACTGCCGCCCGATTCGCCAAACCTGCGCATGCTGCTGAAGACCGCCGATGCGGCGCAGCGCGCGCGCTATCTGGAGCCGTACGCACGGGGCGAGACCGTTTCCGCGATCGCCATTTCCGAGCCTGGCGCTGGCGGCGATCCCGCCATGATGAGCACGCGTGCCGAGCGCGACGGAGACGACTGGGTACTCAACGGCCGTAAGATCTGGATCAGCCGCGCCGCGCGCGCCGACTGGACCATCGTGATGGCCGTCACCGACAAGACGCGCGGCACGCGCGGCGGCATCTCCGCCTTCCTCGTCGATCGCGGCACGCCCGGCTTCAAGGTGGAGCGGCGCATCCCGATGATCGGCGGCGCTTCCACCTACGAGGTGGTGCTGGAAGACTGCCGCATTCCCCACTCCCAACTGTTGGGCGTGGAAGGACAGGGCTTCGCGCCGATGCAGACGCGGCTGTCCAGCCGCCGCGTGCAGATGGCGGCCTGGTGCATCGGCCGGGCGCAGCGCGCGCTCGACATGCTGTGCGAATACGCGCCGCAGCGCCGTACCTTCGGCGCCGCGCTGGCGGACCGGCAGGCCATCCAGTGGTGGGTAGCCGACGCCGCCACGCGCATCCACGCGTGCCGCCTGATGACCTACGAGGCCGCGGCCCGCATCGACAACGGCGACGAGGCGCGCACCCAGGTCTCGATGATCAAGGTGTTCGCCACCGAAATGGCATGGGACGTGATCGACCACGCGATGCAGGCATTCGGCGCCATGGGTATGACGAAGGAAATGCCACTGCAGCAGATGGCCAACGAAACCCGGCTGATGCGCATCTACGAAGGCCCGTCCGAAGTGCACCGCTGGGTCATCGCCCGCGATCTGCTGGGGCTCAAGCGCTAGCGTGCGCCGCCTCGGCACCCCACTGACGTACCCATACCGGCGGGAGACACTGCCGGACGCATGACAGGAGACACGCATGACCACCACCCTCAGCGCTTCGCGGCGCCGCTTCACCTTGATTGCAGGCGCGGCGTGCGCGGCCGGCTTGGCCGGCCTGCCGCCCGGATGGGCGCAAACATTTCCCAACCGGCCGATCCGCTTCATCGTTCCGTTTCCGTCCGGCAGCGGCACGGACATGACCGCGCGCATCTTTGCCAAGAAGATCGGCGATCTGACGGGACAGGGCGTGGTGGTGGAGAACAAGCCCGGCGGCAACGGATTCATCGGCGTGCAGACGCTGCTTGGCGCGCCCGCCGATGGCTACACGGTATTCATCGGCAGCAATTCCACGCTCTCCACCAACGCCGCCACGTTCCGCAAGCTGCCCTACGACCCGCTGACCGACTTCAAGCCGATCACGCTGCTGTCGCGCGGGCCGTGCCTGATCATCGTGCCGGCGAACTCACCGTATCGGACCCTCGGGGAGCTGGTGGAGGACGCCCGGAAGCGGCCCGGGGCGCTCAACTACGGCACTGGCTCCGTCTCGTACACGTTGTATAGCGAGTGGCTGAACGAGCAGAGCCGCATGAAGACGACCGGCGTGCCCTACAAGGGCGCGGGCGATGCCATCAACGGTGTGTTGGCCGCCAATGTGGATTTCGCGGTGGTGGACGCCAGCGGCGCCATCGAACTGGTGAAGTCCGGCAAGCTGCGCGCACTGGCCTTCACGGCACCCCAGCGCTCGCCGTTGTTGCCCAACGTGCCGAGCGCAAGCGAGGCGGGCGTGCCGAACTTCCTGGCCTACAACTGGGTGGCGGCGGCCGTGTCCGCCAAGACGCCCGCGCCGATCGCGCAACGGCTGGGCGAGCTATTCGCACAGGCTGCGGGTTCCGCGGAGGTAAAGGAGTACTACCAGCGCCAGTCCACGTCGCTTATTGTTTCCACGCCTGCGGAACTGCACAACTATCAGAAGGAAGAAATCGCCAGGTGGAAGCGGCTGGCGGAGATTGCAAAGATAGAGTTGCAATAGAGGGAATGGGGCCAAGGGGAGCTGGATTTGCCCCCGCATCCCCGGACATGGTCTAACCCTTAGGTTGATAACTCCATCGCCCGCCTGAACTCCCGCGGTGAACGGTAGTTCAGGGCGCTATGGGGGTGCTGCTCGTTGTAATGCTCGAAGGCAATGGCCAGATTGCGAACCGCCGTCCGCGCGTCTGGCTTTGGCATGAAGGCGACGTAGTCGCGCTTCATTGTCTTCACGAAACTCTCTGCCATGCCGTTGCTCTGCGGACTGCAGACCGGCGTGGTGAGCGGCTTCAGGCCAATGGCCGACGCAAAGGCCCGCGTCTTGTCCGCCGTGTAGCCCGAGCCGTTATCGGTCAACCATTCGATTTCCGTGGGCGCCTTCAGCGCATTCCCGAAGCGATTCTCAACCGCCGCCAGCATGACGTCACGCACCACATCGCCGCTGTGCCCCCCGGTCGTCGCTGCCCAGCTCATCGCTTCGCGGTCGCAGCAGTCCAGGGCGAATGTCACGCGCAGCGGTTCGCCATTGTCACAGCGGAATTCGAAGCCGTCGGAACACCACCTCTGATTTGTCTTCGCCACCGCGACCTTGCCATCATGCCGGCGCTATGGCCTTGGTAGCGCCGCCCGGCGCTGTAGCAACAGGCCGTGCACACGCATCACGCGATAGACCCGTTTGGCGTTGACTGGCGCCGTACCTTGGCGCTCCCGCACCCGGCGCAGCACGCCCCAGACCCGGCGATAGCCGTAGCTGGGCAAATGCGCAACAGCCTCCCGAATCTCCTCGACCAGTCCGGCATCATCGGTCTGCCTGGCACTGCGCCCATCCCGCCAATCCGCAGGCCGAGCCAGCTTCGCTGCCACATTCGAGCGCGCTACACCGAGGACTTCACAGACCCGCTTCACAGGTCGTCCCCTGGCAATGAGGGTGAGCGCGCAATCCATTTTCGCGACTTCATTACCTCCACCGCCTCGCGAAGAATCTCGTTCTCCATGGTCTTCTTGCCCAACAGACGCTGCAACTCGCGGACCTGTTTGAGGGCGTCGCTCAGTTCTGACGCCGGAACCACTTCCTCGCCGGCACTGACCGCCGAGAGGCTACCGTCCTGGTAAAGCTTGCGCCAATGGAAGAGTTGATTCGGATTCACGCCGTGCTGTCGGGCCACCATGGAAACGGTCTTGCCGGGCTCGCAGCTCTCGCGCACCATGACCAGCTTCTCCTCCGGCGACCACCGCCGCCGACGCTCCGGCCCCGTCAACACTTCCACCAATTCCTGCTTCGTCTTAGTCATAAACACAGTCGTATGCCTACCCGCTATTGTAAGTGGGGGACTGTGTCCGGCGATTCAGGGGGCTGCTCCAGCCGGTGCCTCAGGGAAATGGGCGTACGGGCAAGTCAAGGTCAGTGTTAGCGCGACGGATATGCGCGTGGTCACGCGCGCGTTCGACTTTGACTACACAAAGGAGCCCATGTTGTTTGATCCGCATCCGGACGGGCACAGCGACCCGGACGCTTTCAACCCTTTCCGCGCAGATTCCCGATCGGAATCGTCCTGATGGCCTACCTATCGCCGTAATAAGCCTTGTACGCGATAACGCCCCAAGACCAACGAATCCAACGGTTGAATGACTGCTTCTCAATGTGGTCAACTTCCGCTCAGGGTCGTACTGAGCCCCTCATGCCACCCCGCAGATCGGCGATGAGCCCAAAAAAATGGTGGCGCCAATGACACTGGCACCACCATCGTGCTGCCGGCTACCGCCGCGCGGCGATCAGCGCACGCGGCCTTCCTTCCATGCCTGGAGCAGCTTGTCGTAGGCGATGGTCTCGCCCTTCGGCTTCTCGTTGTCCAGCTTCTTCCACGGCGCGTGGTCCGTGCTCAGCCACTTGGCCGGATCGCTCTTCGGGTTGAGCTTGGGCGCGCAGTGGGTCATGCCGGCCCGCTGCAGGCGGGACATCACCTGGTCCATCTCTTCGGCCAGGTTGTCCATGGCCGCCTGCGGCGTCTTCTCGGCCGTGACCGCCGTGGCCACGTTCTTCCACCACAGCTGCGCCAGCTTCGGATAATCGGGCACGTTGGTGCCGGTCGGCGTCCAGGCCACGCGCGCCGGGCTGCGATAGAACTCGATCAGGCCACCGTACTTGGCCGCGTTCTTGGTCAGGTAGTCGGTGTTGATGTCGCTCTCGCGGATGAAGGTCAACCCCATCAGCGACTTCTTCAGCGACACCGACTTCGCCGTCACGAACTGCGCGTAGAGCCACGCGGCGGCCAGGCGGTTCGGGTCGGTGTTCTTGAAGAACGTCCACGACCCCACGTCCTGGTAGCCGTTCTGCATCCCCTGCTTCCAGTACGGGCCGTACGGCGACGGCGCCATGCGCCACTTGGGCGAGCCATCGGCATTCACCACGGGCAGCCCCTTCTTGGTCATGTCGGCCGTGAACGCCGTGTACCAGAAGATCTGCTGCGCCACCTGGCCCTGCGCAGGCACCGGGCCGGCCTCGGAGAACGTCATGCCCATCGCCTGCGGCGGCGCGTACCTCTTCATCCAGTCGATGTACTTGGTCAGCGCGTACACGGCGGCCGGGCTGTTGGTGGCGCCACCGCGTGACACCGATGCCCCCACCGGCGTGCACTTGTCCTCGGCCACACGGATGCCCCACTCGTCCACCGGCATGCCGTTGGGCAGGCCTTTGTCGGCAGTGCCCGCCATCGAGAGCCACGCATCGGTGAAACGCCAGCCCAGCGAGGGGTCTTTCTTGCCGTAGTCCATGTGGCCGTAGACCTTCTTGCCGTCGATCTCCTTCACATCGTTGGTGAAGAAGTTGGCGATGTCCTCGTACGCCGACCAGTTGGCGGGCACGCCCAGGTCATAGCCATACTTGGCCTTGAACTTGTCCTGCAGGTCCTTGCGCGCGAACCAGTCCGCGCGGAACCAGTACAGGTTGGCGAACTGCTGGTCGGGCAGCTGATAGAGCTTGCCGTCCGGCGCCGTGGTGAACTTGGTGCCGATGAAGTCCTTCACGTCCAGGCCCGGATTGGTGAACTCCTTGCCCGCGCCGCTCATGTAGTCGGTCAGCGGCAGGATGGCGCCATAGCGGTAGTGCGTGCCGATCAGGTCCGAATCGGAGATCCAGCCGTCATAGATCGACTTGCCGGACTGCATCGACGTCTGCAGCTTCTCCACCACGTCGCCTTCCTGGATCAGGTCGTGGTTGACCTTGATGCCGGTGATTTCCTCGAACGCCTTGGCCAGCGTCTTCGACTCGTATTCGTGCGTGGTGATGGTCTCTGACACCACGCTAATCTGCGTGACGCCCTTGGCCTTCAGTTTGGCGGCGGTGTCGATGAACCACTTCATCTCCGCCATCTGCTTGTCCTTGGCCAGCGACGACGGCTGGAATTCGTTGTCCACCCACTTCCTCGCCGCAGCCTCATCGGCCCAGGCCCCGCCGCATGCCAGCGTGGCCGCAAAGGCCAGGGCCGACATCCCCAACTTCACGTGCACTTTCATCAATGTCTCCTCGTGGAATAAATGAACGGCAACAACGGCGCGCCGGCGTCAGCCGCGGCGCATGATCACCAGCAGCACCACGGCCGAGACGGCCGTGCTGATCCAGATCGACGGTTCCTCGGCCAGGCCGAACCAAGCCTGCATCTTCTCGCCCAGCCCCACCCAGGCCAGGTTGACCCACGCGGCGCACATCAGGCCGATGAACAGGCGGTCGCCGCGCGTGGTGGCAATCGGCAGGAAGCCCTTGCGCGTTACCGTGGGCGAACGGGCCTCCCAGATCGTCATGCCAATCAGCATCACCACCACCGTGGCAAAGAACACCGCCACGGGCGTGGTCCAGACCATCCAGCTCAGCATGTTTCCAACTCCTTTTTCTCTCGGATACGCTTAGGGACGCTATCAAGATGAAGCGAAGCGGTTCTGGCTAGGCGCGCGGTCGCAGACAGTACAACTGGTACGGCAAGGCCGCGCAACGACGCCAGAATCATTTTGATAGCGTCTCTTACACGCGGCCCATCGCGAAGCCTTTGGCGATGTAGTGCCGCACGAACCAGATGACGATGGCGCCCGGCACGATGGTCAGCACCCCGGCCGCCGCCAGCACGCCCCAGTCCATGCCCGATGCCGATACCGTGCGCGTCATGGTGGCCACGATCGGCTTGGCGTTGACCGATGTCAGCGTGCGCGCCAGCAGCAGTTCCACCCAGCTGAACATGAAGCAGAAGAACGCGGCCACGCCCACGCCGGCCTTGATCAGCGGCAGGAAGATGGTCAGGAAGAAGCGCGGGAACGAATAGCCATCCACATAGGCGGTCTCGTCGATCTCGCGCGGCACGCCCGACATGAAGCCTTCCAGGATCCACACCGCCAGCGGCACGTTGAACACCAGGTGCGCCAGGGCCACGCCCAGGTGCGTGTCCATCAGCCCGATGGTCGTGTAGAGCTGGAAGAACGGCAGCAGGAACACCGCGGGCGGCGTCATGCGGTTGGTCAGCAGCCAGAAGAACACGTGCTTGTCGCCAATGAACTGGTAGCGCGAGAACGCGTAGGCCGCCGGCAGCGCCACGCTGATCGAGATCACCGTGTTCATCGCCACGTAGATCAGCGAGTTGATGTAGCCCGAATACCACGAAGCATCGGTGAAAATGGTCCGGTAATGCTCGAGCGTGAACGATGCCGGCCAGAGCGACAGCGTGGAGAGAATCTCCTCGTTGGCCTTGAACGACATGTTGACCATCCAGTAAATCGGCAGGATGGCGAACAACAGGTAGATCGCCAGGAACGCCGGCCGCCACCATCCCGCCCTGCTTTTTGACCCGTGCTCAGCCATGGGACACCTCCTCGCCGCCGGAGGTGCCGGCGCGCTGCATCCAGTTATAGAGGACGAAACAGGTCAGCAGGATGATCAGGAAGTAGACGATCGAGAACGCCGCGGCCGGGCCCAGGTCGAACTGGCCCACGGCCTTCTGCGTCAGATACTGCGAGAGGAACGTGGTGGCGTTGCCGGGCCCGCCGCCGGTCAGCACAAACGGCTCGGTATAGATCATGAAGCTGTCCATGAAGCGCAGCAGCACCGCAATCATCAGCACGCCGCGCAGCTTGGGCAGCTGGATGTAGCGGAACACGGCCAGCCGCGAGGCGCCGTCGATCTGCGCGGCCTGGTAGTAGGCATCGGGAATCGCCCGCAGCCCCGCATAGCAGAGCAGCGCCACGAGCGGTGTCCAGTGCCAGACGTCCATCACCAGCACGGTCACCCAGGCATCGAGCGCGCTGCCCGTGTAGTTGTAGTCGAAGCCCATGCCTTCCAGCGCGGCCCCGAGCAGGCCGATATCGGTGCGGCCGAAGATCTGCCAGATCGTGCCGACCACGTTCCACGGGATCAGCAGCGACAGCGCGATGATGACCAGCACCGCCGACGCGCGCCACCCCTTGGCCGGCATGGCCAGCGCCAGCAGGATGCCAAGCGGGATCTCCACCAGCAGCACGGCCAGCGAGAACCCGAGCTGGCGCAGCAGGGCGTCGTGCAGCTCGCCATCGCGCAGCACGGTGCGGAACCACTCGGTGCCCACGAACACGCGCCGCTCCGGCGAGATGATGTCCTGCACCGAGTAATTGACGATGGTCATCAGCGGCAGGATGGCCGAGAACGCCACGCACAGCACCACGGGCAGCACCAGCAGCCAGGCTTTCTGGTTGACGGGCTTCATTGGACCAGTTCCTCGTTGATATAGAAGCAGGTGTGGCGGTTGAACACCGACAGCCAGGCCATCTCGCCGGGACGCAGGCGCGCGGCCTCGGTGCCCAGCCGGGCGCGCAGCGTGCCGGCCCCGCCGTCGCCCTCCACGGTGCCCGTCACCAGCCAGTACGTGCCGATGTCCTGCGCGCGCGTCACGCGCATCGGCATGGCCTGCGGATCGGTGTTCTCCGCCAGTTGCAGGTACTCGGGCCGCACGCCCACCTTGAACGTGCCGGCACCCTGCAAGGCCGATGCGATGTCCGACGGCAGTTCGGGCAGGTAGCGCCGCCCCGCCACCTCGATGGCCCCGTCGCGCCACGCGCCCGGCAGGAAATTCATGCCCGGCGAGCCGATGAAGTGCCCCACGAAGGTATGCGCGGGCCGCTCGAACAGCGCATCGGCGGCGCCCACCTGCACCGCCTTGCCGCGCGACATCACCACTACCTGGTCGGCAAACGTCAGCGCCTCGGTCTGGTCGTGCGTCACGTAGATCAGCGTGAGCCGGAACTCGCGATGGATCTCCTTGAGCTTGCGCCGCAGCTGCCATTTCAGGTGCGGATCGATCACGGTCAGTGGTTCATCGAACAGGATCGCGGACACGTCCTGGCGCACCAGCCCGCGCCCGAGCGAGATCTTCTGCTTGGCATCGGCGGCCAGCCCGCTCGCGCGGCGGTCCAGCGAGGCGGAGAGGTCCAGCATCTCGGCCACGCGCCCGACCCGCTCCCTGACCTGCGCGGCCGGCACGCCGCGGTTGCGCAGCGGAAACGCCAGGTTCTCGCCCACGGTCATCGTGTCGTAGATCACCGGGAACTGGAACACCTGGGCGATGTTGCGGGCCTGCGGCGTGGCGGCGGTCACGTCGCGGCCGTCGAACCGGATCGTGCCCTGCGACGGCCGCAGCAGGCCCGAGACGCAGTTGAGCAGCGTGGTCTTGCCGCAGCCCGACGGGCCCAGCAGCGCATAGGCGCCGCCGTCCTCGAACGTGAAACGCAGCGGCAGCAGCGCATAGTCCTCGTCGGTCCGCGGATCGGACACGTACGAATGGGCGAGGTCGAGATCGATGCGCGCCATCTCAGCCCCCGGTCTCGGTGACCGGCGTGCTGACCACATCGGCCAGCGCACCGGGCCGGCGCGGCGCGTGGATGCGGTCGCCGGCCACGTCGAACAGGTACAGCTGGTCCGGCTCCAGGTGCAGCGACAGCGGTGCGCCCAACTCAAGGTCCAGCACGCCCGCGAACTGCGACACGAGGTTGCCCATGGCCGTGTCGAGGTGGACGAAGGTATCGGAGCCGGACAGCTCGGCCAGCGCCACCCTGCCCGGCACCGCCACCGCGCCGGGCACGGCGGCCAGCCGCAGCGCGGCGGCGCGCACGCCCACGGTGACCGGGCCGTCTGGCGCCTGCACCTCGGGCAGCGGGATGACGATGTTGCCGGCCAGCGTCACGCACCCGGCCGCGAGCGTGCCCGCCACAAGGTTCATCGGCGGATCGCTGAAGGCGCGCGCCACGCGCAGCGAGGCGGGATAGTGAAAGACCTCGGGCGTGGGCGCGTACTGGAGCAGTTCGCCGGCATCGAGCACCGCGGTGTAGCCGCCCAGCAGCAGCGCCTCGGCCGGCTCGGTGGTGGCGTAGATGACCGTGGCATCGCCATGCGCGAACAACTGCGTCAGTTCCTCGCGCAGTTCCTCGCGCAGCTTGTAGTCCAGGTTGACCAGCGGCTCGTCCAGCAACATCAGCGGCGCGCTCTTGGCCAGCGCGCGGGCCAGTGCCACGCGCTGCTGCTGGCCGCCCGAGAGTTCGGCCGGATAGCGCGCCAACAGATGGTCGATGCGCAGCCGGCCCGCCAGCGTGCGCACCTGGGCGCCCAGTTCCTGCCCGCGCACGCCGCGCAGCTTCAGCGGCGAGGCGATGTTGTCGAAAACCGTGAGCGACGGGTAGTTGATGAATTGCTGGTACACCATCGAGACGTTGCGCTCGCGCACGGGCACCCCGGTCACATCGGCGCCGTCCACGAGCACGCGGCCCGCGCTGGGCTTGTCGAGCCCCGCCATGACCCGCATCAGCGAGGTCTTGCCGGCCTGGGTGGCCCCCAGCAGGATGGTCACGGCCCCCGTCACGGGCGCCAGCGACATCGGATAAAGATAGGCTTGCGATCCCACCTGCTGCGCAATGCCGTCCAGTCTGAGCTGCATCCGGTCTCCCGCTTTTGCAACGATGTTCGATATGCGTTCGATATGCTTGCTCGATCACATATGAAACCGTGACCAAGGGGCACTATTCATGGCATCCCGCTCGTTTTAGCAAATAAACGAACACAAAACAATCTTGCGGTGCATCATTTGTTTTCGTTTCTGTTTGAACTAGAATGCCGGGCATGACGCTCAATCCCCGCCAGACCGCTCTGCTCGAGGAAGTCCGCAGCCAGGGCTTTGCCTCCATCGACGAACTCGCGCGCAAGTTCGGCGTGACGCTACAAACCGTGCGGCGCGATGTGAATCTATTGGCCGAGAACGGCATGCTGGCGCGCTTTCATGGCGGCGTGCGCACCGAGGATTCGACCACCGAGAACATCGCCTACCGGCAGCGCCAGGTGCTGCATGCGGCGGGCAAGGCACGCATCGCGCGCGCGGTGGCGGCGGCGGTGCCCGAGGGCTGCTCGCTGATCCTGAACATCGGCACCACGGTGGAAGAGATTGCCCGCGCGCTGGTCCATCACCGCGGGCTGCGCGTGATCACCAACAACCTGCACGTGGCCAACATCCTGGCCGACAACCCCGATTGCGAGGTCATCGTGGCCGGCGGCGTGCTGCGCTCGCGCGACCGTGGCATCGTGGGCGAGGCCACGGTGGAGTTCATCCGCCAGTTCAAGGTCGATATCGGCCTGATCGGCATCTCGGGCATCGAGACCGACGGCACGCTGCGTGACTATGATTTCCGGGAAGTGAAGGTCGCACGCACGATCATGGAACACTCGCGCGAGGTCTGGCTGGCAGCCGATGCCAGCAAGTTCAACCGCCAGGCGATGGTGGAACTGGCGCCCCTGTCGCGCATCGACCGGCTGTTCACCGACGAGGCGCTGCGCGCGCCGTTCGTGCAGATGCTGGCGGACAGCGGAGTGAACTGTGTGGTCGCGGACGGGAATTGAAGCGGACCGGGGTCGCGGCGCGTGCTTGACGAACGCCCGCCCTCTCCCCCGGCCCCTCTCCCCATGGGAGAGGGGAGAAAACCGGCGTTTGCCTGATTTACTTGAAGACGACGGTCTTGTGGCCGTTCACCAGGATGCGGTGTTCCGCATGCCACTTCACCGCGCGGGCCAGCGCCACGCATTCCACGTCGCGGCCCACGGCGGTCAACTGCTCCGGGTCCATGCTGTGGTCCACGCGCTCGATCTCCTGCTCGATGATCGGACCTTCGTCAAGGTCGGCGGTCACGTAGTGCGCGGTGGCGCCAATCAGCTTCACGCCGCGGTCATGGGCCTGGTAGTACGGCTTGGCGCCCTTGAAGCTCGGCAGGAACGAATGGTGGATGTTGATCGCGCGGCCGGCCAGCTTGCGGCACAGGTCGTTGGACAACACCTGCATGTAGCGCGCCAGCACCACGAGGTCGATGTTCTGGTCGCGCACCACCTCGAACACGCGCGCTTCCTGCGCGGTCTTCTGCTCGGCCGACGCGTTCATCAGCGGCAGGTGGAAGAACGGCACGTCATACGACGCGGCCAGTTGGTAGAAGTCGCGATGGTTCGACACGATCGCGGCAATCTCCACCGGCAGCCCCCCGACCTTGGCGCGGAACAGCAGGTCGTTCAGGCAATGGCCGATCTTGGACACCATGATCATCACGCGTGGGCGCACGGTGGCGTCGAACACCTCCCATTGCATGCCGAACTGGTCGCCAACCGGCACGAACGCCTGGCGCAGCACGGCCAGGTCCGGGCCGCCGGCGGCCGGCGTGAAATGCACGCGCATGAAGAAGCGGCCCGTGAAGGCATCGCCGTACTGGTCGGAATCGACAATATTGCAGCCGTGCTGGAACAGCAGGCCGGAAACGGCATGAACAATGCCCGGCTGGTCCGGGCACGAGAGGGTAAGGATAAATCCGGTGGCGCTCATCGTAGGCAAATCGGGCAAATCGGAGTTGGACAGGCCGGCACCGTGATGCGCGGCGCGCGTCAGGCAGGCATGGGCGGCGCGGCGGAAGTCGTCCAGCCGCGCCGGCAAAGCGTATCCAGCGTCACCAGCGTGGCATCGACGGTCATGGCGCGGTCCGCCATGATAGCAAGCAATGCCGGCGGCTCGATACGGCGGTGTTCGGCCACCTCGCCGTCACGGTTGTGCGGCACGAAATCCGGCGGCAGTGACAGATCGTACACATGCACGTGCTCCCACTGCACGCCCTCCGGGATCTCGCGCAGGACTTCGATCACGCCGTGGGCCTCCGCCCGGGCCGCCAGCGCCGGTGGAATGCCCGATTCCTCGTCGCATTCGCGCACCAGCGTTTCCAGCGGATGGCTGCCGTGCGGCATGCCGCCCGCCACGAGGTTGTCCCACATGCCGGGATCCACGGCCTTCGCCGGGCTGCGCCGCGCGATCCACAGCGCGCGCTGGCCTTCGATGATCCCGTTCATGTGCGAGGCGAACGTCAGCAGCCCCAGGAACCGCGCGGCGGCACGCTCCACCACCGCATGCGCCGGCGCCTCGAGCGCGGGCGTGACCGCGAACAGCTCGTTGCGCCAGCCGCGCACGTGGCCCGCGTCGGCCAACTGCCGCGCCAGCGTGGCCAGCGCCGCGCTGCGCGCATCGAACGTGGCGCAGCCGGGCAGCAGTGTCACGGCGCCTTCCCCGGCATCGCCAAGCAGGCCGCCAATGCCCCGCAGGATGCCGGCATGCGCGCGCGGCAACCAGCCGACCTGGCTGCCATCCATGGTCAGCCGCAGGTGGGCGGCGGGATCGAACGGACTGCGCGCGGCCAGGCCGGCGGCAATCGCAGTGACAAGATCAGATGGTTGGGTAACGGATTCGGCCATGGCAGCAGTGTCTGGCCGGCAAACCCGGCCGCTATTCAATTCCGGATGGAACGCATGACGCCCACTCATTCCTCGCAGCAGCCCCAGTACGTGCTGGCCCTGGACCAGGGCACCAGCAGCTCGCGCGCCATCCTGTTCGATCGCGCCGGCAATGTGGTGCGGATCGCCCAGCGCGAATTCCGGCAATATTATCCGCATCCGGGGCACGTCGAGCACGATCCCTATGAAATCTGGCAGTCACAACTGGCCGTGGCCCACGAGGTACTGGCCGACGCCGGCGTCAGCGGCACCCAGATCCGCGCCATCGGCATCACCAACCAGCGCGAGACCACCGTGCTCTGGGACCGCAAGACCGGCGAGCCCGTGGGCCGCGCGCTGGTCTGGCAGGACCGCCGCACCGCGCCGATGTGCGAGGCGCTGCAGGCCGCCGGCCACGGCGACACCTTCCAGCAGAAGACCGGCCTGATCATCGATGCCTATTTCTCGGGCACCAAGCTGCGCTGGATGCTGGACAACTACGATGGCGCCCGCGCGCGCGCCGAGCGCGGCGAACTGGCCTTCGGCACCGTGGACAGCTGGCTGATCTGGCAACTGACCGACGGCGCCCGGCACGTGACGGACGTGTCCAACGCCTCACGCACACTGCTGTTCAATATCCACGATTTCCACTGGGACGACGAACTGCTGGGCCTGCTGGACATCCCGCGCAGCCTGCTGCCGGACGTGGTGGCATCGAGCGGCGAGGCGGCACGCACCGCCGCGCGGCTGTTCGGCACCGAGATCCCGATCGCCGGCATCGCGGGCGACCAGCAAGCGGCCACGTTCGGCCAGGTCTGCCTGTCGCCGGGCATGGCCAAGAACACCTATGGCACCGGCTGCTTCATCCTGATGAACGCGGGCAGCACGCCCGTGGTGTCCCACAACCGGCTGCTGACCACAATCGGCTGGCAGATCGGCCAGGACACGCAGTATTGCCTGGAAGGCGGCGTGTTCATGGGCGGCGCCACGATCCAGTGGCTGCGCGACGGCCTGAAGCTGATCCAGAGCGCGGCCGAGGTGGAACCGCTCGCGCGCCAGTGCGAGGACACCGGCGGCGTGGTGCTGGTGCCCGCGTTTGCCGGCCTGGGCGCGCCGCATTGGGACCCGTTCGCGCGCGGCATCATCGTCGGCATCACGCGCGGCACGGGCGGGCCCCACATTGCGCGCGCGGCGCTGGAGTCGATCGCGCTACAAAGCGTGGATGTGCTGGATGCGATGCAGAAAGACGCCGGCATCGCGCTGGCGGAACTGCGCGTGGACGGCGGCGCGTCGCGCAGCGACCTGCTGATGCAGATGCAGGCGGACCTGCTCGGCACGCCCGTGGTACGTCCGCGCGTGACCGAGACCACGGCGCTGGGCGCCGCCTACCTGGCCGGCCTGGCCACGGGCTACTGGGCAAATACCGAGGAGATCGCGCGGCAGTGGCAAGTGGAGCACCGCTTCGAGCCAAAGCTGTCTGCCGACGAGCGCGCGCACCGGCTGGCCCGGTGGCACCGCGCCGTGGATCGGGCCCGCGACTGGGCGCGCGATCCGGACACCGAACGCGCCACGCCTCCTGCTCCCTGAATATCGATCTGCAACGAACCATGCCAACACCCGTCACCCCCATCCAGCCGCCCTCGCGCGCCGAACTGCTCAACACGCTGTCGCGCGAGGCCCGGTGGGACGTCATCGTCATCGGCGGCGGCGCCACCGGGCTGGGCACCGCCGTGGACGCCGCGGCACGCGGCTATCGCACGTTGCTGCTGGAGGCCGCCGACTTTGCCAAGGGCACGTCCAGCAAGGCCACCAAGCTCGTGCACGGCGGCGTGCGCTACCTGGCCCAGGGCAACATCGGCCTGGTGCGCGAGGCGCTGCACGAGCGCGGCCTGCTGGCCCGCAATGCGCCGCACCTGGTGTGGCCGCTGGGCTTCGTGGTGCCGGCCTATCACCTGTTCGACCAGCCGTTTTACGGCATCGGGCTCAAGGTATACGACATGCTGGCCGGCGGCCTGAACCTGTCGGACAGCCGCTGGCTGAACCATCGCGAGACGCTGGAGGCGGTGCCCACGCTGGCCGAGCACGTGGGCGGGCGGCCGCTGCGCGGCGGCAACCTCTACTTCGACGGCCAGTTCGACGACGCGCGGCTGGCCGTGGCGCTGATGCGCACGCTGTTCGACGTCGGCGGCACGGCGGTCAACTACATGCGGGTGACCGGGCTCACGCAGAAGAACGGCGTGATCACGGGCGTCACCGCGCAGGACGCGCTGGGCGACGCCGACGGCACCACGTTCACGCTGCGCGCCGACTGCGTGGTCAACGCCACGGGCGTGTGGGTGGATGCGGTACGGCAAATGGAGGACGGCCATGCGCGGTCCATGGTGGCGCCCAGCCAGGGCGTGCACCTGACCCTCCCGCGCAGTTTCCTGCCGACTGACCGGGCGATCCTGATTCCGAAGACCGACGATGGGCGCGTGCTGTTCCTGGTGCCCTGGAACGGCCACACCATCGTCGGCACCACCGACACGCCGCGCCACGACCTGCCGATGGAGCCGCGCGCGAGCGCCGACGACGTCGACTTCATCCTGGAAACCGCGGCGCGCTACCTGGCCCGCGACCCGTCGCGCGCTGACGTGACCAGCGTCTGGGCGGGCCTGCGGCCGCTGGTCAAGGCCACCGGCGAGGCGTCCACCGCGTCGCTGTCGCGCGAGCATACGATCCTGGTATCCAAGGCGGGCCTGATCACTGTGACGGGCGGCAAATGGACCACCTATCGCAAGATGGCCGAAGATGTGCTGCAAACCGCAATCGAGCGCCAACTGCTGAAGGCGGCACCCGGGCGCACGGCCGAGCTCCCGCTGCACGGCGCCACCGGCATGCCGGCCGACCTGCCGGCGCCCGGCACGGGATCGCCGGACCGGTACTACGGCGCCGACCTGCCCCTGGTGCGCGCCCTGCCCGGCGCCGGCAACCTCCTGGTGCCCGAGTCCGGGCTGACCGAGGCGCATGTCCGCTTTGCCGCGCGCCATGAACTGGCGCGGCGCGTGGAAGACGTGCTGGCCCGGCGCAACCGGGCACTGTTCCTGGATGCCAGGGCCGCACTGGCCGGCGCCCCGCGGGTGGCCGCCATCCTGGCCGAGGAACTGGGGCGCGACGCGGCGTGGCAGGCGCGCGAGCTGGAGAGCTTTGGCACGCTGGCCAGGGGGTACATGCTATAAAGGCGCAGCCGTCGGGGCGACTTGGGCGATAATGCGGGCTATCGCATCAGGGAGAACACCATGGACGAGATTGACGATCTGTCCGATCTGCCGATGCCCCAGTTCATCTGGGGCTTCGCTGTCATCGCCGGCAAGGGCGGCGACATCATGCACGACGAATTCGAGTACCTGACCCACACGCGCAGCCCGCGCTTCACGTGCCGCGTGGTGGAGTTGGAGGACATGCCGGCCGAGAGTGAGGAAGCGGGCATCGACGGCCGCATCGTCCACTATGACGAGCCGGAGCGCCTGTTCTATATCACCGATGCCGGCATGGCGCTGGTGAACTTCCAGCTGTTCGACGATCTGCCGGAAAAGGGCAAACTCAAGAAGGTTTGCGACGAAGCCATCGCCAACTGGATGCTGCGCCGCGAATTCCTCGACGAAGAGGAAGACGAAGGCTAAATCAGTTCTCCTCTCCCGCCTGCGGGAGAGGAGCGAACACCCGCCTTACGCCGCTTACGCTGTCATTCCCGCCAGTCCCTTTTCCATCACCTCGGCGACCAGTCCGTTCATGCCGCCCGGGTGACCCTTGGCCAGTTCCTGCAGCCGGGCCGCCAGTTTCCCATCGAGCTTGCACGCAAACGGCACCAGGCCGGCCTGCTGGTCGAGCTTGCGCTGCTCGCGCCGGTCAAGCGCCGCCGCCTGACCCGCGCCCGCGCCACGCGCCGCCGCCGCGTGCTTCATCTCGTTGGCGATCTTGAGGCCTTTGTTCTTTTCCAGGTCCGTCTTCTTCACGGGTATTGTCCGAGGGAGATTAAGTAAGGGCGCTATTGTACCGGGGTGTACCGCCGGCCCCTACTCCGGCCGCACCTCGATCAGGCCCGAGGCCACGTGCTCGATCTCGCAATAGACCGGCAACGCCTCCAGCGGCCCCGTGCAGCCCACGCCGGACGCCTGGCTCGCACTGGCGCCCGGCGGCAGGAAGACGAATGCCATGCCGGGCTGCCAGCCCGGATGCCTGCGCAGGCTGTCGTTGAGGATGTCGAGATATTGCGAACGCGAAAAGACCTGCTTTGCCATGTCTCATGCCTCCGGGTGGATGACCGCCCGGAAATCGTAGCATGGCGGCGGCTCAGCACTCGCCTTTCTTGGCATGTCCGGGCGGGCAACCCTTGCCGCCCTTGCCACCCTTGCCATTGCCGCCGTGATCGTCGTAGCCGTCATGGCCACGATCCCAGCGGCCCGGCTCCATCACCCAGCCATTGCCGCCCTGGACCCAGCGCGGCGACTCATAGACGTAGCCGGGGCGCTCCTGTGCCCAGCGGCCCTTCTTCCACATGTGCTTGCGCGCGTGGTCGTCCCAGTCCCAGTAGCCGGGTTGCCAGATGTAGCCCGCGCGCGGCGCGGGCACGACCTCGTAGATCGGCGCCGGCGGCGGCGTGCCGATGCCGATGCTGATATTGACCTGCGCGATGGCGGCCGGGGCAAACGCCACGGCGGAACACAGCAGCGCGGCGGCAGCCACGGCGCGTACGACCTTGTGTTGAGGCATGGGAACTCCCTTTCCTTCTTCTGTTGTCGATGGCAGCAGTCTAGCCGACCCCGCGCAGGGGCCGGTGTGAGAAAGGGTATCGGAAAACTGCGCGGCGCGGCAAGGCTCAGTGATCGGCCGCCATCGCCTTGAGTTCGGCGTCGCCCGCCACGCGCGCCGCATCGGACGTCGTAAACGTGTCGTCGGACACGATCGTGCGCCGGATCTGCTGGTTGCCGAAGTCCACCAGCGCAATGACCCAGACATAACGCCCGGCTTGCGGCGCGGTCTGCACGAACGCCTTCAGTTGGCCTTTTTGTTGCGATTGCGATTCGGTCGCCATGGTGCCCTCCGTGGACAAACGCGTTCAACGACTCTAGCACATCCGCATGGCCACGCCGGCTACAGTTTCCCCCGCGCGGTGCCGACATCCCAAGGGAACCGAACCCGCCCATGCCCTTGCGCCGCGCCACGATACGCCCCCTCCTGCCGCCTGTATTGCCGATGCTCGCCGCGCTGCTGGTGGCCGTGCCGCTGGCCGCCCAGGAGCTGCCGCCGGCCGCCGCGCCGCTGCCGCGCGCCGAGTCCGTGGCGCGCGTTGTCATGGGCCTGCTCAGCTACGCGCGCTGGCCCGTGGAGCGCGAGACGCTGCGGCTGTGCGTGGACGGCGGCACGCGCTATGCCGGCAAGCTGATGGAGGGCGGCACGCTCTCCACCGGGCGGCTCGTCGCCGCGCGCCCGGTCGACGTGATGGCCGAAAACACGGCGCCCGTCTGCGATGCGCTCTACCTGGGTGCCATGACCGACGCACGCCGCCAGAAGATCTCGGCGGATCTGGCCGGCCGCCCGGTCCTGGTCATTGCCGAAGAAGACTTCGAATGTGAAGCAGGCAGCATGTTTTGCCTGAACATCCGCGAGCGCCAGGTCTCGTTCCGCGTGAATCTGGACGCCGTGGGCCGCAGCGGCATCCACGTGCATCCGGGCGTGCTGCAGCTGGGCCGCCGCAAGCTGCCGGCAGCATGAGCCCGTCCGCGCGCCCCACGCTCTACGGCGCGTTGCGGCGCTTTCACCTGAGGGTGGCGTTGATTGCCGTCTTCACGGCCGGCACCACGCTGACGGCGCTGGGCCTGGCCGCGCTGCGCGCCCATGCCGACCACAACCTGCGGCTCGTGGCCCGTTCCATTGCCTACACCGTGGAGGCACCGCTGGTGTTCCGTGACGAGGCCGCCGCCGAAGAGACGCTGTCGCTGATCGCCGCCAAGGAGGATGTCGCCGCGGTCACGCTGTTCGATCGCGACCACCAGCAGGTATCCGACTGGCGTCGTCACGGGCAGGAACGCTTTCCCGCGCTGCGGCGCGTGGCCGGCGAGCTGCTGACGTCGGGCCCGGTGGACCAGCCGATCTATCACGAGTCGCACCATGTCGGCAGCGTGCGCGTGGCTGGCGATCCCGTCGCGCTGCTGCATTTCCTGCTGAAGGGCATCCTCGCGCTGCTGGCCTGCCTGCTGCTCACATCCTTGGGCGCGCACTACCTGTCCAGCCGCATGCTCGTGCACATCATCGACCCCGTGCGCAACCTGATGCGCGTGGCGCATGCGGTGCGTTCCGAACGTGCGTTCGGGCAGCGCGTGCCGCCGGCGCGCATCGAGGAGCTCAATGCGCTGGGCGAGGATTTCAATGTGCTGCTAGATGAGCTCGAGGCGTGGCAAGACCAGTTGCAGCACGAGAACCGCTCGCTCGCGCATCGCGCCACGCACGACAGCCTGACCGGCCTGCTGAACCGGGCGGCCTTCTCCGAGGCGCTGGACCAGGCCGTGCTCACCGCCGCCGCGCGCGGACAGTACGCGGCGGTGCTCTATCTGGACAGCGACGATTTCAAGACCATCAACGACCGGTACGGCCACGCCTTCGGCGATGCGGTGCTGGTCGGCATCGCCCAGCGCATCCGCGCCTGCCTGCGCGAGAACGACCAGGCGGCCCGGCTGGGCGGTGATGAATTCGCGGTGCTGGTGGGCCCGCTGCGCCGTGCCGAGGAGGCCGTGCTGACCGCCGAGCGGATCCTGGTGGCGATGGCGGAACCGATCTTGCTGGCCAATGGCGCCCGCATCGTGGCGCCGCTCAGTATCGGCGTGGCGGTCTACCCGGTGCACGCGCGCGGCGGTCCGGCGTTGTTGCAGGCCGCGGACGCGGCCATGTATGGCGCCAAGCGCCAGTCCGGCGCCACATGGCGCAGCGCCGAGGTCGTCACACCCGGCTAGTGCGGCGGGATGTCAGTCGCCAAAAGGATTCGGCACGCTGACGACCGGATCGTCGACCAGGTCGAACTCGTCGCGCACGTCGTCCACGACGTTGCGGATGGCGGCCTCGAACCCGCGCGCATTGCCGAAGCGTGCCATGTCCCAGTTGCGGCCACGCGCGTCGCGCGCGTGCGGCTGGGGGTCCGGCACCCGGATCCGCGTGCCGTCGTCGGCGATCTCATCGATCTGATGGACACGCCGGCTCACCTCTTCCTTGAGGACACGCCCGCTGCGCTCGCGCTTGGCCATGACTGGCCTCCATTCGGTGGTTCGTCCGCGGTGATCGTAGCATGGGCTACGCGCGCGTTACAGCGCCGCCTTGGCCGCCTGGTAGGCCGCGTACAGGCGCTGGAATACCGGTCCCGGCTTGCCGCTGCCGATGGTGCGCCCGTCGATCGTGACCACGGGCAGCAGTTCCTTGCTGGCCGAGGACAGCATGACCTCGTCGGCGGCGAATACCTCGTCGCGGCCAATGCGGCGCGCTTCCAGCGAAATGTCCAGCGCGGCGCAAAGCTCTTCCATCAGCCCGTAGCGGATGCCTTCCAGGATCAGATTGTCCTTCGGCGGCGCGGCCACGCGGCCCTGGCGCACGATCCAGACGTTGGATGACGACGCCTCGGTCAGCTGGCCGTCGCGGAACTGGATGGCCTCGGTCACGCCGTGCGCGGCGGCCTCCTGCGCGGCCAGCACATTGCCCAGCAGCGACGTGGACTTGATCTGGCAGTTCAGCCAGCGCCGGTCTTCCATCGTCACGCAAGCCACCCCCTGCGTCACGGCCTCGGCGGCGGGCAGCGCCATCGGGTTGGTCATGATCAGCACGGTGGGCGTCACCGCTTCCTTCGGGAACGCATGTGCACGCTTCGCCACACCGCGGGTGACCTGCATGTACACCATCTGGTCGGACAGGCCGTTGGCCTGCACCACGCGGTCGATCAGCGCCAGCCATTCGGTCTCGGTGTACGGATCGGGAATGCCGATCGATGCCAGGCTGCGCTTCAGACGCGCCAGATGTTGCTGGCCCCGGAACGGCTTGCCGTGATAGAGGGGGATGACCTCGTAGATGCCATCGCCAAAGATGAAGCCACGGTCGAGGACGGGAATGCGGGCTTCGGACAAGGGGAGCAATTCCCCATTCAGGTAGACAACGGCTTCGGACATGGCGGGCACAGGACACGGTGAGATCAGGAATGCTCATTGTTCCACATGGCGGCTGCCGCCCTTATGCAATTTGCGCATGGCGAGCGGCGCCACAGCAATGCCGCCTTAGAGGCTGTTTCAGAATGAAGCGAAGCGGTTCTGGCTAGGCGCGCGGCCGCAGACAGTACAAGTGGTACGGCAAGGCCGCGCAACGACGCCAGAATCATTCTGAAACGGCCTCTTAGTGCCGCCACCCCTCTCGAGGGGGGCTTTAACCTTTGATTTGCAAGGAAAAACGTCACATGGCGGACACGCACGGGACGTAAACTCCGATGCACTTTCCCTACCCTGGTCCCTTCGGTCATGTCTGGCGTATTGGTTGATCCTTCCGCTGCCCGTTTGCGCTTCCGGCAGCCCTGCGCCGAGGATCTGGCCGTGCTCACGCCGTCTGTCACCACGGACCATACGAACCAGGACGTGCTCGAGGTCTTTGCTCAGCACCGCGACCTGAACTGCCTGCCAGTCACCGAACGCGACAAGCCCATCGGCCTGATCAACCGGTCGATCTTCCTGTCGCAGATGAGCAAGCCGTATCACCAGGAACTCTACAACCGCAAGAGCTGCATCGCCTTCATGGACAAGGAGCCCCTGATCGTGGATGCCGCCATGAGCATCGATGCGCTGACGTTCCGCGCCGTGGAGTATGGCGAGCGCGCGCTGGCCGAGGGCTTCATCGTCGCGCGCGACGGCAAGTTCATCGGGCTGGGCCAGGGCCTGCAGCTGATGCGCGTGGTGGCCGACATGCAGGCCGAGCGCAACCGCCAGATCATGCAGAGCATCGATTACGCCAGCACGATCCAGCGGGCCATGCTGCGCACCTCGCGACAATCGCTGGCAGCCACGCTGCCCGACGCCGCACTGGTCTGGGAGCCGCGCGACGTAGTGGGCGGCGACTTCTATCACTTTGCCGCATTCGAAGATGGCTGGTTTGCCGCACTGGCGGACTGCACCGGGCACGGCGTGCCTGGCGCGTTCATGACGCTGATTGCGTCGTCGCTGCTCACGCAGGCCATCGAACAGCAGGGCCCGCGCGATCCCGGCGCGCTGCTGGCCGCCGTCAACCGCGGCATCAAGCAGATGCTCGGCCAGATCGACGTACAGGATGGCCAATCGCGCGAGCCTGGCATCGCCGAATCCGACGACGGCATGGACGCCGCGTTCTTCTGGTTCGACAACGCCACGGAAACGCTGACCTTTGCCGGCGCCAAGAGCGCATTGTTCGTGCTGCAGCCCGGCGAGCCGGAAGGCCAGATGATCAACGGCGCGCGCATGGGCGTGGGCTACGTGGACACCGGCATGGACTACACGTGGCGGAACGCCGCCGTGCCGATGCCGCGCGGCAGCGTGGCCTTCGTGACGACCGACGGGCTGATCGACCAGATTGGCGGCCCGCGCGAGATTGCGTTCGGCAAGCGCCGGATGCGCGAGGCCATCTGCGCGAGCCGCGAGGCTACAGCCGCGCAGATCAGCCAGGCGGTGCTCGAGGTCCATCGCGCCTGGCAGGGCCAGCACCGCCGCCGCGACGACCTGACCTTCTTCTGCTTCCGCGCCCATTAGACAGACCTGCCTGACAAACCCGCGCCCAGCCCCTCCACAGCGCCGCACTGGCCGCCCATACATGACTGCTGCACACTCGATTGACAAGGAATATGAGCCGTTCTTCGCGATGGCTCGGGAACGCAACGTGATCTTCTACTACGTCGGCTATTTTTCGCAGAACATCATCGCCGCCATGTCCGACGCGGTGCGCCTGCAGCTCACCGTGAGCGGGGTCGATGGCAGCACGCGGCGCAAGCTGTTCTCCTCGTTCGTGGAGATGGCGCAGAACATCGTGCACTATTCGTCGGACTCGCTGACCGGGCCCGCGCAGGACAACGGCCAACTGCGCCACGGCTCGGTCTGCATCAGCATGTTGGACCAGCACTACCGGCTGATGTGCTCGAATCCCGTGGCCACGGCGCGCGTGCAGCAACTGCGCTCCACGCTGGAACCCTTGCGCACCATGACGCTGGACCAGATCAAGCAAGCCTACAAGCAGACCCTGCGTGCCGAGGCGCCGGAGGGCAGCAAGGGAGCCGGGCTCGGCTTCCTGACGATGGCGCGCGATGCCAGCGCGCCCCTCGAATACAACTTTCAGCCGATCGACACGGATCCGGCGTCGACGATGTTCCAGCTCGTCGCCACGATCTGACGCATCGGGAGAGCCTCTGCCATGGAAAACCTGTTCATCGCCGCCACGCCCACCTCGCCCGAGGTGAGCTTCGACTTTCAGCGGCACATCCTCTCGCTCAAGGGCGAGTCCTACCCCGAGAACGCCGCCGTGTTCTACGGCGAGGCCATTGCCCGCCTGCGCAAGTACCTGGCGATGTGCGACGACACCGAGGTCACCGTCAACGTGGCGCTGACCTACTTCAACAGTTCGAGCACCAAGATGCTGTTCAGCATCTTCGACGCGCTGAGCGACGCCGCCGAGCGCGGCAACCGCATCCACCTGTACTGGTTCCACGACGAAGACGACGACACGATCCTGGAATTCGGCCAGGAGCTGCACGACGACTTTCCCGCCATCGCGTTTCACGACGTGGCAACCACCGGAAGTTGAACCCGCCCGCCGCCATCATGACCGAGCCCGACCTGTTCGAATCGGAGAACAGCGTCCTGGCGCATGCCAAGGCCGTGTTCTGCGATGTCGATGCCGGCGAGGAAGCCTATCGGCATACGCTCGGCCAGTTGATCAGCTACTACGAGCGGCTGATGCGCGAGACACGCCGGCTGATCCGCCGCAGCGACCGCGAGGAGCTGGAAATGAACCGGCTCAACCACCGCCTGCAGGAACTGGCGCAGGAACTGGAATACCGGGCCACGCACGACACGCTGACCGGCGCGCTCAATCGGGGCGCGGTGATCGACCGCGCCACGGCGGCGCTGGCGCGCGGCAGTCTGGCGCTGATCGTGCTCGACATCGACCATTTCAAGCGGCTTAACGATGCGTACGGCCATCCCGTGGGCGACGCGGTGATCTGCGGCGTGACCGCCTGCCTGAAGGACACGGTACGCGCCGAGGGTGCCATCGGCCGCGTGGGTGGCGAGGAGTTCGCCGCGCTGCTGCCGGGCGTGCCGCTGGACGACGCCATGGCGCTGGCCGATGGCATGCGCCACGCCATTGCCGCGCATCGCTTTCCGGCGCCGGTGGGCGGCCTGGTCACCGCGAGCTTCGGCGTGAGCTGGTCACCGCAGGGGCGCACGTTCGAACATGCCTATGGCCGCGCCGACGAAGCCCTCTACGCGGCCAAGCGCAGCGGCCGCAATCGCGTGGTGCAGGCCACCGTTACGTAGGCATCCTCCAGTCATCGTGGATCCCCCCTGATCAACCCTGATCCATTGACCTGTCGGTTACTGTGATTTGGAATATGACGGTTTATCCGGAACCACAAGAACATTTTGGATACTGGAAGACTTGTCTACTATCAAGAGTGATCCCCGACATCGGGACGGCGCAGGCCACCGCGCCGCCCTGGAAACAGGAGAGGCATGCACCACATCGAGCCCGTGGAATGCGTCTGCGGCGCGACGCTCCACATTCGCGAATACCGGCTGGGCCTGGTCAGGACACCACGCAAGCAACACGCTCCCTGCCCCGTATGCGGGCGAACGGTTTATGAAACAGAGTTGGACGGATTTCTGTTGGTGGAAGTGATCACGCGGCGTGCGCCGGCATTGCCGGTGGCGCCTGCGGTGCAGAAGCGGAAATCGCAGCGGCCATGAGCGTGGCCGAACGCCACCATTTGCGGGCATCACGCATCACTTTTTTAGCGGCGCATACGACACACCCCGTTCTGGATGCGAGGTGGTTTGATCGATGACGCGCTCGACATCGGGAACTTCCCGCAACGCCGCCATGAAGGCGGCCGCGGGAAAGCCCGGCGCCACGCAGCCCTGGACGAGCATCCAGCGCTGCCACACCGTCACCCACAAGGTGCTCTGCCGCCACGCCGGCAGGTTTGCCGACAGCCATTGCAGCCGCCGGCGCGTGCTGTCGGCAATCTCCTCGTCGTAAGCGAAGGAGTTCGGCAAGCGGCAGCGTCCTTCCACCCAGCAATGGTTGCCGTGCTCGATGCGGTGATGCGACTCACGCTTCCACTCGGCTTCACTCACGCGCGGGCCGGCGGGCTCGGGGCAGTTGGGAATCGTCGAAGAGATCTGGAAGAACGGGTCATGTCCGCGGTTCTGCAGGTCATCCTCGGCATGGGTGCCGGGCGCCAACAGCAGCAATGCGCACAGCATGCAGCAGCGATTGATCGTCATCGATGTCCTCCTGAGCGTGGACAATTCCGAGGCCAGAACGAAAAAGCCGCAGCGCCTTGATCGACAAGGAGCTGCGGCTCGTATTCTGGCGGAGAGAGGGGGATTCGAACCCCCGATAGGCTATTAACCTATACACGCTTTCCAGGCGTGCGACTTAAACCACTCATCCATCTCTCCGGGAAGTCGGCGATTATAGCAGAGCCGCTCGGGCTGTCCAGCCCCATCCGGTGATCCTCGGGCAACCCGCCCTACCCTTTTCGCAGGTAGTTCACCAGCCGATCGATCACCGGCGCGTTCCGCGGCGTTACCAGGCTTACCAGGATCGCCGCCGCAAACCCGGCCGGGACGCCGAACGCCCCGGATGCGATCGGATCCACCCCGAACCATCGGTTGCCGAAGATCCCCGTCATCCGCGTGAAAAACGGATAGTTGACGAAAATGTAGTACATCGCCACCCCCAGCCCGGTGGCCATCCCGGCCACCGCCCCCGCCGCCGTGGTCCGCCGCCAGAAGATCGCCAGCACCAGCACCGGGAAGAAACTCGACGCCGCCAGCGAGAACGCCGCGCCTACCAAGAACAGGATGTTCCCCGGCCGCAGCGAGGTCACGTACGACGCAAACAGCGCCACCGCCAGCAACACGATCTTGGCCGTGGTCACGCGGCGCTGGTGGCTCGCCTGCCGGTCGATCATGTGGTAGTACACGTCGTGCGACAGCGCATTGGCAATCGTCAACAGCAAGCCGTCCGCGGTGGACAGCGCCGCCGCGAGCGCCCCCGCCGCCACCAGCCCGGAAATCACATACGGCAGGCCGGCAATCTCGGGCGCGGCCAGCACGATCATGTCCGGCTGGATTAATATCTCCGCCCATTGCACGATGCCGTCGCCATTCACATCGCGGATGCCGAACACCGGCGGGTCCACCTTGCGCCACTGCATCACCCATTGCGGCAGCTCCGCAAACGGCGTGCCCACCAGGTGCTGGAAGAACTCCACCTTCACCAGCGCCGCCAGCGCGGGCGCCGATACATACAGCAGCGCGATGCAGAACACCGCCCACGCCACCGAATTGCGCGTCTCCTTGACCGAAGGCGTAGTGTAGAGCCGCGTCAGGATGTGCGGCAGGCTGGCCGTGCCCAGCATCAGGCAGAACACCAGCAGGACGAAGTTGAGCCGCTTGGTCTTGCGCTCCTGCTCCGACGCCGCCGGGTACGGCTCCGTCGATGGCGTGGCGGTCTGGCTGCGCGCCAGCGCCTCTTCACGCATCTGGCCCCATTGCCGCTGCGCGTCGGCCACGTTGGCCGGAAACGCCAGGCGCTCGCGCTCCACGCTCTTGATCTCGCGCAGCGGCGCGTTATGCGCACGCAACTCCTGCAGCCGCTCCTCCAGCATGCGGCGCTCCTCGTCGAACGACTCCGGCAGCCGGGCAACGCGCTCCTGCAGCATCACCGCCTGCTGGCGGAACATCTCGCGCACCTGCCGCTCGGCCGGGTCGCGCTCCAGCCGCTTCTCAGCCTGTTCGATCTGGCCCAGCAGCGAGCCATAGCTCACCTGCGGCACGACCTCGCGATGATGTTTCCAGGCGATCATCGACACCGTGAGCAGGAACGCCACGATCAGCATGATGTACTGCGCCACCTGCGTCCAGGTAACCGCGCGCATGCCGCCCAGGAACGAGCAGACCAGGATGCCGGCCAGCCCGAAGAACACGCCCACGGCAAACTCCACGCCGATAAAGCGCGTGACGATCAGCCCGACACCCTGGATCTGCGCCACCAGATAGACGAACGAGCACAGCGAGGCGGCCAGCACCGCAATCGCCCGCACCGGGATATTGCCGCCAGGCTTGCCGTTGCCGTAGCGCGCCGCCAGGAAATCGGGAATCGTATAACCGCCATATTTGCGCAGGTATGGCGCCAGCAGGAACGCCACCAGGCAGTAGCCGCCGGTCCAGCCCATCACATAGGCCAGCCCTTCGTAGCCCGATGCGAACAGGATGCCGGCCAGGCCGATGAACGACGCCGCGCTCATCCAGTCCGCGGCAATCGCCATGCCGTTGAACAGCGCGGGCACGCGCCGCCCCGCCACGTAATACTCGTTGAGATCCGAGGTGCGGCAGATCAGCCCGATGCACGCATAGATCGCAATCGTGACAAACAGGAATACATAGCCGAGCCATAGCGCGTCGGCGTTGGAGTGCTCCAGCAGCCCCATCATGGCGATGAAGCCGAACAGTCCGAGCGTGAACAGGCCGTAGTAGAGCAGCAGCCGGCGCCGGAAGCGCGACTGGGCGTCAGGCATGGGAATGCCTGACATGCCGGCGATGCCGGCGCAAGGCCGGCATCGGAGGGGGGCGAACCCGCACAGGCGGGGGCCTTATTGCGCGTGCTTCAGTTGTTCGAGGATCGCCGGGTTCTCCAGCGTGGAGGTGTCCTGCGTGATGTCCTCGTTCTTGGCCAGCGACCGCAGCAGCCGGCGCATGATCTTGCCCGAGCGCGTCTTGGGCAGGTTGTCGCCAAAGCGGATGTCCTTGGGCTTGGCGATCGGCCCGATCTCCTTGCCCACCCAGTTGCGCAGCTCCGTGGCCAGCTTCACCGCCTCGTCGCCCGTGGGACGCGCGCGCTTGAGCACCACGAACGCGCAGATCGCCTCGCCGGTCATGTCGTCGGGGCGCCCCACCACGGCGGCCTCGGCCACCAGCGGGTTGGCCACCAGCGCCGATTCAATCTCCATCGTGCCCATGCGGTGGCCCGACACATTCAGCACGTCGTCGATCCGGCCCATGATCGTGAAGTAGCCGGTTTCCTTGTCGCGGATCGATCCGTCGCCGGCCAGATACAGCTTGCCGCCCAGTTCCTCCGGGTAGTAGCTCTTCTTGAATCGCTCCGGATCGCCCCAGATCGTGCGGATCATTGCCGGCCACGGACGCTTGACGACCAGGATGCCGCCGTTGCCGTTGGGCACGTCCTGGCCGGTTTCATCGACGATGGCCGCCATGATGCCCGGCAGCGGCAGCGTGCACGAACCTGGCACCAGCGGCGTGGCGCCCGGCAGCGGCGAGATCATGTGGCCGCCGGTCTCGGTTTGCCAGAACGTGTCGACGATCGGGCAGCGCTCGCCGCCAATGTGCTTGTAATACCACATCCACGCTTCAGGATTGATCGGCTCGCCCACCGTGCCCAGCAGGCGCAGGCTCGACAGGTCGTATTGCTTCGGATGGATCTTCTCGTCGGCCTCGGCGGCCTTGATCAGCGAACGGATCGCCGTCGGCGCCGTGTAGAAGATGCTGACCTTGTGGCGCGCGATCATGTCCCAGAAACGGCCGGCATCCGGATACGTCGGCACGCCCTCGAACACCACCTGCGTGGCCCCTGCCGCCAGCGGACCGTAGGCAATATAGGTATGGCCGGTGACCCAGCCGATGTCGGCGGTACACCAGAACAGGTCATCGGGCTTGATGTCGAACGTCCAGCGCATGGTCATCAGCGCCCAGAGCAGGTAGCCGCCGGTGCTGTGCTGCACGCCCTTGGGCTTGCCCGTGGAACCCGACGTGTAGAGCACGAACAGCGGATGCTCGGCACCCACCGGCTCGGCCGGGCAGGTATCGGGCTGGCCGGCCGAGACGTCTTCCATCCAGCGGTCGCGGCCTTCGGTCCAGGCCACCTTGCCGCCGGTGCGGCGATAGACCACCACGTGCTTCACGGCCTCGCAGCCACCCAGCGCCAGGGCCTCGTCGGCAATGGCCTTCAGCGGCAGCGCCTTGCCGCCGCGCATCTGCTCGTCGGCCGTGATCAGCGCCACCGCGCCCACGTCCACCAGTCGCTCCTGGAGCGACTTGGCCGAAAATCCGCCAAATACCACCGAGTGCGTGGCGCCGATGCGCGCGCACGCCTGCATGGCCACCACACCTTCCACTGACATCGGCAGGTAGATGACCACGCGGTCGCCCTTCTTGATGCCGAGCGCGCGCAGACCGTTGGCGAAGCGGCTGACCCTGGCCAGCAGTTCGTTGTAGCTGACGCGGCTGACGGTGCCGTCATCCGCCTCGAAGACGATGGCGATCTTGTCGCCGTTGCCCTTCTCGATATTGCGATCGAGGCAGTTGTACGAGGCATTCAGCTGGCCGTCCTCGAACCACTTGTAGAACGGCGCGTTGCTCTCGTCCAGTACCTGGGTGAACGGCTTGTGCCAGTGCAGCAGCTCGCGGGCGTGGCGCGCCCAGAAGCCCTCGTAGTCGCGGGCGGCCTCGTCGCACAAGGCCTGGTAGGCCTCCATGCTTGGAATCGCGGCCGTCCTGGCGAACGACTCGGGGGGTTGGAAAACGCGACGCTCCTGCATCACCGATTCGATTGCCGACATGGGTTGTCTCCTGTTTGGCTTTGGACTGCTTTTGGCTGCAAGGTACCCCCGACGGCTTACTTAAACCTGACGGGGCAGCCGCACGCGCATGGCGCTTGGTTGCTGCGGCGCAGCAGGTTCGAACGATCCGAAGCAGGAGACCCGGGGGCGGCATGGCCACAAGTGCAGCCGGCTCTACTAGGCTAGCACAGCTATCCCGCGCCGCGCACCGGGTGATGCATCGGCAACATCCGGCATCGTTTTGATGGTGTCGACGGATGTATGCAACCCCGCAGCCGGCGCCGCCACGGTGTATCATCCCGGGCTGTGTTTCACCGCTGCCCTCCCCCCACAAAATGACAGTCATCAAGCAAGAAGACCTCATCCAGAGCGTCGCCGACTCGCTGCAGTACATCAGCTACTACCACCCGATGGACTACATCACCAGCCTGGGCCGTGCCTATGAGCTGGAACAGAGTCCGGCCGCCAAGGATGCGATTGCGCAGATCCTGACCAACAGCCGCATGTGCGCCGAAGGCAAGCGTCCGCTGTGCCAGGACACCGGCATTGTCACGGTCTTCGTCAAGGTGGGCATGGACGTGCGCTGGGACGGCGCCACGATGAGCGTGTCGGACATGATCAACGAAGGCGTGCGCCGCGGCTACACGCACCCTGACAACGTGCTGCGCGCCTCGATCGTGAGCCCGCCCGAGGGTGGCCGCAAGAACACCAAGGACAACACGCCGGCCGTGATCCACTACGAGATCGTGCCGGGCAACACGGTGGACATCCAGGTCGCGGCCAAAGGCGGCGGCTCCGAGAACAAGTCGAAGCTCGCGATGCTGAACCCGTCCGACTCCATCGTCGACTGGGTGCTGAAGACCGTGCCGACCATGGGCGCCGGCTGGTGCCCGCCCGGCATGCTGGGCATCGGCATTGGCGGCACGGCCGAGAAGGCCATGGTGATGGCCAAGGAATCACTGATGGAGTCCATCGACATCCAGGACATCATCGCCCGCGGTCCGAAGGACTGGATCGAGGAACTGCGCGTGGAGCTGTACGAGAAGGTCAACGCGCTTGGCATTGGCGCGCAGGGCTTGGGCGGCCTGGCCACGGTGCTCGACGTGAAGATCATGGCATCGCCCACGCACGCGGCATCGAAGCCCGTGGCGATCATCCCGAACTGCGCGGCCACGCGCCACGTGCATTTCACGCTGGACGGCAGCGGCCCGGCCAAGCTGGAAGCGCCCGACCTGTCGGCCTGGCCGCAGGTGGAATGGGCGCCGAACACCGAGACGTCGAAGCGCGTGGACCTGAACACGCTGACGCCCGCGGAAGTGGCTTCGTGGAAGCCGGGCCAGACGCTGCTGCTGAACGGCAAGATGCTGACCGGCCGCGACGCCGCGCACAA